>Ga0315291_10010665_pt1 | contig 11220 bp, 9 predicted proteins | sample YL17G12_20_MG_FD_203070 | JGI IMG/M metagenome (GOLD analysis project Ga0315291, IMG submission 203070) | Sediment microbial communities from Yellowstone Lake, YNP, Wyoming, USA - YL17G12_20 | ecosystem: Environmental > Aquatic > Freshwater > Lake > Sediment | place: USA: Wyoming | collected... | reverse complement strand
TCGTGCCGATTACTCTTATCCGCCTGAGGCGAATACATGATTCAGAGTTGGACTCATGCGACATCTTGCAAGGCTTGGGTCTTTGACAGATAGAGCGTTGAGAAGAGCCCACTCCTATCCGTTTCCATCCCCCCATTTGTTCAGGCAAGAAGGGTCTGGATTTTCACCTTTAGCACATCCCTGGGGCTGAGACCGACAATCCGGTCAACCTCCTCACCATCCTTGAAAAAGATAATGGTGGGAACGCTCATGATGCCATATTTGCCTGCAATTTCGCGGGAATTGTCCACATTGAGGGCTCCGATTTTTACCTGCCCGATGAATTCATCCACCAAATCCATGATGATTGGTTCGAGGGAGCGGCAGGGCGGACACCAGGGGGCGCCAAAATCCACCATGGCAGGAATATCCGACTCCAGTATCTCTTTCTGAAAATTATCATCCGTGACCACAATGGGATGTCCCATCTCTAACTTCCTCCCAACTCAAATTTCAACAGCCAGACACCGGCTTGCGAAAAGAGATAACCATGCTCCGTCGCTAAAGCTTTGGAGCATCTACGATGAAAACACCGCAATAAAGTCGCAAATTAATAATTCTCCCCCTTAGCTGGCTGCGGTTCCAACGGGTTTCCACTCCCGTCCTCCAGTCGATACTGCGGAATGTATCCAAAAAGGGCATCTTCGGTTTTCACCAGAAATAACCGGATTTCCCCCGATGGTCCAAGAACTGTGATGCTGTCAAGAACTCCCAATCTTTCCTTCACCCTTACAGAGGGCTTAAAGAGGTTATCAGGAACCTTATGACCGCCATATCTCCCCTCAATCGACTTCTCCGGGTCCTGATAAAGGGAAATTACGTCCAGCCCATCAATTGAGCGGGCATACGCCGAAAACTGGACTGGTCGTTTGAGAAAATCATCCTCAATACTCTTCACCTTTAAATTACGGACAACTGTTATAACAACCACTGCAACAATGACAATAAATACAATATAATATTTCCATTTCCACATTGTTAAAAACCTCGATATATAAAAACTTTTTACAAAATTAAGCTATATTTAATAAAGTTGTCTCAATCATGCAAGGGGAAAAATACAGTAAAATAAGGAGAGGGTACATCTCCCGAATTCGTGAGATGCGCCTGATTCCTTGCTCCGTCGCTAAGAGCTTTGGCGCATCTACGATGAGAGCGCCGCCTCTCCGCCTACGTTAGAACTTCGGCGGATCTCCGAGGATTTAATCCTCCTGAGGCGGACTTTCAGTAAGTGAAACTGCTTCCCCCGATGAATTCGCGAAGTATGGAATCCTGCGGAACCTTGTCATCGGGAACATCCAGAAAATAGGATAGGAATTTCAAAAGGCGGCATGCCTCGGAATAGATGGGGTCGCTTCTGGGAACCTTCCTCAGATGAGGCTCGGCGTATTTTTTCAGAGCGCCAATCTCATACATCAGGGCAGAGTTAAACATAACGTCGGCATTTTCCTGATAGGGAAAGATATTTATTTCCTCGCCACGGCGGACGCTGGGCCAGCGGGCAATGGTCTCGCTCGCGGAATAGTTCCTGAACTGGCTGTCGCGCACCACCCTGCGAATCAGACGTGAATCCGATGTTAAAATGCGGTTGTGGTTATCAATACTGAGGGTCGTAAGAGCGCTCACATAGATGCGGAATTTCAACCCGCATGGAATGGTGGAGAGGAGTCGGTCGTTCAGCGCATGAATCCCTTCAAGGATGATAATCTGGTCTTTCTCAAGGCGGATGCGGGAACCGGGCATTCGCCTGCCAGCTGGAAAGTTAAAACATGGCATCTGGACGGTTTTCCCCTTGAGAAGGTCGCTTATCACGCGGTTGAGGAGGCGGAAATCTATCGCCTCGAATGATTCAAAGTCCATCTCACCATTTTCCCTGCGAGGGGTATGCTCACGGTCCACAAAAAAGTCATCCGATGAGATGACCACCGGACGGAATCCGTTAACGCGCAGCTGGATACAGAGTCGTTTTGAAAATGTCGTCTTGCCGGATGCTGAGGGACCCCCGATCAGGATGACACGCGGTTGATTGTGATGGTGGGTGACCGTATCGGCGATATAGGCAATCTTTTTTTCCTGAAGCGCCTCCGCCACCTTGATGAATTCCTCAACCCCGCCGGCAACAATGAGGTCATTGAGCAGTCCCACGGTTTCCAGTCCAAGTATCTTTGCCCATGCCTCATATTCCTGAAAGACCTGGAACATCTTCTCTTGCTCCACAAAAGGAGGGAGCACATTCGGATTTTCAAGGGTGGGATAACGCAGGATGAAGCCGGGAGAATGAAATTTCAGGTCAAAGACCTTGAGATAGCCCGTGCTGGGGACGAGGTAGCCGTAAAAATGGTTTCGTTCGGTGCCGCAGTGGTAAATACTGACAGTCTCACCATCTTCATTATTCTTCTGGCGATACTGGAGTAGTTTTGCCTTGTCCTGCTGTCCCCGCCTCTTGAAAATCCGGATAGCCTCAGGCAGGGGAACTTCCCGCCGGATAAAGGGCTCATCCGCCTCAATAATCTCACGCATCCTTTGCTTTATAATCTCTACATCCTTTTTCGTGAGATGGAAGGTCTTGATATTGGTATAAGAGCTCGCATGGAGTTCGCAATAGATGCCTTTGGATATAGGGTGATTTATATAAACCTGCAAGTTCGGATAGACTTCCTTTACGGCGCGGACCAGGACAAAAGAGAGACTGCGCTGGTAAAGACGCATGCCGTCCACAGTGCCAAGGTGGATAGCGTTCAGCTGCCCGCCATATATGATATGGCGGTTGAGCTCAACTATCTTGTTATCCAGATAGGCGGCAACAACCGGGTAGGGATGCTGATTCCCGGAGCGCTCCAATGCATCTTCAACTATTATCCCGCTGGGGAAACGCGCGGGCGGGTTGCCGTCAATAAAAAGTTCTATCTCCTCCGCTTTGCGCTTCATAATTCCTCATTTCCATCCACAAGTCTCTTAGACACCGGCAATTCGCAAGCCTTTCTCACTCTGGCTTGCTGGTCGGGGTAGGTCGAGGCGTCGGTGTTGGATAAAACTTCTCCGGCTCCTTGAGAGCCATGAGTTGTCCGCTGAAAATCACATGGTCTGATGTTGTTTCAATCGCCCGGCGGTATTCCTCCATCGCCTCATCCCTCTTGCCGGCTCCAAGGAGGGCGTGAGAAAGGTCCAGACGCGCCGCTTTTTCCTCAACCATGGCAGGAGGCTCAATCTCCTTTATCGTTGGACCGGCTGTTATAATTTTACTCTCCTTGCCTCCCTCAACCCAGGATGAAAGCTCTGCGCGAAAGGCATCATTCCTGAGGTCGGGTTTCGCCGGACCCCACACCAGATTCCCCTTCTCATCCACAAGCAAAAGCGCCGGCAGCTCTTTCAGATGAAAGAGAAATGTGAACCTGAATCCACTGTCCACAAGGCAGACAGGTCTGGGTTTTAAAATGGAGAGAACGGGCTCCAGCCTCTCCCGACCTTCCATTGTCTGGGCGACAAGCAATAATTGCATCCCCTTCTCAGCCAGTTCACCCGCAAGACGATTCCATTGAACGAGGTCATCCCGTCCCTTGTCCCAGGGAGCCCAGCACAGGATGAATAATTTCTTCCCATTGTATTTTGATAATGAGACTTTTTCACCGGAGGTGCTGGGAAGGGTCAAATCCGGCATCGGGATGGGATGAGGGGCATCTACGGGGGGGGCGGGTGTCTTATAATAGCGAATTGCTCCGGACTTCTTATCAAAGGCAAAGCGTACATATCCAAACGCCTCGCCCACCTTTGAGGCAAGCAGCATTGGCTTCGCCTTGCGTAGAACTACGGTGTGCTGAGGGTCATCTTTGTAAAAGGGCTGGCACAGGGTCTCCTTGCAGAGAATGACCAGATTTTCCCCCTCAGTCTTGAGTGAGGCGCCAAAAAGTGTGCCGAGCGCCTTCTCACCCAGATAAACATTCCCATTTTCCAAAATGAGCGCCTCAACGGCGGGAAATGTGGTCGCCTCATCCCGCACCTTGAGAGTTGCCAGTTCCTGGGCTTGCGCAACGGTTATAAACCCTGCCAAAATCATAAGGAAAAATACCGGACGCATCTCTTCTTTCCTTTAAAAAAGACAACATAGGTTAAGTTATATAAATCCCCTGAAAAACCCATGTCAATAAAAAACCGGCAGGTTGATGAATCCTGCCGGCGAAAGAAGGGGATTTATAGAGCTGGGTACTTGCCATCGCTATACTTTTGATTCCGTTCGATATCCCCAATACTGACCGTGCCGTTGGTCGGGTCATACATGATTTCTACGTAGGAAGGCCTCATATCGCCCGCCATACTTCCGTTAAAAATCAACTGGTCCGGACCGCAAGACGTCAGTCGCCACCAGCCATACCGGTCAAGCACATAGGACACACCCAGTGGGATGGCACGGGCATCGTCAAGATTGCGATAATAATAAAAACGCGACCACCAGGCAACCTCCCGACGCGCAAGGCGGAATGGGTCCGTTAAGGCAGCCTTGCTGGTTATGTAAGCCACGGGCGTGGTGACCCACTTCGGATTCAGGGCGTTCACATCTAAGGGGTCCTGATAAGGAGGCTGGCCAAACGGCGGATAATGATTCGTATCCACCCGGTAAGCCTCTAAGGCGTTGGCAATGGCTCGCATATCGCTCTTGACCCGCGAAACCTTGGACCGGACCTGGGCTTCCAAAAAATTGGGAATGGCGATGGCGGCTAAGATGGCGATAATGGCGACTACGATAAGCAACTCAATCAATGTGAAGGATGGCAATCTCTTTTTACTGCATAGGAAATCGAGAAACATCAAGTTACACCGTTAGACAAAAAATCACACTTGTTGCAGAAACCGCTATTCGCTACGCTATCTGCAAACAGTTTAATTATAAAGATCCCAATCCGGCTCGCCTGAAGGGATAGTTATCGCCTTGACATTATCTATGGCGAACTTGGCGCCCACAATAGAAGCAATATATGGACCAGCGGAGTTCCCGATAAAAATCGACACAGCAGAACTATTATTAGGAAGGGTCACATTGTTTACAACAACCGGATAAAAGCTATTCAGCGTTCCATCGGTATCCGCCGCACCAAGGGTAGTCACATCAACAAAGCAACTGGGCTGTATATCCCAGCTGGTTGCATCATAAAACCCGAAGATGAGTCCGCTGGTCCAGTTGCCATCCCTTGCAACATCAGCATAAATGGACAATGTTTGTCCTGTCGCCGTGATACCAATACTCTGAGAGAGAGAGCCCATCGTCGAAGTAAGGGTCAAAACGGCAGAACCAGGGGTTAATGACGTATCGCCACTGGAGTTAATTGCTTGCCATGCCGCTGTTCCCTGGAAGGCGCTCCAACCCGTGGCATCGGTGTCAAAGTGTCCATTAGTGATTGTGTAGCCCTGTGAGAAGCAGAGGTTGCAGGAAAGAATCAAGAGAGCCGCGAGAATCAGATGTCCTGTCCTTAAAATTCCTTTTGTGTTCATAATAACGCCTCCTTAAAAATAGTTGATTGAGACAATCAATACTATTTCATGTAATAAATTATAATGCCCTTTGTCAAGAGAAAATAAATCGTTTTCTTAACTTTTTGGAGACTTTTCAGACCGACCGAACGGGCATTCCCGAATAATAAAGTTGATTCCGGTAACGCCGGTGTGTTATAAGAAAATGTTATGTGCGGAAGATTTGCACAAACTAAGGAACTGACCCTCCTCATCAGCCGGTTCCGCTTCATTGCGGAGGACCTTGAGATTCGGAGGCGATACAACATTGCCCCCGGGCAGGATGCCGCTGTCCTTGTCCTGCAGGGTGGCGAGCGACGGCTCAAGATGATGCGCTGGGGTATTATCCCTTCCTGGACAAAACCGGATTCATCCGCAAAACCATTCATCAATGCCCGCGCGGAGACACTCGCTGAGAAGCCGAGTTTTAAATATGCCCTGACGCAAAGGCGCTGCCTTGTCCCCGCAGACGGCTTTTATGAATGGCGGAAAGAACCTGCCGGACGCCTTAAAACTCCCTTTTTCTTTGCGCTCAAGAATGGCGAGCCGTTCGCCTTTGCAGGTCTCTGGGATGAATGGACACCGCCGGACGGCTCTCCCCTGAAAACCTTTACCATTATCACAACAAATGCCAACGACCTCGTGCGCCCCATTCATGAGCGTATGCCGGTCATTCTGCCCATGAAGAACGAAGCTCCTTGGCTTGACCCCGATTTGAAGAAACCCGAACGTCTCCTCTCCCTCCTGAAGCCCTATCCGGCGGAGGAGATGACATTATGGCGGGTCTCACCCTTAATCAATTCCCCGCAGAATGATTCCCCTGAATGCCTCAGGGCTGTCCGAGAAACTCAAGGATTTCTTTCATGACGGCGGAGCGGGTGTCTTTCCCGCAGATGCACTCAAAGGGGAAACCGAGCACGACCACACGGCGGGGTTTTCGCATCGCCACGGCGGCGCTCCAACCGTTATCCCTGTAACGGAAAATGGTCTCCGATGTCTCAAACTCCTTCGCCCCTTTCGGCTTTTCGGCAGGTTTGAGCGCATCGGGGAGTTCCACGCTATATATTCCATCCTCGCCAATGCCGGAACTGATATGAAAATCGGGGATGTATCTGAAAGGTCCCTCCGGTGCGGCAAAGACGTCATTTGTGCGACTGCCATGATTGGTCGTCCAGTAAACCCTCAGGATATCGCTCAGGAATTTTTTATCCTCAGTCGTTGAGCCCGGACCATCTGCAAGGTCGGTCGCCACATAAGCCCCGGAGATGAATAGTCGCCCTCCAAGATTGAGATATTTAGTGAGCAATTCCTGTTCTTTGGGTGTCAGCGTCTTGAAGTCGGGCATCATCCTGTCAGAGAGACCGGAGGCGCCGGTCGTGGCAATTGGGGTCGTTGCCCTCTCCTCCCCCAGAAGCCAGTCCACAAAGGGATAATTCTCAAGGATGACAAGTCCATCCCGCACGGCTTCGTCACTGGCTGAATCAAACCCTCTCGCGCTGGCGGTAATAGCTGCGCCATGGCGGATTGTGAAATCAAAGGTGTTGCCCAGTTCCATCTTTGTTTCAAAGTCGCCGTAAGAGGCGCCATGTCCGGGGGCGTCATTTGTGCGGAAGGGAGATGCAGGGTCGAAATCCCACTGGTCGCCTGTGAGTCCTGAATTTGCCATATACCCTACACCGCGGTCAACGCGGTCAATGCCGGAATATCCCTCCTTCGTTATCTGCGAGGGACCGGCAAGACGGTCGAAGGCATTGACAATGAGGACGCGTCCCCCCTTTCCAACACTCCTGGAACCGTCATCATCATGTAGTCTGACTATGCCGAATGTTTCCTCCCCGCCTGTGCAGACGCAGAGTGTTTCAGAAGGAAATCCCTCCCCTCCCGCATTAAAGGCGGTAATGCGGAAGGAATAGATTGTGTCAGGGGCGAGGTTTTCAGCGAGTAAGCGGGACTCAGTGACACATCGTCCGTTATCAAACCCGCTGACGGTTTCATCCGTCCCCATGCGCATATAAACAATATAACCATCGGGCATGGCGGTGGGTTCAAGCGGGTCCGGCTGGGGATGCCATGTAAGGAGGGCGGAAGTCTTTGACTGCCGGATGACACAGAGGTGTGTGGGCGGCAGGGGCTGAATGACAGGCTGATAGCCATTTTTAAAGGCGATGAAGCGGAGGAGCGCCTTGTAAATGGCGCGTGAGGCATCGAAGCGGAAGCGGGGGTCAAGGGCATACTTCATGTCCTGAAAATTCTGATGGGAAAGAAATTCAAGGAGAGAGGAGGGCATATTACCCCGGCGGGTCTCGCTGAAGTCGATATCTTTCAGTTCCCTGCGCGTCCAGGTTGTGGAATATTTTGCGCGAATATCCGAGACGAGTTGTGTCTGGATCAGGTCTGCAAGCATACGGTTGTCATCGAGGCGTGAGGCGCCGTCGGGGAATGTCCCCCTGTCCTTATCATCCAGCTCCCTGTAAACTGAGAGCGTTCCCACAATGCCATTCTTGATACCGGCATCGGTATGAAATGCGAAGGCGATGTCAACCGGCACGCGGAGTCCGGAAAAGGCGCGGTTGGGATTGGGTCCAAAGGGCGCCCCTTTCAGAAAGTTTGCATACTCCGCACGTGAGACAAAATCCTCCGTGTAATCGGGTCCGTCAATACCCCCTTTTAAACCAAGTTTATAGACAAGGTTTGGCTCGACGCCGGCATACTGGAGCCAGTAACGCGAGCCCTCACAATAACGTGGATAGCCACTTGTGCGACCCTCGCGGATGATGTCGCCCATACCGCCGCCAAACTTGACACAGTCCGCCGAGACTGTTGCGCCCTCATTTGCGGACTGATTGGAAAGTTCCACAGAGCCCTTTTCAGCATTAAGCCCTTTCCCGAACTGGAAATATCCCAGATACACCCATGTGTTGCCCCCCATCCGCTGATTGACGAGAAACTCTGTTCTGCCGCCGAGATGGAAAACAGTATATCGGGCATCCGTGGCGCGGTTCTCCCCCATGTTGTATGAGACATAGACGGAATATCTACCGCGCTCCGGTATGCGCGGTATCCAGCGCGCCCGCGCCGTCCCTTTTGCGGCGGTCTTCGCAATGCGGTGATGTCCCATCTCATGGGGATTCATATTATCGGGATAAGGGGCAAGACCGTTTTTAAACCCCGGACCGGCATCCTCTTTCCAGGCGGAGGATGGAGACATCTTAAAGATGCCCCTGGCGGGATATCTGTCCCTGTCAGTATCATCCACAAGCACCTCATGCGTCTGTGTATCGCGTTCGCGCAGGTAGCATGTCACCGCACCGGAGCCCTCCAGCATGGGGAGGATGTATGGCAGCATGAAGGACGTGGGAAGGAGGTCTTCAACGATGGTAAACATGCGGGGACGCTGCCATTCCCATCTGAGGTCTGTGGTGGAGTCATAAAACCATCCATGACTTCCCCAGAGGCAGAGATGGCGTCCATAAAGACCGGCTTTTGGAACTGGGGCGGCGCTGGAGATGCGGCGCACCCAGGGAGGCACGGCGGGGAGAGGCGCCTCATTCGCCAGAGGTTTTGCGTCTCGGAGATCCGCCGAAGTTCTCACATAGGCGGAACGGTATATGGGAGGAATATAAGCCGAAATGGGACGTCCGCCTGAGAAGACCTCAACAGCGGCGCCGGGAATGAGGGGGGCAATAATGGGTTTCAGGGAATCTGAAATCTCCTTCACCGATTCGGGGCGCAGGGGATAATTGGTAATATCTCTTGAGAGATGGACTATGACGCCCGTGGTGAGGATTTCGACATTTCTCACCGTTGTTCGCGGGGGGAAAATCCGGTCATATTCTTTTTGCGTGTGACGTTTCACATAGTCCTGGAGTGCAAGCTGAAGCGTCCTTGTTGAGACCTCCGCCACACCGGAGAAAGACAGTAAGACAAAGAGCGCAACCAAGGCAAAAAGGGGTGTTTTTCTCATGTGGGAAAGACCTCCATCGATTATTTGGTCGCTATAAACAACGAACATTGAGAAAAAGCAAGGTTTTTATTCGGGGAAAAATAGATACCATCCCCGCTCTGTGGATTGTATGAATGTTGTCTCAGGCTCTCTAATGAAAAATGTCCTTGCTTTGATGAAATAAGGGAGTAGTTAATTTTACAAACTCTAAGTCAAGGAATTACAATTTTTAAGATATGGGTAAAACCATTCGCAAAAATGGGTTGTTGATTTGAAGAATTACTGACTGTAAAAAACTGAGGCGGTGAAGAAATGAAAAGATGGCTTCTCTTCGGTCTGTTGGTGTTTGTCGCATTGGGCATTGCATCAGCGTCATCCATGAGGGCCAGCGATAACTATGCAATTCCTATTAGTGCGATAACATGCGGAGGCGGGGCGTCTGAAACCGCCGTCTATAATCATCCACAATGCGCCATAGGTCAGGCAGGCGAATGTGGGATTGCTTCGGGTGACTCATACGTGATGCGAACAGGCGTTGTGCAGGTTCGTTATTCAATGAAAATACCACACATTCAGGGTTGGATAACATACTGATTCATATATATTTTTGAAAAGGAGTGACAGCGATGAAAGCGAAAACATTGTTATTGGCGTTGGTAATTATGGCTTTTGCAGTGAGCCTTTCTGCGGCGCCGCGGCTGATTAATTATCAGGGGATGCTGACAGACAAACAGGGGAAGCCGGTTACAACTCCCGTGGAGGTTGCTTTTACATTCTGGGACGCCGAAACAAGCGGAACCCAGATGGGAGCCGGATTCAGCGACACTGACACAGTTACACCCGATGTCGATGGGATTTATTCTACCCTCATCGGCGATGACCCGGATAACCTGATTCCCGAAACGGTTTTTGCCGGAGATTCCGTCTGGCTTAATGTCAACATCGCAGGTGATAATCTGGCAAATCGAATGAGGATTACATCGGCGGGTTTCGCAATAAACGCCATGAATGCGGGGCACGCAACAACTGCCGATTCTGCAACAAACGCTTCTCATGCTGTATCATCCGATTCTGCCACGAACGCCATCACCGCAGGGACTGCAGGACATTCGGATACCTCTACAACAGCTACCGTAGCGCTTGGTCTTGCGGGGGCATTGAAAAACCCGGGCGACCAGATAACTCTGGGAACCAATGCATATATCAATATCAATGCCGCAGGGACTGTTGAAATAATTGTCAATGGGCAACATTACCGACTTGGAACCCAGCATTGGAAATATCCCTCAAACATCACTGACAACATCAGCCCGGACGGACAGATCGCCCATGAGCCCCAGGTGGCGATGGACGATAATGGCAATACGATTGTCACATGGTATCAATACGATGGTTCAACCTGGCAAATCTTTAAAAGTGAGTATCGGGGCGTCGCATGGGTGCATCCCTTAAGTCTTTCAGATAACATCAGCCCGGATGGACAGCATGCCCAATCTCCCAAGGTGGCGATGGACAATAATGGCAATGCGATTATCACATGGTATCAAAACGATGGTTCAACCTGGCAAATCTTTAAAAGCGAGTATCGGGACGGCATCTGGACTCATCCCTCAAGTCTCTCTGATAACATCAGCCCGGACGGACAGAATGCCCTATATCCCAGGGTGGCAATGGACAATAATGGCAATGCGATTATCACATGGCAGCAATCCGACGGCGCGAACTACCAAATATTC
>Ga0315291_10010664_pt1 | contig 11220 bp, 10 predicted proteins | sample YL17G12_20_MG_FD_203070 | JGI IMG/M metagenome (GOLD analysis project Ga0315291, IMG submission 203070) | Sediment microbial communities from Yellowstone Lake, YNP, Wyoming, USA - YL17G12_20 | ecosystem: Environmental > Aquatic > Freshwater > Lake > Sediment | place: USA: Wyoming | collected... | reverse complement strand
GCAGCGGCGCGAACCGATCGTGCTGAGGCCGCTCCCCGGCAACCCCGACGTGATGAACCTGCCCGTCTTTCGCGTCCGCGTCGTCCGCCTCATCCATCGCATCCGCCCCGATGCGCCCGAGGAGGACGTCTGGCGGCTGCTTGGCATGACCGACGTGCCGTACGACAAACGCGCCCTCTGGGAGGCGAACGACCTCGAGTTGGGCGAAGGGGCGCGTCTGGCGGCCGAACGAATGAACGACCTGTTGGCCCAGACGCCGGACCGGTCGGCGTCGTCGGCGGAACTGCTGGTCCGCGAGAACCTGGATTTCCGCATCACGCTCGGCGCGGAACGCGAGGAGTTGGAGGTGCTGTGGACCGACGCCTCGGGCCGCGCGTCGGGCCGGCGGTTCGCCCAGGCGGTGCCCGGCTTTCGCCTCGTCTGCCGACGCGACCCGTCGGACCCGACGGTCGTCTGCCTCGCTTTCGTGCCGGAGGTGGACTTCGTCCGCGACGCCGCCCGCTGGGTGCAGACGCCGGCCGGGCCCGTCCAGCAGGTGGTGAGGGGGAACTTCGCCATCGCGGATCTGGCGGCCGAGGTCCGCCTCGGGAGCGGCAGGCTCCTGGTCATCGGCGGTCGGCGGCGGTCGCCCGTGAGTCTCGGCGGGGCGATGTTCTTCGAGCCGAGAGGGCCCGACCTCTGGGCCCAGATTCTCATCCTCACCGCCGAGGAAGTCCCGCTGAAGGACGTGCCTGAAGGCACCACCGTGCCGTTCCTCCCGCCCCAGCGCCGGCCGTGACCGCGCCGGGACCCGTGCCCTGTGCGCGTGGGGCGCGCGGTGCAGGCGGGCTCGAACGGCAACGGTTTGATCTTGCAGTTGTTTGCTGTCCTGTTCCGCGTTCCGCATTCCGGGTTCCGCGTTGGTTTTATGCTGTTGACACCCCTTTGCGGGGGGGCCTATAATCGGCCCGCAATGGGGCTTTTCGCGAGGAGCAACCCGGTGAAGGCGCGATGGGTGCGCGCGGCGGTGCTGGTGATGGCGGCCGCGGCCGGGGGGCTGGTCGCCGCCGGCTGTAACGGCTGGGGCAGACCTGTGCGCGAGGACCGGCGCCGGCTGGCGATCGAGTTGGCCGACGCCCTGCGCCAGGAGGCGCTCCAGGTGCCCGACGAGCAGCCGCGAGAGCGCCTCGTGACGGGTCTGGGCCAGTTGCGCGACGTCCTCATCGGCGATGTTGAAATGAAGCCGCTGGCCTCCGGCGAGGCCGAGCCGATGCTCCCCGAGCCGGCGGGCGGCCTGGGCCCCATCCCCCCGTGGGCCACCCTCTTCGCCCCGCGGAGCCTCGTCATCGGCTTCTTCACGCGCAGCCGCTCCTTCGACCAAAACCCCGGTGACGACGGCCTGGAGGTGCGCCTCCAGCCGATCGACCAGTTCGGCGACCCGACGAAGGCGGTCGGCTCGTATCGAATCGAAGCCTTCGCCTATCAGCGATTGAGCACGGACAAGCGGGGCCGGCGGCTGGGGCACTGGTTCGTCGCCGTCCTCGACGCCCCCAGCAACCGCACCTACTACGACCCGATCGACCGCTCGTACGTCTTTCCGCTCCTCTGGGAGGAGCCCCTGCCGGCCGGCATGCTCGTCATCGTCCAGGCGACGTACTATCCGCCCGGCGGGTTCGAGGAAAAACTCATCGCCCAACGTGTCATCAAGATCGGGGCCGAATGACGGGCACGCCAAGGGAGGCGGCGGGATGAAACGACGCTGGGCCGGACACGCGGCGCTGGCCGCCCTCGGGGCCGCCATGCTCCTGGCCTCGGCTGGGTGCCAACTGACGCGGCAGAACTATCTGGGGGTGTCGGTCGGCATGGGGGCCCAGGAGGTCGAAAAAATCGTCGGAGCGCCCCGATACCGCCTGGACGATGAATGGGTGTACACCGGCGACGACCCGCGCGACCTGACCAAGGCGAGCATCTACTTCGACGCCGACCGGCGCGTGGTCGGCAAGTGCTGGCGGAATCCGGAGAAACCGTGGGAGAATCATCGCGAGGGCGAGACGCCCTAGGGCCGGTAGTGCCCCGCACCCCCTGGAAAGGAACGCCGATGTCCGCAAAAACCTGCCTCATCGTGCTGCTGGCCGCCGCCGGGCTCGCCTCGGCCGGATGCTGGTATCAGCGCCCCCCGGTCGAGGACTTCTACGAGGATGTCAAGATCGGGTGGGAGAAACAGAAGGTGGTCGAGAAACTCGGCCGGCCCACCGTCACGCTTGAAAATGAAATGATGTATCTCTATGACGACCCGGACAACCCCGTGCGCCTCCGCTTCGTCCTCGACGACCAGGACGTCGTCATCGAGAAATACATGGAGACCAAGGAAGAACTCCAGAAGCGGATGGAAGAGGCCGAGAAGAAAATCCCGCCCGTCCAACTCGCCCCCGGCGAGGAAGAGCGCGGCTATCCGGGCGGACCGGTCGAACGCTTCGAGAAGAAGCCCGGCGAGGCCGGCGGCTGAGCGCGCGAGCCGCAGCGATCAAATCTCTCGGAAAAAAGCATTGTCTCCCTACTTCGCCTGACAATTGGCCGGGAGGGCGGAGATGAAGAGAGGGGTGATTGTCTGCCTTGCGCTGGTCTTTTTTCCGCTTGGGTGCGGGTACTTCGAGTGGGGAACATGGGAAGACGATTCTGACAACTGGGAGCGCGCCTTTGGGACGAGCAAGCCCGACGATGTAGTGGTCATGCACTCGAAGTATTGGCGGTCAGCGCACTGGACCTATGAGTGTGAGTATTTCTTCGAGATCCAGCGCAACGAGGAATTCCGGAAACAGCTGTTCGGCGAGAATGAACTCGTGCGCCTCGAAGAACCCGACGCGATTCGCGCCAAGGGCGATTGCTTTGGGGAAGTGCCCGAGTGGTTCGCCCCCAAGCCTGGCCAGGAGTATGAGGTCTGGCAGTACGCCGACGAACCCAAGGGCCATTTCCGACTCTTCGTGGACAAACAGACAGGAAATCTTTTCTTGACCGACTACCAGATATAGCCTTCTGTAACGCGGGCCCATGTGCCCCGCGCTATTTTCATCCCGCCGGACCGAGCGGCGCCTCCGTCTCGGCCTCCAGCACCTCGCCCTCCAGCGTGGTGAACCGCGCCCGCAGGAGCACCCGCTCGCCCGTCGGCGGACGGCCCCCGGGCCAGTCCAACTTCAGGACGTACCCGTAGAGCCCCAGGCCGCTCAGCCACGTCTTCGTAAACTCCTCGGCCGGCCAGGACCACTGCGCGAACCTTTTCGGCTCGGCGCCGCCGAGGTCCAGCGCCTCCAGGTCCAGCCGACCCGCGCGCTTCACGACGTCGCCTTCGCCGTCGAGCGGCTCGAGGATGACCTTGAGTCGCTCGCGTCCCGCGTGGCCGTCCGCCGCAAGGCCGCCCGTGTACTTCCCAAACCGTATCGCGACCGCGCGGAACGGGTCCTCGGGGGCGGCCTTCGGCGTCTCGGCGACGGCCGCCCGCGGGCCCGACAGTTGGGCCAGGCGTTCCTGGGTTTCCTGGAGTTCGCGTTCGAGACGGGCGTTGCGGTTCATGAGCATCTCGACGCGCTCCCCGCTGGAGAGGGGCCCCTGGCACCCTGCCGCCAGCGCCAGGACGACCGCCGCCGCTGCCCACCCCGCCGCCCGCCGCCTCGGCCCGTGCGCTCTCATGGCTGAACCTCCTCGCCCGCCACTCTACCATACAAGCCCGGGGATTCCAATCCCTGGTCGCCGTGGCGGCCCTGGTCGCCGTAGCGGCCCTGGGCTTCAGGTTGTGCGTTTGGATGCCCGCGCGCGTCCGAGGCCGCCTTGTGACCCGCCGCCGACCGGCTTATAATGCCCGCGCTTCCCCGGGAGGTCCCCGTGCCGAACCCTTTGCGAATCGGCGCCGTCCCGTACGTGAACGCCTGGCCGCTCCTCTACGGCCTGGAGGGGCGGTCGGACGTCCGGCTGCAGGCCGCGGAGCCGGCCGCGCTCGGGCCGATGCTTCGGCGGGGCGAGGTGGACGTGGCCCTCGTGCCGGCGATTGAGTATTTTCGCCTGTCGGCTGATTCGCAGGAACGCGCCCGGCCGTATCCCGGCCGACTCGCCGCCCCCCCGCGGTTCGTCGTCCTTCCGGTGGCGGCCATCGGGTCGCGCGGACGGTGCGGGTCGGTGCGGCTTTTCGGCTACGCCGAGATGGAGAAGGTCCGGCGGGTGCTCCTCGACCCCGCGAGCCGAAGTTCCAACGCCCTCGCGCAGGTGCTGCTGGTGCGGCGGTTCGGGGTGCGGGCACACTACGTCTTTCCGCGCGAGGCCGGGCAGGCGCCCGCCCGCCGGCCTGACGCGGAACTCGTCATCGGCGACCGCGGCCTCGTGGCCGAGCGACCGCAGGCCGAGTGGACGCTTGACCTCGGCGTGGAGTGGAACCGCTTCGTCCACTTGCCGTTCGTCTTTGCCGTCTGGGCGGCGCGCGGCGACGCGCCGCTCGCCGAGGCCGCCGCGATCCTCCGGGAGGCGCGCGAGGCGGGCCTCGAGGCACGCGAGGCGCTGGCGGAGCGGGCCCAGTGCGAGCGCGGCATCCCGGCGGAGCTGGCGCTCGACTACCTTTTGCACGAGGTCCGCTACGATTTCGGCCGAAAGCAGCGCGAGGGCCTGACGGTGTTTTACCGGATGGCGGCCCAGGAGGGCCTCGCGCCGGAGGGCGGCCGCCTCCGCCTCGGGCCGGAGGCGTGAGATGGCCAGGCGAGCGGCGAGCGCGCGGCTGTCGCGTCAGGAGGCGCTGCGGCTCTACGAAGAAGCGGACCTCGTGGACCTCGCGAGCCGGGCCGACGAGGCGTGCCGGCGCTTGCACGGCGACCGGGCGCGCACCTTCGCCGTGGACCGCAACATCAACTTCACCAACATCTGCGAGTGCCGATGCCGGTTCTGCGCGTTCTGGCGTGCGCCCGAGTCGCCGGAGGCGTACGTCCTGGATTTCGAGACGATCTCCGAGAAGATCCGCGAGGCCCTTGCGCTCGGGGCGACGCACATCCTGGCGCAGGGCGGCGTGCATTCGGGGCTCGACCTCGAGTTCTACGAGCGGATGCTCGGGGCGGTGCGGGATCGGTTCGGCGTGTGGATGCACGCGCTCAGCCCGCCGGAGGTGGCGGCCCTTGCGCGCCGCGAGGGCTTTTCGGTGCGCCGGGTGCTGGAACGCCTGCGGGCGGCGGGCCTCGCGAGCCTGCCGGGCGGCGGCGCGGAGATCCTCTCCGACCGCGTGCGGCGCCTCATCAGCCCGCGCAAGTGCTCGGCGGGCGAGTGGCTGGCCGTCATGCGCGAGGCCCATGCCCTCGGCCTGGCGACGAGCGCGACGATGATGTTCGGCCACATCGAGATGCCGACCGAACGCACCGAGCACCTGCTGCGCCTGCGCGACCTTCAGGACGAGACGGGCGGCTTTCAATCGTTCATCGCTTGGCCGTTTCAAGCGGTGAACACGGACCTGGCGCGGTCGGGCGACCTGGGGACCGGGTGGCGCCCGGCGACGGGCGCGGAGTACCTGCGCCTCGTGGCGACGGCACGGCTCGTGCTCGACAACATCCCGAACGTCCAGGCCTCGTGGGTGACGATGGGCCCGCGGATCGGGCAGACGGCCCTTCATTTCGGGGCGAACGACCTAGGCTCGACGATGATCGAGGAAAACGTGGTGTCGGCGGCGGGGTGCGCGCATCGCCTCGCGCGGGGCGACCTGGAGCGGCTCATCCGCGAAGCCGGCTTTGAGCCCGTTCAGCGCGATTGCACCTATAGACCGGTCCCCCGCTAGCCGATAAGTCCTGCGGAGAGCGGGGACGTAGCACCCATGCCGGAACTCGATGCCATTATCGCTCTGGCGCGCGACGTGCTCGTGGGGCGGTCGCCCCTCGGGCGCGAGGACACCTTCCTCTTTGACCACTCGGTGCGGGTGATGCGGGTGGCCGAACGCCTCGCGCGGTGCGAGGAGGCGGCCGGGTGGCGCCTGGACCGCTTCGCCCTGGCGGCCGCGGCGCTTTTCCATCAGGCGGCGACGGCGCGGCTGGAGGAGGAACGCCGGACGAGCACCGTTTATGCGGCCGCGACCATGAGCGCCGAGGACGTCAAGCACTACAGCGCGGAACTCGCGGGCGACCGCCTGCGGGGGCGCCTCGCGCCGCGGCAGGTGGAACTCGTCCAGGAAATCATCCGCCGCGCCCACGACGCCTCCACCGACTTGGCCGAGGCCAAAATCCTCTCCGACGCCGACAGCCTCGATGACATCGGGGCCCTGGGCGTCTGGCGCGACCTGAGGCGCTACTGTCTGGAGGGCCGCGCGATTGACGACGCGGTCCGCGCCTGGCGGAAGCGCGAGGAGTACGGCTACTGGGAGGCGAGGGTTCGGGACCTCTTTCACCTGGCGACGTCGCGGCGTCTGGCGGAGGCGCGCCTCGCCGGGGCGCGGGCGTTCATGGAGCAACTGGCCCGCGAGCGCGACGGTGCCGACGTCCCCGTCGCCCGCGACGAACATCCCCAAGGGGGCGGGCCCGCGGGGGAGGAGCCCCAGCCGTGACCGACTCCGCCTCGGCGATCATCCTGGGGAGCGGGGCGTGGCACATCCTGGGGTCGAGCGGCGGAATCGCCCTGGAAGGCGGCCGGGCGGAAGACACTCCCTTCGGGCCCTCGCAGCCGATCTTCGAGGCGCGCCTGCCGGGCGGACGCCGGGCGCTCCTCCTTGCGCGTCACGGCAAAAAGGGGTACGCCGTCGGCGCCTGGGCCGTCAACTATCGCGCCAACCTCTGGGCCCTCAAGGCCCGCGGGGCCGACGCTGTCCTCGCCACGAGCGCGTGCGGCGGGATTGACCCGCTGCTTTCGGTCGGCACGTTTCTCGTGCCGGACGACATCCTCGACAAGACCACCGGGCGGGCGAAGACGTTCTTTGAGTCGAGCGGCCTGGGGGTGCTGCGTCACGGCGAGCCGTTCTGCCGGGCGCTCCGGGCGGCGCTGGCGGACGGCCTGGCGTCGGCGGGCGCGGCCCACCGCGTGGGCGGCGTGTACGCCTGCACGGACGGGCCGCGCCTGGAGACGCCGGCCGAGATCCGCGCGCTGGCGCGCGAGGGGGCGGCGGTGGTGGGGATGACGCTCGCCCCGGAGTGGGCGCTGGCGCGGGAACTGGAACTCTGCTACGCGGCCCTTTGCTGGGTGGTGAACCCGGCGGAGGGCGTCGCCCGCCGGCCCTACCGGCCGGACGTCCTCTTCGAGGGGATGGCGACCGAGGAGGAGTTGGCGGCGGGGGATCGCGCGGCCGAGCGGTTGCCGGCGATTCTCGCGGCGGCGCTGGAGCGCATCGCGCCCGACCGCCCGTGCCGCTGCCGCCGGTCCATGCAGCGGTATAGGGACCGCGGCGAGATGGGGCCTGATTAAGAGCCTATCCGAATAACCCTGTGGCACACCCGCCCTCGGGTGTGCAGCCCAGGACAAAGGCTCTAATTCGGGATGGCCGCCGTCAGACGTGCGCCACCAGCCCGATGCAACGTGGACGTACTCGCAGTCTTTGACATCCGGGAACCCGAGCACGCCACTCTGCCCCTTGTTGCCAGCCGCCTCCGCCGGATGCTGTCGCATGTGGCTCTTTAGCACCGGGAGCGCGGGAGCGATGCCGACCTCATGACATCCAATCACCGGCTTCGTAGCCGCCAACTATAAACCACGAGTCTCCGAACTTCTGCATTACCACGACGTACGATTCGCCGCCAGCGGCGAGCGGCCCGTGATAGTAGCCCCTGTCCAGGCAACACCTTGCCGACTTGCCGTCCGGAAGAAACTCCAGGACGATGCCGGTCTGCCGGTAATGGTAGTTGTCATGGAACAGGTTGGCGTAGTTCACGGCCATGTCCAGCACTTCGTACGCCTCTTTCCGCTCTACTCCGGCGGGCAGCGACACAGTTCTCGGCCAACCGATCCTGTACGGAGGAAAAGGGGGCTGATATTGGCGCAACAGGCGCCGTTGTGTCTCAGCTCCGCGCGGCGTGCGGATCCAACTAACAGCCAGAATTGTCTCGCGCACCGAGTAGGGGTCTGAACGGAGCGAGGTCATGTGGTGAAGGGCTCGTTCGTCCCCCATGCTCGCAAGAAGGTAGGCAGCCATCTCACGAGTATCGACCTGAAAATCCGGACGCCCGTCCAGTATCGCGAGGAGTTTGCTGCTGTCTGCCGAGGCATGGCGGGAGATCATTGCCTCCAGAAGAGTCTGCACCAGGTTTTCGTCGGGATCGTCCAGGTACTTTGACAACTCCGTCAAAGCCTGTTTGGGCATACCGTAGAGTACGGGCTCAGGATACTTATGGCTTCCTCGGAGTCTGTCTATCGTCGAATCAGCGATCCGCGCCATGTCTGCAGAAGATGGACCGGCAAGAGTAACCCCGTTGGTTTCCTCCACGGGTACGGATCCATGAAACGATGCCAGTTTCCTGATGATGTCCTTGGCGCGCATCGACTCACTCGTTGAGAAATGAAACACCTTCCGTTCACGGTTTCGATCAGGGAAAGGTTCGATTCTCTCTACCGTGGGCACCATCCTGGTGCCGGAAACAAGGATCCGAGTCTGGAACAACTCCTGCAGGAAGGCGCAGGATCGCTGAAGATTGGGCGACAACAGGGTGAACGCCGGGATAACCCGATCGGCCGGAGCGAAGTCCACGTCGGAAGACGCCTGATCGTCAAAACAGACCAGATATCCGTTCTCCAATTTCCGCCACCAGGACCCGTGGCCGAAAGCTTGTGTAAGGGAATTGAGGTTGCCGCCGATGCACTCGTCCGATGTCCCCGGACGATAGGAAACTGACAAATCCCCGTATGAAACCGTTCCTCCTCCTGAGATCACATTGCTTTGTGAGACCACCGGATAGATGGCATTCCACAGGGATTCAGAGAAAGACACGGAACGATCGTGATTGGGGCCTTTGCCGGGAAGAATCAGGAAGACCGGCCTATCCGGGTAATCCCGATCCTCTGAATTCGTGAAGGACGAGGGGAATTCCTTGGCGACTCTTATCTCCGCCGAACCCCCACCGGTCCATATCGCCGAGACGCCGTCCGGAAGCCACCCCAGAATGAAGGCGACGGCAATCGGCAACAGCGCGAATGGCACGGGATGCATTCTGCGCACCCACGCGAAACGTGTGAACAGGACGCCGAACAAGTATCCCGTGACAAGGGACCCAACGGTCGTGGCCATGAAGACTGCGCCGACGCCAACCCAGACAGGCAGGGGGATCCAAAGAAAGGGATACGCGCACATCTGTTCCAGTCGCGCGGCAGCGGGCCAGTCGAGCGCGAACGAAAGCAGAACCCGCACATAGTTGGCGAGCACGAACAAAACGACGAATCCGGCCTGCTTCCCGAATCTCATCCGCGGCTCAGAGACAGGTTTTTGCCTCAAGTCGAGAATCAACCCTGCCATCATGAGCACGAGCAGAACCAGGACGGCCTTGCCCAGGAGAGTCATCCTGAAGGTGATCTCCTTGGACTCGTAGTTGCCCTGCTTGTCGTAGTACAAAAATGCGGAGTACGTGGATACCCATCTTGTCCCGTTGAACTCTATCCGCTTTCTGTCCTTGCTGCCCTCCTCGTCCGGCACCCATCCGTAAACCGTAAAGCGGCCCTGCTCTCCAAAAGCCCGGACCTCTTCTATGGCCTTCCCGTAGTCCGATCCGTCAGGAAACAACGTGTATTCCCTGGGCTCGAAGGTCATCGCTGCCAACAAGACGATTCCTACTCCTATCGATGCAATGATCAGTAGAATGCGAACGGTCTTCATTGGTCTGCCTCCACAAGTGGTGCGCACAAAGCCTTGTCGCTCTTTCGATAGGTACGCAGTATCGGATCGTGCTCTTTGGCGATTCTGCCATCCCATTCAGGCAACGGTGCATCGAATCGTGCCAATGCTTCACCGAGCGCCTTTGTCGCATCTGTAATTTAAGATTCCTCTTTGAGGGGAGATTCCTGCGTAAACGCTTGCGTTCAGCGGCGCGGCTTGTCTGCGTCCGCTGGAGCGCCTTGTTGGCGATTTCCGTCCTTCTTTGCGGTTAAATCACGGCTTGGTTTCAGGCGCTTCGCGGGGCGGTTCGGCGCGGCCGATGGTGACGACGGCGTAGTGGTCGCGGGCGACAGCCAGCACGTCGGCGACGGCCTGCCAGGGCGTTGTCGGTTCCGCCTCCAGCATGAGCCGCGCGCCCGGTTTGATGAGATCGCCGGCCTTGGCGCGGAAGTCGGCCAGGGACAGAGTTTGGCCGCCGACGCGGACCTCGCCCCCGGCCGTCAGGGTGACGAGGAGCGGCGTCTCGGCCTCGGCGGCGGGCGGGGGTTGGGCGGCCTCGCCCTCCGCCGGCGGAAGCACCAGCAGGCGGACCTGCATCATCGCGTCTTCCAGCAGGTCCTTCATCTGCATGACCCGGCCGAAGGTTTCGTCGGCGTCGGCCTTCAGCGCCGCCGCGCGGACGGTGATGGGCATGGCGTTGACGGCCTCTTTAATCTCGGCGGGGCTCATTTCCTTGCCGTCGAGCGTCGGCGGGCGGCCCTTGCGCAGGGCCACTTCGACCTGGACCTTCTGGGGCTCGATGCGGCGCTGGGTCGGGCGGATGACAAGTTCGACCGGCGTGCCGACCGGAGGCACGACCTTCGGGTTCGCCTCGTAGATGAGGTTGGCGTTGACGTCGGTGGACTCGAACGGGACGTCCATGACGGCCTCCGGGAAGTTCGAGAGGCACAGGACGGTCCCCTCGCGGTCGGCGGCCTGGAGGGCGATTTCCTCGGGCCGGCCGACGTAAACCCAATCAATCGGCTGCTCGACGGCGGCGTCGCTCCCCATCAGCGCGAGGAGTTTCCACACGGGGACCTCGACCGTCTCGGTTTCTTCCCGGCTGTTCGCCGTCTGCGCTGGGAGAAACCGGGCGGTGATATTGAGGACCTGTCCGGACGGCGGGCTGAATGCCCCCGCCTCGGTCACGTAGCCGGGCGTTCCCGGCTCCAGGCCCAGGAGGGCCAGGGCGAAGGTGACGTGCGACGGCCTGGCCTTGACCGCGATGACGCTCTCGTGTTCGCGGGTGCCCTCGGAGCAGACGACCAGTTCGAGCGGGCCTTCCTGGAGGCAGACGCGGCCTTCGAGGACGACCTCGCGCCGCTCGGTGTTCACCACGATGCCGGGCAGCGTCTTCAGGACGGCCGCGCCAGCGGCGGGCGCCGGGGGCTCGGTCTCGG
>Ga0315291_10010663_pt1 | contig 11220 bp, 5 predicted proteins | sample YL17G12_20_MG_FD_203070 | JGI IMG/M metagenome (GOLD analysis project Ga0315291, IMG submission 203070) | Sediment microbial communities from Yellowstone Lake, YNP, Wyoming, USA - YL17G12_20 | ecosystem: Environmental > Aquatic > Freshwater > Lake > Sediment | place: USA: Wyoming | collected... | reverse complement strand
GTGAAGGACCTGGAGGAGGCCGGGGTCATTGCCGACGTGAAGGAGACGGCAGAACGGATCCTCGGCACCGGGAAGGCATGCCTGGGGGTCATCCCCGAGAGCGAGGAGAAGCGCCTCCTGATCTCCCTTGGCGATCACTTCCTTTCACGGGGTTCCTAGATGCCAGAAGACCTCGATCTCCTGCTCCGGAAGTACGCGCTCCAGAACGCCGTGAAGTACGGGGGAAAGCCCCAGGCAGGGACGGTCATTGCCCGGGTCATGGGCGAGTTCCCCGAGTTCCGGTCGGAAGGACGAAAGATCTCCGTGCTCACGAATGCCATCGTGAAGGAGGTCTCCAGGCTCTCTCCCGAGAAGCAGCGGGAGGAGCTGGCGGCTCTGGCCCCCCGGCTCCTCGAGGAGCTCTCGGAGGTCCATGAGCACGTGAAGGCCGGCCTCCCGGCCCTCGAAGGTGCCGAGAACGGCGTGGTGATGCGGTTTGCTCCCAACCCGAGCGGCCCCCTCCACCTCGGCCATGCCCGTGCAGCGCTCCTGAACGACGCATACGTGCGCCGGTACGGCGGGAAGTACATCCTCCGGATCGAGGACACCGACCCCAGGCGGGTTGACCCCGATGCATACACGACCGTCAGGGAGGACTGCGCCTGGCTTGACCTCGTCATCGACGAGATCGTGTTCCAGAGCGACCGGCTCGATACCTATAACGAATATGCCCGTAAGCTCATCGATATCGGCGGGGCCTATGTCTGCACCTGCGAGGCCGACCAGTTCCGGGAGCTGAAGCTCGCAAGGCGGGCCTGCCCCTGCCGGGATCCCTCCCCTGAGAAGAACCTCGAGCTCTTCGAAGCGATGCTCAACGGCGAGTATGGAGAGGGGGAGGTTACCCTGAGGGTGAAGACCGATATCGAGCACCCTGACCCGGCGGTCCGGGACTTCTCGGCGCTCCGGATCGTCTCCTCCCCGCCGCACCCGAGGGTGGATGCGACGGTCTTCCCGCTCATGAACTTCTCGGTCGCCATCGACGACCACCTCCTGGGCGTCACCCACGTCATCCGGGGCAAGGACCACATCGCGAACACCGCACGGCAGCGCTACATCTTCGATTACTTCGGCTGGAAGTATCCTGTCTACCGGCACTATGGCCGGATGGGCATCGAGGGGGTGGTCCTCTCCACCTCGCAGATGAAGGCCGGAATCAGGGATGGGATATACACCGGCTGGGACGACATCCGGCTCGGGACCCTCCGGGCCATCGCCCGCCGGGGGATCACCCCCGGGGCGGTGAGGAACGCGGTCCTCGAGATCGGCATCGGCGAGACGGACATCTCCTTCTCCTGGGAGAACCTCTACGCCAAGAACCGCGATATCGTCGACCCCGTGGCGAACCGGTACTCCTTCGTCCCCGACCCGGTCCTCCTGGAGATTGCGGATGCTCCCTGCGGTTTCGTCGCACAGGCCATGCTGCACCCGAACGAACCTTCGCGGGGGTACCGCAACCTCCCCTTCGACGGGAGCGTCTTCATCCCAAAGGGCGACCTCGCCTGCGGCGGGATGATCCGCCTGAAGGACCTCTTCAACATCCGGCTCGGGGAGGACAGGGACTGCCTTGTCGCTACATTTGCCGGCAAGTCCCTCGACGAGGCACGGAAGGCGAAGGCACCCATCATCCAGTGGCTCCCGCCGGCGCACACCATCCCCTGCGTCCTTCACAAACCTGACGGGGAGATGAGAGGGTACTGCGAGCCGATGGTTGCGTTAGATGCCGGCAAAGTAGTGCAGTTCGAGAGGATCGGGTTTGTCCGGATCGAGAAGGCGACGGCGATGCTCATCGAGGCATACTGGGGGCATAGGTGAAGGGGACAACTCCACAACAAAAACCAGAAATATCGGAGTATGGCAACAAATCATCGAGGTAAATTCAGATGTTCTGCAAATTACCTCTTTCTAGAAGGTTTTTGCAATCTTCTTGTCTCTTCTACAGGTATCCAACAGGATTGCCCGTGATACTCATCAGATCAAATAAAAATCTTTTTATAGCCGATAGAGGGATTCCTTTTTGATCTTAATATAAAGGTGGATATATGTCAGCCTCACGGGATTCTGGATATAAGATAGTTCACCGAGTTCTGCTTCTCGTTCTCATCTGCACCATCGTGCTCCTTTTGAGCGGGGGGCTTCCCGCTGCCCGGGCTGGGGTGGGAGCCGGCTGGGTGGCGGCAAATGCCACGGCCGGGTTCGGGGCACGATATGCCCACAGCTCCGTTGTTACCAGCGATGGCAGGATGTGGGTGATCGGGGGGCTGAACTCCGGCGGTTCTCGTCTAAACTCTGTCTGGTATTCCGACGATGGGAAATTCTGGTATCCTAAAAATATGTCGCCGGAGTTCACGGCACGGTATGGGCATTCCTCCGTTGTCACCGCTGGTGGCAGGATGTGGGTTATTGGCGGGCTTGATGGCTCTATTCCTCCAAATAACGTAATAAATGACATATGGTATTCCGACGATGGGAAAGTTTGGTATCAGAAAAATGCCTCCGCCGAGTTCCCGGCACGGTATGGCCATAGCTCTATTGTCACAACTGGTGACAGGATGTGGGTGATCGGCGGGTATGATAATTCCGCCAGCGGTCCTCCTTTTAACGATGTCTGGTATTCCGACGATGGAAAAGTCTGGTATTTGCAAAATGCCTCCGCCGAGTTCCCGGCACGGTATGGCCATTCCTCCCTTGTTACCCCCAATGGGAGAATGTGGGTGATCGGTGGATTCAACGATTGGGACTGGGTGATATACAACGATGTCTGGTACTCCGACGATGGGAAAGTCTGGTATCTGCAAAATGCCTCGGCCTTCCCGGCACGACATGGCCATACGTCCTTTTACTACGATAACAAGATGTGGGTTATCGGGGGAATTGACGATATCACTGGAGCCACGACCTATTTCAACGATGTCTGGTATTCCACGGATGGAAGAATCTGGGAAGAGGCAACTGCCTCCGCACCGTTCCAGGTCCGGTATGGCCACAGCTCCGTTGTCACTCCAGACGGCAGGATGTGGGTGATTGGCGGGAATGATTACGCCAGCGGGGTGTATCATGATGTTTGGTACAACACCACCTTGGCCATCACCGGTATCGTTGTGCCAACTACCGGGACGGCAACTGTTGATAACAGACATTCAGTCACAGGGGTTCAAATTTCAGGCACCGAGTTCGCTACCGGGGCCTTGGTAAAACTCACCAGGGGGGGCCAGCAAATTGACGGTGCCGTGACGGCGCTGACAGCGACGCAAATCACCTGTAATTTCGACATCGAAGGAAAACCGATCGGGGACTGGGACGTTACTGTGACAAACCTCGCTCCTGATGGCCGGTCCTACACCCTCCCGAACGGATTCCACATAATCGCACCGGCCCCAACTCTGACCTCCATTATACCTCTTCCGGGCTATTCCAGTGCCAACAGGGGTATGATCAATGTAACCCTCGGGGGCGATAACTTTGTCAGTGAGGCCTCGGTGAAGCTCACCAGGGCAAGTCAGACCGATATCACCGCGACGAACGTGTCGAAGTTCTCCTGGCAATACATAAACTGCTCTCTCCCCATCACGGAAGCAGCACTCGGTCAATGGAACGTTGTCGTCACGAACGGGACTGACGTTTCGCCTGCAACCCTCACGAACGGGTTCACCATAACGGCACTCGCCCCGACGGTGAGCAGCGTTGCACCTGTCCCCCCCTATACCACTGTCAATACAGGTATGACCAATGTCACCATTATTGGGGACAACTTCCTCAGCGGGGCCAGGGTGAACCTCACGAAATCCGGCCAGGCGAATATTACCGCGACGAACGTGACACGGGCCTCATGGCAGAAGATTAACTGCACCCTCCCCATCACCAACGCACAGTTCGGTCCCTGGAACGTTGTCGTGACAAACCCCGACGGTCAGCCCGGTACCCTCACGGACGGGTTTACCGTGACACAGCCTGCCCCGAAGGTGACCGGTGTCACGCCCGAAATGTACTGGAACATATCATCCATCCACGTCACCATTGACGGTTCCGGATTCACCAGCGGAGCTACGGTAAATCTCACGAAGGCTGGCCAGCCGAATATCACCGCCGTCAATCCAACCATCGCAGCGAATTCGATAAGCTGCAACCTTCCCATCACAGGGGCAGTTGCCGGTGCCTGGAATGTCACCGTGACAAACAGTGACGGCCAGTTCGATAATCTCACGCCCTTCACTGTATTGGCACCTTACCCTGTCATCGACCTTACCCAAACCTCACCGGCGCAAGGTGAGAATACAGGTTCGGTCACGATGACCATCATCGGCGATTACTTCATCGATGGTGCTACGGTAAAACTCTTCAAGTTAGGTCAAACTACTATTTTCGCAACCAATGTGAACGTGGTCTCACCCACCAAGATCACCTGCGACTTCGACCTGACAGGAGCAGCTGCTTATACAGACTGGAACCTTAGAGTCACAAATCCTGATGGCCAATACAACACTGATAATAACTTATTCCAGTTCGCCGTAGTTGCGGCAAAAAGTCTCGCTACGAGCAGTGGCGGCGGTGGCTCCAGCTATAGCGGGCCGAATGCCCCTCCTCCAGTACCGGCGCCGGAACCAGAGGCCCCCTCCACGATTGATACCGGGAAATCAGCAGAACTAAATACCGATGCAAACGGTGTCATCACGCAGGAAACCTCCCTGCGGTCAAATGACAACCTCGCAATGGTCTCGATCCCTCGGGGCATCGTGGCAAAGGACTCGGCAGACTCACCCCTCACTTTGGTAAGCATCGCCCCGGTTGCCGAAACAGATGTTCCGGCTGATACCACGGGAAGCACCTTCGCCTTCGCAGGGAGAGCATACGAACTGGGGCCCGATGGTGCAACCTTCTCACCTGCCATCACCCTGACCTTCACCGTGACTGACGCCCGGGCGGGGCAAACCTACACGATCAGGATGTTTGACCATACTACCAAAACGTGGCTGGTTCTCCCGACGACTTACCATCCTGAGTCGAACACGGTGACTACTGAGGTATCTAACTTCTGCTGTTTCGCTCTCTTTGCACAGACACCGGTTACCCCTGCGGCGACGACAAAGGCGCAACCCTCACCCTCCCCGACGCCAGGCACAGGGACGTTCATCATCTCGGGCATGATCATGTGGGGCTTTGTCCAGGTGACGCAGAATCCCATTGTGATCCCGGGGATTATCATCCTCGCCGCCGGCATCTTACTCTACCGCAGGAAGGGGCAGCGCGAGCGGAGGAAGCGGCGGCGTGAGCGGTTGATGAACCAGCCCTGATCCTTCGCGGGTTCCAATCCCGCCGAAGCTTTTTCCCTTTCACCATTGCAGGTGCTCCTTTCCATGTCCGATCCGATGTTTGCGAAGGCAGTCCTGTTTCCCTTCACTCACCGATGGATCATACCCTTTGCAGAATAAAGAAAGATTAAAAAGAAGGGATTCCGGGATTTTCAGAGATCCTTTGGCTTGCACGTTTTCAAGACGGTATCATCATTCATCTTATCAATGTCATCGCAGTCTTCCTTTTCTTTTGATGGTTTCTTGATGACTTTGATATAATCGATCCCGCTGAATCCGAGGTTCCCGCTCTTGGTTTTGATCATCCCGGAAACGACGAATGCCACAGGGTCTCCTGGCAGAACATCAACGAGCTTGTTGCGATTGAATACTGCGCCAAAGATCCGCGGGAACACCTTTGTCCGGATAAGCCTGTTCGCAGGTGCCCCGTCACAGAAAACGGACTTGGGATCTACGTCAGCCGCATTGTAACCGGCTGGTAACCTGACGAAGGCCAGGAACTTGCCCTCCCCCCTCCCGATGTTTATGGTTCTCGGCACGATGAATACTGTCGCTGGAATACCGGGTTTGAGGACGAAGGGTGGCAGAACTGTCAGAGCATGGGGTTTGACGATCGCTGTGACCGGGGCCGGTGTTATATAGCTGTCGAGGGCCACGGTGATGGAGTGGGTCCCCACGTCCAGCTCCGGCGTGGTGGATGTCTGGAGGTCGGGCTGCGGTACCCCGTCAAGAATTATCGTGGCTCCGTAGATGGGTTTGTTATCGGCTCCAACGGAATCGATCTGAACGCTCCCGTAGGGAGGAGTGTTGTCCGGGATGTTATTGTTTGCCGGGGAGAGGGTAAAGACGAAGGTCGAGCTCGCTCCCTCCGCGAGGGTTCTTGTGATCGGCTTTCCCAGGTAACCCGTCTTGTTGGCCCTGACGGTATAGCTCCCGGGGGGATTGCCCCGGTAGGTTGCTGTACCGGGGGTGGCAGATGATGTTGTCCCCTTGTATACTTCACCCTGGGACTCGTAGGCATCACTCAGGGCATCATAGGTAAAGTACACATTGCAGAGGTTGGGGGTAGTTCTCACCGTGACGGTCACCGCCAGTTGCAGGGTGAAGATCGCCGGAACCTGTGACTGGGTGACAACCGTGACATGCTTCGTCTGGTTCGCATAACCACTGTATGTTGCTTTCACGTCGTAGGTCTTCGGCGTCAGGCCCGTGATGAGGAGGGTTCCATCCGTTAAACTTGTCGTACCCTTGTCAATTTCATCAACATAGATCCTGGCCCCCTTCGGGGTGGTTGTTACCAGGATATCGCCAGGTAGCAGGGCGACCGAGATCGTACCGCTCGGATCTGGATCAAAATTCACCGAATTGCCACTAGCATCATCCAGCTCATTCACGTGGACCGTGATGGTTGTGTGCGAACCACGGCTCACCCCTTGTACGGTGACAGAGCCGAGGGATGTTGTGCTTTTCCCTGCGACATCGGCAACCTTCAGGGTCCCGGTTTTCCCGTCCACCGAAACCGAGCTCGACTCGAAATCAGCAACTCCCCAGTCTGGGTTCTTCACCCCGATAATTTTCGCGGCAGAAGTGTCTGCAACGGTGAAGGTCAGGAGGTACCCTGCCATTCCACCCGGTACGGCAGAATCCAGGGTGAGGGGGATGTCCACCTGGTCAACGGTATTGGGAAGGTTCACGTCGGCCACGTTCAGCTGAACCGCCGAAACGGCACACACACCGGCAGCCAGGATGAGCAGGACTGCCAGGATCGGGATCCGGAATCCATTGGTCATTTTTTTCACCTCCGTGTTCCGTCCTTCTGGCATCAGAACCCTCCCTCCTTCCAGAGGTTGATAACATCCGCAAAGTCGATCCTCCCGTTGCCATTGGTATCAAAGGCACAGATGGGCTCGCTGGTCGTAATCGTGTCCATCTGGTTGAAGTAGAGGATAACGTCGGCCGGGGTAAACCCGTCCACGCCATTGAGATCCTCGTACATGCCGTCATTATCCGGATCCTTGGGCTGCACGCAGGCTGGACAGACCTGAACGGGCAACGGTTTGGGATCCGCGCACTTGGAACAGGAGGTGAGGGCCAGAGTCAGGCCAGGATTCGATGGGGTATCCCCGTATTGCGGGGTTTCCTTGAGATTGGCCGGAGTATCTGGCTGGGCGGAGGGATCTTTATACTTTGCAAAATCGAAGGTCTCCTTCATTTCGACGAGCTTATCATTATCACCAGACCCGGAAGGGGGAACGAGGTTATTCGCAGGCCCACCCACCCCATTAATCCAGTAATATGAGAAATAATTCAGGTTCGAGGGTTCGGTGGCGCTTGCAGCGGTGGCGATCACCCTATTCTGGGTCCCGCTATAGTCTGTTATGAATGGTTTCAGAAAACCCCCGCTGAAGCATTGCTCCATGGTCATCACGATGGTTTTTGCCGACTTGGGCAGCTCATTTGCGAACTCGTCGGCATAGATGGAATCATGAATGGAGTTATGAGTCCAGAGCCAGAGGCGTGTCTCGGGATCCATCCCGCCATGGTTCGTCGTGAAGATGAAGAGAGTATCATCCCCTGTGAGTCTGCCCAGGGCTTGCGTCAGGACCCAGTCTAGGTTCGCCCTTGTTGCCGCAAGATAGTACTCGGGTTTATTGGCATCACTCAGGCCAAAGGTCGGGTCAGAGTCGACATAGGCCCCCGTGTCGGACATCTGGTCCGGATTGGAACTGGTCCCGTCGGACATGAGGACGTAGATCTGGCTCTTGGGATAGCAGTACGGCGGGTTGATGAGGGTCTGATACATGGCGGACATGTCCTGGTAATACCAAGCATTGTTATTATCCGGATCATACCCGCCGCTCACGAGGAGCGCCCAGCAATGGTCGCAGTTTATCTGCGACGAGTCACACGTCTGGCTGGTGCCCGATGCACCATAGAGCAGGCCTCCCCCGCCGCCACCACCCCCTGGACTGTTAGTACCGGTTCGTAGCAGCTGTTCCACGCCGGTGCTCTGAACGCTGTTCTGGATGACTGGAACCGGTCTCACACCCCTTATCAGGTGCATTTTAATGCCCTCTGCCGGGGAGGTGGATTCGCATTGACCAACTACTGTTTTATGGGACACGCTCACAAGATAATAGGTGACAGCACTCTCGTAGTTCTTTTGCGGAGTTGGATTATGGTGGAAAAGCCATGCATCCTCGTCCCCCACATTACAGACCTTCCTTGATCCCCATTTATACAGATCGGTACCTGCAGGAATCGGGATATCGCTGACAAGCAGGTTTCCTGTGGCTGGTATATTTCCCCCCGCACCGTTAAGGGCATCTTGCTGGCAGGCATCGAGGGAATAGGTTACGAGATGGAGCCCGAGCGCTGAGCCCTCCAGGAAGTTGACCTGGACTTTGGTGAAATTATGCAGGTTCGTCTGTACCGCAAACACGGGATTACCCTCCAGTTTAAGATCGCTGGCAATATCGTTGTCGCTTATATAGATATCGCCATAGGAATATCCCACGAGATCGTTGATGGTTATCGCGTCAAAGTCCACGAGTCCCAGATATATCATTTTTGCATTGTTTACTGGTCCCAAATCCATGGACTTCACTTCACTCCACAGGATATCAGCGGCGGTTGAATCACCAATACTACCCGTGTCGACATCCAGTGCACCATCCGCCCCGTTCAAGATGGTATCAGTGTCTAATATGACAGCTGAGCATGAACCAAGTCCAGACGGCGTCACGGTGAACGGCACCTCGGCGTACCCACCACCATTTTCATAGGGATTATAGAACATGACACGGTAGGCACATTCGGTATATGCATCCGATGGGATGGTGATGGTACCGGTTACGGTCGTGCCATCGCCTGAGACAGTTATATCTGAGACATCTAAACCGTATTCGCCGCAGTTGTAGCTGCAATACACGTCGGGACCCTGCTGGAAGCCGGAACCATTGATGGTGAACGGTACCGTCTCACCCTGTTTACCGCTGTCAGGCGTGATGGAGGTGATGACCGGGGGCACGGTCACGGTGAACGCATCAGGTATGGTCACTGACCCCCCGCCATTAGGATTCGTGATGGTCATAGTCCATGTACCTGTCGCCGCATCTGCAGGGACGTCGACATTCACATATAAGTACACGCCATAATTAGATCCAGAGATACTTACCGACGAGGCACTCGGCGCCGAACCGGTATGACCGCTGAATGTCACGGTAGCACCGTACATGAAGTTGGACCCACTGACGCTGGTGGAAATCGTACATCCCTGGCAAGTCCCGTGCGGCCCGTCGATGGAGGTGAAGGTCGGGGTTAAACCTCCGGTTATGAACCACCCTCTTCTACCATCATACATATTATTAGGATTACTGACAAAGACATCCCAGTATCCTGACGGCGCACCTTGGGGGATGGAGAGGGTGAAAGTTATGGTCTGGCCGTCTGCCGAGACTGAAGGGTTCATGACCGTCATAAAGTGTTGCCAATTGGGATAGTCTTCGAAATGCACCCAGGCATTGGGCTCGAAATTATAACCCGTAATGGTGATAGGGACATTCGTTCCCTGCATACCGATTTGCGGCGTCATACTGGACATAGTCGGATATCCCGCTGCTGCCGGGAGAACGAGGAGCCCGGCGATGATGATCAATCCAAACAGGACGATTTTCAGTCGTGATTGCAAAGGAATTCTCATCAATGTCACTCTCCGCAGGTTCCCCGTATCCCCGAAGCAGGGACCGAAACGATGTAGCCCTTATGTTTCGGGAATGCAGGGTTCGTGACATCCACGATATCCGGCGCATTGTGGAGGGCTCCCTCCACTACCCACCTAAGACTCTTCGACTTCACACCACACCACACCCAATAGCTTTTTAATAAATCCGTGACGATTTCATGATACCACACTCATAGTATAAATGGATTTCGGAATGTTTGCCGAAGAAAATAGTTTTAAAGACACCATACAGGAATGAATGGCCCCCGATACGCGTATTAAGCTGTTAATATTGATATATCCGGTAAAAAGACGCTCTTCTTTTGAGTTTGCTATAAATGTTAAATGGAAATAGCTTCCTGCACGAAGGAAAAAATTGTTTTTATACAGAAAAAAAGGGAGAGTACGTATTCATCCGCGTATTCGCCCGCTCCGCGTGGGATTCCATGCAGCATGCGGGAAGGTGTGATAGAATCTGGAGATCTCTCCCCCCGCATCGACAATTAAAGGGCTACCGCGAGCCAATGGGTGCGTTAGATGCCGGAAAAGTGGTGCAGTCCGAGTGGATAGGGTTTGTAAGGATCGAGAAGGCGACGGATTCTAACCGGGGTGTGTTGGGGGGGCACAGATGAAGGAGATTATTTTCATTGATGATTCTCCAGAATGGAGATGAATCCACTTTTTTCGGAATGGTCATGTGCCTGTTCAATTCACTTTTTAGACTGGTTTTCTTTTATTCTACTCCGACATCAGGGCACACCCGGACTGGCGTAGTATTTTGCATTGCGTAACTTTTGCGTAGCTTTATACCCCATCACTCCTATCGGACATTTACTCCTGCAAAGGGAGCATAGGTGTTTCGGGGAATTTCCATGGTTGAGAAGAGTAAAATCAGATTCCGCTGGCTGAAAGTGATGTACCTCTGGACCATCATCGGTGCCGGAGGATTTGGATTGGGCATGCTCGCAGTTCCAGAGACTTTAAAGGCACTCTTTGGATGGCCGAGCCAGGATCCGGTGTTATTTGGCATTATGGGGAGCATATTTGTCGCATTCGGGATTGTCTCAATTCTCGGCTTCCTTTCGCCGCTCAAGTTCGTGCCCGTCCTCATGGTCCAGCTCTGCTACAAAGTCATCTGGTATATTGTCGTCT
>Ga0315291_10010662_pt1 | contig 11220 bp, 7 predicted proteins | sample YL17G12_20_MG_FD_203070 | JGI IMG/M metagenome (GOLD analysis project Ga0315291, IMG submission 203070) | Sediment microbial communities from Yellowstone Lake, YNP, Wyoming, USA - YL17G12_20 | ecosystem: Environmental > Aquatic > Freshwater > Lake > Sediment | place: USA: Wyoming | collected... | reverse complement strand
TTTTACCAGGAACGTATGATGTTGCTGAGGTTGTTCCTGCTGGTTGGGTTTTGTCTAGTTATTTTGTTAGTGATGGTAGTCCTTTGAATGCTTTGGTTCTTGGTCCGGGTGAGACTATTAATGTTTATTTCAATGATACTAAGAATGGTACTATTATTGTTCATAAGGATGCTATTCCTGATGATCCTCAAGATTTCACGTTTACAAGTGGGACTCTCTCGCCAAGTCCGTTCTATTTGGATGATGATGCTGATGTAACTTATCTTAATCAAAGAACCTTTAGTAACCTTTTACCAGGAACGTATGATGTTGCTGAGGTTGTTCCTGCTGGTTGGGTTTTGTCTAGTTATTTTGTTAGTGATGGTAGTCCTTTGAATGCTTTGGTTCTTGGTCCGGGTGAGACTATTAATGTTTACTTTAATAATACAAAACTCAGTAAAATCACTGTATGTAAAGAGACTGATCCTGATGGCGATCCTACATTGTTTACTTTTACTCCAAGTTACGGTAGTACATTCGATTTAACAGATGGTCAATGTAACATTAGTGGTTGGCTTGGGGCAAATACATATACAGTTGTAGAAACAACTCCTGTTGGTTGGGAACTTTATGAAATAATTATTAATGATCCTGATGGTGAATCTACATTTGATTTACCCACTGCAACAGCTACAATTGATTTGGATGTTGGTGAACAGATTACAGTAACGTTTTATAATCGCGGTGCTATGCAAGGATGTACACCAGGATTTTGGAAAAATCATCTAGACTGCTGGGAAGGTTATTCACCAAACCAACGTATTGTGGACGTATTTGGAATTACAAATCCAACGTGGAAAGGCATTTTTGGAAACGACAATCTATTAGTAGGATTAAGTTATGGAGGTGGCCCTGGAACCTATAATGCTGGAAAAATGCTTATTCACCATGCAATTGCAGCTCTTTTAAATGCTGCGGATTCAGATATAAACTATCCAATGTCAGAATCAGGAATAATAACAGCTGTTTATAACGCACTCATGTCCTTTAATAGATACCAAATAATAAGTCTAAAAAATCAATTAGATGAATATAATAACGCTGGATGTCCAATAAATGCCCACTGCGAACCATGTACAGAATGCGACTAAAAAGAATTAAGAATTAAATGTAAAAAATTCGAGGAAATCCTCCTTTCTTTTTTATTTTTAATAAATATTAATACTAGAACTTTCACGTAATGTTTATATTAGATTATGGAATAACAACAAATCTTAGGAGGAATATAATTATTAACAAGAAAAAAAGGATAAAAGTTATGTTAATCACAATATCTTTAGTACTAATTATCGGTAACTTATATCCTAAAATAATAGCAAATCCTAGAAATATAATTTATGTGGACGATAGCGGAGGAGCAGAATATACAAATATACAGGAAGCTATAGATAACTCAATTGTTGGGGATACTATATATGTTTATAGTGGAACATATTTAGAAAATATAATCATTAATAAGTCAATCAATTTAACGGGAGAAGATAAAAATACTACAATTATTGATGGCAGTAGTAATGGCAATGTTATTTCTTTATTTGCTTCATACGTCAATGTTACAGGTTTTACAATACGTAATAGTGGTGGCTATGATACAAATGGTCTTATTATAATTGATAAAAATCATAGTAGGATTTTTGGAAATACATTTACTAATAATTTTTTTGGGATAAATATACAAGAAACCGCTGTTGATAATCTAATTTTTCATAATAATCTCATGTTGAATATTTTTAATGCTATGGATTCTAGCAACAATGAAAATCTATGGGATAATGGTTTAGAAGGTAACTTTTGGGATGACTATGCAGGAACTGACTTAAATGGTGATGGTATAGGTGATGAACCATACACTTTAATTGGCCAATTTAATTGTAAGGATAAATATCCACTTATACATCCTTGGCAGATTTCTAAAAAAACTATATATGTCGATGATAACTATAGTAATTCTACACCTGGATGGCAAGTTGATCATTTTAATAGCATTCAAGATGCTATAGATATAACAAAAGCTGGAGATACAGTCTATGTATACCACGGTATCTATTATGAAAATTTATTTATTGATAAACCAATCGACATAGAAGGTGAAAATAGAAATACTACAATAATCGATGGTGGGGGTAATGGAGATGTGGTTGAAGTTTATTCATATAATCTAAGGATTTCAGGTTTTACAATTAAAAATAGTGGTGGACCTATTACGCGTGGTCTAATCCTTTGGGATACAGGTTATAACGAAATTACTGATAATATTTTTACTAATAACTATATGGGAATCAATTTGAAAGGAAATAGTTTTGAAAATATTGTTCATCATAACTTTTTCATAAATAACACATACAATGCATTTGATTATACTGAACGTGAAAATCAATGGGATGATGGCTCAGAAGGAAACTATTGGGATGATTACACCGGTAATGGTTCTTATACTATTCAAGGTCCATATGGATGTCAAGATAGATATCCATTGATAATTCAATCTGGACCAAATAATCCACCAAATACACCTTATAATCCAACTCCTTCAGATGGTAAAACATCAGTTAATATCAATCAAGATCTTTATTGGAACGCAAATGATCCGGATGGTGACCCTATTACTTATGATGTTTACATTGGCACAACCTCATCACCTATAAAAATATCTTATAATCAATCAGCAAATATTTTTAATCCAGGAACAATGAATTACAATACAAAATATTACTGGAAGATTGTTTCATGGGATAATCATGGAGCTTCTTCTATTGGACCAGTTTGGAGTTTTACAATAGGGGCTCAATCACAAGGAGGTGGTGGAGGAGGTGGAGGCGATGGGGGACCTATTTTATATCCTAATAAAATCCCTGTTGCTAATGCCTCAGCAAGTTCCAATAGTGGATTAGTTAACACACCTATTACATTTAACGGCTTATATAGTTTTGATGAAGATGGAAACATTGTCAATTACACTTGGGATTTTGATGATGGTAGTACTGGGTATGGTATTATTACCACTCATATTTATTTAAAAGCTGGAGTTTATGATGTAAAATTAACTGTTACTGACAATAATGGTGTGGATGATACTAATTCTTTTAATGTTATTATCAGTCAACCAAGTAATCCACCCACTATTCCACAAATAGATGGTCCAAATACTGGTAAAAAGAACATAGAATACAGCTTTATAGTTTCTTCAACAGATCCTGGTAATGATGCTATTCAATATGTTTTTAATTGGGGTGATGGCCAAACTAATGAAACGGACTTTCGGGCAAATGGTACAACTTATGTACAAAAACATAAATGGACTACTGCAGGTATTTTCAAAATAGAGGTTTTTGCTATTGATGATAAATATACAGCTTCACCTTCAGCAGGTCTTAATATTCTAATAGATGTTATTTACTGTAATGATATTGGTTATTTAATAGATGAAAATAGCGATGGTACATATGATTTATTTTATAGTAACAAAACCTCAACTAAGACAACTACCGAAAAACAAGGAACTAGTTCCTATCTTCTAAATTATGATGAAGATAGTGATTGGGATTATGTTTATGATACACAAAATAATGCTATTTCTTCATACATTGAGCCATCAGCTGAGATAACTAATGGAATTTTTAACTGGTTGATTGTATTGGTTATAGTAGTAATTTTATTAGTTTTAATTGTAGTTATAATAAATAGAAAAAAACGGGTAGAAAAACCCGAAGGATTAAAAACCGAGGAACTACAAGTTGAGGAATCAAAGATTGAAGAACAAAAAATACAAGAGCAAAAAATTGAAGAGTTAAAGACAGAAGATCTTGGAGTTAAACAGCCTGCGTCTGAAGTATCAAAAATTGAAGAACCAAAGATTGAGGAACCAAAGACTGTGGAACAAAAGGTTGAGGAACTAATAACTGCGAAGGCAATGGTTGAAGAACCAAAAGAGGAGCCAAAGGTTGAAGAAAAGAAGACTGAGGAACCCGTAGTAAAGGAATCTGAAGAATTAAAGACTGAAGTGTCAAAGGTTGAAGAATTGAAAATTGAGGAAGCAGAAATAGAGGAACAAAAAGCTGAAGAAAAAAAGATTGAAGAGCAAAAACTAGGGGAGATAGAAACTAAGGAACCAGAAATAAAGGAGTCTGAGGAATTAAAGACTGAAGAGTCAAGGCTTGAAGAAAAGGAGACCGAGGAGCAAAAGAAAGAGGAGCTAAAACCTGAGAAGACAGAAATTAAGGAACCCGAAATTAAGGAGTTTAAACCCGAGGAATCAAAGGTTGAAGAACAAGTAACTGTGGAACAAAAGGCTGAAGAAAAAAAGATAGAAGAACCCAAAACTGAAGAGATAAAACCTGAGGAATCAAAGGTGGAAGAACCAAAGATTAAAGAGTCAAATATAGAAGAGACAAAAAATGAAAAACCAGAAGTTAAAAAACCAAAATCTAATGAATCCGATAATGAGGAATCAAAGACTTAGAAACCAAAGAAAAAATAAAGTTATGTTATCTTATTTTTCTATTTTTTTAAAATAAAAACTGATTTATACTAGATGAACTTTTAACAGTTTTAACTATGGTTAAAAAAAAGAGGTTTTTAGCCCTAATAATTAGTTTAATAATTCTGTTTGTTTTTTTAACTGGGTGCAATGAAAATAATACAAACAACATAAATAAAACTTTATTTGTTGATGATGATGGTGGAAAGGATTTTACTAGCATCCAATCTGCAATTAATGCAGCAGAGCCAGGTGATACAATTTTTGTTTACAATGGTTTTTATGATGAATCCTTACTTGTTAATAAATCCATTAATTTAGTGGGTTCTGGTGCTATAAGTACTTTTATTTTACCAAGAGATGTTAGATCAAATAATAATTGTACTATTTTTGTAAGTGTTGATAATTGTACTATAAAAGATTTTGATATTTCCTTTGAGGGTGTGAAATCCGAGAATATCGGAATCAGAGTTAGTTCATCAAATAATACAATTTTAAATAATACTTTTACAAATTTTAACTATGGTATTTATTTTTTTAGTGATTCACCGGATTATGTTATCTCTAGTAATAATATATCTTACAACAGGATTTCTGATTGCACATATGGTATATACGGTTATAGTGATATGAAAAAAAATATGTTTTTTAATAATAGTGTAAAATATACTCAGGATGGAATTGAATTGTATTATGCAGTTAATAATAGCATAATTGCAAACGAGATCGTTTCAAATTCCCTTTATGGTATTTTTATTACTAGTGGATCTGACGGTAATATTATTTCTTATAATTATTTAAAAAGTAATCGCTATGGTATTCGTTTCAAGGGTGTAAGTTATAATGAAATTTTTGCAAACATAGTTGTTGATTGCGAAACAGGTCTATATTCTTGCTGTGGTTCCAGTAGTAATATATTGTATTATAACTCATTAATTAATAATTCTAAACAAGCAGCTGATGCTTATTCAAACTCTTGGGATAATGGTGAATTTGGTAATTACTGGGATGATTATTCTGAAAGATATCCAAACGCTACCCATGTTGATGGAGTTTGGGATGTACCTTATAATATTGCTGATGGAAGCAATAAGGATAATTATCCTTTAGTTAGTCGTTTTATTTGATATAAATATAATTTTATTATAAATATAAACTGGTAGAATCCAATAATCTATCTATTAAACAAAATCTATTTCTTATTACAACAGATATTTCTAGATATAATGTTGTTAAATTGAGACGTGAAAACAATTATCATTGTTATAAAAAAATGATTGTATATACAAATAAATATAATAATTGTTTAAAATTTTTTTGAAAGAAAAATTTCAATAGAAATTTATGACTAATTTTTTAAAAATTCTTATTTAAATTATGAGTGAAAATTTATTTATACTATATTCGCATTTAGAATTTTAAAACTAGTAAAGGATTAAAAATCAAACATTTTTATATTAAAAATTATAGTAATGTTTATATTTAATATTAACATATTACTTAGGCTTCTGAGGTCGAAAAATATGAAATTTAAGATATTAGCTATTATTATTTGCATTTTATTTATTGCTTCTACACTAACGACAACTGTAACAGCAGCTACTTTAAAAATCTCTACTATTCCAGCATTTCCTGGTGCTCAAGGTTTTGGTACTAAAACTCGTGGTGCATATGGTGGTGGTACAGATCCAGTTATTTATAAAGTGACAAATCTTAATTCATATGGAGCTGGTTCATTAGGATATGGATTAGCAGATATATCTGAGCCAAGAGTTATTATATTTGAGGTCTCTGGAACTATAGAATTGACAAATTGGATTAGAGTAGATAATCCATATGTTATAGTTGCAGGTCAGACAGCACCATCTCCTGGTATTACATTAAAGGGAGCTGGGATATATATCTTAACTCATGATGTGATAATACAACACATCCGTATCAGAGTTGGTGATAGTTCAAATGGTCCTACATATAGCTGGAGAGATAATCTTGATATTGGAGAATCGGGGAAACTTTCATATAATGTAGTCATAGATCATTGCTCATTTAGTTGGGCAACCGATGAAAACACTGGGACTTGGTATCCAACTAATGATGTAACTTATCAATGGTGTATAATAAGTGAGGGTCTTGATGATAGCTATCACCCAGAAGGACCTCATAGTATGGGAATGTTAATTGGTCCGGAATCATATAGGACATCTATACATCATAACTTATTTGCTAATAATGCAAACAGAAATCCATTGGTTGGTGCTTATGGTGAAACTGAGATAATTAATAATGTTGTTTATAATTGGATGTGGGGATCCACTGAGTTCCAACATTACTCTAGTGCTGCGGCTCAATACGGTAATATAATTGGGAATTTCTACAAAGCTGGAAAAAACACTTTAGGTGAAAATCAAGCTATAATGGTTTATTATGCTACCGCTCCATCAAAATTTTATATTCATGACAACATAGGTCCAGCAAGAACATCTAATGATCAGGATGATTGGGATATTGTATTAAGTTCAAGTAACAGAGATACTTTAAGGAGTAATACACCAACTTTTCAATCAACTGGTGTTACAACACAAAGTGCTTTTGATGCTTATGATTCTGTGCTTAAAAATGCTGGTGCACGTCCTGGTGATAGAGATTCTGTTGATAAACGTATAGTTGGGGAAGTTAAAATGGGTTCAGGTCAGATTATAGATAGTCAATATGATGTTGGTGGTTGGCCGACTCTTGCAAAAAACTATCGTGCATTAACCGTACCTAGTAATCCGCATGGTGATTCTGATGGTGATGGTTATACAAACCTTGAGGAATGGCTTCAATCTTATGCTGCCGATGTTGAAACAATAACCTCTGTTAATTATACAACTGAAACAGAGAATCAATCATCTGGTAATACGGCAACTAATACTGAAACTCAACCATCTATTAATCAGACAACTAATACTGGAACTCAACCTTCTAGTAATCAGTCAACTGAAACTAAAAAACATAGTTCTAATAGTCATTCTTCAACATGCAGAAAGGCAAACCCTGATTTTACAACAAAGAGTGTTGGTTTTCTGGGGTTTATGGAAAAATTCTATGATAAATTTGGAAGTCTAGCTGATTTGCTCAGATTTGAACTAAAATAGTCAAAATAAGAAATTTAAGTACAAATCAAAGCATTTTATTTTTTTTTTTTAATTTTCTTTATCTTTGAATAATTTATCAGTTTTTTTTTGAAGGTTTAAAAAAATTATAAAAGATATTTATAAAATAAAAACACTTATTTTTAAACAGTTACGAAAAGATAGTAAAAAATAATAAATAAAATTGAGTTAATAGTCTAGTTTTTTTAAAAATGAAAAAAACAATATTTCATACCTGTTAAACTGTTTTTATCATCAGGATCATCAGGATTGTCAGGAATATCAGGAAAAGGAATATCTGGCTCTGGTTGATTATTTATCATTTTCTCACCATCAATGCTATTGATTATTTATTTTATAAAACCTGGTATCATTATTTAAAGATATTTACTAAATTGTTTTTTTATTTCTTTTATTCTTTCCTCATTTTCAATCCGCATATGTTTTGTATCAAGGGCACTCTCTATACAATTAATAAGCATTTGTATCTCATATTCAGATAACTCAATTGTTACTTTTACCATATTTTCTCCTCAACTCATATATTTATTTTTATTAAACACATAACAAAATATTTTGATTTAAACTTTTACCCAAAATTTTAATTAGTTATATTTTAAAAAAAAGAAAAAAATTTTTTAAAAGATTTTATTATAGTATTTTTCTGACCATTATCTTATCAGATGCGTTGTTTCCTGCCATGTCATATGCAACTACTTTTATTTTCTGTATATGAATAAATCTTATTCTGCCTCTTTTTAAATTGTAGGTAAAAGGTTCTGTTGTATCATTTCCTAAATATTTTGTTCCACGAAGACCACCGTAGAATTCAACTCTATCTATCCCTGTTTCATTATCTGTTGCATTAACCTCGATTGTTATACTACCTATTATTAGAGTTAAACGAATAAGTCGTGGTAATATTTTGTTACCTCTTATATAAACTCCTTTTATTGGTTTTTCAATTTTAACTTTTGGAGGTGTTGTATCTTCAAAAACCAATGGGGTCTTATCAGATATTATTCTAAGATTGGTCACTGTTGCTGTTTCAGCTAAGGTAGGTAAAATCATTGTTAGTGAAATAATTATAATACCAGCTTTTATCAAATTACTTCTGCTTTTCATTTTTTTCCCCCTCATAATTATAAGATAATAATATTATATGTGAATTAAAAGCTTTCTATAAAAATATTAATGTTACAATTATTAAATAATTTAAATTATTTTAATTAATTGTAGAAAAAAATATCAATTTTAAACAAATTAAAGGTCACTATTTGGTACTGTTGTTGGTCGCCAATCTATGTTAAACCAAGGGATTAATCCAAAGAGCGGACCGGTAGTTCCGAAAATAAGTTTAGGACTAAATTTCAAATCGTCCCAATAATTTTCACTCCATGTTGTTCCTTTACATTTTTTAAAAGAAGCATGTTCTGGGTTATCTATAAAATTATTTTGAGCAATCTGATTATTATTTGATTTTAGCAAAAGAATACCATTATTTTTATTCATCGTTATATCATTTCTAGATACATAATTATTATCCGAACCCTCTAATTTTATACCTATGTCACTTTGCCAGCAGATATTACCATTTATTGTATTACCCTCTGATGAAAAAATGTATATTGCTTGATCTATTCCTTTACTATTTATGCTATCCTCGGCCATGCACGTATTATTTAATAATTGGTTATCATCAGATGACTGTAAGCATATTCCGGTGTTGTAATTTGTTTCAGCGGCTCCTCCACTACACACATTATTAGATATTAGATTGTTAGATGATAGTAGTAGATTAATGCCAGCAAAGGAATCAAATTTAGCATTGAATTCACAATTTTTAATTGTGTTTTCATTAGAATTATCTAATAATAAATAATCTGCACTGCAATTTGATATAATACTATCATTTGTATATTCAAGGCTTATTTTATCGATATCTGGAATGCCTCCTAAAGAGAAATTTGAAAATAAAACTGCAGAGGCATGTTTAATATATGCTCCCCCACCCCAAATATGTGGATTTCCTGTATCGTTCCCAGTTATATATTCTTCATCAATACCAATGATACTGATTGTTTTATTAATACTGATACTACCTGAATAATTACCACTATAAACCAAAATAATATCACCTATGGATGCATTATCAATTGCATCTTGAATAGTTGTAAAATTCCCATCACCTTCATCATCAACTATGTAACTATTATTACCAGTTTCTGTGAATGTAGCGGTTTGTATTTCTGATATTTTTGATGATGATACAAATGAAAAAGTATTGACTCCAAAAAATAATAATGTTATTCCAAAGACCAATATTTTCTTAAACATATCGTTTTGCCTCCCTTTAATAAATATTTTATTACTTTTTATACTTTTTTATTTATAAAAAATTATATGAAACATATTTTAAAAAATATAAAAATGCTTAAAATTTTATGTTGATTTATTTAAAATAATATATAGAATATGATGAATAGTTTCTAATATAAATACTACAGAAACAGCTTTTTTTTGCAAAATTTTTTAGTGCATCCCATTCTCCCAAATGAGGTCCCATCCCGATTTAAAATATTTATAAATTAGAGTACAATTTTAGCTGTGATTTAGTTTATATAAAAATTACCATTAGAAATGTGTATTTTAAAAATATCAAAAACAAAGGAACTAATAAACTTTTAAAAACCCCTTTACCTCTCCCCAGTTTATGAATATTTCTTCCTTTCATCCTTGCCTCTAGATATATGTTATTGATTAACAAGATAAAGTGTGTCATTAATAATATTTAAATTTAATTAATAAAAATAACAAATAGACAAAATAACAGTTATGCTCTAAAAATTTTATATATAATAATTAACTGCAAACCATATCTAAAAAAATTTAGCTTTTTAGTTATATAGTTTTTTTATTAGTTTTTATTCTATTGATAAATTATCAATTAGATTTTCGATTTCCTCTAATTTTTTTTCTTTAATTTTAGAAGAAGAAGTATTGACTTTATTTTCAGAAAAATCCACTGCTTTGTAATTATTTTTCATAGATTTTGGTTTATTTTTTTGCTTTGCATCAATTACAATTTTTGTGATTATTATTATCAAAAAAGCTGCGATAATCACAATTAAAAGAATCCATTTTGGTCCTATTGAAAAACTATTTAGATTCTCAATAGCTAAATTTGGATAAGCTATAATTTTATTTGTTGTAAAATTGTATATGTAATCCCATTGTGTGTCATTATTAATATCAATATTATAATCACTATTGTTTTTTTCGACCATTGTTTCTTTATCAGTTGTTTCACGATAAAACACATCGTATATCCCATCACCATTTTTATCAATCAAATATCCTAATGAACCACAGTAATACGTATCTATTAAAACCTTAAATGTTTGAACATCAGAACTAGCATTGTTTTCATCTATAGAGAATAAGATAATAATATATATCCCGCCTATTGACCAGTTATGAGACGTGTTAAAGGCGGTACTATTATTTAGAAAAGCAGAAACTGTATCATTTGTTCCATCACTCCAATTAATTACATATTGTATTTTATCA
>Ga0315291_10010661_pt1 | contig 11221 bp, 10 predicted proteins | sample YL17G12_20_MG_FD_203070 | JGI IMG/M metagenome (GOLD analysis project Ga0315291, IMG submission 203070) | Sediment microbial communities from Yellowstone Lake, YNP, Wyoming, USA - YL17G12_20 | ecosystem: Environmental > Aquatic > Freshwater > Lake > Sediment | place: USA: Wyoming | collected... | reverse complement strand
CACGAGAGCGGAGTATTCACCAAGAGAGTGGCCGGCCGCCATCGTACCCTTGGCACCACGAAGCACCCGGGAGAGGACCATGCTGTGAAGAAAGATTGCCGGCTGCGTGTTCTTCGTCTGCCTGAGCTCTTCCTCAGGCCCCTCGAAGCAGATCTTCGTCAACGAAAAACCGAGTATCGCATCGGCCTGATCGAAGAGGGCTTTCGCTTCGGTGCTCTGCTCGTAGAGATCTTTTCCCATCCCCACATATTGGGAACCCTGACCGGGAAACAAGAAGGCTGTTGCGCTCATCAGGACGATCTGATTATGCGTGGTTTTCGATTGACCACTTGATCAACGCGGCACCCCATGTGTAGCCTGCGCCGAAGCTCGCAAGAACGACATTCTGTCCCTTCCTCAGTCTCCCATCAAGCCACCACTCCGAGAGACAGAGCGGAATCGTTGCGGCAGTTGTGTTGCCGTACCGGTCGATGTTAATCATCACCTTCTTACGGTCCAGCCCCATTCGGTCGGCAGTCGCGTCGATGATGCGGAGGTTGGCCTGATGCGGCACCAGCCACGCTATATCATCTCCTTTGAGATTGTTCCGCTGCATAATCTCCACGGAAACATCTGCCATACTCTTCACGGCAACCTTGAACACCGCTTTACCATCCTGGTAGATATAATGCATGCGTTTGTCGATTGATTCGTGCGATGGGGGATTCAGACTTCCCCCCCCTTTCATGTACAGGTAAGCGCCGCCAGATCCATCGCAATACATGCGGTTGTCGATCAGACCGTACTCCGGGTCTTCCGATGGCTCGAGGAGCACAGCACCCCCCGCATCGCCGAACAAAATGCAAGTGTTGCGATCTGTGTAATCCGTAATGCTGCTCATTTTGTCAGCGCCAACGACGAGGACTTTCGACGCTGCGCCATTTTCGATGAACTGAGCGCCGGTCACAAGCGCATAGAGGAAGCCCGAGCAGGCCCCCGAAAGATCGAACCCCCAGGCGTTGCTCGCTCCGATCTTATCCTGGATGACGCAGGCTGTCGCCGGAAAGAACATGTCCGGCGTCACCGTCGCGACAATAATGAGATCAATCTCCGTCGCTTCGATTTTCCGGTGCGTGAGCATGTTCTGAATTGCACCAACGGCCAGATCAGATGTGGCCCCCTGCTCAAGGATGCGCCGCTCGGAAATGCCAGTTCGCGAGCGAATCCATTCGTCATTGGTATCGACCATCTTCTCGAGCTCAGCGTTGGTCAGAACCTTCGGCGGTGCGTAGTGACCAACAGCCGTGATCGTTGCCCTTCGTTTTGTCATACAAACCCTTACTGTGCAGGTGTGACAACGGCCGCCGGCTTCAGAGCCGTTGCCATTGCCCCTTCAATGTACGTATTCAGATGAGATTGAGCGAGTTCCGCCGCTTTGATAACCATGTTTTTGATGGCCTTCGGACTGGAACTGCCGTGGCCGATCAGCGAAACTCCGTTGACGCCAAGAACCGGGATGCCTCCAAATTCTTCATAGTCCATATCCCGGAGCGATGCCCGCAACGAGCCGCGGGCTGCACCGATGAGAAGGGTCCGAATCAGATTCCCGGCTGCGTACTGTTTCAGTTTACTCTTCAGAAATCCGGGCACGCTCTCTCCAAATTTGAGCACAACGTTCCCCACAAACCCGTCGCAGACGACAACCTGCGCTTTTCCTTTGAGGATGTCCCTCCCCTCGACGTTGCCGATGAAATTCAGGTTGCTCCGTTCGAGAAGTCCGTACGCTTCCTGGAGAACCTCCGTCCCCTTCGTCTTTTCCTCGCCCACATTCAACAAGCCGACCTTCGGGTTGTCATACTTGAAAACACGGCTTGCGTAAAGGCTTCCCATCACTCCAAATTCATACAGGTGCTGGGCCCGGCAATCGACGTTCGTCCCGGCATCCACCACGAGGCAGACACCTGTTTCGGACGGAAAGAAGGCAGCAATGGTCGGCCGGCTGACACCCTTGACCCGACCCAGGATCAGCGTCGAGGCAGAAAGTACCGCTCCTGTGTTGCCAACGCTCGCGAAGGCCTCTGCTTTCCCCTCTTTGTGGAGCTGCATACCGACGGCAAGCGAAGAGTTCTTCTTTTGTTTCAGCGCGGCAGTCGGCGGATCATCCATCGTGATGACGTCATCCGCATTCACGACCGAATAGGCAAGCCCTTCGGCGTTGTGGCGCTGGATCTGAGCGAGAATCTCCTTTTCTCTGCCGACGAAAATGACCTCGAACTCGTCCTTTCTCTGGCGGAGTGCCTCAAGCGCGCCGGCAACTTCATGCGCGGGCGCGAAATCTCCCCCCATTGCATCCAGTACAATTCTTGGTCGTTGAGCCAACGGATTCGTGCTCTTTGTGCAGTGAACGGTTTCAGTGCTTCTGGGCTGTGGTACTGATCTTTTTCAGACTACCTCCTACAGAGGCAAAATCCCGCCTCGTCGGTGACGGAGCGGGATGATCAGCTTTTCTCGAACAGCTCAGGATTCTTTCGGTATGATGATCGAGCGACCGTCGTAAAAGCCGCAGTTCGGGCAAGCCCTGTGTTGCAATTTCTGCTCATGGCAATTGGGGCATTCCGCTGTGGCGGGGACCGTTGCCTTGTAATGTGTGCGGCGTTTACGCCCGCGTGTCTTTGAGTGGCGTCGTTTTGGATTTGGCATTGATGGAACCTCTACCTAAGAAGAAACGTGTATTTTCTAGTTCTTTAGTTTCTGGAGCCCGGACCATCGGGAGTCGACCTCGTCTTTATCGCAGTCACATTTGGCCCGGTTCAGATTTGTGCCACATCGAGGGCACAAACCGGCACAATCATCACGGCAAAGCATCTTTGGCGGAAGCGCCAGCACCGCATACTGCCTCACGTCTTCCCCCAGATCGATGATGTTCGTGTCAGGTGTTATGACCTGCACCTCCTCGCTGTCGCTTTTTGCACCATCAGAATCCGCTACGTACACCACTCTAAATCCTGATGAGACTTCGCGTTCAAACTCCTCAAGGCAGCGATCACACGTGAACACGCCCACCGTTTTGAACTCCGTCCGAACGTACAGCTGGCGGCTCGTCTTTTCGAGCGTGGATTCGACGAGCACCTCCTTCGTAAACCGGGAATCGAGACCGAGTTCCTCAGGGGTCGCCTGAAGAGACCGCTGGTGAGCTCCCTCCGGGAGTTTAGAGATGTTGATCTTGAGTACGCTCACCGCTTCCCCCAACTGTCCGGCATCAGTTTTTGAAAGAACAGGATGGCCAGATGCCGAAAATCTCCAACTTTTCGAAGGATTTAGACCATTTTTCGCAAAAAAGCGGTGAAAATATAACCAGAAGGCGCTCCATAGTCAAGCGAAAACTAGGAATGCTTCTGACGGGCGTCAGTGGCAAACAAAAAAGCCCTTGCACGGTGCGCACTCGGGCTTTCTTGTATGCCAAAATGAAAAGTTACCAACTATGCCTGCTTTTCTGCCACCAGTTCACCATTTCCTGGTTCGGCATGGACAAGCAGCTTACCTTGGACGTAATCCACCGTCTCATCCAATGCATCGCTGAATTTTTCGAAATCTTCCTTATAGAGGAAAATCTTGTGCTTTTCGTATTCCTCTTCCCCTACCCGCTTGCTCTCGGTAATGGTGATGTAGAAATCCTTCTCAGATTTTGTGGATTTCACATCAAAAAAATACGTGCGTTTACCCGCCCGCACCCGTTTCGTGAAGATTTCGTCCTTATACGTGTTTTCCAAGGTCGTAACTACCTCCCTTCAAAAGAACTGCTGTTAGAGTATGATATGCACTGTCTCAAGTTCGAAACGCGAAGTTCGAGCTTTCTCCATTCGCCATTCGGACTTCATCGCGTGATGGTCAATCTCACATTCCGAATCCTGCCTCCCCCTATCCGTCCTTCCTACCTGCGGGCTTGTACGTGTCGATGAGCCGCGGGACATCGAGGGGAGACGCTTCAAATCCACTCGCTTCTTCCTTTCAATCACCTCCTCACAACCGCGATCTTCGCGGTGCCTGTTTGGTTTCCGTTGTCTGAAAATGCTACGACGAAATAAATGCCGCTCGGAACCACCTTCCCCTCCGAATCACGCCCATCCCGAAATGCCCGTCCGCCTCCCTGCGCTTTGAACTGCGACACCAAAGCTCCGTTGGTCGAGATGATCTTGACCGAGGCTTCGGCCGAGAGGTTTCGAATGGTGAGGCGCGTCGCGGAAGGAACAAGATAAGGATTTGGACCCACATCGAGCGTCGCAATCGATCTGAGTGTTTGCACCGGGGCGACTTCGAGGCTCGAGAGCCCCTTGATCGTCCCGAAATACATGATGCCCCGCTTCGGATCATACGCGATCGAGCGGATATCATCATTGACAAGCTTGCCGTTCGTCGACAGTACGCTGTACTGTCCCAGGACTGCCGTGGCGTCCGAGTTGACCACGATCACTCCCTCCTTCGTACCCACCCACTTGTTATTGACTGCATCAACCGCAATGGCTTGAATTGACTGGCCGCGGAGCGGGATGCGAGGAATGATGCTTCCCCTGGGATTGAGAGGGTCGTTGACGATAACCATCCCAAGGTCTGTTCCGACGCAGACGTTACCGTTCAGATCCAGTGCAAGCGAGAGGACGATGCTGCTCGGAAGCCCATCTGAGGTCGTCGCCTGTCCCCACCCCCCCGACAAACGGGTGCCGTTGACGGATGAGTCTTCGTTGAAGTAGAAGAGACCGTCGGCGGGCTTGTCGCTGGGCTCGGAGTTCGCGAACCACTTTGTATCGTTGTGATCGATCAGGATGTTTGTGAATTTGCCATCTGATGAAGGAGAGGTGCGATAGACAAACGACTTATTGCTCTTCAGCTGAACGATGTGGTTGCCGTTGACCGCGGCCCGATTCACAAGCCAGGTATCTCCCTGAGAATCGACCGCTATGCCTCCTACCACGACAAAGCTTGGATCCTGTGGCACAGCCCCCGCGAGAGCAGGCGTCGTGGATTGATCGAGGTGGCGGCGGATGGTGTCATTCACTACCTCAACTGTCCCCCATCCCCACGAACTGACCCAGACGGACCCATTAGCACCCGGCGAAACTTTGTAGTAGTCATTGCTCTTCATGACGGGATTGGTCGCCAGATTGTAGTTCCGCCAGCGGGCATTCTCGGATTCTGCCGGATCGTACCGATAGAATCCCTGGCCACGTCCACTGATGCCCGATGCCGCCCACAGAACCCCCCGGTCATCGACAACCACACTGCTGAACAGATTGGAGCGGGGGCAATTCGGAACTTTGTACTCCCATGCGCCGGTCCATCGGGCAATGCCGTTGGAGGAGGTTCCGATCCATACATTTGAGGTGAGCGGCTGCCCTGCGAGAGCATTTCCCTGCATCTCCGCATTCGTCGCGATCGCCACAGAAGGAGAAGCGATGCCGACATAGGAAGTGAGCTTGAAACTTCCGGTCTCGTTGGAGAGCACGACTACATCGTTTGTGCGAGCAAGCAAATCCGCGATAGTTTTTCCGCTAAATGCCGGCACGGAAAGGAATCCTTTGCCGGTAAAGACGGCAAGACCGTTGGATGTTCCGGCGATGACGGTATCATGAATGCTTGTGACAGCCGTGCAGGCGCTGGAAGGAAGTCCGTTTGCCGTTCCGTACGGTGTCCAGGACGTGGGAGCAGACAGGTTGGGAGCATCAAGCGCTGCTGAGGAAATTCCAAGGTCCGTCGCGGCCCAGATTCGATTCTTGAATATCTGTACATCATTGACCCCGGCCTGCGTCGCGAAACCGAGGTTGGCGTACGTATCCTTGAATTCTCTTCGCGAGATTTGCAGCACAGTGATGCCGAAGTCCGTCGCGATGAACAGCGAATCCCCTCGGGCAAGGATCGAGCGAACGGCTTTTTGCACACGGTCAGATTCCTCGATAGCCGTGATCGCCACCCATTCGCCTGTCGAAGGAGTGTAGGCATTAATGAATCCGTCCGACGATCCAACCCACACCCGTCCCCTCCCATCGACTGTGACGGCCGTAAGATCGTTGGAGCTGAGGCCTTCGGAATTCGTGAACTTCGCGAAGAGGTTCGAGGAAGGATTGAAGAGGAAGAGACCGCCTGATGTTGCGACCCAGAGAGAATCCGTTGTTGCTGCAATCGCGCGCACGGTTTTCATGTCGGTGAAGTTTCGCCAACGCCCCATATCGAGCGGGTTCTGCTGTCCCATGAGCATCGCGGGCATCAGTATCGACACCAGACACGCCAACACAACATCCTCCCTTCGGACGCCGTGGCGGGTCAAATGCCGCTCAGCACCGTCCTGCAACCTCATGGCACTCTCCTCGTGAAAGCGGCTCACGACAGTTCGAAACCGCAACTCTCGGCCGACCGCCTGACAGCTGGTCGGACCCTGCCTCGTCCGCGCGGTGTTCACGAGAAAAGCCTGCTCCGCATCGTTTCTACAATGTGCATGGGGACCGTAAACGCACCCAGGGTGTGATCGTCATTCTTCTTGCCGCCATGGAAGTCGGATCCTCCGCTTTCCAGCAAGAAGTACTGATTGACCAATCCCCGGTAGTATTCCCGCAGCTTGTCATCGTGCGCGGGATGGATCACCTCTATCCCATCGAGCCCATTTTTGATCAACTGCGAGAGATCCAATTCGCTGATATGCCTGCCCGGGTGAGCAAGGAAGGACAATCCTCCCGCTTTCGTGATCAGCTTGAACGCGTCCGCGGGACTGAGTTGGTATTTTTTCTCGAACGCAGGTCCACCGTTGCCAATGTACTTCTCGAAGGCTTCGTAGTAAGCCCCGATGAACCCTTTATCGAGGAGGGCATTTGCGACATGAGGCCGGCCCACCGACCCAATCCCTGCTTGCTCCAACACATCCTTCAATTCCAGCGGAATATTAAGCTTGTTCAGCTTTTGGACAATTCGCTCAGCGCGTTTCAATCGCTCGCGGCGGAAGAAGGTCAGATAATCCAGAAGATCCTGATTCCGGTGATCGATGAAATACGCAAGAACGTGCACATCTTTCTCACCCAGCGAAACACTCAGCTCAAGGCCGGTGATTACTTCCATGCCCAGACTCTTTCCCCATTCGATACCTTCATCGAGAGCACCGACGTTGTCATGGTCGGTGATGGAGAGAACATCGAGTCCTGCGCTATGAGCTCGTTGTATCAGATCATATGGTACTAGAGCACCGTCCGAGTGCGTCGTATGCGTGTGCAGATCTGCGCGGCCTGCTGAGGAAAGGGATGATGAAGGAACATCTCGCCCGTTCCCAGACTCCACCTTCTGCGACATGTATTCTTAGGTTGTAGGTTTAACATATGAGAGTTCCAGAGGAAGCGCCCGAACACATACCAACCCGGAGCGGAGGGGTCCCCCGTGAGAAGAGAGAGGGCGACGGTGCTGTCAGAGATACTGCTTGCGAAACTCCTCGTAGTCGTTGATCGTCAACTTATTCCCCTCCAGCTGCAAGTGCCCCTCCCGAATAAATTGATGCAGCATACGAGAGACAGTCTCGCGAGAGGTCCCGGCCATGTTTGCCATGTCCTGCTGCAGCGGCAGCTCATCGATTTCAACCTTCCCTTTGCGGAAGACTCCGATGTCATCTGCCAGCATGAGGATGACGTTCGCAACACGGCCCGAGGCATCTTTGAGTGAGAGGCTCTTGATCTGCGCATCCGCCTTACGGAGACGCGTCGTGAGCTCACCAAGGAGAGAGATAGCTACCTGGGGATGTTCATTCAACAACTTCAGAAAATCGCGGCGGTGAATCATAAACAACTCAGCCTTGGCAAGGGCAACAACACTGGCCGAACGCGCAAGGCCGTCGAGAAGGGACATCTCCCCAAAAAACTCGCCGGGACCGAAAATTGAGAGGATGACCTCCCGACCGTCTTCATCTGTCCGCACGATCTTCACTTTTCCCGAGATGATGACGAAGAGCGCTGCCCCCATTTCTTTCTCGAGGACAACGATATTGCCCTTCTTGTATTTTTTTCGAAGGCCGAGCTTTTCGATCTTCTTCAGCTCAGGTTCTTCAAGGTCAGCAAAAATGGGGACGTTTTGTAGGAAGCTCAATGCCGTAACCGGTTGTTCAAAGGTAAGTTGGGTGCCGGCCTGCATATGGCTGGATTTGGACGTTGCGCCTGCCCTTCCTTCTCACCACACGGTGTCAATATATCCGCATCTGTATTGAAAGTCAAGGTTAAATCCTTAACACAGAACAGCTTAAGCACGATGCCCTTGGCAGCTCTTCATTCCATATGTGGAAACCGGGTTCCCCCGAGGCAATGACATTCTCAAGTTATTCAAGGCAATCCGGTCATTCGCGTCTGATGCTGGGAGCATCCGAATGGAATAGCCAAACCCCAACCATGTGACTGGAAATACAGACTTCCAGCATCTGAATGCGTAACCTTCAAGTGAGACGTGCTTGAGTCCCCAGCCATTCCCGAACTTGTAGTGGGACGGGGTTTCAGGCTCGCAGCTTTTCACTTAGAAGAGGTCATATGAAACGATTTGCATTCTTTACGGGATTCCTACTCTTGACCACGGCGGTGGCCGTTCCCTTCTTCCTGAAGAGGAAGATACAGTTCGGGCAGACGCCCGCAGATGACAACGTCCGGTACGATATCGACGACTACATAGCTGCAGAAGGATTGTAGCCCTTACGCAAGGCGTTCAGTCACAAACCTGATGATACTCTTAGCGTCATCGATCGGATTCTTGGAGGGGGATTCAAACTGAGAAGAAAGGCGGGCTTGAAGCCTGTCGGCGGCGAGACGCGCCTGTTCGGGCACTGACTTGTCTCTTGCGAAACCCCGAAGCTGACTGATGAAATCACGACCATAGTTCTTCTCCGGAATTCTGCGCTGCAATTCCAACAGAGCAATTCCGACTGCCCTACGCGCCGAGGTTCTTACTCTTCCTGAGTTTCCGCTTCGTTCTGCCGCTTCCGCACGCTCTAACTCCACGGTGACTTCGTCAAGCCAGTTCATTGTTGTTCTTCTCCAGAATCTCCCGAACTACAGCTGCGAATTCCGCCGGCTGCTCGAGTTGCGGAACGTGGCCGCACTGATCAAGGAATGAAGCCCGCGCGTGAGGCACGAACTTCACGAGAACGTCCACACTTTCCGGCAGGATCACCGTGTCTTGCCTTCCCCATATGATGCTCACAGGCATGGAGAGTTTGCTCAGTTCCTCCACAAGAAAATATTCCGCGCCGATCGATCCGACAAGGTCATTCATGCCCCTCTGCCTGAGTTCACGGAAAATGGCGCCGGCGAACGGTTTGAAATACCAAGGATAGCGGAACCACAGACCGTTCAAAAGCCGCCGCGTATCCTGTACCGAACTCAATGTGAACGATTCACGGAGCTTCTCGACCCCACGATAATAGACCCCCGCTGTATCAACAAGGACGAGATGTTTCACGTTGTGAGGATGCCGAGAGGCGTAGAAAGCACTTATCCACCCTCCGAATGAATGACCGAGCAGGATGACTGGTGTGCAGCCAACGGCATCCGCGAAAATGGCGAGTGCTTCCACGTGTTCTTGCAGGGTACAAAAAGTACGATCGCCGTTCAGCGTCGAGAATCCGAAGCCGGGCAGATCGAGCGCGGCGATGCGATATCTCCCTTGCAAGAGCGGCAGGACCTTTACCCAAGTGCTCGAGGATGTCCCCAATCCATGGACGAGAAGAAGTGTGCCCGCAGGCTCCGCGTGATCCCGCAGAAGATAGTGGAGACGGCCAAACCGTGATTCGAGGATATGACTTTCAAATCCAAGCGAATGGAAACGTCTTCGAACGGTCTTATGAAGAAGATCAAGAAGCATATCAGAAGGGAAACTTGTGATCGTACCAATACCGTGTCATCTCGAGCCAGAAGAAGAGTCCCCTCCATTTCCCAAGAGACGCATAGCGTTTTTCAATCGTTGAGTCCTTCACTTTTCTGCCATGCGAGTGGAACTCGTAGTACTTCCCTCGGACCCATGAATCGAGCCCGAGATAGTCATATCGCCCCAGGAGCTTCAGTAGGTTTCCCGCAGCATAGTCGCCCATCCCTTTCACGGTTTTCACCTGCTCAAAAAGCTCATCAGTCGAGAGAGGTGACGATCTCCATCCTTCGACATCGAGTTTTCCATCCGCGACTGCCGTTGCAAACTCCAGGAGATACGGTGACCGGTAGCCGGTGCGAACATTCTTCCGAAGGAAGGCCTCCGTGGTGCCCGCCATCGACTCCGGGCCCGGAAAAGAGAAGTTTCCAGCACCAAAATTTTTTCCGAGCCGAGCGGTGAGATTACCCACCATAGTTTCAGTCAGGGACCAGCTGCAGTTGGTCGTACAAATCATTTTGACGACATCTTCGAATACCGTGGGAGAGCGGAGCAAGCGGCCGGCTCCGGCTTTGGGGATCCAGCGAGAGCCGGGATGGCGGACTGCCTCTCTGTAGAATTCCGAGAAATCCTCATTCACGCGAAGGCATTGAGCAAGGAGATTTCGAACCTCGGCTTTCTGATCAGCTGACAGCGCAGCCTGACTGCTGAAAGTGACGGAGATCTTCCCCTTCCGCTCCTTCAGAACAGAAAGCACGAGAGTACCGTTTTTCAGCTCGAGCAAGCGTGACAAGGTGCTGTCTTCCTTGTTCACGAGAAACGGGGGAAGCGAACACCAACCATGGCTGTAGACCGTGCGCCAGAAATTGAACATCGGTGGTGTTTTGATTTCCATCCGACCCGTTACCATCCAGATCCTCTGAGCAAGTAGAATACAAGGGAGTTTGCGGTGCAGACCCCGCGGTTCGCAACCGATATGTCGACGCCAATATATACACACGAGCCAGGAAAAGCAAAGAAACGCCGACTGCTTCGGATGCAAAAGTTGCGAATTGTTGGTAGATTCGTCGCGTGCATATGTCAGACGAATCTCTTGCGATGAAGAACACACCGGTGAGCGAGCTTCCTCTCTTGGTCCGCAACAACTTACACGTGTTCGAGCGGTTCCACGAACTCTCCTCTCACATACTACTGAGAAAGCTATGAACAACCTCGGACTCATCTATCACCCGGATTATCTCAAGCACGATACCGGCAGCGGTCACCCCGAGCGACCGCAGCGACTGGAAGCTCTTGTTCAACATCTGCTTGCGACGCCGTTGTGGGGATCGATGTCTCATCTCCGGCCATCACCTGCTTCATTGGACTCCAT
>Ga0315291_10010658_pt1 | contig 11221 bp, 7 predicted proteins | sample YL17G12_20_MG_FD_203070 | JGI IMG/M metagenome (GOLD analysis project Ga0315291, IMG submission 203070) | Sediment microbial communities from Yellowstone Lake, YNP, Wyoming, USA - YL17G12_20 | ecosystem: Environmental > Aquatic > Freshwater > Lake > Sediment | place: USA: Wyoming | collected... | reverse complement strand
CCAGAGTATAGGTATAGTCGTTGAAGACGTTGAACTTCATGGCCGCCTCGCGGGAGATGGCCCGGAAACCGCTGGTCGCGTCGGGAATATGCAGTCCGCTGACCAGACCGACGACGCGGCTGCCGAGTTGTTGGAGGAACTTCTTGGCCAGAGAAAAGTGCCGGATTTCTTTCATCGACCGCGTGCCGATGACCATGTCCGCCTTCTTCTCCAGGACCGGCCCCGTGAGCTTGGTGATGTCGGCGGCGTTATATTGATTGTCGGCGTCGGTGTTGACGATCACGTCGGCCCCCAGCTTCAGGCACGCGTCAATGCCGGCGAGAAACGCCCTGGTCAGTCCCTGATGCTTGGTGAAGCGGATGATGTGGTCCACGTTGTGGGCTTTGGCCGCCTGGGCCGTCTTGTCCGCGCTCCCGTCGTCGATGATGAGCCACTCCACGCGATCGAAGCCGGCCACCGCGCGCGGCAGGCCGGCGAGCGTAACGGGAAGGGTTTTTTCCTCGTTGAAACAGGGAACTTGGATGATGAGTTTCATGTGACCGCCTTAAATTTTAGAGTCGAAGGTGTCCGTGACCCATTTCAGGAAATTCGGCTTCTCCGCGAGCAGCCGTTTTCTCTTCTCCTGCCATTCCTCCGCCAAATCGCCCCGGCCAAGCAGGACGCGTATCGTGTCCAGCATCTTCGGCTCGTCCCCCGGCCGGAAGCCGAAGGCAAGCCCAAACTTATTTTCCAACTCGTCGAAACAGGACAGTCGTCCGACAAAGGAATTATAACGGATAGAAGGTGTTCCTAGAATAGCCGATTCCCGGGTCATGGTCTGGGAGTCGGAGATGACGAGTTTCGCGAAGGCCAGGATATCGTGCATATCCCAGGGCTCGATCGAAGATCTCCCCTCCCGCTCCCAACTGCTGACCACCGGAAAGGGTTTGATGATATCCAGGACGCTCTCCATGATTGGACCTTCGAGCCCCTGCGCCTTAAGATCATGGTGGGCTTTCAGGGCGGATTTCCTGACCACGATATATCCATGGGGTTTGAGACCGTATCTTTTCAGGACATCCGGGTTGGGAGAGAATTGGTCGGGGTGGAGGTAGGCCAATTCATGATAGGAGTCATGGACGATTCTCTTCTCCCGCCATTTTTTATAGCGGAGAGAGGCCGGAACGACGATCCCCGTGGCAAAGGGATACGTCAGCTTGGCGAACAGGGGAACGACATCGTCGTCATCCATCTCGAACACGAAGGACTTGACCCGGGAGACGGCCGAGAGATGGGCGATGGACGCGGACGTCCCGAAGGCGGCGGAAAAATTGTGCCGCCGGTGGAGCTTGAGAACCCCGAGGTCCCTCCGGAGGAGCTCCAGCAACATATCCTGAGGCTTCGACCCCGGCCGGCTGAGGGACAGATAATCGATATGATAGTGCTCCAAAAGGACGTTGGCGACGTCCTTGGCCCGGGAAATCACCACCACCCGATGGCCCTTCTCTTGAAATTGCCGGATGACGTTCTTAAATAAATGGACATGAGCGGGGTGGACGATATCAAAAAGAAGGGCCTTCATCGTTCCCTCAGCAAGAAAATAGATAGAGCTCGGATTTAGTTTCGTGCGCCGTCAGGACGTGGATGGTGTTCATCGCCCCCGTCTCATGAGATTTCGATCAATAATAGCTTCAGCGTCCCGCCGACGGGTTTGCCGAGCTTGATCAATTCATTCATTAATCCAGGAGATATGCGCTCCCGGTCAAACAAAAGATAGCTCACTCCATAGCGCTTCAGAAGTTCTTCTCTTTCGAGGGGAGACGTCTCGGCCGAGTAGACCTTTCGGTTATCCGCATAACGGCGGTCCCTTTCTTCGGAAGAAACGAAAAAGCCCCCCCGATGGGCCATAACCACCTTCCCGGAAAACGCCGGGAGTAGCCCGGAGATCCTGTCCGGGGCCATAACGACGGCACGCTCGGGGATGAAAGGAGCCAGGCGCCGGAGGTCAGAAATCGTTCGATGGGACTCTGCCGACCAAGAATAATGATACGGCACTTGAGGAATAAGCTGGATGGGAAGGCCCGTGAACTCAAGGATCGCCGCCGTGATATTCCATCCGAAGAAAAGGGCCAGGAGAGAATGAAGCCCTTTCTGAAGGAACCTCCGGTTTGTTGATGAACGGGACGGCCGCTGAGGCGAGGCCTTTCCCTCGAAGATGGCCCAGATCAAGGCCAAATGAAGAAAGAACACGGCAAAGATAAGAAACCGTTCGCCTGTTCGGACCGAAAAAATAAGCCCCACCGCCAACAGCAAAACCATGACCAGAAAACCGGAGATGAGAAAGCCGTTCTTTTTTTTGTAGGCGGCATAGAATACGGCCGGAATCCCGAGCACGGCCGGACCCAGGCTTTTCAGGACATCCTTAAGATGATAGTAGGATGCGGGCAGCTTGTGCCAATACTTTTGATGGGATAATACGATCAAGATCATGCGGCCAAATGAAAAATACGGCCAGAGCAGCGACAGGAAGATTCCTGAACCCACGCTCAACAGGACCTTGAAGCGGAGGGGCCCGGCGACGCCGGGTTCAAAGATAGCCAGGAGACAAACCGAGATGAGGGCAAAGGCCCCGAACGTGATATGTGAAATCAACATCACGGACGTCAAGGCGGCCAGCGCATAATACCCCCAGCGGGACGTGAACTCCCGGCGCAGGATTTGGACCGCCAACCATAGCGTGATAAGAGCAAGGGCGAGGACGAAGATCGACGGATAGGAGACACCGAAGAAAAGACACCGCAATGGGTAGAAACCCGAGCGAAGATCGCCCGTTCCCCAGGACGTCAGCAGGATCACCAACCCCCAAACGGGAGCCCATTCAGATTTGAAATAAGCCTTCGTAAAAAGATAAATACCCGCAAGAAGCAGGCCGAGATTCAGAAGCCCTCCCAGTCCCAGGGCCTGAAACGGGGTGAGGTTGAAAATCCCAGCGATTCCGGCGATCACAAAAAAACTCGGGATAAATCTCACGGAGGGAGAATCGAGGGACAGGAAAGGCTCCCGGGGCGACCAGATGTTCGACGACCATTCTTTGATAACGGCGGCGTGCTCCCAGTAATCTGAGCTTAGGTTATACATGGCCGGCTGGTCAAATAGGGCCGAGAAGAGAAACCAGGCTCCGAGAAGGGCGGCCATACCGCCAAAGAGCTTTCGGGGTGAAAGGGCGACATGATGGCGCCAGGCGCGGAATAACTGTGCCAGAGGCTGGGCAAAAAGAACAACAAGAAAAATCAGGACGGAATACCCGATGATGTATCGGTCAGCCTTTTGATAATAGGTGTCGAGCCCATGCTCGGCTTGGCCGGAAATGAGGCGGTTCAGAACCCCCCAGGACCGACCTTCATAGATGGACCTGATGAGAGCATGGCCTTGGAGCCCATATAAAGCGCCGCCGATCGCCAGTCCTCCGACGGTGATGGCCAGCGCGATCAAGGACCTTTTGAAAGAGTCCCTCATGAGTCAAGCCCTTAATCTATTTTTATAAAAAAGCAGCAGAAATAAATTGAGCTCGGATTTGGTTTCGTGCCCCGTCAGGACGTGAATGAATCTCACGAGAGCTCGATGAGCAGCAGCTTCAGGGTCCCGCCGACGGGTTTGCCAAGCTTGATCAATTCATTCATTAATCCGGACGATGTGCGCTCCCGGTCAAACAAAAGATAGCTCACTCCATAGCGCTTCAGAAGTTCCTCTCTTTCGAGGGGAGACGTTTCGGCCGAGTAGACCTTTTTGTTATCCGCATAACGGCGGTTCTTTTCTTCGGAAGAAACGAAAAAGCCCATCCGATGGACCACGACCACCTTTCCGGAAAACGCCGGAAGGAGCCTGGAGATATCGTCCGGGGCCATAACGACGGCACGCGCGGGGATGAAAGGAGCCAGGCGCCGCAGGTCGGAAATCAATCGATGGGACTCAGCCGAAAAAGAATAATGATACGGCACTTGAGGAAAAAGTTGGACGGGGAGGCCCGTGAACTCAAAGACCGCCGCCGTGATATTCCATCCGAAGAAAAGGGCCAGGAGAGAATGAAGCCCTTTCTGAAGGAACCTTCGCTTTGTTGATGAAGGGGACGGCCGCGGTGGTGAGGCCTCTCCCTCGAGGATGGCCCAGATCAAGGCCAACTGGAGAAAGAACACGGCAAAGATGAGGAACCGTTCGCCCGTTGGGACCGAAAATATAATCGCCGCAGCCAACAGCAAAATCATGACCAGAAAACCGGAGATGAGAAAGCCGTTCTTTTTCTTGTAGGCGGCATAAAATACGGCCGGAATCCCGAGCACGGCCGGCCCCAGGATTTGCAGGACACCCTGGAGATGATAGTAGGATGTGGGCAGCTTGCCCCAGTGCTTTTGATAGGATAATAGTTTCAAGATCATGCGGCCCAATGAAAAATACGGCCAGAGCAGCGGCAGGAAGAGTCCTGAACTCATGCTCAGGAGGACCTTGAAGCGGAGGGCCCTGGCAACACCCGGTTCGAAGATCGCCAAGAGACAAACCGAGATGAGGGCAAAAGCCCCAAACGTGATATGTGAAATCATCATCACGGGCGTCAAGACGGCCAGCGCAAGATATCCCCAGCGGGACGTGAACTCCCGGCGCAGGATCTGGACCGCCAACCATAGCGTGATAAGGGCGAGGGCGAGGACGAAGATCGACGGATAGGAGACGACAAAGAAAAGACATCGCAATTGGTAGAAACCCGAGCGAAGATCGCCCGTTCCCCAGGACGTCAGCAGAATCACCAATCCCCAAACGGGAGCCCATTCAGATTTGAAATAAGCTTTCGTAAAAAGATAAATACCCGCAAGAAGCAGGCCGAGATTCAGCAGGCCGCTCAGTCCCAGGGCCTGAAACGCGGTAAGATCGAAAATCCCCGCGATTCCGGCGACCACAAAATAATTCGGGATAAATCTCACGGAAGGATTATCGAGGGATAAGAAAGGGTCTTGGGGCGACCAGATGTTCGACGACCATTCTTTGATCACGGCGGCGTGCTCCCAGTAATCGGCCTTCAGATCATACATGGCCGGTTGGTCAAATAGGGCCGAGAAGAGAAACCAGGCTCCGAGAAGGACGGCCATCCCGCCAAAGAGCTTTCGGGGCGAAAGGGCGACATGATGGCGCCAGGCGCGGAATATCTGGGCCAGAGGCTGGGCAAAAAGAACCGTGAGAAAAATCAGGACGGAATACCAGATGATGTATCGGTCACCCTTTTGATAATAAATGTCGAGCCCATGCTCGGCTTGGCTGGAAATGAGGCGGTTCAGAACCCCCCAGGACCGACCTTCATAGATGGACCTGATGAGAGCATGGCCTTGGAGCCCATATAAAGCGCCGCCGATCGCCAGTCCTCCGACGGTGATGGCCAGCGCGATCAAGGACCTTTTGAAAGAGTCACTCATGAGCCAAGCCTTCGATGATCTCGGCCAATCTTTTCTCTCTCTGCTCCAGGGGAAAGAGCCTTCGGATCCGCTCCCTGGCCGGCTTTCCCGAGCCCGTCGTCAGCGCTTTTTCTATCGCTTCTTTTGTGGCCAGCGGATCTCCGTAGGAGGCATAGAAGCCGGAATCTCCCATGGCCGTCCGGATGCCCTGGACATCCGTCCCCACCGGAATGCATTCGCACAACATGGCTTCACAAAGGGCGTTGGGGAGACCTTCTCTCATGGAAAGCTGACAGTAGACTTTCGCCCTCTGATAGTAAGGGATGAGGTCGTCTTCCTCAACGGGCGGAACAAATGTCACGTTGGAGGGAGATATTCTCCGCAGGTCCTTGAGGACAGGGCCGTGGACCCCCACGGTCACGAATTGGAGGTGGGGCAAGTGTTCGGCCGTCCGAACGAACGTATCCAGGCCTTTCAACCGGGCTCTTTGCCACGTCGAGCAGAGATAGGCCGTAAGCACCATGTTCTCTTTTTCACCCTTGAATGAAAACTTTTCGGGGTCAAAGCCGTTAGGGACCGTCGTGATGTTCTCCCCGTCGACTCCGACGTTTCGGATCGCGTCCGATTTCAGCGATTCGTCGACGGTCAAGACCCTGTCCGCTCTCTTCAACACATATCTCAAAATATGAGATTTGAGGGGAGACAGAGCCAGCCCGTATCGGATTTCCGGTATCTTAGCCACTTCATAGCCGCCGACCACGACGATGGAATTTTTCCCGAATACCCTCGAAAACAGGACGGCCGGAAAGGCATGGATGTCGGCGAATCGCGAAAATGTGATATCGGCCCAAAGGGTTCCAAGCAGGATAGCGGGAGTGCTCCACGGACCCCTATAATAGCCTACACGCACCTCGAAGTTTTTCCGCAGGAGTTCCAGGTCTTTTCGGACAAAGGGGTGCAGACAGGGGACAACTGCAAAAACCCTGAGCCGCCGCACTCCCGTTTGAGACATTGGATCGTTATTCTGGCGGACGGATCGCATGCTTGCTGATTGCGCCGTCAGAGGAGCCTTGCCTTCAGGATCGCGACGATTCTTCGGGCCGCCTGCCCATCCCAATATCGGGGCCTCTTAGGCAAGAAACATCCCGTTCGAAGCACTCTCGAGGCTGTCCGCAGGATCCTGTCCGGGTCATTCCCAACCAGAAAATTGGTCCCCTTTTTGACCGTGATCGGCCGCTCGGTATTGTCGCGAAGCGTGAGACAGGGTATTCCCAGAATGGTCGTTTCCTCCTGGATGCCTCCCGAATCCGTGAGCACGAGCGACGCCCGGGACATCAGACACAGAAAATCGAGGTAGCCCAAAGGAGGCACGGTGATGAGGTTTTGATCGTTTTTAATGGGCCCCCGGGCCGGGAGAGCTTTCATGAAATGGACCGTTTTTTCAAGACCCAGGCTCCGGATGCGTTTGATCGTCCTGGGGTGGGCCGGGAACACGACATGAATCTTCCCGGAGAGATCCGTTATGGCCGTTAGGATTCCTTTGAGAACAGCCGGGTCGTCGACATTGGACGGGCGGTGAAGAGTCAGGAGCGCATATCTTTCAATCATGTTTCGACGCTTGAGGCCCAATCGCTCCAGGACTTTCGATTTTCCGGCCAGGGCCTTGTGTTCTTGAAGACTGTCGATCATGACATTGCCGACAAAAAAGATCCGACTCCTGGGGATGCCTTCCCTGATCAAATTTCTATCGGCATCCTCACAGGTTGTGAACAGATAACTCGAAATCTGGTCCGTCAGAAGGCGGTTGATCTCTTCCGGCATGGTCCAATCCCGGCTCCGCAATCCCGCCTCGACATGGGCTACGGGGATATTGAGCTTGGCCGCCGCCAGGGCGCAGGCGATCGTCGAATTCACGTCTCCGACCACGGCGACCAAGTCCGGTCTTTTGGCAAAACAAATTTTTTCAAATTCGATCATGATGCGACCGGTCTGCTCGGCATGCGTTCCGGACCCTACGCCAAGATACCTCCACGGCCGGGGCAGCTTCAGCTCTCTGAAAAAAGAATCCGACATCATGGGATCATAGTGCTGGCCCGTATGGACCAACAACGGCAGAAAACGGGGTTCCTTTTTCATTTCCTGAATGAGAGGAGCCGCTTTCATGAAATTCGGCCTTGCCCCGACGACCAGGTAAACGAGCTTTTTGGCTCCCGCCTTCGTCATAATGTCCTCTTCCATACCCTGTTCTTGATGTAGGCAAAATCCTGAAAAAGGCTTCGATGGAAAATCCTGGTTAGGCCGAAATAGATCAGGAGTCCCAGGCTCCCTTCGAGGGCCAGCGTGAGAAGATTGAAGGGAAGCCGGCTTTGGACCCCATAGACCACGGCCGTCATAACGCAGCTTATGGAAAAGGGAATGCCCGCGACTTTCAGGAAATCGAAGGACCTCATCCCGATCTGGGGCAATATCAGACGCAGGGCAACGGGCAGTGTCGCCAGCGTCTGGAATACGAGGAGGATCGCGACGCCATTAAGTCCCCAGAGTTTGCCCGCCGGATAGATGAGGAGGGCTAGTAGCAAGAGCTGCAAAAAGGTCACCTGGGTCTCACACTCGGGGTGCCCGATGGCTTTGGTCAGAGCCCCGAGCGTTCCCCGCAGGGCTACGCTTATGGCTCGGAAGACAAGGATCATGACCAGGGGAATGACCGGTTTCCATTTTCCCCCCAGGACCGTCAGGGTCAGATTCGGAGCCGTTGCGAAAATGAGGCCTGCGGTGAAAAAAGCCAGAAAGGCGGTCAACCGCAGGACTCTCATGAAGACCTCCCGGAGGCGGGGGAGGTCTTCCTGGAGGATGGAATAGGCCGGGAACATGACCGTCGAAACGGGGCGATTGATCTCGGAGGCCACGGTGTTGGATACCGTATAGGCCATCTGATAGAAACCCAGAGACGCGGCGCCGAGGAATTTGCTGACAAAGAGGTTGTCCCCGTTAGAGGTAAAGAAAATCAGGATATTCGAACCCAATATCCACCGGCCGAACCTGAAAAGCTCTTTGGATTGGGCCAGGTTCAGTGACAATCTCGGACGCCAGGGCTGAACGGCATAGGAAACAATGCAGGAGACGATATTTCCCGCCAGCCGGCCCAGGACCAGGGCCCAAACGCTGCGAAGGAGAAGGGCGGCCGAAATGGAAACAACCATGTCGCCGGCCGTGCCCGCAAGCTGAAAAAAAAAGTATTTATGGAATTCGAGGTCCTTTTCGAAAAAAATGACCCCGATGTTGATCAAGTTCTGGAAGACGATCGAGAGGCCGATAATTCTAAAAATCGGCAAGGCCGCGGGGACGTTGAAAAAACCGGCGACGAACGGGGAGGCTCCATAGAGGGCCGCGGCGATGAGAATGCTCCTGATGACACCCACCGTCCAAACCGTGTTCAGATAGGGCCGGACATCGACCTTTTTTTGGATGAGGGCCTGCCAGAATCCCGGCTGGGAAACGGCATCCAGGATGGATAGCGTCAGAAGAGCCGTTCCAAACAGGCCGAAATCCTGGGGGGCCAGCAATCGGGCCAGAACCACCGTCTTGGCCAATTGAAAGGCCCTGTTCACCATCTGGAGCGAAAAGACCCAAGCCGCCCCCCGGACGGTTTTTCTCCCGAGGTCCGCGGAGCCCTTATCGGCCCTTTCGGAGACATCTCGAAACTTGTTCAATGGATCTTGGGAGTTTATGGCCTTGGCACCTTTTATGCTTTGATCACGTTTTTCGATCTGGGTTTGACGGCGTTGCGGGTGTCCACGACGAGATTGGCGTTCTTGACGATCCAGCCGAAATCGTAGGAGGCGTGGTCCGTGGCGATGATCACCGCGTCGGCCTGCCGCAACCTCTTGGCCGTTACCGGCACGGACTTCAGAGACATCCCGGGGTATTCTCGATGGCCCGACGATTCCGGCACGTACGGATCATTGTATTCGACCTTGGCCCCCTTCTTCTGCAGCAGGCTGATGATCTTGAGCGCCGGGGACTCGCGCTGGTCGTCGATGTCCTTCTTGTAGGCGATCCCCAGGACGAGGATCTTCGACCCCTTGAGCGACCTCCTCTTCTCCGCCAGGGCTTCGAGGGTCTTGTTGATCACGTAGTACGGCATGGCGGTGTTGATCTCGCCGGCCAGTTCAATGAACTTCGTCGAATAATCCACCTCCCGCGCCTTCCACGTCAGGTAGAACGGGTCGATGGGGATGCAGTGCCCGCCCAGGCCGGGCCCGGGATAGAAGGGCATGAACCCGAAGGGTTTCGACGAAGCCGCCCGGATCACTTCCCAGACGTCGATCCCCATCCGATCGAATATCATCTTCAGCTCGTTCACCAGGGCGATGTTGACGGAGCGGAAGATGTTTTCCAGGAGCTTGGTCGACTCCGCCACCCGGGTCGACGACACGGGCACCGTCTTGACCACGACCTGGCTGTACAGCGTGTCGGCCAGCGCCAGGCAGTCCCCGGTCAGGCCGCCGACGACCTTGGGAGTGTTCTCTGCCGTATAAACGGGATCGCCGGGATTCTCGCGCTCGGGCGAAAAGGCCAGGAAAAAGTCTCTGCCCGCCTTGAGGCCGCCCCGTTCCAGGATCGGCAGCATTTCCTCGTCCGTTGTCCCGGGGTAGGTCGTGCTCTCGAGGACCACGAGCTGGCCCTTCCGGAGATGCCTGGCGATCGTCTCCGTCGTGTTGAGGACGAAGGACAGATCGGGGTTTCGGTGATCGTCGAGGGGCGTCGGGACGCAGATCAGGACCGCGTCCACGTCCCTCAGGCGGGCAAACTCCGTCGTCGCCGCGAACCGCTTCGTCGAAAGGAACGGCCGTAACTCCGCCGCCGTGATGTGCTTGATATAGCTCTTCCCCCGGTTCAACATCTCGACCTTCCTCCGGTCGATATCGAACCCGGTCACGGCGAAACCCTTCTTCAGGAAGGCCTTGACAAGCGGCAGGCCGACGTACCCGAGGCCCACCACACCGACCACCGCCTTCTTATCCTTGATCCGCTTCTGAAGAGTCCGGCGGAGTTCATTCATGGCGTTCCCATCCCTTCTTTGTACCAGTTTATGGTTTTATTCAATCCTTCATCGAATCCCACGAGCGGACGATACTTGAGGACCCGCTCCGCGGCCGAGATATCGGCGAAGGAATGCTTGATATCGCCGGGGCGAGGATCGACATGGACGGGCCGGACGGACGTTCCCAGGTTCCGGTTGATCTTCTCAGCCAGGTCGTTCACCGTGACCCGGTCGGCGCAGGCGATGTTGAAGACGCCGCCCGTCGCCCCCAGGGCCGTGCAGGCCAGGAAATTCGCCTCGACGACGTTGGCGACGTGGGTGAAGTCCCGCGACTGCTCTCCGTCGCCGAAGATCGTCGGCGGTTCGCCCCGGAGGATCTTGGTGATGAAGAGCGGAACGACCGCCGAGTACTGCGAGAAAGGGTCCTGGCGCGGCCCGAAGACGTTGAAGTAACGCAGGGACACCGTCTCCAGGCCGTAGGTCAGGGTGAAGACCTGGAGGTACTTCTCACCCGCGAACTTGCTCACGGCATAGGGCGAGAGGGGCTTACCCTCCACCCCCTCGCGCTTCGGCAGGTTCGGTTCATCCCCGTAGCAGGCCGAGGAAGAGGCGAAAACGAGCCGTTTGACACCAGCCTCGGCCGAGGCCCGGAGGACATTGAGGGTCCCCCGGACGTTGATAGCGTCGGTGGTGAAGGGGTCGGCCACGGATCGCGGGACCGACGGCAGGGCGGCCTGGTGAAGGACATAGTCCATCCCTT
>Ga0315291_10010657_pt1 | contig 11222 bp, 10 predicted proteins | sample YL17G12_20_MG_FD_203070 | JGI IMG/M metagenome (GOLD analysis project Ga0315291, IMG submission 203070) | Sediment microbial communities from Yellowstone Lake, YNP, Wyoming, USA - YL17G12_20 | ecosystem: Environmental > Aquatic > Freshwater > Lake > Sediment | place: USA: Wyoming | collected... | reverse complement strand
TGAAGGACCCGGTAGCCCAGTTCTCCGGCCAGGAGCCGGTCAAAGAGCGGCGCCACCCAGAGCCGGCGATAGAACTTGCGGAATCCCCCGAGCGCGCGCGTATCCACCAGCAAATAATCCGGCTGGCGCTTTTGCAGCCACTCCTCGGTCACCAGGTGGGGCCAGATGCTCTCGCTCCGGGCGAAATGGAAAGCCGGTCCCAGGAAATAGACCGAGACCAGGACTACGTCCGCACTCTCGGGCAGGTGCTCCAGAAGCCAGGGCCGCGCTTCATCAAACGGGCCGAAGAAGTAATCGCGGTAGGAGTTGACCGACCAGGCGGAGGAGACGAGGCACAGGCCCAGGAGAAACCCGGCAAAAGCTTTGCGGCCGAGCGCGGGCGAGTCGGCCAGGCGCTTCAGGGCGTAAACCGCGGCCACGCAGGCGAAGGGCACCAGGAAAATGAAAGAGTAATAAGGGACGCTGCCGGGAAGCGCGGTCGGGATCAGGTATATGAAACAGGGCGGGTAAGACCAGATAAGGAATCCGTCCCCGCGGGTGGTGCCGGCGTAGAGAATAAAGCCGAGGGCGCTTAGGACCGCGAGGGGCAGCCCCATGATGAAGGGCCAGTGGATGACCAGGGTGTAGAAGTAAAGGTCGTGCCACCAGGCATCGTCGCTGGCGTGATAGAAAGAGTTGAGCTGGCTGTTTAAATATATCCAGGGCACGGTTTTCAGGTTCTCGGCCAAATCCCAGAACCAATACGGGGAGGTGGCAAAGGCGGCCCCGGCCGCGGTCAGGACAAAGAGGAGAAACCGTCGGTCGAGCAGGGACTGGAAGACGGTCATCCCTTCCCGCGAGCCGCGGAGCAGGTGAGCCAGGGCCACGAAGATCAGGGGAGGGTAGTTATACTTGGTCGCGAGCCCCAGTCCCAGGGCCAGGCCGGCCAGGAACGACCAGCGCCCGCGGCCCTCGGTGATCACCCGGCCCGCGGCCCAGAAGCCGAGGGCGATCCAGAGGGTGAGGAAGCCGTCGAGCTTGGCCAGGTGGGAGAAGGTGATGTTGATCGGGTTGAGGGCGAAGAAGAGGGCGGAGAGCAAGCCGCCCCCGGCGCCGAGCAGGTCGCGGCCCAGGCGGTAAACGAAGTAGATCGAGGCGATGCCGGCCAGGAGGGCGACGGTGCGGCCGACCAGGATCAGGTTGACGTCGTGGTCGTCGAGCCGGTCCGCCGCCGCGAAGACGGGGGCGAGCGAGCCGCTGTGCCAGACCGCGGCCGCGTGCTCGGCCAGGAGGTAGAGAAAGGCGGCGCCGGCGTTCAGGTAGATGGTGAAGCCGGGATAGAGGCTGAAGTGCGGGTCGAGGGTGCGTTCCTGAAACAGGCGGAGGGCCAGGTGCATGGTGCGGAATTCATCCAGGTAATAGAAAGCGGGGATGAAAAACTTGAAGTGCGCGAGCCGGAGCGCCAGGCCCAGAAGCAGCACCAGGATCAGGGCCAGGCGTTCCAGCGGGCGCGAAGGTTGGGAAAAGGTCGCGGTCATGGCTCACACGAACTTCAGCCGGTAATGGCGCCGGGCCAGGCGAAAGAGGTCCGACTTGCGGGGCATGGCCCGCAGGATGCGCCCGAGCTGCCCCGGCCGGAAGTAGAAGCGGCGGTGCGCCTCCCGGTGCAGGCGGAGCAAGGCGGCGTCGTCCACCGCGCTCAGGTTTGCACTCAATTGTGCATAAGAGGTGTCCTCGGGACGGTAAGCGATCGCGATCCCCCTCTCTTCCGCCATCTGCCGGACCCGGGTGCCGGGAAAGGGCGAGAGCAGCGCAAACCCGGCCGTGTGCAGGCGCGAGCGGCAGGCCAAGGCGATGGTCTCACGCATCTCCGCCTCGGTCTCGCCGGGAAAGCCGAGCATGAAGAAGCCGTGGGTGAAGATCCCGGCCGCGGCGGTGCGGGCAATTGCGTCCTCGATCACCCCGAGGTCCAGGCCCTTCTGGATCAGCTTCTGGATGCGCCGCGATCCGCTCTCGATTCCGAAGTTGATCTTGTAGGTCCCGGCCCGCTTCATCAAGTCCAGCAGTTCATCGTCCAGGCGGTCGCCGCGGATGCCGTTGGGAAAGGCGAGCTTGAGGTCGAGCCCCCGGTCCAGGATCCCTTGCAGGATGGCCTTGGCCCGCGGAGGCATGAGGTTGAAGCAGTCGTCAATGAAGTGGAACTCGCGGATCCCGTGCTCGGCCGCCAGCAACTCGATCTCGGCCAGCACGTTTTCGGGCGAGCGGCCGCGGAAGCGCTTGCCGAACATGTTGTGGCAGAAGATGCAGCCGTAGGGACAGGCGCGGGAAGTGAAGAGGGTGGCCACCTCGCGTCGCCAGCGCAGATCGTTCTGGTTGAGGACCCGGTCGGCGAAGTAGCGGGAGGGATCAATCAGGTCCCAGGCCGGGAAGGGAAGCTGGTCGAGGTTTTCCAGGAAGGGGCGCTCCGGGCCCCGGACCAGCTCGCCGTTTCGCCGCACCACCGTGCCCGGGACTTCGGCCAGGTCTTGCCCCTGCGCCAGGCGAGCGACGAGCTCGGCAAAGGTGGCTTCGCCCTCGCCCAGGACGACAGCGTCCACATCGCCCGGCAGGAGCACCGAGGCCGGGTCAATGGTCGGGTGCGGCCCGCCGGCGATGACCTTGGCCTTGGGCCGGGCGGCCTTGGCGACCCGGGCCAGGCGGAGCAGGTGGCTGGCCTGGAAGCTCATGGCGTGGATGCCGATCAGGTCGGGCCGGAAGTTCCGGACCTCATCGGCCAGGGCTGGGGCCGGCCGGCGCTCGATCAGGAAGTCGCGGAGCCGGAGCTCGTGGCCGGGATCCTTCTGGCGCAAGTAAGCCGCCAGGTACATCAGCCCGGTGGGCGGATAAACCTGATAGACGAAGCTCCCGGGTCTCTCCACCCCGGACTCCACCAGCAGAATCCGCGCCATCAGGCCGCGGCCTCCTTGACGGCCAGGACCATCACGTGCCCGCCGTGAACGTTGAAAGTGGCCACCAGAAACTTGAGCAGACGAAACCCCCGGAGCACGAGCTTCTCGCTCCAGCCCTTGGGGTGGCGGGAGAGGAATTCGGGGATCAAGAGCGAGTTCTGGCGCGCCACGATCTTTAAGCCCGCCCGGCGACAGAGCCGGGCCAGAGTCCTGGGCGAGAACTCGAAAAGGTGATAAGGCGGCAACCGGATCTCGTCTTGATGGATCTTGAGGGCCTGGAGCAGGCGATGATCGAGCTTGCCCAGCGTCCATTGCCAGGGCAGGCGCCGGAAGAGCAGGTAGTAAAAGGAATTGACGTATACCGGCACCTTGATCACCACCAGGCCGTCGTCCGTGAGCATCCGGAAGACCTCCTCAAGAAAGGTGACCGGCTCGGGCTCGTGTTCCAGGAGGTCGCCCAGGAAGACCACGTCGAACCCGCGGTCCGGGAGCTTGACTTCCTGGAGCCGGCCGGCGCGGATGTCGAGGCCGAACTGTTCCTGCCCGGTCCGGGCGGCCCAGGCGGAGATGTCCACCCCGGTCACCTCGAAGCCCGCGCGCCGGGCGTAATTGAGGAAGCTGCCCGCGGCGCAACCCACTTCCAGGAGCCGGCCCCGGGGCTTGCGCCGCTGGATCTCCTGGAGGATCTCCCGGTATTCCTCCACCCGCGAGCGCTCGGTTTCCAGGTAGCTGCCGGCGCGGATGCCGCAGGCAAAATCGGAATGGAAATAGTTTTCGGAATAGAGGCCGCGCAGGGTTTGCACTTGGGGGAACGGGTGGACAAAGACCAGCCGGCAGTCCCGGCACTGGCGCAGGTCGTAGCTCTGCCCGCCGATGGCATAGACCCGGGCCAGGTAGAGCCGGGAGGCGGTGCCGCCGCACAGCCGGCAGGCGGGGGCCGGGTCATTCATATTTGACTTCCAGGTATTCATCCGGCGGGATCGCGTCGGTGACGGCGTGGCGGGCGCCGAGCAGGTTTTCCGCGGCCCGGATCCCGGTCTCGATCGAGTGGTCAATGTTGTTGTAGATGAAGGTGCCGTAGCGGCCGATCAGGGTGAGGTTGGAGAAGCGGTTCACGAATTCCTGGAGGATCTGGAGCGGCTGCTCGTGGCCGATCTCGTGCATGGGGTAGGCCTTCTTGGCGCGGACCACGCAGCCGCCGATGATCCGGTCCGCGGCGCCGGGCGCCAGCCCGATCCGGCGGAAGCTCTCCCGGGTCATCTCGATCAGCCGGCCGTCCGGCTCTTTCCAGATCGGGTCGGTCTCGAAGCAGAAGTATTCGAAGACCAGCGCGGTCTTGCCGGGCGGGCTCATGGCCGGGGACCAGTTGGTGGGTTCGTGGAGCCGGCCGAAGGGGATCTCCGGGTCCGGGATGTAGATCCAGGTGTCCTGGGTGATGCGCTCGGCGTCAAAGAGCAGGACCACGATGAGCAGGTCCCGGTAGCGGAGCGCTTGGCTGGCCTCGAGCACCTCGGGCGGGGCCGGCGGGTCGAAGTTCTGGACCAGCTCGGTGACCGGGATGCTGGAGAAGAAGCGCCCGCCGGGGAAATCGTAGCTCTGACGGTCACGGGTCTGGACCCGGACGCCGGTCACCCGCCGGCCGTCGTGGAGGATTTTGGCCCCCCGGGAGTTGAGCCGGACCTCTCCGTGTTTGCGGATCTCCTGGGCCAGGCGCTCGGAGATGCGGCCGATGCCGTGGGCCGGGTACTTGAAACTCCCGATCAGGCTCACCGGCCGGTCCTTGGTTCCGGGCCAGACCGCCTCCTTGAGGGTGGCCAGGAGCGACAGCCCCTTGATCCGCTGGGCGGCCCAGACCGCGGAGCCTTGCGAGCAGGGGAGGCCCCAGACCTTCTCGGTGTAAGTCTTGAAGAAGATCTCGTACATGGCGCGGCCGAACTGGGAAACCATCCAGTCTTCCAGGGTGACGATGGCCGGCTTTGGGTAGCGGAGCTTTTCCCGCAGGAAAGTGAGCAGGATCTGGGCCGAGGTGACCGGGCCCAGGCCCAGGAAAGCGTTGAGCAGGGTGGGCGGGTAATTGAAGTACCTGTGGCGGAAGTAGATCTTGCTCGAGCGGGCGACGTCAATCAGCTCGTCGGCCAGGAGGGCGCGGAGGAATTGGTCGAGCTCGTTCTTCTTGGTGAAGAAGCGGTGGCCGCCGAGGTCGAAGAGGAAGCCCTGGTAGGAGTGGGTGCGGGACAGTCCGCCCACGGCCTCGTCCTGCTCGAACACGGTGCAAGGCCGGCCATGGTCCGCCAACACCTTGCCCGCGGCCAGCCCGGCTGGACCGCCGCCCAGGATCACCACGCGTTCTGGCTCATGCTTTTCCATCATGCCGTCCAATAGCCGTTGATGAACATGGTCGCGAACACGCCGAACAGGCCGGCGCTGAGCGCGATTAGGCCCGCTTCCAGGGCCGGGTGCCGGCGCCCGATCTCGGCGAGGCCGATGAACAGGGGCAGGCACTGGATCTGGTAGCGGAGGTAGGAGTGGTTGGCGTTCGCGGTCTGGATGAGGAAGAAGAGGATCATCCAGAGCAGGTAGGACTTGCGGAGATGGCGGAGCGACGCCAGGATGACCAGGAGGAGCGCGGCGTGGAGCGGCAGCTCCTTGAGCCAGACCTGAGCGCCCTTGCGATAGGTTTCCATCAGCATGAGCCAGGGCCAGTTGATATGGCCGTGGACGTTGGCCTCGTGCGCGCCGAAAAAGACCCAGGCACTGCCCGCGGTCTGCTGGAAGGTGAGGAGCACCACGCCGGTGCCGGCCGGAACTAAAAGCAGCCAGAGCAAGGCCGGCCGGATGAGGAAGCGCTGCCAGGCGCGCCGCAGGTTCTCGCGGCCGAGCACGGCGCTGAGCGGGGCGGGCCCGGCTTCCGGGTTGCAGGTGCGGCGGAGATACTCGTAGAGCAGCGGGACCAGGATGATCTCGCCCAGGATGCGGGTCATGCCGGCCAGGCCGGCCAACAGCCCGGCCCAGAGCCAGCGGTCTTTGCGGCCGGCGAGGAAAGCGCCGGCGGTGAGAGCCATGAAGAGGCTTTCGTTGAAGCCGGCGGTCAGGCTGTAGGCGCCGGGATGGATGGAGGCGAAGAGCAAGGCCTTGAGGGCGGTGGCGTGATCGGCGTCGAGGCGGACCAGCGCGTAGAAGAGGAGCGCGAACGCGAAGGAGCCGAGGTTGGCGAGCAGCACCGCGGCGGTGACGTAGTCGCGGACGATGAGGGCGAAGGCCCGGACCAGCCAGGGGAAGAGCGGCCAGTGGCGGAAGCCGTAGCCGCGGTCCAGGCGCTCCGGGTCGCCGGGGTAGAGCCCTTGCTGGTAGCCGAGGGTATCGAGCACGCGCAGGCGTTTGGTCTCCACGGCCAGGTCGTAGTCGCCGGCGGCGAGGCGGCGGTAGCCCAGGGCGGCCAGACGCACGAACCAGGCGCCGTCGAAGTTGACCAGGTTATCGCCAAAGGAAGTGGCGGGCCGGGTCATCCAGAGGTCGGCCGGGTAAAGGGGCTTGGGGATGAAGTGCCAGCCGTAGTAGAGGACGGCGAGCGCGGCCAGCTTGAGCACGATCGCGGCGAGCAGGGCCTGGCGCCATTCGCGGTGGAGGATGGGGGTGGCCATCGGCTTAGCGGAGGTTCCGTTTCCAGACCCGGATCAGCAGACCCAGGGTGTAGCGGGGCCGGCGGAGGAGCAGGTCCACGATTGCCTTCTTGAACAGGATCCCGGGATGGCGGAAGAAGGCGAGGAGGTTGTATTTGACGAACTCCCGGCCGGCCAGGCGCTCCAGCTCCCGAGGCCGGAACAGTCCGGGCTTGAACACCGAGCGGGTGAAGGTCAGGTTCTCGAAGTTGAAGTCGTCGGGCAGGATGCCTTGTTCCTGGGCCAGGCGGTGAAGCTCGGTGCCGGGGAGGGGGTTGGCGATAAAGAAGTAGGCCATGTGGGTCTTCATCTCCCGGGCGAAGCGGAAGGTCTCCTGCATCTGCTCGCGGGTCTCGCCGGGGAAGCCGAAGATGTAGAAGGCGTTGGTGCGGATTTTCTTCTGGTGGATGAGCCGGGTGATCCGGCGGGCGCGCTCGAGGTTGAGCGGCTTCTTGATGATGTGGTCCTGCACGAACTGGCTGCCGGACTCGAAAGCCAGCGTCATCTCGTAGCAGCCGGCTGCCTTCATCAACTCCACCAACTCCTCGTCCAGCGTCCACAGCGCCACCCCGTTCGGGAAATTGAACGAGACCTGGTAGCCCCGGTCCAGGATGCCTTGGAGGATGGCCTTGGCCCGCTTCCGGTTGGCGGTAAAGTTGTCGTCCTCAAACTGGAGCTCGCGGATACTAAAGCGCTCGATCAGCTCGCCGATCTCGTCGAGCACGTTCTCCGGCGAGCGCGCCCGGAAGCGGTGGCCCCAGTAGCGGGAGCTCGAGCAGTAGATGCACCGCGCCGGGCAGCCGCGGGAGGTGATGAGCGGGGTGTTGAGCTTTTCCTTGGCGCTGAGGCTGTGGGGCACGTTGATCCGGGCGTAAACCTCCATGGGCAAGAGGTCGCGGGCCGGAAAGGGGATGGTGTCCAGGTCGGCGATCCAGCGGGTCTTGGGCTGGACCTTCACCCGGCCGTCCACCCGAAAGGCGAGACCGTCCACCTCGCCGAGCGGCCGGCCCTCGCGCAGCCGGAGCAAAAGGTCGCGGAAGCTGTCCTCCCCTTCGCCCAGCACGATCAGGTCCAGGCTCTCCTCCCCCAGGCAATGCTCGGGGAGAAAAGAGGGGTAGGTTCCGCCGATGACGGTGAGGATGTCGGGGTCCACCTGCTTGACCATGCGGCAGAGCTGGCGGATGATCGGAAAGACCGAGGAGAAGAGACAGGTGATGCCCACCACCTGGGGCCGAAAAGCCTCGATCCGTTTGCGGATCTCGGAAAGCGGCGAGCCGTAGGAAATGAAGTCCTCGTCCAGGCCTACCTCGTGGTCAAAGCCTTCGGCCACCGCGTCCATGATGGCGACGTCCACGTCCTGGCGGATGAACGACGCCAGGTAGCTGACACCGAGAGGCGAGAAGACGAGCTTCATCGTCTCGCGGTATAAACGGATCGGCGGGAAAAGGAGAAAGACCCTTTCGATGTGGCGGGGATCTGACATTCCCTATGGTTTCAGACAATTAACCCCTTGGAAAAGTGCGCCTTCCGCGATGCGCCGCGCACCGGAAACGCCTGAAGACATCTGAAAAAATTCTATCTGATTTCCCCCAGGGAATCAAACCCGCGCTTCCCGGGGGGCGCCAGGGCAAGCGCCGGGGATCGTGAAGCCAACACCAGAGGCGAGAGAGGAGGATTTGAGGGATAGGGATTGTATCCATCGAATCGAAGGCTTGCGAAGGCTTGAAAGGTAGAGAGAAAGTTGCTAACTTACATAGAACCTGTAATAAAACGAGGATGGAAGGGAGCCAAAGCGATGATGCAACCTGACCGCCAGGCGGCGCTTTTAGAGGCGATTAAGATCGAGTTGAAAGGCAAGGCCTTTTACGTCCAGGCGCGGGACCAGGCCAGGCACCAACTGGGCAAGCAGATCTTCGCCCATCTGGTCAAGGAGGAGGACGGCCACTTGAAGCGGATCCGGGACGTGTTTCAGGCCTTGCAGGAAAAGCGTCCCTGGCCCGAGACCAAGGGAGTTGCGGCCCCCATCGAAGCGCCGGGCAAGGTTTTCGCGCGACTGGTCCAGGAGCAGGCCAAGCACCTCAAGGGCGACAGCGATGATATCCAGGCGCTTGAGACCGCCCTGGTGCTGGAAGAGAAGAACGAGAAGTTTTACCGGGACCTGATCCCGAAATCGCAGGACGCCTTTGAGCAAGAGTTTTTCGAGCGGCTGGCCGGCGAGGAGCGCGGCCACTATCAGTTGGTCGGCGACACCATCCAATACCTGAGCGATCCGGAAACCTGGTTCCAGGAGAAACAGAGAAGCCATTTTGATGGGGCCTGATTCGGACCGCCCGGTTTCAGTGCTTGGCCTCTCCTCTTCGCCGCGGCGGGACAGCAACAGCGATCTGCTCTTGAAAGAATTTTTACGCGGAACTGAGAAAGCCGGGGCAAAGGCGGAATACGTTTCGCTGGGCCGGCTCCGGATCCAGCCGTGCCAGGGCTGCGGCTCTTGCGAAAAAACCGGCGAGTGCATCCAGCAGGATGATTTCCAGGCGCTCCGCGACCGGATGGTAGCCGCGGACCGGCTGGCGCTGGCCACGCCGGTCTATTTCATGGCGGTGTCGGCCCAGGCCAAGATCCTGATTGATCGCTGCCAGAGCCTGTGGGCCAGGAAGTACGTGTTGAAACAGCCGCTGCCGGCCACGGCGCATCCGCCCCGGCTGGGCGTAGCCATCGCGGTGGCCGGGTCCCGCGCGGAGGAGCCCTTTACCGGGATTCGCTTGACCCTGCGCTATTTTTTTGAGGTATTCGACGTGGCCCGGGTGCACGAGCTGTTCTATCGGCCTTTTGACCGGGCCGGCGCTATCCGCGAGCACCCGAACGCCTTAGCCGAGGCTTTCGCACTCGGCCAATCCATCGGCAGCAAGCAGGCGGAAGCTTAGAACTCAAAGCGAAGGAGGAAGGGATGCAGAAGTATGAATGTCAGGTGTGCGGTTATATTTATGATCCCGCCGCGGGCGACCCGGACAACGGGGTGCCGGCGGGGACGCCCTTTGCCAAACTGCCGGACGACTGGACCTGCCCCCAGTGCGGGGCGGAAAAGGACCAGTTCGAGCCGCTGAAGTAAGCGCGGGCGGAAAGTTTGGCCCGGCTCCAGTCGAGGTGAAGCCATGGACGGAATGACCGAAACGGAAAAGAACTTGTTCGAGGCGTTTGTGGGCGAGGCCAAGGCCACCGTCCGCCTGCGAAGCTTTGCCGAGAAAGCGGAGCAGGACGGGTATCCGCAGATCGCCAAACTGTTTCGGGCGGTGAGTGCGGCCGAGTTTGTCCACGCCACCCGCGCGCTCCGCTTGATGGGGATTATCCGGAACACCGAGCAAAACCTGCAGCGGAGCTTCGAGAGCGAGACCATGGTCAGCGAGAACCACTACCCCCAATTCATCAAGCAGGCCGAGGCCGACGACGACAACGCCGCTCGCCTGGCCTTCACCCAGGCCAAGGACGCGGAGGAATACCACAAGACGCTTTACAAGCAGGCGATGAGCGACCTGGCCGCGGAGCGGGAGTCCCACTTCCACGTCTGCTCGGTGTGCGGCTACGTGGTGGACGGAATTCCGCCGGAGACCTGCCCGGTCTGCGGGGCCAAGCGCGATAAATTCTTCAAAGTGGACTGAAAGCAAGGCCAGAGGCTTGAGGCATGAGGCGTGAGACAAAAGAATAACCGCGCAATGCTTTCTTTTGCTCAGCCTCAAGCCTCCTGCCTCAAGCCTGCGCCTGGGTGTAAGCATGGATCAGCCCTTTCGCCTGCCCGGATTCAAAGAGCTTGAACTCGGCGACCGTGAAGTCATCACCGACTTCCTGCGGCGGTTTCCGCCCGAGATCTCCGAGCTTACTTTTACCAATCTCTTCATGTGGAACCATAAGAACCGCTTTTCCTGGCGGGTTGCGGCAGAGGTGTTTTACCTGATGGCCACGCCGATCGAGGGGACCCTGCCTTACCTCTTTCCGCCGGTGGGGCCGAAGCTGGATTTCAGCGAGGTCAAGCGCCTGTTCCAGGCGATGGCGCAGGCGGGTCATCCGGGCCGGATGGAGCGGGTGCCCGCGGCCGTGGCCAAGGCGCTGGCCCCGGAACTGCCCGAGCTGGTGATCACCCCGGACCGGGACAACTTTGATTACGTGTATTCGCGGGAAGCGCTGGCCACGTTGGCCGGCCGGCGCTACTCGCGCAAGCGCAACCACATCAAGCGCTTCACCTTGAGCCACGACTGGGCTTACCTCCCGTTCACCCCGGAGCTGGTGCAGCAGTGCCTGGAGCTGCAGGAATACTGGTGCAACCTCAAGCACTGCGAGGAAGACCCGGGCCTGCGGCTGGAACACCGCTCGATCGCCATCGCCCTGCGCCATGCCGATCGGCTCAGCTTTGCCGGCGCCTGCATCGCGGTAGCCGGCAAGATCCAGGCCTTTACCCTGGGCGAGAGTTTGAACCCGGACACCGCGGTCATCCACGTGGAAAAGGCCAACCCCGAGCTCGAGGGCCTTTACCCCACCCTGACCCACGAATACGTGAAAAACGCCTGGCCGGACGTCGCCTGGATCAACCGCGAGCAGGATCTGGGCGAGCCGGGCCTTCGCCAGGCCAAGTAATCCTTTTTCCCCG
>Ga0315291_10010656_pt1 | contig 11223 bp, 7 predicted proteins | sample YL17G12_20_MG_FD_203070 | JGI IMG/M metagenome (GOLD analysis project Ga0315291, IMG submission 203070) | Sediment microbial communities from Yellowstone Lake, YNP, Wyoming, USA - YL17G12_20 | ecosystem: Environmental > Aquatic > Freshwater > Lake > Sediment | place: USA: Wyoming | collected... | reverse complement strand
GCTGTCCGTGGTCAAGGCGCCTGATGCCGGCAGCAATGGAGGGGAAACGAGGGAAGCAGACGAAAACCCTACCTGAGCGATCTGAAGGCGATCCAGGCGGGTTTATGCACTGAGTTTGACCAGGCGAAATGCCGGGAGGAAATCGGGGATGAGGAGAATCTCGAATGGGCATGCTCAAAGTGCGAACAGAAGCGGCCCGGAGATCTCCATGAATATACCCGCAAGATTTTACAGCTCCGGCACTTGAAGTTGGCGGGATATCCGTTCCGAGCCAACGAGTTGACCGTGGAGGAATGGGCAGACCTGGGAAGCCTCGAGGAAGTAATGGCAGAGAAGGAAAAGATGCAGGAAATGAGGCTCCTGGCGCGAATGCTGGGCATAAAATTAATGGAAGGCTGATATGGCAAACCAGAACACCATAGAAATAAGGCTCACCGTGAAAGACGACGGCACCGTCGTCGTGCAGCAGTTCGGCAAGAACGCGGAGTCGTCACTTGGAAAAGCGGATAAGGCCACAAAATCAGCATCCGATACTCTCGATACCATGAAGAAGGGATGGCTTGAAGTAACCGCCGTTGCCGCAGTAGCCGGATTGGCTTTCTACAAGGCTCTCGAATACATGGATTTGGGCGCCAAGGCCCTGCAAGCCGAGGTTACATATGAAAGCATGACCCGTTCCATCGGGGCAGACAGCGCCGTGATGCTCACGGCGATACAGCAGGCATCAGCCAGTACCATAGATGAATCGAAGTCCATGCAAAAGGCGGTCTTTGCCCTCGATCAGGAGATCGACCCCAATAAATTGCCGCAACTATTTGAGGCGGCGCGAATCGCAGCGCGGAAAACGAGTGTTGACGTAGAGCAGGCGGCGGGCAGAATCCTCGATGCCTGCGCCACACAAATGCCCCGCGGCCTGAAAGTGATGGGCGTGATCACGAAAGAGCAGATGGACTTATTCACCAGGGCGTTTGCCGCAGGCAGAACGGACGTTGCTCTGCTCGATTTTGTATTGGCCAATGCCAATGTAACAATAGCAAGAACGGGAGGACTTTCAGAAGATGCGGCGGAGCATGTCCAGCAACTCAAGGCGGCCCTCTACGATCTTAAAGAATCCGCCAGCAAGAAGCTTGTGCAAGATCTCGATGATATATATTTGATACTTAAAAAATTCGCGGACACAGATGCCGCCAAAGTTATAGGAGCTATTGCCAAAGGATTTATGGGCACACCGTATAAAAAACCGAAAGAGCCTGAATGGACGGTTGATATAACATCGATGGGGGTTGACATAAAACTGGCCAAAGCCTTGGCAGACAGGAAGGCGCTGGAGGACAAAGAAAAGGCTAAAAATGCCGCAATCAAGATCGCCGAGGATGAGGCGAAAAACCAGAAGGCCATCGATGATTTCGGCCTGAAGGATTATGAAAATGTAACCAAAACCAAAGAAGCCTTGATGAAGGGATCTTACGCGAGTGAACTGGAAATCGCCAGATATAATCTCGACCGCCAGATGGGCATGGACGATCTCGCATATCAGAACAGGATTACCCAGATCAACCTTGAAGCGAAGGCACTGTTTCTGAAAGATAAATATTTTGATCGTCAGGCGTACGTAGCGGGTCAAATGAAGGTGCTCGATGCGGATCGTATGGCCAGGCTATCTGCGGAAAATGTTGCAATCGAAAATACCATCCAGACACAGGACAAATACCGCAGAGAGGCGGCGGCCGCCTCCGGATATGCCGACCAGAAGCAGATGGCCGACCTGGCTGAATACCGGCGAAGAGGGATGGGGGCGATTGTGGTGATCGACCAGACCGCCTGGGATCAGTGCGCCGAGTATCACAGATTAACCGGAGAGGTGATCCAGAAAGACCAGATACAGTATATCGCCGCCATGCTCATTGAATATAAAGAGACCCTCGTCGGCGGCGTGAAATCGGCGCTCATGGAGATCCAGGACGAATACGAAAATACGGGCAAGCTCATGGGGGATTTTACGAGGCGGACTTTTGATTCTATGGCCGATACGCTGGCAGAGAACACCATGAAAATGTCGTGGGACTTCACCAATCTGGCGAATTCCGTCATCAAAGACCTGCTCCGGATATTTTACAAGCAGCAGATTTTAGGCCCGCTCTCAGGTGCGGCGCAGGGCTGGTTGAGCGGGCTGTTCGGCGGTGGGAGTGCTACGCCGGGATACCAACCAGAAGGTTGGTCATTCGGTACAGGGTCGGCAGCATGGGGCGTCGCAAAAGGAGCAATTTTTCAGAACGGCAATATCATCCCCTTCGGTAGAGGCGACATTATCACGCGTCCAACGATTTTCTCGATGGCGAATGGGAATATCGGGCTCGTCGGTGAAGCCGGATGGGAGGGGATTTTGCCCCTTGGCCGCACGCCCCGCGGCGATCTGGGAGTAAAGACTATAGGCAGTCATGCCCAGTCTGCGCCGCAATCCGTCGCAGTGCATATTATCAACGAATCCGGCCAGAATATGAAAGCCACAAAGAGCCAGGCCACATTCGATATGCAGAGAATGGTGGTATCGGTCTGGATCGACGCCCTCGACCGAAACGTCGGCGGCCTGCAGGACCGTTTAGGAAAGTAATATGGAATCATGGCCCTCCACAATTCGACCGGCGGACGTCGGAACCAACGAGGAATATTACAAGCCTCAGGACAGCACGGAGTTTGAGGCTAATTATATCCAGGTGCGGCCGCAGGCCCTGCGGGGCAGATTGAATTGGCCAGACCACGGCTGGACCAGGATGACCGAAGCGGAATTTCAGATACTGCAATCTTTCTTTGACGCGAACCAGGGAATGACTTTCACCTATACGCACCCCATCACAGGCGTCACGCATACGTGCGTATTTACCTGCGACAGGATTAAAAGCAAATGGGGTAAGCCGGGCTGGCGCACGGACATTCAATGCCCCATCGCGGAGTTATGACCGATGTCGTTACCGTTATCATCAATTGCCATCGAAGAAAAAAATAAGCTCGCCACAGACAGTGTGTTTATGATCGCGCTGATGGTCGTCATTCCCGGCGTGACAGACCCCATCCGGATAGTGCTGGCCAATCAGGATATTACATGGCGCGACGAGACCTGGATCGCATTTAATTTCGAGATCGAAGAAATCGGCGATACATCAAAGGGTGAGGTGCCCCAGGTGGAGGTGCGGATAGCGAATGTCTCCCGCGCGATGGAGGCGTTCATTCAGGACTATGACGCATGGGTGAAACTGAACGGATTCTCTCCGATGGAGATTTATATCTACGTCATAAACAGCAAGAACCTGGCCTCGGATGATCCCGAGGTCGAGCACTATTTTGAATTGAAGAAGCCGAAATTCGACAACCGCTGGGCGCGTTTCACCCTGGGTGCGGCGAACCCTTTCCAGCGGCGTTTTCCGGGGGGCCGGATCATGAAGAATCATTGCACGTACCGCAGATTCAAGGGCGCACGCTGCGGTTATGTGGGCACCGAGACGACTTGCAACCGGACGCTGACGCAATGCCGGGCATATAGCAATTCTGTACGTTTCGGCGGCGCGCCGGGCATGGGAAAGGGAGGGATCGTCGTTGCAGCGGGTTAAGGATCTCATAGGCATCCCTTTCGTGGAGGGCGGGCGCGATCCGAAAAGCGGCCTGGATTGTCTCGGTCTGGCGGGGATCGCGGCGCGGCGATTCAACCCGGATGCCGATATCTCGCTTGCTTATATTGACCATGATGCCACGGCCGACGTCCTGGAATTATACGCAAAGGAAAGGCCGCGGTGGGAGAGGATCGGCGCTCCTGAGCCCGGATGCGCCGTGACGATGAGGATAGACCCGGAACGCCCGGACCTGGTGCAGCACCTGGGAATCTACATCGGCGAAAAGTATGTTTTACAGACGCTGCGGAAAATGAAGACCCATCTGGTCCGCATCGACGATCCATATTTCGGGAAAAAGATCGAAGGTTTTTATCGATGGAATCCGGCACAGAAGAAAAACCCGTAATTGTCACGTGCGTGAAGAATCCGTTTGATCCTCTCGGATCCAGAGAGACGCGGACCTTTGCGCCTGGCCTTTCTGTCCGGCAGTGCGTCGATGAATTCTATCCGGGCATGGTCACGGATTACGAGATCAAGCTCTCCATCAACGGCTGCCTTGCCGATATGGAGAAAAGCCTCGATCTCGTTTGCTCGCCGGGCTTGTCGCTTGTATTTTGCGCTGTCCCCCGGGGCGGAGGCGATTTGCTTAGGACTGTGGCGATGCTGGCTGTTATAGTTGCTGCTGTACTCGCGCCGCAACTCATGGCGGCATACCCGGCCTTTTTTGAAGCCGCACTTCCGGGAGCACTCCTGGACTATGGCGGGACGATCTTATCGGGCATGACATTGATGGCCGGCAGCATGGTGGTCAATGCCGTCCTGCCTCCCCAGGTGCCCGATATCGCGTCGGCCAACCTCGGCACGAACGATATGAGCAATTCCGCCACCTACGGTTGGGACGTCCAGAAAAACCCCGACCAGGAAGGCGGCGCCTCACCCGGATTGTACGGCACGCGGCGCGTCACGCCGCCCCGTATCGCCCGTTATATTGAAATAATCGGTGACAAACAGTATCTAAATATGCTTTTCAAGGTTGCCGACCATGCCCTGGACTCGATCAGTGATGTGGAAATCAATGACAATCCGGTGATGAATTTTCGGGATGTTATCACCGAGACACGCCTGGGCGGCATCGATCAATCCCCCATCCAATTTTTCCACGACCAGCGGCAGGACGTTTCCTGTTATGCCCAATTATCGGCGGATTGGGTTACCCGGCAGACCAGCGGCAATGCCGTTCAGGGGATCGGCGTCGCCTTGATCTGCCCCAAGGGGCTATATTACTCTAACGACCAGGGCGGTTTGTCCGAGATATCGGTGGATGTGGAAATTGAATATCGACGGATTGGAGATTCTGCATGGACAAGATTGTCAGGGTATAACACGTATCCGATTACTGTTGATGAATATCGATGGTCTGCTGGAGTTTGGAAAACAGATACTGGACAGTGGATGGAAGTATATGCTGGTTCTACAAATTATGCTGACCATCAAGAAGGAGACTATATAAATCCACCATATTGGGATGATTTCTGTGGAGGTTGGCAATATTCAGGTTATCGATGGCACTGGGTCACTGTTCCATTAATATATGCAATAGGAACAGTCGCACTTGATTATGTCCAAATCAGCGGGGCACAGACGAGTCCACTCCGGCGCATGTGGTTCCAGAATAATCTTCCGCCGGGGCAATATGAGGTTAGGGCAAGATTCCACTCAGCACCGCCGGCGGGCGTCAGATACGTGAATGATTGCTATTTCGATTTCATCCAGGAGATCATTTACGATGATTTTTCATTCCCCGGCCAGTCATTGTTGGCGGTACGCGCACTCGCCACGGACCAGCTCTACAGTGACGTAAACAAAGTCACTTGCCTGGCGATGCGGTCAACCGTCGAGGTCTGGAACGGTACGGATTATGATTCCCTGCCGGCGAATCTGCCGCCCTGGGCATGCTATGATATGCTCCACAACGACGATTACGGCGGCCAGGTCAATTATAACCGCATTCCCCTTGCCAGATGGCAGGAATGGGCGGACTGGTGCGTATTGAGGGGGTACGAGTGCAACATTTATTTTGATACCATCTTCAACCTCAAGAAGGCGCTGGATACGGTATCCGTAGCAGGCCGCGGCACGGTCATACAGATGGGATCGCGGTTTACCTGCATCGTGGACAAGCCGGAGGCATTGCCGGTGCAACGATTTCTCTTCACACCGGGAAACATCGTCAAGGATTCATTTAATGTCGATTATGTCCAATATGAGGATCGCGCTGATGCCATCGAGATCACGTACTGGGACGAGGATCTGAATTATGAGCAGCAGATTGTCACGGTGACGTCGGAGTTTTATGAATCTATCGACCGGGAAATAAAACCGACGCAGATGACCCTCTATTCCGTCACAAACCGCCAACAGGCCATCAATTACGGCAAGTTTTTGTTGAACTGTAACCGCTGGCTGAGTCTGATCGCAGGATGGGACGCCGACATCGACTCCCTGGGCTGCCTGTCCGGAGACGTCGTCGAGATCGGCTGGGATTACGGCGGAAGAACAATGGAGGCCACATCGACGACCATACGGTGCGACAGGGACATCACGCTCGATCCGGTGAAGTCCTATGCGATCACGATCAAATACCAGGATGACGATAGCCGCGAGGATCGCACGGTCACCGGCGTGGCGGCAGATCCCGATTGGGAGAGCGGCAATACATATGATATTGGGGATTATGCGGCATATGCCGGGAAAAATTACCGGTGCATCCAGGCGATTTTAGAGACCCCCTCACCCGCACCGACCGATGGCCGCCACTGGCGTGCGGCAGGCACGAATCTGAATGTCACTCCCGCATGGACAAAGACACCGGCGCAGTTTGCCATCTACTCGTTCGGCGAAGAGGATATGGTGACGAAGCTCGTGCGCGTCATATCTATCGGCCGGTCGCAAAAAATGCGCCGCAGGGTCAGCGCCCTCGAATATGTGGCCGAGGTTTATGACGACATTGCCGATATCCCAGCGCCCAGTCCTATTACTAATCCCGGAATTTCCAATATGAGGATAATCGAGAAGTGGGACCTTGGCCGCGACGGCACGGGGCAGTCTATATTGTATCTCACTTGGCGGGGCGCGGATCTCGCGTGGGACGTCTATTGCTGCACGACTACTTCCGGATGGGTCAACAAGGGCTTCACCCGGATACCGTCGTTCAGCATCCCAGGATTGATCGCGGGACTGACCTACACGATCTCGATAGTACGCCGGGGTGAATCGGCAGAAAATGGTTTTATGAGCCAGTTTACGCCGCAGGGGAAGGATATCCCCCCGGAGGACGTCGTTAATTTCAATGCCCAAGCGAGACCCGATGGGAGGATAGGTTTTACCTGGGATCATGTCTCGGATATGGATCTGTGGGGGTATGATATCCGCCAGGGCAGCTTCTGGGAGACGGCGACTCCCAAGAAGGAAGGCGTGTGGGAAAACAGCGCCACATATGATCCAGGCATTGCCGGCACATATCATTTTTTAATCAAGGCCATCGACCGGAGCGGAAATTGTTCACAAAATGCAACCGGCGTCACCATAACAACGAACGTCACCAACCTGAATGTCGTCATTGATGAGGATGAAATTACATCCCATGCCGGAACATTTGACAAGACGATTTATTGCCCCACACCCGGCGTCATGGCCCTGATTGCGGGCATGACGGACACGGATGAGCCGACATTTACGGACCAGACACCTGGTCTCGCCGAATACGCCGGCGAACAGGATTATATCGGCTCCTATATCTCCCCGGTCTATGACCTGGGCGCGAAGGTTGTCTTCTCGCTGCGGGCAAACGCAGCATACGGTTCCGTGGTGAGGGAAGCCAACGATCAGACGTTCCCCAACAGGACGGATCAAACGTATCCCCTTGATACGGACACCCATATCACATCCAGCGCCACGCAAAAAATATATGCAGCCTTTTCTGACGACGATATCGATTGGTCGGCGTGGCAAGAGATAAGGGGCGCTCTGCAGGCCGAGGCGCAATATTTTAAGATCAAAGTGGAATGCCTGGTCGATACGGCAAACACAAACTTTGAGTGGACGGCGCTCGCGCACCAGGCGGACGTTCCGGACAAAAAACTGCGCCTGCTCAATCAGGCAATTGGCATCGGTGGCACGACGTTCACACTCGCCTCCCTGGGGCTAACGATCCTGAAGGAATATTTTATAGGAGTGACCGTCCTCGGCGCAGCGAGCGTCTGGCCGGTCGTTAATAAGTCAGATTCCGAATTCACGGTGCATTTTTTCAATAGCTCCGGCGCGGTGGCCGGCAGCGGCGATCTTGATATAGGAGGGTATTAAAATGCCACAGAATTATGATAGTTCAAAACCGACGGCGGGCGTAACCACATTCCCACAGTTGTGGGTGATCATCAAAGACCATTTTGCCGCCGTTGTATCCCGTTTTTCCGGCACGTCGTTCCCTGCGAACCCGACCACCTACCAGATATGCTGGCGATCCGACAGGGGCACGTATGGGCGGGCCTATTGTTACACCGGCGATCCGAATGTCGGGGAAAGCGGCTGGGTGGAAGACGTGCTGCTGACATCAATCGGGGTCGAAATAATCGCCGCCCGCGGTTCAAAGTCCAGCCTTGACCAAAGACTCGATGTGACCATGAATGAGGACGGGACACTCAAGGCCTCGACCACATTGAATCCATCGGAGTGGTTTGCCCTGAGCGGGCATACATTCACATATGTCAGTGGGACGTCGTTTACCGTAGACGGCGATCAGACGGACATCTATAAGCCGACTCGCAGAATCAAGGCCAACCTCACCGGCGGGGCGGTGTATTCCGAAGTCGTCTCTGCATCCTATGGCGCGCCGAATACGACGGTGGTCATCAAGGATGCCGTTTTGACCAATACGCTCACGACAGTTGAGCATTCTCTGTTTCTGCCGCGCGTATATTCGGGGGCGATGAGTTACGAGATGACCGCCAACAAGAATGTCCGCACCGAGACCGACACGACGACCTCGAAGATCAACGATTCGATAATCCTGTGTAACAAGGCAAGTGCCATGACGGTGAACCTGCTCTCGGCGGTGACATTCGGCGCAGGCAGGCGTCTGATCGTTATCAATATCAATATAGGCGCGGTTACCATCGATGCGGCCGGAACCGAGACCATCAGCGGTGCGCTGACGTACGCCTTAAACAGCCAGTACCAGTCCGCGGAAATCGAATCCGACGGGACCAACTGGCTCCTTATCGGCGCTACCATCCCCTTCGCTACCGCCGCAGAAATCCTTACCGGAACGGAAGCGGCTAAGGCAATTGCACCTGATCAATTTGTATCATCAAACGTGCGGAAACTTCTCACCGCGGCGGGTGATCTACTCTATGCTTCTGCCGCGAATACGCTCGCAAGGTTAGCGAAGGCCACGAACGGGCAGGTCCTGACCCTTACGTCTGGTTTCCCATCTTGGGCAGATATAGTTCTTGTGGACGCCTCTGTCAGTCAGTTTAAACTGAAGACAAGTTTGGGAAGTGTATATGCGAATGATGCCCTCATGACGTTGCCCGGTGGTACGTATGGTTTTTCCCCGCAATCAAAGGATAGTGCAGCCGGAACTCTTACGGGGTCTTTTGCCGTCGCCGACACGGTTGGAACTACATATATTACCTGTGTACATTTAAAGAACAGTCAAGCAGGGGAAAACTATTATATGCAACAGAGGTATATGGCAGCCTCTGGCAAAGACCATTGGATATTCCTGCTCGTGGATAAGGCGACCAGGAAAATCATCGCAGCCTATGAAGCACCTGATCACCCATCAGCCAATAGTCAAGTTTTGCACACGGAACTGTCCAATCCTTTCCGTTCTTACGATCCCGCGAGGCATGACATTGTTTTGGCAGATAATGAAATTCTCAACGCGATTAAAGGGTTTTTGAACCGGAGACGGGATATCCTTGAGATTATCCACCGGTCTTGCATTGTTGATGATGCCAAAAGTGCCGAGTATGATTTTCGGTTAATTCGTAAAATCAATGAATGGCCGGATGAACTGAATCCAGGGCATATCAAGGCAGAAATGATCAGGGTTCCGCAGTGGGCAAAAATAATGATTGGACCAGATGTAATCGCACTGGAAACGTTCGCAGTTGAGAAACTGCCGGAAAATATTCAATATCGGCATTTGAATTTCGATGAAAAGAAACTTAGGTAAATGAGGAAATTATGGCACTGCAGGCAGTCCAGGAGAGAGCAAAGATCATAAAATAAAAACGCGGACAGCATTCCAGGGAGACCAACCTCCCCAGACCATGTGCCGAAAGCACAAGACGGGATAACCCGCTACCATCCGCTCGACCGAACGGGTAGATTTATAGCAGGGTTTTTCCGGCATTGCAAAGGGAGGTTGGTATGAAGAGTTTCTTGGCATACATGGGAGGGAAATCGCTCCTGGCGGGTAAAATCCTTGAGAAAATGCCTGCGCATAACTGTTATTGCGAGGTCTTCGCAGGCGCAGCCTGGCTGTTGTTTAAAAAGGATGAAATGACATCCCACGTCGAGATTATAAACGATATCAATACCGACCTGGTGACCCTGTACAGAGTCGTAAAGCATCACCTGGAGGAATTTATCAGATATCTGAAATGGATCCTTGTGGCCAGGGATGAGTTTGAACGGTTTAGATCGGAGACGCCCGAATCGCTGACGGATATTCAGAGAGCGGTGCGGTTTTATTACCTGTTGAAATCAGGCTATGCTGCGAGGATTAAGAATCCGTCATTCTCTGTGGCCACAAGCAGTCGACCGCGGCTCAACCTTCTCCGGATCGAGGAGGAATTATCGGCCGTTCATCTGCGCATGGCAAGGGTGTACATCGAGAACAGGCCATATGAGCAGTTCATCGCCCGCTTTGACAAGCCGGACACCTTCTTCTATTTGGACCCTCCTTACTATGGCTGCGAGAATTATTACGGGGACGACGTCTTCCATCGAGACGATTTTCGGAAGTTGAGCGAGATACTAAAAAAAGTTCAGGGGAAATTTGTATTATCGATTAACAACGTCAAGGAGATCAGGACTCTATTTGGCGGGTTTTATATGGAAGAAGTTAAGACATCTTATTCTGCAGGAGGGGCCGACAAGAAGAAGAAAGTAACAGAACTTCTGATCATGAATTACGAGCCGATAAAGCCACAGTAGGCTCGGAAAAATACATCAAATCCTGCCGCATTTCGTCTCTTTTTTAAGAAGATTATAGGTGCGACAGGATTGGTGCGTCCGGCGTTTAGGGCCTCACAGGTTGTCACCGATTTCATTAACTGTCCACAGGTGTGTCGCAGATATAGTTTTGCAGATAGTTGGAGATTTTTTGCAGATAGTTGGAGATTTTTCTCGGAGCGAATTTCGCGGACACACTAATCCTGTCGGACTCACAGCCTTCTCAAAATAGAGCCGAAATCCGGCAGGATTTGATGTATTTTGCCGAGCCTACTGTGACTTTATCGGCTCGTAATTCATGATCAACAATTCGGTTACTTTTTTCTTCTTATCGGCCCCTCCAGCAGAGTAAGATGTGTTAACCTTTTCCATATAA
>Ga0315291_10010655_pt1 | contig 11223 bp, 9 predicted proteins | sample YL17G12_20_MG_FD_203070 | JGI IMG/M metagenome (GOLD analysis project Ga0315291, IMG submission 203070) | Sediment microbial communities from Yellowstone Lake, YNP, Wyoming, USA - YL17G12_20 | ecosystem: Environmental > Aquatic > Freshwater > Lake > Sediment | place: USA: Wyoming | collected... | reverse complement strand
CCCGTAGAATGTATCAGCCATTCATCCAAGCCTATGCCAAGAAAACGCCGCATCGAACCGAGACATGTAGTCGAGAATGTCTAGTCATGCAACACAGCAATGACATGCAAAGCCTCAAATCCTGAACGAGTCATACTAGCCACTCGCTTTCTTAGATTCATGGTCTGCCCGTTTGGCGTTCGCTGCTTTCAGTGCACACACGGGAGCGCCGAGGAGGGGCACGATGACAATAGTACCCAATGGGAAAGGAGTGAAATATCTCATGTCAGAAGAGAACAAGGCGCTTGAGCGCCGAATGTATGAGGAGATCTTCAACAAGAAGAACATGGCCGCAATAGAGCAGTTCTACGCCACAGACTGGGTCTGCCATCCGTGGCCTCCCGGAATGCCCCCGGGCCTCGAGGGTATGAAGCAATCGCATACGCTGACGAACAGGGCCTTCCCCGATATGCAGGCGAAACTGGAAGACATGCTCGCGGAAGGAGACAAAATCGCTTGCCGCTGGACCGCAACCGGCACGCACAAGGGTGAGTTCATGGGCATGCCCGCAACTAACAAACAAGTGACAATCACGGGCATCCACATCGATCGCATCGCCGACGGCAAGATCGTGGAGAGTTGGAACTACTCAGATATGATGGGAGTAATGCAGCAGCTAGGCATGAAGCCCCCAGGGTAGTCTTCATGCCTTCATGTTTCTTTTGCTAGATGGTCCTCGCCGCCTAGGAGACACGCGATGATGGACGAGTGTTGTGGGGTCTCTTGGTGCGGGCGTCGTGATTTGAACCCTCAGGAGAGAAGGAGGATTTCGTCCTCATCGTGCACCAAGAACGAATTGGCACTCGTTGGTACAGGCGATTCGATACCCTATATAGTGGGTTCAGACCACTTTGAAGGTTCGAGCGGCAGAATCTTGGTCACCAAGATTGGTCTCGTTTCTAGGCTTGACGGAGATGACGCGCTGAAGGTCGCGTTGAGACTCTACAAGGGCATGACCAGGAAGGGTCTGAAGGTCCTACCGGAGGAGCAGCTCTCACAGGTCGCCAAGTTACCCGGAGGCGTCCCATTCTCCAAGATGGACACTGATCTCATCGTCACTGTCGGCGGGGACGGCACGGTCCTGAAGACTTGCATGTCAATTCCGAAACCTGAGACGCCCATACTCGCAGTCAACATGGGCCGAAGAGGCTACCTCACGGAGGTGGATCCTGAGAACGCAATGCATACGATCGAGAGCTACCTCAAGGGCACCTGTAAGAGGGAAGAGCGCGCTAAACTCTCGATCACGGTTGAGGGCGAGGCCACCGTTGACGGCCTCAACGAGGTCGTCATCACATCTGGCACACCATCCAAGATGCTGCACTTCATGGTCTCGATTGACAAGTCACAACTGCTAGAGTTTCGGGGCGACGGCCTCATCGTCTCCACGCCCACAGGCTCGACTGCGTATTCTCTGTCAGCGGGCGGCCCAGTCGTAGACAATTCCGTTGAGGCTTTCGTGGTGACATTCATCTGTCCACTCGAACATCTGACCCCGCTCGTCGCCTCCATGAACAACAAGATCAGAATCGAATTGATGGATCCGAAGCTGAAGGGAACACTAGTCGTCGACGGGCGACTCCAGCGTGAGCTTCACCCTCAGACATCAGTCACAATCACTCGATCACCCCACAAGGCGGTGTTCGTCCGCCTCGGCCCAATCCGCTCCCTGCGGGGACTCATGCGTCTTCGCCCGACACCACGTAACACTCACTGATCGTTCCGCAAGGATTCGTCTCTCGCTAGTGACCTGCTCGTCGGACCAATGATCTCACTCGAGCCACCCAGTCACCGAAATCATGCACATGGTCAGAGCGCAAGAACTGAAAGACCTTAAGAAGCTACGAGGACTTCAAAGAGGTAGGTACGATCCATTATGACCTCTCGCAGGCCTTGCCATGTATTTGTGGTGCTGCTGATCACCACGCTGGCAGCATCAGGGTTTGTGAACATTCCTCAGGTTGCAGCGGCGTCGTCTGATTTCGGACGCTTGGTGACGATCCCCGTGAAGGTGGTCCTGGTTGGGTTCGATGAGACGCAGATCGACGCGGGCTATCTCGCCTGGAGCGGCTCCGACAAGAATCTCCCGGACACGATTACGAATCTCGACCTTATTAGCGGCAACACTACGGGCGTAGTCTTCCGACCGCAATACAGTATCAGTTTCGCATCGAGCAGCTTCAAGGACAGCTTCGTGGGCTACCTCAGCTCCATTGAGAAGAAGACAAGGGGCAAGAATCCCTGGTTCGGGCAGTGGCAACTGGACGAGGACAACCCAGACTACTACGTTTCTGTACCGATGGCGATTAACTACGTCGTCTATGATGCGAATTCGGTTGAGGAGTGGCTGTGGAGTCACGGCAGCGATGTGGGCGGATATCCTGAAGACGGCTGGACGATCATTGTGGCGTACTTGCCGGAGCTCCCGTCAATCAGCTGGATGGACGTTCAAGCGTTCAAGCGGACGAATGGGGAGGAGCTTCCCAAGACGAAGCCCCACTATTATGGTATCTCGCATACTGACGCGGATCTCGGGTACAAGTCGCGATATCGGGATCTCATGAACGCTTGGGGCGGTCATCATAGGATGTGGTTTGTGGACCTCAGCGCGGGTCCCGTCTTCCACTCGGAATATGAGGACCTCCCACTCCAAGTCGCTATTGGCGACAACAACATCGACATCACAAGAGGCTTCGGCAAAAGCTGGCTTACCGAATATGTCGCCGACTATGTTTGGCAGGCGACATTGAACTTCGTCGCACCAAGCTTCGTCTACTATCCACAGTACGTGCCGAACTACCAAGTTGACGTCTTCATACTTGACGACCGCAGCTCCGATGAGAAGCAGAAGGTTCCGATAGAGAAGACCGTGAACAAGGACATGATCACGTCAGCGCTGCAGGATCTGGTGCCCTACTCCAAAGTGACTGTGAACCTCAACTATCTGGAAATCAGTGACGACTTGCGCGAGCTGATCAAATCGAACACGAAGTTCACTGATTCATGGCTCTACGGTAGCGTCTTCGGTTCACCTCAACGTTACGAGGTTGTTGACTTGAGGCCAATCTACAAGTACGTCCTCGACAACATCGGACTACTCGACCCCAACCATCGCTTGACCGAGGACACAATGACGATCCCAGTCTTCGCCTTCGCCTTCAGCGGCGAGGCATACTTCACGTACGCGTACAAGTGGGACATCGGCAAGGTTGACTGGGAGACCGGTGCGCTTCTCGGCATTGCCCTCAATGAGTGCGTCTTTGTTTCGTTGAATCAGTGGGAGTTCACCCGTGGCGAGCAGGTTGATCCACGACAGCCAGGAAAAGGGGACGGCTTCACCCAGACGATCATTCATGAGGTCGGCCACGAGTTCGGCCTCATGCATCCACACCAGTATGGTAACATCGGCGACTTCGTCTACTCGGCTATGGGCTATTTCACTGACGACTACGAGTTCGGCGTCGCCGACAAGGACGGACTACAACGCGCCCACGTCGACCAACTCTACTTGAAGACGCTGGAATTGCTCGCTCAGATGGATGGATCAGCTGCCGCCCAAGACGCGGCCAACAAGGTGCGAGAGAAACTGGCTCAAGCAGACTCGGCATATGTGAAGATGGAATATGCGTCGGCGATTCCGCTGGCGCTTGAGGCATACGCACTCGCGAAGCAGTCCGCTCAGACGCCTGCCACAACCCAGACGCATGTCACAACACAACCCGGATACGAGCCGTCAGTCACGAAAGACCAGTCCCTGCTTTACCTCGTCGCTGGGCTCGCGGTGGGACTCGTCATAGCAGTTGTCGTCTTCGTAGTCATGAGGAGGAGAGGAGCGCACGGTAAGGAATCCTCTGCAACCCGGACCCATGCCGTGGCCGCACGATGTTGCGTTTCATGCGGAAACGAGATCATGTCGCAGAGTCTCTTCTGTGAGCATTGCGGAGCCAAACAAACATAGAGAGCGAGAGGGACTTTTCCCTCTCTACACCATTTTCTTGCTGAAGCTTTAATTGCGCGTGTGGCTCGCCGGTCACGATAGGCTGAGTTGGAAGCCTCGGACAGCGGCAAACGTTTGATTCTCCCGGATAATAGTCCAGCGAAGGTCTTGGTGTTAGACACGTCTGCGTTTGTTATGGGTCTGAACCCTTCAGCGCTCACCATGCCCGTATATTCGGTTCCGGAGGTGGTTGGTGAGCTGATCCCTGACAGCTTGCCGCATACCAGGTTCATAGCGGCCCGCGATTCCGGCCACCTCATCGTCAGGAAACCGTCATCTTCCTCCATGAAGGCCATTCAAGAGGTTTCGTCACGAGTTGGCGACGTGGGCGTCCTATCGAGCACGGATGTTGAGGTTCTTGCCCTCGCACTTGAACTCAAACAAAACGGCCTCTCACCTGCAATCGTCAGCGACGATTATGCAGTACAGAACGTCTCAGAGACACTCGGCATCGAGCATGCCTCACTCTCAACCTTTGGAATAGCCCGCAAGTTCGATTGGATCTACTACTGCCCCGCCTGCTTCCGGAAGTATACGGTGGAAGATGCTGATCGAGTGTGCAGGGTCTGTGGAACCCGCCTCAAGAGGAAGGTCATCAGAAAGGGACCGGCGACGAGAAAGGTCGGCCGCAAATAAGCTGAACCTCACGGCCATAGCCAAGTGGCATACTCTGCACAACTGGGATCCTGCTACTCGGCGTCTTCCCAGTTGCGAAACGAGCCCAAGCCGATACACAGCTCACCTAGCTAGGTCGCAAATCTTAAGTTGGAACAGACGTACGTTTGTGTTGGGTCTCATTATATTGTTTCGAATTCATAGAGCGTTGATATTCTGCATCGTCATCACTCTATCACTGCTGGCGGTTTACACACCTACAGCATCTGCGAAGACCGTCTCGGTTCCCGTTACAGTCAGAGGGCTACCATCTGCTGTTCAAGTCGCGGTCATAGTGGACGGGAGTCAGCAAGGAACCATTCCGGGAGGAGGAACCAAGAGCTTCAAGGTGGACAGCACTAAGGCGCACACATTTCAGGTAGATCCTGAAATCAAGGGACAATGCTCCTCATACGAAAATAGGGAAGTCTGCAGCAGACACAAGTGCGAGAACAATGTCTGGAATCTAGATGTTGTATCGACACAGAACTGCCAGACCGTTCCGGTCTGCTATGATGTCTGGTATTGTGATCCGTGGAACCCGACCTGGTGCTGGTGGCACTACTACTGCACGTATCAGCAGCAATGCTGGACAACCACCGAACTGACCGAGAAAGGGCACACCTTCGAATACTACACGGAACACCAAGTGGCGGTCAATGATGTCCACGGACAGAACGTCGAGAACTGGGTCAGGGATGGTGGAAGTATTACCCTCTCAGGGGAACAGTTCATTGTAACGATAGACGAAAGTAACGTCAGGGAGAAGCATGTCTTTCAGGCTTGGATGGTGAACGGTGCTCGAATGGAGAGCAGAAACCTCGCCCTCAAGATAGACAAACCATACTATGTCAGAGCAGAATATGCGACGGAGACCCAGTTCAAGGTCAGGGTATCCTCAGACTATGGCAACCCCACCATCGACCACGCTGAAGGCTGGTATGTGAGAGGACAAGAAGCAACTGTCTCAGTTGAGAAAGAGCTCCCAGCGGAAGGATCGATGGGCGCATTGGGTGGAAGGATGATATTCGCTGCATGGCGCAGCCCTCAAGGAATCGAGTCTAAGGACCCGTCGTTTACATTTGCCGTGCAGGAGCCGAAGACCCTCGTGGCAGAATGGAAGACCGACAACTCCCAGCCGATGACCATCCTCGCCGGCATAGCAGGCGCGATTGTTGTGCTCGTGGTGATCTTCGCGCTGTATAGGACAGGACGCCTGTCCAAACCGCCACCGGCCCCGCCGCCTCCAGCAGCAGAGGCAACAGAGCTGAAGAGAGCAAGGGCGGAGATAGAGAAACTGAAACAGGAACTTCAAGAGATGAAGAGGCCTGCAAGAAGGAAGAAGAAACCTCCGCCTCCGGCAGCGGAAAGTGCGAGCACCTGACTAGTCCCTGACCATAACTGGGCGAGCGCAAGCTCCCGACTTCTGGTCGTGGAGTAAGCGAGCCCTTGCAGCTCAAATGGTTGGCACACACCGGATCTGCTGGGCCGAATGAGACAATCCCGGAAGGGACAGTACGCTCAGATGTGGTTGAGATGTCCGAAGCCTCGAATAAGGCTCTCAACCGAAAATAGGCGGGGAAGAGTTCGAGTAAGCAGAGGCATCGTGAATATGGCGGCTCGCTGCGGCGGGTACGCTGTCAGGCCAATGGTTTGGCCTATGCTTCTACGCTGGGATGGATGCGGGTGGAACCGCAACAACGGGATGCCCACCCAAGCGAAGAGGATCGGAGTGGAAGCATGAATCTCCCGACTTCAGTCGAGGAGAGAGTCAAAGAAGGACAGCGCGAAGCTATACTAGGCGCGTCATACGTGCGTAGTGGAACAGGTACAGCTGAGCATATCCGGCCCATGACCCGTATCGTTCCCGGAGAACCCCTGCCACCTTCTCGGTGCTGACACTAGCGCCTCCAAAGTATGGCTTTCGTATGGTTCTGTGAATCCAGATATCCACAGGAGCAGATTCAGTCTTTGGGGAATCCAGTCCCGTGAGCGATATTCCGCAAAGCGCCTTGAGACCCAGCTGAGATTGTGGGATACAGAGACATTTTGCATAAGCTATGAGTAGTAGACTTCTGAATTCTGCAAAGACCGAGCTGAGATGATAAGTGTTTTATATGCAAGGCGGAATTTCGGGTATTGGTAGTTGATATGCGCTATTGTAAATTCCTGTCGGCTGCGTTTGTTATCTTGATTGCGATCACGGGTGTGGCGTTCTATGCGCCTCCCGTTCATGCTCAGAGCGCGTTGCGCTGGCAGTGGTGCCATGACGTAGGGCCGTCTACCACCTGCATAAGCCCTGTTGCTGACAAGGTCTTCGCCCCTACAGATTCGGTGGCGTATGTTATCTTCTGGATCAGTGAAATGGTTTTGGGCCACTATTACCAGTTTGAAACGAATTGGCGTCAGCCGAACGGCCAACTGTACAGTGAAGGCAGACACCTGATCCCGGGAGCCGCATTTTTTGCAGAGTTCAGGACCGTCTCGCTTTCTGATGGGCTGCAGATAACTGGCCGGCTTCCGGGTTCGACTCCGGGAACCTGGAGCGTGGAGGTCTTCTCGCATGAATGGCACAACGACGGAACCTACATCGGCAAGATCAACCTGTTCACTGACACATTTGAGATAGGCACAAAGGAGACACCGGTGACCACTAAGACGTACTCTGTCACGGTGGACGTCTCGCCTAAGGTCACATCGGTCAACGTTGATGGCCAAGCGTCATCCGCGGGCACGAAGTTCACTTGGAAGGAAGGCGAGCAGCATTCCCTAAGCGTCCAGAAGACGATCATCAGCCAAGATAATCCCGGCACACGATATGTCTTCACGCAATGGAGCGACGGTATCACCGACACAACACGACAGGTTATCGCGAGCAGTAATCTCGTCCTGACAGCTCAGTACAAGACTCAGCATCTTCTTACTGTCGAGTCCGAATATGGCACAGCGACCGGTGGAGACTGGTATGACGAGGGTTCGAAGGCCTACGCCGAACTGGACACCGGGACCGTGACTGATGGTATGTTCTACAATTGGGTCTTCACCGGATGGGCCGACGACGCCTCAGGTACCACGGTGAAGTCGAAACCGATAACGATGGACTCTCCCAAGACAGCGACAGCCAAGTGGAATCACGAGTTCTCCATGGTATTCTATGGTGTTGTGGTCGCTGTGGTCGTCTTGGTAGTTGTCCTAGCAGTCTTTGTTCTGTTCAGGCGAGGAGTAATGGGCGGGCGCCGCGCCCCTCCACCACCCCCACCGGGAACGCCAGTTCAAACCACGAGACTCTCAGGCGAACAGAAGTTCTGCGGTAACTGCCACGCAGTGCTGCCAATTGAAGCGAATGTCTGCTCCTCGTGCGGGCAACCAACTTAAGGGACACGGGGGAAGAGACATGCACGGTGCCGCATCCCAGTCTGCAACATGGACCAGTTGGAAGCGATTGAAAGACAAGAGGCTCCACGCACTACTGCTTGTCACGATCTTCCTCGTTGCTGCTCTTTCCCAAATCCCAGCAGCCAAGGCAATCACTAACTACACGGTTACTTCGCACACGATGTGCAAGAGCGTCACATCGAAGTGGGCCTGCCAAGGCGAGACGCACGCTTTCGACGCGAGTGACACGAGCGCCTATGTGTTTTTCGTTGTGGAGATGGGAGAAACCGGAACCATAACAGCAAGCGACGTGTGGCACTACCAAAGCGGCTCACAGGAAAGCGTGACCGACTGGGGGTCAACTGACGTAAAAGCGGGAGCTAGTTGGTTGTTTAGGTCGCATATCAGTATCAAAGGTGACAAGGCCAGTCTCAGAGGGTTCTGGACTGTGGATGTCTCCATTGAGGGGAAGCTCGCTTTCACAGAGAAATTCACTATTGGTCCCTACTATGAAGCTCGAGTTGAGATGAAGGGGCTTCCCGAGACGGTGAGTATTCCAATCAAGATTGACGGGGAAGGCTACGGAGAGATTAAGGGAGGCGAAGTCAAGAAGCTTGGGTTTGCGCCTGGAACCTCTCACACGCTCTCAATCGCAAAGAAGGAAATCCCTGGCGACACAGGTGTCCGCTATCTTGCTCAGGAGGACACTTGGGAGTTCAGCGGAGAGGGCAGTCACTCATTCTCGTTCACTGAACAATACCAACTGAATATCGAAGTAGATCCACGCGACGCAGCGACGGCTTTCGGCACGGGTTGGTACAACAAAACTGCCACCGTAAACCTGAGCATTCCTGAGACTGTGGCCGCGGGAGAAGGAACTCAGTATGCAAGAAAGGCGATCATAGTAGACGGTCAAGAAGTCTCGACTCCACCCACGTCCGTCACGATGGACAAGCCTCACCTCATCACGGTTCGATATCAGAAACAATACTCCTTGAACCTGACCTCTGACTATGGAGAGCCCGAAGGCGAGGGATGGTATGATGAAGGAACGGAGGCTAAGTTCTCCGTGACCTCTCCTCAACCTGAACCCGGCATTCTCGGTCTGCTTGGAGGGAAGGTAGTCTTCCAAGCGTGGACAGGAGACTCCACAGCAAAGTCCCCCGCGGCGAAAATCAAGATGGACGGTCCCAAGACCGTCCGTGCAGTCTGGAAAACAGATGATACTCAAGCCTACATCATACTCGGAGGCATCGCAGCCGCAATCGTAGTCGCGATAGTAGCAGTCCTCCTGCTCACTAGACGCAAAGGTCGCGGGCCACCGACGGCTACAGCTCCTGTCTGGCCCATTGCACCAGCACCTGTTCCCTACGCGCCGGTTGTGACTCCGCCAGCTCCAGCCATAGCCCCCCCTCCAGTCTCAAGGGCGCCTCCTCCAGGGACGAAGTTCTGCGTACACTGCGGCCAACCCATTCCACAAGCCGCCAAGTTCTGCACGAACATCAAATGCGGCATGCCTCAACAATGAAATGGCATTGAACCAGCTCACCAAGACGGCAGATGCCTCGAGTGCGAACAGCAAGTCAGGCGTTTCACCGTATTTTTCTATGCAAAGGGCCCTTTCTGACGCGTATTCTTGATCTGATATTGCCTCCACACCTGCTTTGCCTCTACGCTCGCTGTTTGTGCTGACGCCGTAAAGGGATGGACATCGCTATAGATGCTATTCAGCGACTCGGCCTTCCACGTTCCATCGTGTGACTAGGAATCAAGCGTCGAGGTGCTTGCATAGGGCAAAATCCAGCAGGCGGGAGTCTTTCCTAGCCTTATATATCTCACAAACCGACGTAACGAAAAGGAGCGCCCCGAGTTCTACCTAGGGAGGCCACTTCCCATGCACCGAACAGCAGCGTTAACGACGCGCGCGATAGTAGTCATAATAATCATCGCAGGCGTCGGTTTCTATTGCGTCACACAAATCCGACCGAACAGTCCGACTGTACCGGAGATGCAATCAAGTTACTACCGTACTTCAATACGATCGAGTTACCACAGTATTTCCAGCTTCGGACATGGCACATCATCATATATGTTCACACATCAGCACTCACAATCCACAGACGTTCTGCCTGTTTTCTTTGTGACAGCAGACGAAAAAGAGCCTAGTGATCAAGAAATCAACCTAATCCAAAGACACCTAACGATCGCACAAGACAGGTATAGAGTAATGATGAAAAATCGGGACACTTTCGACATTTCATCTCACCCTCCCGTAGTCTATAAATCCCCTAATGGACTGGCGTTTTTCAAAGATCCCACAGATGGAGCCGAGAAATATACGATCGAGCTGCTACAGTACTTGAACGTGGACAGATACACCTGTCCTTACATCTTTCTTATTATTGTGATGAATTCTCATGACCGTTTTCCCTGGGGGGGCGGTAGACCGATCAATGGCGGAGTCAACAAAGGCGGCGGCATCGTGATAATCTCAAGTTTTTTCCTTGACCAAGCAGGCGGTAAATTCCAGAGCACATTGCAGCACGAATTAGGGCACAGCTTCGGCCTACTGCACGTAGACGCCTACGGCTACGATATGCAAACAAACGATTCCGTCATGTCCTACAACCCGAACAATGAGTGGAAAGGATTTGAACCCCCAAAGACGCAGGGCATCCTTATTCCTGAGGATCTCTATGCACTGTCAGAGAACAAACTCGTTTTTCCAAATTTCTACTTTGATCCGGAAATGGACATGCCAGCCGGTTATCGCCTGAACAAGGTAATAGATACACAGCCTCTGCCACCAATGGACCTCACCCAGTACGTGACTCAGTACTACCTCCGAGTCGAGTCTGAGAGAGGGACAACCAAGGGATCAGGATGGTATGATGCAGGCATGCACGCGGTCTTCTCAGTAGAAGACCATGTACCGGGTCCAACTGGAGTAGACTACTTGCTGATTCCTTGGAGGGTAACATTCACTTTTGACCATTGGACTGGTGACATCTCCTCCCCAACTCCCTCGGGCTCCATTGAGATGGATGGACCTAAGACGGTCACAGCAACTTGGCGAAGCCAGAAGGACTCCGACTACACATTTCTCATCGTTTTCGTGTTGGTCGCGGCAGCAGCGAGCGTGGTTGTAGTTATCGCTC
>Ga0315291_10010651_pt1 | contig 11224 bp, 8 predicted proteins | sample YL17G12_20_MG_FD_203070 | JGI IMG/M metagenome (GOLD analysis project Ga0315291, IMG submission 203070) | Sediment microbial communities from Yellowstone Lake, YNP, Wyoming, USA - YL17G12_20 | ecosystem: Environmental > Aquatic > Freshwater > Lake > Sediment | place: USA: Wyoming | collected... | reverse complement strand
CTTCCCAGGTTGGAGATGACCTTGGCCGCCTCCAGGTCGTCGCCCATCCCTCGGAGCATATCTACCGATCTCTGGTAGCAGTCTGCTGCCTTCTCCCACTCTCCTTTCTCCGCATATATCAGGCCCAGGTTGTTCAATGAGGAGGTTACACCCTGCCTGTCTCCTTGCTCTTCCTTTATCTGCAGGCTTCTCTTATTGTAGAGGAGAGCATCGTCATAGCGGCCTCGTCGATAGTGAATGCTCGCCAGGTTGGAGAGAGCCCGCGCCGCCCCGCCGCAGTCGCCTTGCTCCTCCATGATCGCAATGGCCTTTTGGAAATAGTCCGCGGCCTTGTCCCACTCTCCTCGCTCCAGGCAGGCCAGGCCCATGTTGTTCAGGGCAGAGGCCGATCCGCTCCGGTCGCCGATCCATTCCAGGACGGCCAGGCTCTTCTGATAGCATTCCAGAGCCAGAGACCATTTGCCGGAACGGAAGTAAACGTTGCCCAGGTTGCTTTGCATCTTGGCAGCTGCAGACCGGTCGCCCAGATCGTCCAGCTGATGCATGGCCTTTTCGTAGAGATCCAGGGCCGTCTCCCAGTCTCCTTCTATCTGATGGAGGTAGGCCATGGAGGCTGTGGCCTCGGCAGTACTTCTTCTCTCCCCCGCCCGCTCGAAGATCTCCAGGCTTTGCCGGTAGCACTTCTTGGCAGCGGCAAGATCCCCCTCCAGCTGATGGATCTTTCCGAGCGAGCTCAGGGCCTCTGCAGATTCTTTAAGGTTCTGGCCTCCCAGCAGCTCTAGCACTTTATTGAAGCAGCTTTTGGCATGTTCGTGGTCGCCCCGACGCGAGCAGACGTGTCCCAGATTTCGCAGAACTGAGACTGGAGAACTTCCTGATATCTCCAGGCGCGCGAGCGCGTGGCGGTAGCAATCTCCGGAATGCTCCCAGTCTTCCACCTCCGCATAGAGGCTTCCCAGGTTGTTCAGGGCCCGGGCCGCCTTCTCGCCATTCCTCTCATCCTCTGCCAGCTTCAGACTGCGCTGGTAGTAATCGATGGCTGCCTGGGTGAAATAGAAGCGTTGGGCCAGTACTCCCAGGTCGAACCAGGCCTGGAAGCTGTTCTTCTGCTCTGCCTGCGTAGCGAGCTCCTGGAGCGTTTTGTGCATCAGAATTCCGTCGGAGGAGAGCGCAGCTTGCACAAAGGAGGCCAGAGGATCAGGGGCATCTCTGGCAAGAGCCTCCAGCTGCTCCAGCTCATAGCCGCCAGGATCGGAGAGCGCCTGAGCGAAGGTCCCCAGGCTCGGAAAGATGGACTCCTCGGACATATTTACCCCCGCGGCAGGATATGAGAACATCTGCAAAAAGTCGAAAAAGGAACGTTCAACATCCAGACATATGAACTGGAAGAATAAAAGCCACCTTTTGGCCTGCCCCACTCTCCAATACCCGATATCCCTCGGCGCGAAAACATTTCTCCATCCCCTATTGCTGCCAAATTATATGCTAGTTAGCTTATTCCTTTTATAACTTAGCTGTTCCCGCATATAAAATCTCCGATTTCTTTTAAATTTAAATACCATCGATAATTCAAATAGGATAATGAATATTTCCTTAAAAAATCTAAAAAAATATTTAGTCAACTTTTTAAGCCTATTGAGGGGACGATTTTATCGAATAATTAATGAGTGTAATTTTATACAAATATTCTTCTGCTGCGACAACTGCCCAAAGAAGCTTTGCCCACGGCCGCAGGTCTTTTTTTGGGATGGCTGAACGCTTATAAATTATATTGGAAATATATTTGCTACTTGCAGGACTGATCAGGCAATGAAATTCCAGGACGGTATGCGCATGTGACAGCTGTGACTGGCAACGAAATCTACTTCAGCACCAGCCGCAGAGCGCGATGAGGGCATGCAGCCACGCAGGCCCCGCACTGGATGCACTTTCTCGAGTCGGCCACCACCCTCCAATCATCGAAGCGGAAGGTGCCTGTGGGACAGACGGATACGCAGGCTCCACAGTGCACACACTCCTCTTCGTCTCTTATCACCGGTATCTCCAGGAGGACTACATCCACACCCCGCCGCTGGAAGGCCTCCACCACCTCCTGGCACTTCTCTGTAGAGACCTCCAGGACTATCTCGCCGCTCACGGCATCGATGCTGGCTCTCTCTATGTTAAGGAGGGCGGTCGTCTCCAGGATGACAGAAGCTATGAGCGGCTCGCGCACTATCCCCGGTGCCACGTGCAGCATCAGCTTCAAGGTCTACCGCCTCCTGGCCAGCAGCCGGGAGATGTGGTTGCTGGTTATCATTCCCAGAACTCTGTCCTCTTTGTCCACCACGGGCAGCGCTGAGATGCTGTGGATATCCAGCGTTCTGGCCGCCAGCTCTATGGGCTCGTCAGGCCTCGTCGAGTAAACCTTGCGGGTCATGATCTCTCTGATCTTGGAGACATTGCCGCTGGCGACAGCTTTGGATATATCCCAGGCGGTGATGATACCCATCAGCTTACCCTCCCGGGATACGACGGGAAGGTGGTCGAAGTCGCCGTTGACAATTATCCTGGCCGCTTCCTCGAGGCCAATGTGCTCGTCCACTGTGATGACCTCGCGGCTCATGACGTCCTCCACCTTGGGCATCTCTTTGGTCTGCTTCATGGGCCTGGCAGATCCTGTTCGCGATAGAGGCTCTGCGGCCTCTGTTAAGAGGAAATCCCCCTTCTCGATCCACTGCTGTAACGTCCGGGCTACCTCTCTGGCCATGTAGAAGCTGGAGAGAGATGATGTGGAGACCTCTTTGCCGTTGAGCTCGACTGTCCCTGACTTCAGGTCCCTGTAGCTCACCGTCTTCAGCCTGGGCCTGTCCCGGCGCGGAATGCCGTAGTCAACAATGGATACCAGAATATCTCTGTCTGAAACGGCAGTGGCGCGGGCGAGCCTCTCGTTTAAGATGGGAATGGGAATTCCTATCCCCAGGTAGAGGCTGGGACCATATCCCTCGAAGGTCGAGGCCCTCAGGAATTGGGAGCTCATCTTCAACATGTCTCCGGTGACCATCAGAGTGGAGAAGCCGTTCTCTGGATTGTGCTGGGTGCCCGGCCCGATCACATATCCTTTGGCTCCTGCCAGAAATATCCTGGTGCCTAGGCCAATGTACTCTGAGTGGGGGTCGTTGGAGAGGGGGGAGAGAACCCCAGCTCCGCTGTAGTGAACGTTGCCGCAGCGCGGCAGGAGCGTTCCCATGTAGGTGTGGAGCGTTCTGTTGGAGGAGTTGGTGGCGGCGTTGTATCTCTGGTAGGCATTGCGCGGGTTGACCATAGTGGCCTGATTGAAGTCCTCCAGCTTCAGGCTTGTCTCCAGCTCCAGCTGCGGGTAGCAGTCTGTGCCTGCGCCTTCGGCTTCCACTTCTACCGTTCCTCCCGAGACCAGGTCTTCCATCACATGAGCTCCGCCGTACTCGATGCCCTTGTCCTGCGAAGGCTGGGTGGCTCCCAGGAAGAGGTCCACAGCCGCCACTCCGCCATAGGCCTCCACCTTGTTCAGCCAGGCTCGCAGGATCTTGATGGGCGGGTCGCTGTGGCCGAGGTTCAAAAAAGCTCCCGAGGAGCACATGGCCCCAAAGGTCCCAGTGGTTACAACGTCCACCTCGCGCACAGCTCCTGCCGGCCCCAGCTCCTCCACCAGTGCCGGCATCTCCTCTGCTGTGACTACGCGCGCAGAGCCGTCGCGAATGCGCTGGTTGACTAGATGAAGAGACTTCTCTTCCACGCCTCCAGGCAGGTTGGCGATACGATAAATAATTGTTGGACTTCCGGCAATGTTATCTGGCTAAAAGATAATTCGAGGGCCTGAAATGCCGGGAAAGATCGTCCTTACCAGCGATATGACCATGATGAGCAGCTATCACGGCGGCGTCCTGCTGGGCTTTGCCGCCACTCTCCCTCAGGCCGTGATGCCGGACTGGATATTCCGCAGGCTCTTCTGCCCTCCCGTGCCCGCCGCCCCGGACGGGTCCGCCCTCCTCGCCCCCTGCGGGATGAGAAAGGTGGAGGCATCCCTTCTGGAGTCGGGATTTCGCCGGGAGGAGGTTATCGTGGCCCATCCCGATCATCTCCACAGGGCCATCGGAAGAGAGACGCAGATAGTGGGCATCACCCACGACGACCCATTGGGGAAGATCGCCATAAGGGAGATAGAGGAGATGATAGATCGCGGCGCTCCTCACAACAGGGCCAAGTTTCTGTCTCTTCTCCAGCATCCCTCCATCAAGAAGTACCGGCCCAAGGTAGTGGTGGGAGGAAACGGCGCCTGGGAGCTGGTGGGAGAGGACGTTTCCGTGGACCACATATACCTCGGAGAGGGGGAAGGCGACTTTCCCGAGATATGCCACAGGATCATGAGGAATGAGGAGGTGCCCAGGGTCATCAAGGGGGGCATCGTGGCCGGGGAGAGTATACCCGTCAACAGGGGTGCTGCCATCGCCGGCATAGTGGAAGTCGGCAGAGGATGCTGGAGAGGGTGCTCTTTCTGCTCTCCAGCCATGCGAACGCTCAGGCACAGGCCTTTAGAGAGGATCCTTGCCGACGCCTCGGCCAACCTGGAGGCAGGGCAGAGGGACATTCTCCTGCACTCCGAGGATGTCTTCACCTATGGATCAGCCGGCGGAAAGCCCAATGAGGAGAAGGTTAGCGAGCTCTTCCGCAGCGTAAAGGAGCTGGGGCCCAGGACGGTGGACGTCTCTCACCTCAGCCTGGCCACCCTTCACGAGAGTCCTGGCCTGCTCCGGAAGGTCTCCCGGATAGTGGGCGTAGGATCTGGGCAGAAGTACATGTCGGCCTGGATAGGCATTGAGACCGGAAGCTGCCGCATACTGAAGATGCATATGCCCAGGAAGGCCCTGCCCTCTAGTGTGGAAGAGTGGCCAACTATAGTGAAGGACTGCTACCGGCTTCTGGCAGAGGAGTCCTGGCTTCCCGTGGCCAGCCTGGTCTTGGGCCTGCCGGGCGAGACGGCAGAAGACGTTAGCGAGACCATCGATCTGGTTGATTCCTTGAAGGAATATACCGGGCTCTTGCTTCCCCTCTTCTTTACCCCCATGGCAGAGACAACGCTCGGAAGCTTGAGGGGCTTTGGACGGGATAAAGCTCTGCCCGAGCACTGGGAGCTGGTGGGGCTATGCCTCGAGTACAACCTGCGCCATCTGAAGCGCCTTCACGGATTCTACCGGGAGAGGATGACTGCCGGGCCGGCTGTTAATCTTGCCCTGACGGCCGTAAACCTCCTGGCCGAGAGGGTTCTGAACAAGTATCTTAACAGAATGAAACGGGGCGAGCCGCCCAGCTAGTAGTTATCCAGCACCGATCTGACCACCGCCTTGTGGTCGTTCTTGAGAGAATAGATGTTGTGATCCCCGGAGACGTCGATGCTCAGAATCCCCAGGCGGGTGTTCATCAGCCCCACCATGGCCGAGACGCCGCGGTAGCTGACCTCAAAGCCCTCCTTTTCCAGGTAAGTGTATACGTCTTCAGTGGTGTAGGAACCATCGCTCAAAAACAGCTTCAAGACGGCCTTTCTTATTCCTATGCCGTCCCTCTTGAGATAATTCCGAAGCCGTTCCTGAATTCGTTCTTCAGCCCTCTCCATCCGGAAAAACCACCGCCCCTTAGCAATGAACCCAAGGATTATAAAGGTATTCTCTCCACAACCAGCCCGCCCTCCAGGGGATATCGTTCTACAAGGGACATATGGCAGTGCATGCCTTTCAGCTCTTTGGAAATATCCTCCAGGATGGCGGCGGCGATCTCGATCCTGTCCTCCTTGCAGCAGTACATTCTCTCCGGGACTCCCAGCTCCTGCAAAGTCTCCCGGACACTGGCCATATCGCCGCAGATGATCCCGTGGATCAGCGTGCCCTCATCAGTAATCAGATCGAAGGGCCTGGCTACCCTCTCCGCCCGCCTCTTCAACCTCTCCCGGAGCTGCACAGCATCTTTGAATCGGGATGGACAGTAGTGCACCTTCAATCCCTCACGGAGGAAGTGCTCTTTGGCCAGCTCTTCGCTCTCAATAGCACCGCAGCCCAGATCCTCTGGCTGAAATCCCCGCCGCTGCAGGGAAGCATTGTTCGTCTCCGAGAACTCAAGCTGGTTCAGGTTTAGAAAGGCGTCCTCAGACCTCACCACTTCAACGATCTCTGGTGCGGGCTCTAGCGCCGGAATCTCCACTCCCGCCTCCATGCCCAGCGATTTTGCCGCTCTCAAAGCCTCTCTCAGGCCTGCAGGATTCTTCCATGCAGCAGTTGGGGGATGGAACCTAATCTCGTCCAGCCCTGCCAGGCGGAGCTTTCTCAGGGTCCCGAGTGGAGGGAGGGTTCCAGTATAGAGGTGCACATGGTGCTCCGGCCCTAGCTCCTCTTTGAGAAGGGTCAGGCAATCTACAACATAGTCCAGCCGGAGCAGCGGTTCTCCGCCTGTGATCCCCGTCCCCAAGGCTCCGATGGCCTGCGCCTCATCCAGGATGTCCCCTAGTTTTTCTACAGGCTGCTCGTCGGCAAAGACCAGGTCCCGGTGGCGGCGCTCTTCGGAGATGGGGCAGTAGAAGCACTCTCGCGGGCACCTGCCGGTGACGAAGAGCACCATTCCCGCCCCCTGCCGGCAGATCTGGCATCCTCGAGGGAGGTAGCTGTAAACGGAACCTACAGAATCGGTCTGCCACATTGAAGGAGAAGGTATCCCCTTTTGGCTAATCAATTTTGCTCCTACTATCCTTAGCCAGAGCCGAAGGGCAAATCAATCCATTTACCGATTTCAACATCTCCGCGCTCAGTGTTCCCCGCGGACGCCCCGGGATTCGCGGCCTTGAGCGGGAGCTTAAGGCATCGGAGCGTCACACAAAAAGAGCGATAATTGTTTTGGGTAAGAAGCACCGAGGACAGCCAGACCAAAAGAGTAGGTAGGCCGATCCAAACCAGCTAACCATCATCTCAAGATCAAAACAGTTATCAGAGAGAAAGGCCTAACTTTCGGCTAGAAATAAATAATAAATAAAAATATATTTGGGATGGTTGTTGGTGGCGGAATATCTCTTGGGAAATGTGGCCATCGCCAAAGGCCTTCTGGAGGGAGGAGTGGGGCTGGTGGCAGGCTACCCCGGAACTCCCTCCTCAGAGATCATAGAAGCCGTGGTGGATCTCAAAGGAGATCATCCATTACATGTGGAGTGGTCGGTCAACGAGAAGGTAGCCATGGAGGTGGCCATCGGAGCTTCCTGGACGGGCGCCAGGGCAGCAGTTACCATGAAGCACGTTGGCCTCAACGTGGCTGCGGATCCCTTCATGACTCTGGCCTATCTGGGCGTAGGGGCTGGACTCGTGGTCATATCTGCTGATGATCCTTTCTGTCATTCCTCCCAGAATGAGCAGGACTCTCGCAGGTATGCATTGTTCGCCTCTCTGCCCTGCCTCGACCCCGCTGACCCTCAGGAGGCCAGGGAGATGACCATCTTCGGCTTTGAGCTCTCGGAGAGCTTCGACCTGCCCGTTCTTCTGCGGCCCACTACCCGCGTCTCTCATGCCCGGGCAGACGTGGAGGCGGGCCTCCACCAGCCCGCGGTGGGAGATCGGGGCTTTGTCAAGAACCATGCGCGACGGGTGGCCCTGCCCGTGCATGCCCGGCCTCTGCACACCAAGCTGATCGAAAAGCAGCGGTCTGTGGAAGAGGCCCTGGAGAACACACCCTGGAACAGGCTGCGCCTGCGGGGTGAACACGGCGTGATAGCCTCGGGGATAGCCGGCCTTTACGTCGAGGAGGCCATACAATATCTGGATCTGGATCTCTCTTTGCTAAGGGTGGGGACTTATCCTCCGCCCCGGCGGTTGATAGGCCGCCTCCTGGATCATGTGGAAAAGGTCCTGGTGGTCGAAGAGCTTGATCCCGTGCTGCAGGAGGTGGTGGAGAGGACGGCCTTCAGGAACAGGGCCCAAGTGGAGGTCCTGGGCAAGGAGGATTTCATTCCTTTAGAGGGAGAGCTGGACTTTCTCACCGTCAGAAATGCTATTGCCCGCATGGAAGGTCTCTCTGTAAAGCCCGCTTTGCCGATTGAGGCCGCCAGGATCCTGCCTCCGCGACCTCCTGTCCTCTGTCCGGGCTGCAGCCACCGCGGAACCTATTACGCCATGAAAAAGGCCTTCGGAAAGCATGCCATCTATCCAAGCGACATCGGCTGCTACACCATGGCCGTGAACATGGGGACGGTGGACAGCTGCCTGTGCATGGGCGCCAGCATTGGCGTGGGCAGCGGCATAAGGTTCGGAGGAGAGGCCGGACCCATCTGCTGCAGTCTGGGGGACTCCACCTTCCTGCACGGAGGGATGACTGGACTACTAAATGCTGCCTACAACAATGCCCACATGACGGTGACCATCATGGACAACTCCACCACCGCCATGACAGGGCACCAGCCTCATCCCGGGACAGGCATAACGGCTGCGGGAGTGGAGACGGTCACTGCGCCTCTGGAGGATCTGGCCAGGGCCCTGGGCGCCGGCATGGTGGAGACGGTAGACCCCTATAACCTGGAGGAAGCCATCGAGGGTTTCAAGAGAGCCCGAGATTTCCCGGGGCTATCTGTGGTCATCGCCAGGCAGTCCTGTGTCATCCTCTCCCGCAAGTCGAAGGTCAAACGGAGGGAGTTCCGGGTAGGCGAAGATTGCGTGGGCTGCAGGCTGTGCGTGGAGTTCGGCTGCCCGGCCATCGAGTTCGAGGGGGAGAGGGCCAGGATCAATGCCTTATGCGCGGGCTGCGGGGTCTGCGCCCAGATCTGTCCTTCTTCAGCCATCGTGGAGGTGAGGGGATGAGAGCATCGGAGTGCGACATTGTGATCGTGGGCGTGGGCGGCCAGGGCGTAATTCTTCTGTCTGACGTCATCGGTCGGGCGGCAGTCAAGGCCGGAAAACCAGTGCGCGGAGCGGAGACCCACGGCATGGCCCAACGGGGGGGGAGCGTCATAAACCACACCCGCATCGGTTGCAGCCTGGGGCCCATGGTGGCCCCGGGGAGCGCCGATGTTCTGCTGGCTCTCGAGCCTGCTGAGGGCTTGCGCTTCGGCCACTTCATCGCCCCATGGGGAACGGCTCTTGTGAACCTACGGCCTGTGCTTCCGGCAACGGTCACAGCCGGAGGGGCGGTCTACCCACCTGTAGAAGAGATCCTCAATCATCTGGGCAGGAGATGTCGAGACCTGAGGGCCATTGATGCCAGCGGGGTCGCCGGGCAGGCTGGCACTGTCCAGGCCATGAACGTGGTCATGCTTGGTGCTCTTTCCAGGTTTATTCCTCTGCAGGAGTCGTTTCTCATGGAGGCCTTGAAGGAGGTCATTGCACCCCGGCATTGGGAGGCCAATCAAAAGGCCTTCGGGCTTGGAAAGGCTGAAGTAGAATAAGGAGATGATGGAGGGGCATGGAAGAGGAAACAAAGCCAGAAGCTGCGGAGACGGAAGGGACAGAGGCAGAGGAGGCAGGAAAAGAGCCTGAGAAGGAAGGGAAAGAGCCCGAGAAGAAGACTGCCCCCATTATTACCAGGTCCATGATGGAGGAGGCGTGCCCAACCTGCGGCGCCGATGCTCCCTCTATGCCTGAAGTGCTGCCTGATCCCAGCTGGTCCACAGAGAAGCTTGAGGCGGCCCTTAAGGATAAGCACATGCTGGTGCGATCCAACGTTGTGATACTCCTCTCCAAGAGGAGCCCCTCTGAATCGCTGGAGCCCTTGGTCGAGGCCCTGAAGGATAAGGAGTATCTGGTGAAGAGCAACGCCATGGTCTGCCTGGCCGCCTACGGCCCTCAGGTATCGCAGCGCATGATAGAGGCTCTGAGCGATCCCGATCAGGATGTGCGCGCAGGGGCGGCGTGGGTCTTGGGCGAGCTCAAAGATCAGAGAGCAATTGAGCACCTGGAGAGGGTTGCCAAAGACGAGTATCCTTTGGCCAGAATTCAGGCCAAGGCCTCTCTGGTAGCCATGGGCCGGGTCCCGAAGAAGGAAGATGCCAAAGAGCCTCCTCAAGAAGGAGCAGCGGATAATAGCGGGACTGGATAGGAAATGTGAGGCAAAGCTCTAAGATTTAATGTCATTTCAACTCTTTTTGCAGCATGCTCGGGCCCTCAGCCTCTCAGCCATCTTCTTCTGCACTTTTCGGAGAAGTATGACCTGAGCTCGCCAAGATATCCTGAAATGAGTTTAACGATGCTGATGGCAGATGGGTAGTCTACCTTCATTGAGTTGACTGATCCTTTGCGGATCACATCGTTGGCACGAAATGAGTTGATAGCATACGACTGCTTACTATATGCGCCATATAGGCCGACAAGGTCTTTCGCTGCTGTTTTCAAGTTCAACAACTCATTACCGGTAGACTACCGGCAGATGAGCTAGACACTTAGCGAAAACCAATAAGATCTTCCTGTTTTCTGCAAAAATAGGGAGATCTGGATTGCCAGAGGAGGGCAGTCTCCCGAAATTAGAGCTTTCGGATCCCGAATTGCCGCCATCCTTCTTCGCTATGCTCATTCTCGCCACATGCAAAGACCGCTAGATATAAATAACAAATTTTACTATAAATAATAATGAGGGAAAGCGTATGTATCTCAGAATGATTTTCGTCCTAACAGTAGTGGCGATAAGCGCCGCCTCTCCTGTCTGGGCTCAAAAGAGTGTTGCTGACAATCCGACATTGAGTCCTGCTAATTTAAAAAATATTAATATTCCTGAAATCAAGCTGCAGAAGCCTACTGAAGGCAGCACGGGCTCAATAGCTCTGCAAGGAGAGCAATATCTAGTCGCCGACCTGAAGGATGCGAACGCCATCATTGCGACGGACGCTGGGGAGAAGGAGACGCTCTTCAATGGCGAGATAGCCTTTCAGGCCGCTATAGGCCAGAAGGGAGAGCTTACCCTGAGGCTGAAGAGGTTCAACCTGGTTTCAAAGGGGGTGGCCACCAAGCAGGGCAGCTCGGGAGTGATCGGCCTTGACCTGTCCGATCCCGAGTATAAGGTGACATACGATCCGCGAAAGGGAACCATATCCAGCGATTTTCAAGCCACCCTTCACTATAGCCTCATCGACAAGGTCAAGGGCTTCATCCCTGGGCAGTATGTGCAAGGCAAAGGCGAGGCAGATGTCTTTTACTCCTATACTGAAAGCATGAAGGGAAGCCTCCATGGCAGCCTCCCTGAGAACCTCCAGCTG
>Ga0315291_10010650_pt1 | contig 11224 bp, 10 predicted proteins | sample YL17G12_20_MG_FD_203070 | JGI IMG/M metagenome (GOLD analysis project Ga0315291, IMG submission 203070) | Sediment microbial communities from Yellowstone Lake, YNP, Wyoming, USA - YL17G12_20 | ecosystem: Environmental > Aquatic > Freshwater > Lake > Sediment | place: USA: Wyoming | collected... | reverse complement strand
CGAAGGGGTACCGGCTGATCCTCACTATGCCGGAGACCATGTCGGTCGAAAGAAGGGTACTTTTAAAGTTGCTGGGAGCAGAATTGGTACTCACGCCCGGTACAGAGGGAATGCCCGGAGCCATCCGAAAGGCGGAAGAACTTGTCAAGGGGACCCCCAATTCTCTTATGCCCCAGCAGTTCAAAAACCCGGCCAACCCGGAGATTCATCGCAAGACAACAGCCGAAGAAATCTGGAGGGATACCGACGGGAAAGTTGATATCTTCGTCGGCGGAGTTGGAACCGGGGGAACCATTACGGGAGTGGCCGAGGTGATCAAACCGAGGAAACCCGGGTTCAAAGCCATTGCCGTTGAACCCAAGGCTTCCCCTGTGCTCTCCGGCGGCAAGCCCGGTCCTCATAAAATCCAGGGGATCGGTGCGGGATTTGTTCCGGATGTCCTCAATCGGAAAATAGTCGATGAAATCATCCAGGTCAGCAATGAAGATGCCATTGCGACTGCCCAGAGGTTAGCCAGAGAAGAAGGGATTCTATGCGGGATTTCTTCCGGAGCGGCATTATGGGCGGCCCTGGAAGTCTCCCGGCGACTGGAGAATAAAGGGAAGTTGATCGTTGTGCTGCTGCCGGATACAGGAGAGCGCTACCTCAGCACTGCCCTGGCCGAAACACCCCGAGGGGGGCCGTGAAGTGGGAACGTCTACGTTTCTGGTATCGGTTAGATAATATCTTTCAAATGCCCCCATCCCCCCTTTAATAAAGGGGGGCGAGGGGGGATTTTAAACTGTTCTCTGGTGACCGAGCGGCCATGGCCAATTACCTGGCGTAAAGTCCGGATCCCGATGCAGATGAGAATGAAAAATGAAGGGGGATAAGAATGGGTAAGAAGATCACTTTGGTTTTTTTATCAGGCTTGTTGGTGGCCTTTTTTTCAGGTGTGGCATTGGCTCAGCATAGTCACCAACACGGAAGTCCGTCTCCTTCGACTTCCAGCATGGACTCCTCGCATCAAATGCCGATGGGAAAACAAACGGTTCAGTCCATGATTGCGGAAGGTTGGAAGATCGGCTTTGAGGTGATGTCTATGGAAGCCCACATGGCCATGCCGGGCATGAAGGGACATTCCCAGCATAGCGCTTCCACTTCCTCCCCGAGCCATTCTATCATGGTGACCGTTCAAGATATGACTTCGAAGGAAATCATCAGCGACGCGAAGGTGACGTACACGATTCTCAGCCCTTCGGGAAAGAAGGAGACGGGAAAATTGGAATGGTCCGGTGACCACCATGGGGCAAGCTGCGACTTAAAGGGAAAAGGTACATACCAAGTTCAACTCATGATTGAAGGCGGTGGGATGGAAAGAGAGACCAAGTTTACCTATGACGCAAAGTAGGAGAAGGTGACGCGAAGACGCGGGGACGCGGAGACACGGAGACAATGACGCGGGCCTGACCGCGCCGTCCTGCCTTCGCGTAGGTCTTGATCATGTCCACAACGGCGGAGGAAACATGAAAGGCACAGCAAAGCTCTTAAGTAGATTGTTTGTCGTCATTCTGGTTTTCGGCGGGTATTCATCGGCATGGGCGCAAGACTCAGGGCTTCCTCCTTTAAAATTAAAGGACCTGATTGAGGACGCTCTAAGTAAGAATCCAGATGTCCTAGCGACGAAAAGCAAGTGGGAGGTGCTCAGGGAGCGTCCTGCGCAGGCCGGGTCTCTGGACGACCCCATGGTCGGGCTGGCCCTGCTGAATGTGCCCACAGATACCTTCAGCTTTCGCCAGGAAGATATGACCATGAAAGAAATCTCGGTGGTTCAGAGAGTGCCCTATCCCGGGAAAAGGCCCCTGCGAAGCGAGATAGCCCAGAAAGAGGCCGAAGCCGCTTATAGCGACTATGAGGAGGCCAAAAACAAAATTTCCCGGGATGTGAAGACAGCCTACTATGACCTCTTTTACGTCAACAAAGCCATCGAGGTTACGGAAAAAAACCGCGAGATTCTGAAGCTTTTAAACCAGATCGCCGAGACCAAATATTCCGTGGGGGAAGGAATTCACACCGATGTTTTCAAAGCTCAGGTCGAGCTTTCCAAGATGATCGATGAATTGATCATGTTTTCTCAGAACAAGCGATCATTGAAGGCCCGGATCAACACCCTCCTTCATCTGCCGCCCTTTGCCCCGCTGGGGGAAACGGAAGAAATATCTTTTACGAAATTCTCCGGCGACCCGGAAAAGCTCACCAGATCGGCCGAAGTCAGTCGTCCCTTGCTTCAATCGATAAAACGAGTGGTGGAACGAAACCGGGTTGGATTGAAGATGGCGGAAAGGGAATACTACCCGGACTTCGACCTCAAGTTGGCTTACGGCCAAAGAGATGATGGGCCCCTGGGAAGGCGGGCGGATATGGTCACCGCCATGGTAGCCATCAACCTTCCTTTGTGGCACCGGACGAAACAGGATAAAAAGGTGGCCGAGTCCCAGAAGGATATCCAGTCAGCCAAAGATCAACTCGCGGCGATGACCAACGAGATTCGCTTTATGTTGAGCGATAAATTGACGGAGATCGAAAGGGCCGAAAGGCAAATAGAGCTTTTGAAAACGGGGATCATTCCCCAGGCGACTCTCTCCCTGGATTCGGCCTTGGCCTCCTATCGGGTAAATAAAGTTGATTTCATAACGACCTTAGACAGTTTGATGACCCTATTCAAGTATGAAATTCAGTATTACCGCCTGCTGAGCGAGCATCGGAAGAATATCGCCGAAATCGAAGCGGCCGTGGGTCAATCGTATCCAGAGGAGAAAAAAGGATGAGACGGTTCTGGGTCGTCGTCTTAATGGCCATCGCACTCGTCGCCCTGTCGGCTTGCAGCGAGCAGAGGGAGAAGATTGCCGACCTCTTCCGCTGGGGAGAGGTGCAGATGAAGCACGAGGTCAAGAAAGCAGAGGCCAAGGCCGGCGAGGATCTCGACATGAGCAAGATGACCGTGGAAAGTCTGAAAAAGCAGGGCGTGAAGATGACGGAAATTCCTCCCGGGGCTGTGTACGTTTCGCCGGAACGGCAGCAGATCAGTGGCGTTCGGTACGGGCGGGTGGAATTCCGCACCCTGGAGCGGATCATCCGGACCGTTGGCCGGCTGGAATACGACGAGAAAAAAATATCTACCGTCAACCCGAAAATCGGCGGCTGGATCGATGAGCTGTACGTGGATTATACCGGGAAGATGGTTCGCAAAGGGCAGCCCCTGCTGTCCATCTATAGCCCGGAACTCGTTTCTGCCCAGGAAGAGGTCCTTCTCGCACTGAAGGCCAAGAAGATTCTCAGCGCCAGCCCCGTCGCCGAGGTCGCTGAAGGAGGAGAAAGACTTCTCCAGGGGGCGCGCAGACGCCTGCTCCTCTGGGATATTACCCCCAAGCAGCTTGAGAATCTGGAGAAGACCGGCGAAGTCAAAAAGAACATGGCCCTTTATTCGCCAGCGGACGGCTTCGTCATGGAAAAGATGGCCTTCAAGGGCATGGCCATCATGCCTGGCGCGGTTCTCTATAAAATCGGAGATCTCTCCACCATTTGGGTCATTGCGGACATCTACGAATACGAATTGCCCTTTATCAAGATTGGGGACAAGGCGAAAATCTCGCTGGCCTATTTCCCCGGCGAAACCTTCGAAGGAACGGCAACGTACATCTACCCCTCTCTGGACCCCAAGACTCGCACGGCTAAAGTGCGCTTCGACCTTCCCAATCCCGAGTTCAAATTGAAGCCGGAGATGTGGGCGAACGTGGAATTAAAGATCCCCCTGGGGCACAAGCTGGTCGTTCCGGAGGACGCAGTGATGGACAGCGGGACAATGCAGATGGTCTTCGTGGACCGGGGACAGGGGTATTTTGAGTCACGGCACATCCAAGTGGGTTCCCGGGTCCAGGGATATTATGAAGTTTTATCCGGCCTGAAGGAAGGGGAGAAACTGGTCACCTCGGCCAACTTTCTCATCGATTCCGAGAGCCGGCTTGGCGGCGGAATGGCGGGGATGCCCGGGATGGAAGGAATGGGCGGCCACCAGCACGGAAGCATGGAAAAGAAATAACTTCTTTTGGACGCAGATGAACGCAGATTTTATGGATTAAAAAAATTATTTTCTGCAAATATCGGCGAAAATCTGCGTCCCAATAAATTCATATGATCACCAAGCTCATCGAATACAGCGCCCGGAATCGGTTCATCATCCTCATCTTTACCTTCTTCGCGATTGGGGCAGGCATCTGGGCGTTGTGGAATACTCCCCTGGATGCCATCCCGGACCTCTCCGATGTCCAGGTGATCGTTTACACGGAATGGCCGGAGCGAAGCCCGACCCTGATAGAAGACCAGGTTACCTATCCCATTGTCACTGCCCTCCTTTCTACCCCGTATGTAAAAGTGGTGCGAGGGTTTTCCTTTTTCGGCATTTCTTTCGTTTACGTGATTTTCGAAGACGGAACGGATATTTACTGGGCCAGAACCCGGGTCCTGGAGTATATGCAGGGCGTTTCGGCAAAACTTCCTCCGGGGGTTACGCCTACCTTGGGGCCCGATGCCACGGGGGTTGGCTGGGGCTTTGAATACGCGCTGGTCGATACGAGCAACAAACACGACCTTGCTCAATTGCGCACCCTCCAGGACTGGTATGTTCGCTACTGGCTCCAGTCCGTTCCCGGGGTGGCTGAAGTGGCCTCCATCGGGGGCTTTGTCAAGCAGTACCAGGTCCACATCGACCCCAATACGCTAAACGCATATAAAATACCCATCATGACCGTGGCCGAGAATATCCGCAAGGGAAACCGGGATACGGGGGCGCGGGTTTTGGAGTTTGCCGGACGGGAATACATGGTCCGCGGCCGCGGGTACATCCAGAATATTCAGGACATTGAAAAGATTGTTGTGGGAACGGATGAACGGGGCACCCCGATACTGGTAAAAAATATTGGTCATGTCACCCTAGGCCCAGATATCCGGCGCGGGTCAGTTGAGTTAGATGGTACGGGAGAAGTGGTAGGCGGGATTGTGGTGATCCGTTTCGGCGTTAACTCCTATGATGTCATCCAGCGGGTGAAGGATAAGATTAAAGAGGTAAGCCCCTCATTACCCAAAGGCGTAAAGATCGTCACCACCTACGACAGGTCTGATCTGATCGAGCGCTCGATCGCCAATCTGAAGGAAAAGCTCATCGAGGAATCCATCATCGTCAGTTTGGTCATCGTTCTTTTTCTTTTTCATTTCCGTAGCGCCCTGGTGCCGATCCTTACTTTACCCATCGCCATCCTTCTCTCCTTCCTGGCCATGTATGGCATCAAACTGGGCTCGAACATCATGTCCCTGGGGGGAATCGCCATCGCCATCGGGGCCATGGTGGATGCAGCGATCATCATGGTGGAGAACGCCCATACACGCCTGGAAGAATGGGAGAAGCAGGGGAAACCCATCCCCCGCTTCGAGGTCTTGATCCAGGCAGCCAAGGAAGTGGGGCGGCCTCTCTTCTTCTCCCTGCTGATCATCACCGTCTCTTTCCTCCCCATTTTCACTCTACAGGAGCAGGAAGGAAGGCTATTCAAGCCGCTGGCCTTCACAAAGACCTTCGCCATGTTCTTCGCAGCTCTTCTGTCCGTGACGGTAGCACCGGTTCTCATGACCCTCCTGATCCGGGGGAAGATCCTGCCAGAGGAGAAGAACCCCATCAACCGTTTCCTGATATGGGTTTATCAACCCGTTGTTCATTTCGCTCTGCGGTGGAAAAAGATCATTTTGATTGTGGCCATCCTGGTCATGGCGGCTACCGTGCCGGTCTTCCTGAAACTGGGGTCAGAGTTCATGCCCCCGCTCTACGAGGGGACACTTTTGTATATGCCCACGACCCTTCCGGGAGCTTCGATCGCCACAGCCAACCAGATTATGCAGATTCAAGATAAGATCATCAAATCTTTCCCGGAAGTGGAATCGGTCTTCGGCAAGGCTGGAAGGTCCAACAGTGCGACGGATCCTGCGCCCCTGGAGATGATCGAGACCATTATCAACCTCAAGCCGGAGAAATACTGGCGGCCCGGGATGACCCCGGAGAAACTCATAAACGAGCTGGATAAAGCTGTGAGACTACCCGGGGTCTCCAACGCCTGGACCATGCCCATCAAGGCCCGGATCGACATGCTTTCCACGGGGATCCGCACGCCCGTGGGCATTAAAGTTTTAGGGCCGAAGCTGGAAGAGATTCAGCGCATCGGTGAACATCTGGAGACAGTCCTGAAAGACGTTCCGGGAACACGGAATATCTTTGCCGAGCGGGTGACTGGAGGATACTACCTGGACTTCATTATACGCCGCGATGAGATCGCCCGGTATGGCCTGACCGTTGAGGAAGTGGAGGCGGTCCTGGAAACGGCCATCGGGGGGATGACCGTAACCACGACTGTGGAAGGGCGCGAGCGCTTTCCCGTGAATATCCGTTACTACCGGGATTTTCGCAGCGACCTCGGGCCCCTGAAGAGGGTCCTGGTTCCGACCATGAGCGGGGCGCAGATCCCCCTCGGGCAACTGGTGGATCTTAAGCTCTCTTCAGGTACCACTTTGGTCCGGAGCGAAGAAGGGGAACTGGCCGGCTATGTATTCATCGATGTCACCGGGAGGGATATAGGAAGCTATGTGAAGGACCTAAAGAGGGTTGTAGCCGAAAAAGTCAAGGTTCCTCCTGGCTACCACCTGGTCTGGAGCGGGCAATACGAATACATGGAACGAGCCGGAGAGCGGTTAAAGATCGTCATCCCCCTGACTCTGCTCATCGTCTTCATTCTGCTGTATTTCAACACGGCCCACGTCGGCAAAGTCTTCATTGTACTCCTGGCCGTTCCCTTTTCTCTGATTGGGGCGTTCTGGTTTATTTATCTGTTAGGGTACAACCTGAGCGTAGCGGTCTGGGTAGGCATTATTGCCCTGGCTGGAGTCGATGCCGAGACTGGGGTAATCATGCTCCTCTACTTGGATCAAGCCTATGAAAAATGGAAGAGCCAGGGGAAAATGAGCAGCTTGAAAGACCTGCAAGAGGCTATCAGCGAGGGAGCAGTCAAGCGGGTTCGCCCGAAGATGATGACCGTGATGGCCATTATCATGGGACTCTTGCCGATCATGTGGAGCCATGGGGCCGGGGCTGACGTGATGAAGCGGATCGCGGCCCCCATGATCGGCGGCATCGTGACTTCGTTCATCCTGGAATTGGTCATTTATCCGGTGATTTTTGAAATTTGGAAGGGCAGAGAGATCCGCAAGAGGGTAGGGGGTACCGAAAGAGAAGGCGGACCGGTCGCCGGTCTTTGAGCCAGTCCTCCTCGGCCTTGAAGGTCTTTTTCCGGGATGATCATTCCCTTTTGCGGAAGCCATTGCTTTCGAGCTTGGCCTCTCCCCGAAACTGGAGGTATGAAACCAGTGAAATTTGCTCTTTTCATTTTGGCTCTCCTCATGGAGGTCTTCCTTTTCCCCTTCCCATCGATCGCCCAACACCAGCACGGTGGGCAATCCATGCCCGGCATGCCTGGAATGGAGGGGGAGAAAAAAATGGAACCCCCGGTGGGAAGTGAGACTTCTGCCAGCCGCGCATTCCTATTAGAGGGTGTCAAAGCTTCCTTTTCCCTCATGCCCATGGCCGATCATAAGAAAATGCTCAAAGACATGAATATGAGAGTCGAAGTGGACCCTCAGGCTACCCACAATATCGCTGTGACCCTCACCGATACCCGGTCTAACCTGCCCCTTAGTGACGCAGTAGTCAAGATGAAAGTCATCGATCCCAAGGGGAAGGAGCAGATCAAGTTGCTGGACTTCATCATGGGCACGAACCAGTATGTGGGCGACTTTACTCTCTCCGAAAAGGGGAGGTACCAGATCCTGATCCTTTTCAAGGCCGGCGGCAAAAAGCAGGCTGCGGGATTTTATTACGCGATGAAGTAGGGAATCCCCCCTCCTTGGAGAGTGTTTCGTAATTCGTCATGCCCGCGGAGGCGGGCATCCAGGCTGGTCCGGTCATAGAAAGATATCGTGTAATTTCCAATAACTTATTCTTTTTCGAATTCCCTGGATTCCCGCTTTGCCGGGAAGGACGGCCCTTTTCCCTCATTTGTGACACAGTCTCTTGGCAAAGGGGGGCTGAAGAAAAGTGGAACCAGCGGGGGAAATAGCTCCGGCACCCAAAGAACTGGAGGTCCTCGATGGAAAAGACCATTCGACAAATCAAAAGGGTCATCATTGCGGTAATAGGATTTACAGTGCTATTAATCGGCGTAGCCATGATTGTATTGCCCGGTCCTGCGATATTGGTCATCCCTCTGGGGTTGGCCATTCTGGCCACGGAATTTGTCTGGGCCAGGAAATGGCTGAAAAGAACAAAAGATAAATTTCCCAGCCAAAAGAAACCTGAATCAAATTGAAATGAACAAGAAATGACACAGTTAGGGTCAGGCCTATTTTCTTGGCATTTTACTTTTCTGATTCATGATCCTACTCCCTGACGTAAACTGCAGGCGGAGAAAATCCGCCACCTCCCGCTGGGTGTACCCATGACGCTCCACCGCCTTTTCCACTTTCTAGTCCCTCCGCTCCCTCTCCCGGAGGACCCGCTCGGTGAATATCTTACCCAGTTCCGGCCGATTTACGAAGCGCTGATTCTTCGGAATCTCAGGAATGTCTTTGTGCTTCCTAAGATGATCCTGCGAAGAGGGCGCGCCATGATAGAATCACATCATATCACAACAAGAATTGCTAACTAAATAGACCCCAATACGTGCTAAACCGAATGCGAAGCGAAGACGCAGGGCCAGGGCTTCTCATACCCTTCTGTTAAGGTTTAAAGCCAATTCTTAATTACAGTTGCCTAACCCCCTTCCCCAATTCAAGCTGATGTCCTGATGGCCGGCGGGTAAGATAGGGACCAAACTGTTACAAAAGATACTCGCTAATAAACTGCCTTGGTTTTACTACCTTTATCCCTCGAAAACCGGATACCTTCAATAAGTGCCTATCCCCGCTTACGATCACCTTGCACCTGCTAATAAGTGCGCATGCGAGAAATTTGTCATCATCAGGGTCTTCGCAGACGGATTCCGGCAAGACCTGATTCGGAAAGATCTCCGCATTCGTAGTAACGAGATCAATAATCGGCTGAAGATTGATCCCAGGAAATTGCTCGGCCAATGTTTCTCCTACCCGCTGATACTCCTCAAGGATTTCCTGGGAAGCGATCAATTGCAGTTTCCGATCCCGCCAGGCTTCCAAAATCCGAAACGGAGGCCCTGAGAAAAATACCCCGGAAACAAATACGTTGGTGTCCAGGATGACCCTCACCGTCGTCCCCGCACCCTGGCAATGGCACCGACGACATCAGACCGCTTCATACCGGCCTGTTTGGCTCGTTTACGGGCTGCGGTGATCAAGGAATCAAATTCTTCCATGGCCGGAGGAGAGATTGCCTTGAGAATCACCACATCATCCTTGCCCATGACAACGAATTGAGATCCGGCTTTCAATCTGAGCTGTTTTCGGATATCTTCGGGAATGACAACCTGCCCTTTGGAGGACATTCTGGTGGTGGCGACATTCGACATAATTGCGCTCCTTCAATGATTTAATCTTACTGGTAAGATTATAATATGGAAAGAGGGCTGGAGCAAGAAGGATTTCTGATTCCGCACTGCCCTCATTTCTCGCTCCCGTGCTTTTGAGCCAGGGGCAAGGGGGTTAGGTCTTGCCTTTTGGCTTTTTTCTTTCCTTCATTATCTGGCAACGTCTCGACCTGAACCAATCCGACTCCCATTCTCAGAAAATAGCAAGAGTAAAGACCCCATACCGTTTTGAAGATTGTATTTTGTGAAAAAAAGCCCCTATTCTGCCCGCAAGATGGGGGAGAAATTAGAAGGTTGGATGGAAGCTGCTCACTCGGCCCTGGAAAAGGGCCTACTGATTTCCCTTTGGGATGCCGTAAGGGATCCCTCGCGGGCCGCGCGCATGACCGTATATCTGCCCTTCATCCGGCGAAATACCGCCATGAGGGAATGCAGTCCGGCATCGCAGCGGAAGTAGCAGGCAAGAACCAGCATTGTCTGGAGGATTATTCCACTTTTCGGATCAAGAGCCCTGTCGTCGAAACCCGCACCTCGAACTCTGCGGCTTTGGTTGCGGCGATGAAGGTGGCTGAGCCGTACTCGGCGTCCAGCAGCGGCCTTAACAGGGGGAACCTCCGGCGCAGAGCGAACATGTCCACCGGCTTCTTTTGAGAGAGCGAGAATACTGTGCGGGCTTTTGTCTTTTCATCCTCAAGCTTGGTATAGCGGCCAGCAACGCGGTCGAGTTCGTAAGAGGTATGGAGTCCGAAATAATTGGCGATCGGCCTCCATTTGAGGATATGCGCGTCTACATAGAGTTCATCACCGCTCAGGCCGAATATAGCCTCTCGGCCATCGGGAAAATGAAACCTGGTCTGGAAGCGACTGGGGCCCACGGGCTCGGTCTTCACCACCGCCGCCACCTCCTCGCGGGTGAGCGCACGATAGCCCTGAGTCGCAACGGTAATCGTGCCAAACAATGCAGCCAATGAAAGCATGAGCAGCGCGAGTAAAAGACTTACCCCCGCCCCGAGGAGTCTCTTTTTCTTCAGGGCGAAAATCCCCGCGACAAAGAAGGCAAGGCTCAAGACGGCAAACAGGATCGCAGTGATGATTAAAAAATTCGGCATCGGTAACATCTTCCCTCCTTAGTAACCCCTTGGGTCGTAAAAGGGGGCCGAAAGGGGAAATCCAGAAATCGTCTCCCGGAGTTTCCTTTCAGCTTAATCTTCTTTTTGTCTTGGAAATTTATCTTTAAATTTGTTCAGTAATTTTCTTGCCCAGACAAATTCAGTGGCCAGAATGGCCAAGCCCAAAGGGATTACCAAAATAGCCGTCCCGGGGAGTACAATCGCCTCAGGCGGCTTCATAGATCACCCTCCCGTACTTGTTTGCCGGATATGCTAAGCCGCCAATAACCTCTTTGGTCTCTTCAAACCGTTCGGGGTCCATGGCAAAAACATCTACGGGAACACCAAGGTCCCCCAAAGCTTCCCGTAACCGGGTACTCTCTTCCCGTTGACTTTCAAATCCACGCTCGATGACCAGTAGATCCAAATCGCTGTCACGTGTCATGGCGCCCGTTGCCGCGGAGCCGAATAAAATGATTCGTTCAG
>Ga0315291_10010648_pt1 | contig 11226 bp, 7 predicted proteins | sample YL17G12_20_MG_FD_203070 | JGI IMG/M metagenome (GOLD analysis project Ga0315291, IMG submission 203070) | Sediment microbial communities from Yellowstone Lake, YNP, Wyoming, USA - YL17G12_20 | ecosystem: Environmental > Aquatic > Freshwater > Lake > Sediment | place: USA: Wyoming | collected... | reverse complement strand
AAAGACCCCTGAGGAATCTGAGATTTATCGGCGCGCGTCCGTATCAGCTCGCCCCTCATGCTTCCAAATGAACCTGCTCTGGAAGGCTCTGAGGAGGTATTGCCCCAGATGCTCGGGGAAAGCCTTTCCTGCCGGGGTGTGGAGCGAAATCCGGAACCAACCGGTTGTCCCTTGTCCATGCCCGAAAAGGAAGGGCTTGATAGACGACCTGACAGGGCGCCGGATGGCACTTGACGTCCCGCCGGTCTCTCGGCAAAAGCCAATGTCGCCACAAGGCAAATGATTAATGCGCCCATCAGAAGATTTGTTGCTTTGAATCTCATCTCAATCACCTCCATAACCAACCCATTTAATCACTCTTGATAATAGAAGAGAGCAAATACTATGCCACTACTAAAGGGTGGGAGATTTGCCATTACCCAAGATAAATCAATACTCTACGTCAGCACTTCACATGCAACCATAGTGTAATACACTGCTGTCTGATTATCGGACAGCTTTTTGTGCTATTTATAGACAAATGATGCCAAACCTTAGATGATTTTCACTTATTACTTCTGGTATGAAACGCAAATAGCAATCGGACATCAATTCACACATAAATCCTCGGCACACGTGGACCGAGGGCGCAGGTAACCTCATAAGTGATGGTTTCCATCCACTGAGCCACTTCCTCAACCTTCAGGATATTTTCCCCCATTTTACCCCAGAGGAGGACATCATCCCCCACTTCCGCCTCCGGGATATGTGTGACATCCACAAGGGTTTGGTCCATGCAGACCCTGCCAACAATGGGGGCGCGACTGCCACGAATCACCACCTCGCCCCTGTTGGAGAACTTTCTTGAAAAGCCATCGCCATAGCCAATGGGAAGCGTCCCGATGCGGCTTTTACGTGGCGTCTGCCATGTTCGACCGTAACTGATAAAGCGACCCTTTGGGTGGTGCCTGATTTCTACCAGTTTTGTCGTCAATGTCATGACCGGTTCTATAAGGACAGAGGGTCTTGTCTCCGGTCCTGGTAGCATGCCATATAGCATAACTCCGGCGCGCACCATGTCATAATAGGCATCCGGATGCTGGAGTATAGCGCCGGAATTGGCGGCATGGATGATGTCAAATCTGACCTTTGCCCTTGCGGTTGCCTCAAGAAACCGTTTAAAATTGGAATTCTGCCAGCGGGTATATGAGGGGTCGGCAATATCCGAGACCGCAAAGTGGGTGAAGGCGCCTTCAAGGTGAATCCCTCTGAGCTTTTTCAATCCGCCTGAGGCGGATATCAGGTCTTTCCACCAGAACCCGAAACGCCCCATGCCGGTGTCGACCTTGATATGGACGCGCGCCTTTTTCCTGAGTTTCAATGCGGCGCGTCCAAGGGCACGGGCGAGGTCAAATGTGCCCACCGCAACAGAGATGTCATTGGCAACGCATATTTCCGCCGTGTCGGGAAATGTAGGTCCAAGGATAAGTATCGGTGCGGAAAGACCTGCCTTCCTCAGGGCAAGCGCCTCATCAACCGTGGCAATGCCGAGCCATTGCGCCCCCGCCTCAAGCGATGCCCTCGCCACCTCGAGCATCCCATGACCATAGCCATTTGCCTTCACCACTGCCATGACCATGGAATTTCCCACCTTCTCCTGAATAGCATGGACATTGTGGCGCACTGCTTCAAGAGAGATGGTTGCGATTGTTGGACGGTATCCGTTCATACAATTTCACCATTTAAAACTCGCTTCCAATTAACAATGTATAGAAAAATCATCCCGAGGGTGCACAACTGTCAAACATTTCCAAAGAAAAAAAGCAGGGACAAAAAATCCCTGCTGTTTTTTAAGAGTTCAAAAGAGATGAGCCGGACAGACCTTACTTGGTGGGCACGAATATCATGGAGCCCGGTCTGGGTTCTTTCTCTACGGGAATGGGATTCTTGGCGCGGATGGCGGCGGCTGTTGTCCCATGAGCCTTGGCTATGGATTCAAGCGTATCGCCTTCTTTAACTTTATATTGAACGCCTTTTTCCCGCGGAGCGGGCTGTTCAGTCTTACGGGCTTTGCCCTCCGTCTTCGTTCCCCCCTCTACCGCCGCTTCAGATTTCTTCTTCATGGAAAGGGCGCTCTGGAGCCTCGAAATCTCATCCTCAAGGTTTTTGACCTTGGACTTCAGCTCCTCTATCTCTGCAGGCGAGACGCCGCCTGCCGCGGCTGGGTTCTGCTTGAGATTTGTCAGGTCCTGCTTCACAGTATCCATATCGGCATTGGTATCCTTGATACTTGCCTTTATCTGGTCGACCTGATCTACCAGCTCAGCAATTTTCTGGAACTTCTCCTGGATAATGGGATTCTGTTCCGGATTCTGTGAGCATGAACCCAGAACCAACGCCAGCGCAACCACAACTGCTCCGAGCATCAGCATTCGACTCTCCATCTCAATCTCCTCCTTCACTTCAATTTATACTACAAAACTTTATACTACCCATTATTAATATGCCTGCGGGGCCATCAATGGAAGCCCCTGGTAACTTCCAATTATCAACCGACGAGAAGGCTCTCCTCTACGTTTTCAAACTTGACGGAGACCAGCTTGGAGACGCCCGGCTCTTCCATGGTCACACCGTAGATGGTATCCGTCAGCGCCATGGTCTGCTTGTTGTGGGTGACAATGACAAACTGTGTATTATCGGCAAATGTGCCCAGCAGTTCCTTGAAACGCTCCACATTGGCGTCGTCAAGGGCGGCGTCAATCTCATCAAGCAGGCAAAATGGGCTTGGCTTATACATAAAGATGGCAAAGAGGAGCGCAACGGCGGTGAGGGATTTCTCGCCACCGGAAAGGAGCGAGAGGTTCTGCAGCTTTTTCCCGGGCGGTTGCGCCACAATATCGACACCCGGTTCCCGCGCCTTATCCTCCTCATCCTCAACAATAATGATATCCGCCCGCCCGCCGCCAAAGAGGGTGCGGAAGGTTTCAATAAAGTTCACACGGATGTTCTCAAAGGCATCATTGAAGAGTTGTTTGGTGGTCTGGTCGATATGAGAGATGGTCTTTTTCAGCGATTCCTTCGCCTCAAGGAGGTCTTTCTGCTGGGTGGTGAGAAACTCATACCGCTGGATTGCCTCCTGATACTGGTCAATAGCGGCGGCGTTGATGGGTCCGATGCGGTCAATCTTGTCCTTCAGTTCTCCAAGCTGGTTTATAAGAGAATCTCGGTCGCCGGAGACCTCGCCCACCTCGCCGCAGATGGTTTCAACGCCTTTCTGGAATTTCTCCTCCGCCTGCTGACTGAGACTCTCCATCTGGGCTGAGTATTGCGTCCGTTTAAGGTCGAGTTCATGAAGTGTATTCTGGACCTCGTTGAAATCCCTCTGCAGGACAGTGACCTCCTGTCCGAGTTTCTTCAGGTTCAGGGTGAGGGTTTCTTTTTCCTGGAGGCGGATGGTAATCTCACGCTCCATCTCCTCCCTCTCGTGTATGAGTGACTGGAGGTTATTTTCCGCCTCCCGCATGGAAGCAACAAGTTCCGCCTTGCGCGTGGAGAGATTTTCCATCTCCCTCATCTTTTGCTGGATGGAGTGGTCACTGGATTCAAGGTTGCTTTTGGCGGCGGTAAGGCGCTCGCTGAGGGCATGAAAACGCTCCTGCTGGCGCGTCTGTTCGAGGAGAAGACGGGAGACTTCTTCATCAAGTTCATTCTGCTCCGCCTTATCTGCCTCCAGTATGGTTATCAATTCGTTAGTTGCCCTTCTCACCTGCTCGATGCGTTGTTCAAGTCCGGCAATCTGGCGATTGTTTACCTCTATGGTTTCATCATACTTCACCAGTTCCGCCTTGTGGAGGGTTATCTTCTCCTCCATTGAACGGACGAGGGTGAGATTATCCTGACAATTTTTACCGGCGGACTCCACATCCTTCAGCAGGGAGGCTTGAGCGAGTTCTCTTTCATGGAGGGTTGATGTCAGTGAGTTAAGGGTGGCGCGGCGGTTTTCAATATCTTTTTTTGCAGAGGCAAGTTTTGCCTCCATCTCCTGCGCGCTTTTTTTCAAAGTGGCAATCAAATTTACAAGTTCGCGCGATTCGCGTTCACGTGAAAGAATGCCGGACTTTTTATCCGACCCCCCCATGATGAAGCCATTTTTTTCGATACAATCGCCCTCAAGGGTGACATAGCGGGCGTGCTTTCCCTCGCTGAGGAGACGCCGCGCCGCCGCCAGATTTTCCACAACCACTGTGTCCCCAAGGAGGGCATCTATGAGGTTTTTTTGCTCCGAACCGCTCTCCACCAAGTCACGCGCAAGTCCAACCACGCCTCCGGACTCAAGGATAGACTGCATGTTGCCATTGGAGGTTTCGAAGAGGACGAGGTCGCGCGGGAGGAACCCCGCCTGCCCCGCCTTTTTTTCCTTGAGGTAATAAAGCGCCTTCTCAACCCTGTCAGAGTCCATAGAGATGATTGCCTGCAGACCGGAACCGAGAGCGGTCTCTATCGCCTGCTCGTAGCTTTCCGGCAGGGTGATGCAAGAGGCGATGATTTCGCCAACGCCATCCATCTCCCCGCTTTTTGCGGCTTTCATGATGGTCTTGACGCCCCTCTCAAATCCCTCATAGTTCCGCCTGAGTTCCTGCAGGACGCCGAGGCGGGATTCTGCATCCTGAAGGCGCATGACCATTACCTGAAAACCCGCGCGGTCGTGCTCAAATACAGCCTCGCATTTCTTGAGCTCCCTGTCCGCGGCGCCCGTCTTTTTGCGCAGGGCGGCAATCTCAGACTCGCAGGCAATAAGGGACTTTTTACGTTCGTTCAGAAGCGCCTCAAGTTCGGCAAGGGTGGAAATCTCACCCGCCAGCGTCTCCTCATCTTCCTTCATCTGCGACGCAATTTTTTCCCGCATTGCATCCGCATAGCGAATCTCATTCAAAAGGCGCGCTTTTTCAGAGAGACAGCGGCTCTCCTCATTTTTATGCTCCTCAAGTTCGACAAGTTTTGTCTGATGAGACTGCCTGATGTCTTCATGGCGGGACTTTTTATTCTGATAAGTCTTTTCAGTTTTACGAAAAGTGGTCTCTGATTCCTCGAATTCCCTTTTCTGGGCGGCGATTGAGTGTTCCAGCTCCTCCGCGTGTTTCTTTTCCGCCTCCAATTCGTTTGAGAGTTTGGCGCCGGTTTCATCTGCGTTACTATCGCGCTCTTTCAAAAGGGAAATCTGGTGACGGCATTTTTCAATATCCGTTCCAAGGTTAAAGGAAAGTCCCTGGGATTCTGAGAGACCCTGGGCGAGAAGGTCGGACTGTGTCCGTTCCTCTTCACTTTGTGAATTGGTGGCGGCGATTTTTGCAGAGAGGGAGGCATGGTGGTCCGCCACCTCAGCATGCTGGGATTCTACAAGGGCGGAATGTTCCCGCAAAAATTGATAGCGGAGGATGATAAGTCTCTTCTCAATCTCGTTCTGTTCCGAGAGAAGGCGTTTGTAACGCTCAGCTTTTGATGCCTGGCGCTTGAGGGATTCCGCGCTTTTGCGCACCTCCTCAATAATATCTGCCACACGGAGGAGGTCTTCCTCTGTGCGGATGAGTTTGCGAAGCGCCTCTTCCTTGCGACTTTTATATTTCGAGATGCCCGCCGCCTCTTCAAAGATATAGCGTCTCTCATGAGGCTTGGCGCTGATAATCTGGTCAACACGCCCCTGCTCCATGATGGAATACGCCTCCATGCCCACACCGGTGTCCATGAAGAGTTCCACAATGTCTTTCAGGCGGCAGGGGACCTTGTTAAGGAGATATTCGCTCTCACCTGTGGAGAAAAGGCGTCGCGTGACGGAGATTTCCGAGAAGTCGAGGGGAATCCTGCGGTCCTGGTTGTCAATGACGAGTGTGACCTGGGCATAGGAGAGAGCCTTGTAGGAGGCGCTTCCGGCAAAGATGACATCATTCATGCGGCTCCCGCGAAGGGATTTGGCGCTCTGCTCGCCTAGAACCCATCTTACGGCATCAAAGATGTTGGATTTGCCGCACCCGTTCGGACCCACTATGATGGTGATTCCCGGAATGAATTCTACGGAGGTTTTGGTAGCGAAGGATTTAAAACCGGTCAATTCAACACGCTTCAGGAACATTCTGCCACCTCAACAACAGGAAATGGAGCACTTAACAACATCAGATGCTACATCAACAGGAACATCAACATTTCAGAACCGTGTTTTTTCAACCCTTTTCAAGGCAGATTTTAAAATTGCAAATAACTAACCTTCTTCAATATTGCAATCTCATTTTTAAATTACAAAAATATTTAAAATATCTATCCCTGCCTGTCAACATTAAAAGAAAAAAATCATCAAATATTTTTCACCACCTTTTTCATCCATTGTTCTCGCTTTTTTACATGGCAAATCAGGATACCCTTGACACCTTCTGCCTGTCATGAGAACCATAAAATTATACTATATACCGGCAATTTCATAAATCTGCGGAGAACCTTTTTTGAACAAAAGAATAATACCCGCGGCACTTGCCTTCATATTTCTCCTTTCATGGACCGTTTATTTCTTTTTATATTATGGACACAGTTTCCCATTAAGACTTGTCAGCCACTTCCGGAATTTTCCAGAGCAGTTCCCCAGCCCTTTCATTAATATACTCCCGCTTTTTCCGCATCTCATAAGCGCCGCATCACTGATTATTATCGCCCGTTTCATCGGGATGTGTGCAATCCGCCTGATTTTTACGAATCAGTCCATTCCGACGGATGTCATAAATCCCATCGCCTGCCTGCTTGGATTTTTCCTCCTCGGGATGATGACATTTTTCCTCGGTGTGGCGGGACTTCTCTACAGGGGGGTTTTTCTTGCTTTAACCATCCTGTTACTCATAATGGCGCTCTGCGATTTAATCAAAACCCGCAGAGAACCTCGTGATAAATCTTCCCCCCTGTCCGCCTCCTGGAACATTGCGCCATTTTTAATCTTCCTCGCTCTGGCGCTTGTCTGCCTTGCCTATACTCTGACGCCCCCCATCCAGAGCGACGCCCTCCGCTACCACCTCGCCGCACCTCAGGAATATATCAAGCGGCACAGGATTCATTATATCCCCCTTTCGGCATTTTCAAACTTTCCCTTCCTGATTGAGATGTTATTTCTCTACGGGATGCTCCTCACGGGCGACCTCCTTGCCAGCCTGATGCACTATACATTCTGGGTCATATCATTCTTTCTTCTGCGCGGGTTCATTTCTCATTTCTGGGGAGCGGGCGACGAGAAAGAGCGGGGATTCCTTACGCGGGACTTTATCGCAACCCTGTGTGCGCTTGTTTTCGTCTCCATCCCCGCAGTCGCCATTGTTGCATGCTGGCAGTTTATCGATATTGGACTCGCCGCATATTTTTCAGGTTTCATCCTCTGTTTCTGCCTGTGCTTGGAGAGACGTGATTCGGGTTGTATCATTCTGACAGGCATCATGGGCGGCGCACTGCTGGGGATAAAATACACCATGATTCCCGTCGTACTTTTCGGATGTTGCCTTATGGGATTTATGGAATGGCATCGCAGGGCAGGCGATAATGTGAGGATATCATCATGGCGGCGCTCTTTTTTAAGGGAGCCTTTTCAACTCGGCATGATAGCGTTTCTGTGCGCCATGCCATGGTATGTTAAGAATATCTTTTTTACCGGCAATCCGCTTTACCCGATGTTTTACAGAATTTTCGGGGGTCGGGACTGGAGCGCCGCCAATGCGGCATTCTATGCGGCAAAGGCATCAGGCAAGGGACTGGGCAAAAGTCTGACGCATCTCTTTTTCTCACCCATCCAGGCTACTTTCCATTGGGACCTTTTTGAGACGTTCAATCCCGGTCCATTCCTTTTATACTCCTTCCCGCTTCTCCTTCTCTCCTCAGCGCTCCTCTTCAAAAAGGAGCGGCGGAAGATATTTATAACTTTGTTATCATTCGCAGGCGTGTATTACATTCTCTGGTTCTTCGGATATCAGAGCAACCGGTTTCTAATCCCGTTTTACGGACTTGCCACCCTGATTATTGCCGGATTTCTCATGGAACTCAGGAAATTGACCATTGCCGGAGGACACATCCTTGCCGCGGGTCTCCTCTTATGCGCACTCTATTCTTCCGCCTGGAACGCGCGCTGGATTCTGACGGAGGCTCAGCCGCAACCATTGCAGGTCTTTCTCGGAATGCAATCCCGCGAGGAATATCTCTCCGCCGCACTTGATTACTACCCCGCCATCCGAGCCGTCAATGCAGACATGCCGCCTGATGATGCCATCCTTTGCATTGGCGAACACCGCGCCTATTATTTCAAGCCGCGACTCATCATCAGCGATTGGTTTGACACACCCGCCATCCTTGACCTTATCCGCAAAACAAAAAACAATAACGAGGTCTTTTCCCTCCTGAGGAAAAACCATTGCACCCACGTCTTCTTCAACAAGGGGGAACTCGACAAATACCATGACCTCTTTTTCAAGCCGCGCTTCTCCCCGCCGGAATATGAACGATTCTCAGATTTCATGAAATCACCAAGACTGCACTTGCGTTACCAGATTGGAATGGTTTTCATATACAGGATTGATTTTGAGAAGGAGGGATGATTTATGAAGGCTAAAATTGTGCAGATATTTCTGACGGCGCTTATTACATCTGTGATTATTCTTGTGGCGCAGGTCATACTTTCTGACAGGGCACCCGCCTTAGAAAGCCGCGCTCACGCCCAGCAGGTTTTCACCGGAAATCTTTACACCCTCAATCAGGACACATTTGTCATCACCAGCAGCTCCACAGGCTCTGACGTTTATGTGTTCCATTTTGATGCAAATCCGGAAATTGAAAAAAGCACTATCAAGTTTATCACAAGGGCACAGGCGAGATGACAACGCAAACAGGACTTAAACTCCTCACTGTCACGGAGCTGACGAACTTCATAAAGGACACGCTGGAGTCCATGGTGGGACGCGTGCGTGTGCTGGGGGAGATTTCGGGTCTGCACACTTCAAATTCGGGACATGCCTATTTCACCCTGAAAGACGAAGGGGCGACGCTTAATTGTGTCATGTTCCGCAATGTTGCGGTGAAAATCGCCATACTTTTGAAAGATGGACTCAAGGTGGAGGCGACAGGTGAGGTCACGGTTTACTCCTCGCGGGGGCAGTATCAGCTGGTTATCGAAAATCTCATCGAGGCAGGCATCGGGGAACTTTTCCAGCGATTTGAGGCTCTGAAGAAGAAGCTTGCGGCGGAGGGATTATTTGACGCCGCCCGCAAAAAGCCAATCCCCTTTCTCCCTTTGCGCATCGGGGTTATCACCAGCCCGACAGGCGCCGCTGTCCGGGACATCATAAATATCCTGACACGGCGGTCCCCGCACCTCCATATCATCTTATACCCCACGCTCGTGCAGGGGAAGGAGGCGTCTTCCGAGATTGCGAGAGCCATCCGCCGCATGAATGAACTCAACCTCGTGGATGTTTTGATTGTCGGGCGCGGTGGAGGCTCGCTGGAAGACCTCTGGGCATTCAACGAGGAGGAGGTGGCGCGGGCGATTTTTGCATCCCGCCTCCCCATCATCAGCGCCGTGGGGCATGAGACGGATTTCACCATCGCCGATTTTGTCGCCGACCTTCGCGCCCCAACACCCTCAGCCGCCGCGGAACTTGTAACGCAGAATCACCAGCGACTCATGGAAATCATGCCCAATATATATGGACGTCTTGAACGGGCGATAGAGCATTATATCGAGGTCAGGCGTCTGCATCTCAAGCAACTCGCTACCAGCCATATCCTCCACTCCCCTGTCAATCGCCTTCAGCAGTATCAGCAGCGCCTTGATGAAATATTGGAGAGGCTCCGGCTGTATTCAAGAACGCTCATAGAGCATGCGAGGCGTCAGTTCGCCCTCATCATGGCGAGACTGGATGCGCTGAGCCCGGAGTCCGTCCTTGCCCGCGGTTACAGCATCGTCACAAAACCTGAAACAGGGGAGGTTGTGAAAAACGCACAACAGGTAAATGAATCTGAACAACTTGATGTGAGATTACATAAGGGAAATCTTGGGGTTATCGTTGAAAAAAGAGAACTGAATAACCAATGATAAACCATTAATCGCCATGAAAGGTCTTTATGAATTCAGACCCGTGCGTTTTTCGTGAGATTGCATTTGAGGATAAGAAGACCATTGACGGGTTTTTTGCCCGTTATGACAAACCGCTTTCTACTTATAATTTTGCCAACCTTTTCATGTGGGGGCGTCTGCACAAATACTGGTGGACGATTTACATGGATAGACTTGTGCTTTACTCTGACATGGATGAAAGCGCAATCATGCCTCTGGGCGAGGCGCTCACCACAGAGGATTTGCTCCAACTCTCAGACATTCTGCAAAAGCAGGAGCGCAAAGGAAATTTTTGTTTTGTTCCCGTTCAATTCGCTCTGGAGCACAAGCCGAAACTGGAACAATATTTCACCCTGAAACTGGATGAGGACAATGCGGATTATATTTATTCCACGCGGAAGCTCTTTGAGTTGAAGGGAAAAAAACTCCACAAAAAGAAAAATCTGCTTTCGCAGTTTCAGCGGGAGAACCCCGATTGTCTCTGTCAGAAACTGGAACCCCGATTCTTCGGCGAGTGCATTGACCTCTCCGAAAAATGGTGCGAGGATAAATCTTGCGATATTGTCGCATACGCTTATGAGACCGATGCCCTGCGTCGCGGGTTTGAATATTTTAAACCGCTTGGTCTTGACGGGCTTGTCCTGCTCATCCAGGAGCACGTTATCGCCTTTGCAGTCTTCAACCGCCTGAACAAGAACATCGCCCTCATACATTTTGAAAAATATAACAGGGATATCAAGGGCTCAGGACAGGCAATAAACCGGGAGACTGCTCAACACCTTATGGGAGAATATGAATTCCTGAACCGGGAGCAGGACCTTGGACTGAAGGGATTGCGCCAGGCGAAACAGTCCTATGACCCGGAGGTATGGTCGCTCACCTATCGTCTCATCCGCAAAGGGACATGATGTGCCAATGTGAGCAAACCACTGCGGAAAAAATTCCCTTGCCAGCGCACACTCCGTATGAAAGAAACAATCCCATTAAATGACCAGCACAACACGAAAATATTCCATTTCACTAATGGCTGAAGACAGGCCCGGGATTGTCGCCGCCGTCTCCGGCAGTATCCTGGACCTGCAGGGAAATATTATTGCCATCAGTCAGACGGTTGTTAA
>Ga0315291_10010642_pt1 | contig 11230 bp, 10 predicted proteins | sample YL17G12_20_MG_FD_203070 | JGI IMG/M metagenome (GOLD analysis project Ga0315291, IMG submission 203070) | Sediment microbial communities from Yellowstone Lake, YNP, Wyoming, USA - YL17G12_20 | ecosystem: Environmental > Aquatic > Freshwater > Lake > Sediment | place: USA: Wyoming | collected... | reverse complement strand
GGCCTCTAGACGATGGGGGCTTATTTTTTTTAGATAGTTTATACGAAAAGGAAGCACATGTCAACGGGGCTCGATGCAGAGCATGTGGAGTCGAGTCCGAGAACCTCATCTCACTTGAGAAAAAAAAGTCGAGAGCTCACATACGGCGGAAAACCTGAGCACCGCTTTGCTTATGTGAGCTCTAGAGGAGTAGAAACATCTTTTCTATGACTTGATATAGGATTCTTACAGGCTCTTTTTTTTATTCTCATTACGTTTTCGATTAATCAAGGGTGGGAAAAATTCACTTTTTATCTCTTTTTAATATATTTATATTCTTACGGTTATTCATATAGAAGAATACAAGCCTGAAGGATGTCCTCGAAATAACTACAGACTACTCGTGAATACAGTGCTTTAGTTGATGATCCTGATATCTCCTTGGATTCAAATAAATATTGACGAGAGCATTCTATTTGACCAGGAATCTTTCTCTCTTTGAGAATTACCTTCTCTATTACTTTAGACAACTTTGAGAATACCGATCCATAACTAGAAAAATCATTTTCTATACTTCGAGGCTCTTAACTACTTTATAAAACGAGTATAAAACTCTATTAATACACTAAATATTAGGTATAGGCTTATGCTCTTAAATACTACGTCTTTACTCGCCATGTACCTTCTATAGTACCTTAGAATATACCCTCTATACGGTAGGGATACCCTACCTATTGAGACAGTGTTTTTTCCGCATAAACATTAACTATTTTGCAGGTCACTTTTTTACTTTTGCACTGTTGTGCACAACATGTTCCATGTTAAATCTAACTTTGTATTTTCTCATATTTTTTGACTTAAAAGGGCCTCGCACTCTTCCTCTTTTATCGTCATAAGATTCCCTAAGATGTTATCTTTCACATTATATACGAGACCTGCTTAAAACTCTATATTTGGCTTTGGTTAGGCGGGGTATCTAGAGAACGTCATGTTTCTATAGAGATGACCGTCTCCAGTACAGAGCGTTTACAAAGAAATGGGTGCTCTTCCCGTCATCGGGCCACATGGATTTGCATGTCTCGAAGAAAAGCTCTACTCTATAAAATGATAAATGTGCTATTGGAGTATACCCTCATGTTTACAAACGCAATGTTTGATCTTGCCGAGGTTTCGGTTGGTCAGCACTATTACTGGCACTTCGGGTCCTACGAAGTACATGGCCAGGTGCTGATGACGACGTGGGTCGTGTTAGGGATTATTGCGACGATTTCTTTTTTAGGAAATTCAAACTTAAAGCCCCAAGCGCCAGAAGGATTACAAAACGTAACAGAATATATCACAGAATTTATTCGTGACTTAGCAAAAACACAAATTGGTGAGGAAGATTATTTATCGTGGGTTCCTTTTTTAGGTACGATTTTCTTATTTATTTTTGTATCAAATTGGTCTGGAGCTCTTTTTCCGTGGCGTTTGATTGAGATTCCGAATGGTGAACTTGCAGCACCGACGAATGATATTAATACAACGGTAGCCTTAGCTCTTTTAACGTCGATTGCATATTTCTATGCTGGTCTTCGTAAGAAGGGTTTAGGGTACTTTAAACGCTATATTCAACCTGCAGCCTTCTTACTTCCAATTAACATCTTAGAGGATTTTACAAAACCTCTTTCATTAAGTTTCCGTTTATTTGGTAACATCCTCGCGGATGAATTAGTAGTAGGTGTATTAATTGCTTTAGTACCCCTTGTCGTACCCATTCCTCTGATGCTTTTAGGTCTCTTTACGAGTGCGATTCAAGCCTTGGTATTCTCGACATTAGCGGGTGCCTATATTGGTGAGTCTCTGGAAGATCACCATTAATTGACAACTTTCTTTACGGAAAGTCAAGAAAGCTCTGAACACCTGTAGTGTGCGTCTACCCTTTGAGGACGTCCCATGAGGTGGAGAGTCGAACCATGAAAAAGGTTTCAATAAAAAAATACATTGTAATGTATAAAGAATTTTCTACTAAAGGAGATCACCTTGAGAACTTTCTGCACTGGGAGTTCTCAAGGGTCTTTCTTTTTGTTAGTATAAAGTTGAATCATTCTATTTGGAGATAAGATCATGAACCCAATTATTGCTGCTGCTTCTGTTATTGCTGCTGGTTTAGCTGTTGGTTTAGCTGCTATTGGTCCGGGTATGGGTCAAGGAACAGCTGCTGGTTACGCGGTTGAAGGTATCGCTCGTCAACCAGAAGCTGAAGGAAAAATCCGTGGTGCACTTTTATTAAGTTTCGCTTTCATGGAATCTCTAACAATTTATGGACTTGTTGTAGCACTTGCTTTATTATTTGCGAACCCTTTTGTTTCGTAAGAAGGCACATCTACATAAGTAATTGTATTGGTCCTATCCATACAATGACAAAGACATACTTCGGGAGGTTTGTATGAATCATCTTATCCTTTTGATGCACTTGCCTCTTGGTGAGGGTTTTGGTTTCAATGGGAACATTTTAGAAACAAACATTATTAACCTAGCTGTTGTAATTGGTGTTGTCGTAACCTTTGTAGGCGACGCGCTTCGTTCGCTGCTCGACAATCGTAAACAATTAATCGTGAATTCGCTCCAACAAGCGGAGCAACGAGCAAAAGAAGCTCAAGCCCGTTTAGAAGAAGCACGTACACAGTTAGCACTGACGCAGAAGAAAGCTATCAGTATTCGTGAACAAGGAAAAACGAATGCTGAACAAGAGACACGTAACTATCAAAATCAAACACAAGAAGATACAGCACGTTTTTATGAGTTAAAGGATGAAACACTTCGTCTTCAACAACAAAAAGCGGTTGCGCAAGTATCGCAAAAAGTTATTGGTTTCGCCCTAGCAAAGGTGCGTGAAAAATTAACACAACGTCTTGATGCAACTTTTCATGAATCAGTAAATAATTTTAATGTTGTTCTATTCACGAATTACACTCCTCGTTAAATTGAGTGAGTAAAAAGAAAAAAATCCGTACGATGTTGACGTATCTCCTCTTTCGGGAGGTCCTACGTCTTGCAAATACAGTACCATGTGAGGAGTCTATGAATGGTTAAAATTAGACCGGACGAAATTAGCAGTATTATTCGACAACAAATTGAACAATACCAACAAGAAGTCCAAGTCGTAAATGTGGGAACTGTCTTCCAAGTAGGGGATGGTATTGCTCGTATTTATGGTCTTGAGAAAGTTATGGCTGGTGAGCTTCTTGAGTTTGAAGATGGAACTATTGGGATCGCATTAAACCTAGAAACGAAAAATGTTGGTGCGGTACTCATGGGGAAAGGCTTAGCAATCCAAGAAGGATCATCGGTTCGTGCAACGGGTAAAATTGCCCAAATTCCAGTAGGTGACGGCTATCTAGGTCGTGTTGTAAACTCACTAGCTGTACCAATTGACGGAAAAGGTGCCATTGCCACAAGTGAAACTCGTTTAATCGAATCACCTGCCCCTGGTATTATTTCTCGTCGTTCAGTCTATGAACCATTACAAACTGGTTTATTAGCCATTGACGCAATGATTCCTATTGGCCGTGGTCAACGTGAATTAATCATTGGTGATCGTCAAACAGGAAAAACTGCAGTTGCGATCGATACGATTTTAAACCAAAAAGGAAAAAACGTAGTTTGTGTCTATGTTGCCATTGGTCAGAAAGCATCATCTATTGCTCAAGTAGTTAATACGCTTCAAGAACGTGGTGCTATGGATTACACTATTATTGTTGCCGCAACAGCTGATTCTCCAGCAACGTTACAATATCTTTCTCCATATACTGGTGCCGCTTTAGCTGAATACTTTATGTATACAGGTCGTCATACATTAACAATCTATGATGATTTATCGAAGCAAGCACAAGCATACCGTGAAATGTCATTACTTCTTCGTCGTCCGCCAGGTCGTGAAGCATACCCAGGTGATGTATTCTATTTACACTCACGTTTATTAGAGCGTGCAGCAAAATTAAGTGATGCATTAGGTGGTGGTAGTATGACAGCCTTACCAATTGTTGAAACACAAGAAGGTGACGTTTCGGCATATATCCCAACAAACGTTATTTCAATTACTGACGGACAGATTTTCTTATCGGCAGATATCTTTAACTCTGGTATTCGTCCGGCAATTAACGTTGGTATTTCAGTATCTCGTGTAGGTTCTGCGGCACAAGTTAAAGCAATGAAACAAGTTGCTGGTAAATTAAAGTTAGAGTTAGCTCAATTCGCTGAACTTGAAGCATTCTCGCAATTCGCTTCTGATTTAGACCAGACAACACAAAATCAACTTGCTCGTGGGGCTCGTTTACGTGAGTTATTAAAACAAGCACAAGCATCTCCACTCTCAGTCGCTGATCAAGTTGCAAGTATTTATGCTGGAACAAACGGCTATTTAGATACAATCCCAGTAGGGAGTGTTAAGGAATACCTTGAAGGTTTCCGTAAATACTTAGCAACAAGTAAAGCAAAATACGGTGAGATTATTGCATCAACATCTGCATTGAGTGCGGATGCAGAAACACTTTTAAAAGAAGCTATTAAAGAATTTACTGAAGAATTCTTAGCTAAAAAATAAGGTGTTGTTTTAGGTAATTCCTCGTTGAACCACCATGCTGTCTTGTTCATTTGAACAAGACGGAGGGTGGGTTTCTACTCAAATAATAATTTATTTTTGCCCTTGGCCGGACTTGAACCGGCACGCTCAAGAAAGAGCACAGCGACCTCAACGCGGCACGTCTACCAATTTCGTCACAAGGGCAGTCTTACCTTTTAGTGTACCGGGTAAGACGACTCAGGTCAAAACTTTGCTTTAGAGAGGTGACCTCTAACGCATATATTTTTTGTTGTTTATCTTTTTATACTAGAGTATCTAAGTATATATTTAAACTAAGTGTATGATTTTTCGGAGACCTTTTATGGGCTTTCTCTTTCTTTGTGCGATTATAAGAGTTGCTTGTCTTGTATATGTTTCTGTACCGTCGTAGACACCTAGTTTCTGCACCAGTTCCAGTGGTTGTACCGGTCATTTCGTTTTGGAAAACAAAAATAGTTATCTACGGATTTGCCGTATTAATATGCCTGCTGGCTATTTCACCACTTCTACTACTTGCTGAATTCAACAAACATTGAATAACAATAAGAACTTACAGAACGTACCGTAAGAAGTTGCTGCTATTGAGAAGAACCGAAGAAAAAGTCCTTCGGTTCTTCTCAATAGCAGCAAACGAGCGCACATGAAGACTCTGTAGAAATATAAGGACGAGAGTGTATTCCCCTTATTGACTCAGATTAGGCACTAGCCGCTTCTTTTGCTGCATACATGACATCAAGAGTAATTCGTGTAACACCCTGTTCTTTTGCGAATTTTTCAGTATTTCGTTTAATTTTACCTCGAACAAAGCCTGGGATTTTTTGTAATTCGGCGACTCCATCAGCTGCCCATTCAACACCATTTTCACTCGATAATTCCTTAGAAATGACTTCTTTTGTATCATGACCACCAAAAATTTCTAATAAATGATCTTCCATACCAAGTGTAAACGAGTTATAGACTAAATCAGCGATTTGATTCGTTCCTTCATAGCCTAAGAATGGGCGAAAACTCAGTGGAAAATTTTGAATATGGACTGGAGCTGAAATAACACCACAGGGAATATCCAGACGTTTTCCAATATGACGTTCCATTTGCGTTCCGAAAATAGCTGCGGGTTCAACACGCGCAATAACATCTCCTACTTGTGTATGATCATCAGTAACTAAAATTTCGTCACAACAGCCGTAGACTTGTTCACGGAACCAATTGCTTTCATGTTTGCAATAGGTACCAGCACAAGAGACGCGAATACCCATCTCACGTGATAAGATTTTCGTCATTGCGGCAGCATGAGTAGCATCACCAAAAACAACTACTTTTTTCCCAGTTAAATTCTGACAGTCGATTGAGCGAGAAAACCACGCAGCTTGTGAAATAAAACGTGTCTGTGTGTCAATAAAGGCTTCAACGGCATCGACGGAGAGCATCGGTGTTTCTGTTTCAAAAGCACAGTCACGTAAATAACCAAAAAGTTCACGAATAAAGCCCGCCATATCTACCAAACCCATAGGGATCGTTTGGGTATATGGCATGCCCCATTCTTCTTTTAAATATTCCGCGGTCATGAGACCCACCTCACGATAGGGTAAAATATTGACCCAGGCGGAAGGTAATCGGTGTAATTCCGTAACCAGGCCACCTTCGGGAATAACCAGATTTACGTCAATACCGAGAGATGTGAGAAGTCTTTGAAGTTCACGTGTGTCATGGTGATTATGGAAGCCTAAGGTAAACATTCCTAAAATATTGACTGAAGGTTTTTTTGTCTTTTGCGGTGACCAGGCTAGATCTTTTTTGGCCTTTTCAATATAAAAACGGACAACCTGTTCTAATGTACGATCAGCTGCTTGTAACTCATTAACACGATAGTGATTGACATCGGCGAGAAGAACATCAGCCTCTGATTCTAAGGATGCACGATTTACAAAATTTTGTAGATCCTCTTGAAGAATACTTGAGGTACATGTAGGGGTTAACAGAATAAGATCTGGGCGGTCTTCTTTATCTTTTCGTGTAATATTTTCCACAACTTTTTCTTGCGATCCGCGTGCTAAGACGTGGCGATCCACAATACTGGCAGTAACCGGTGTAAAGTCACGTTCTCGTTCTAACATGGAACGCATAACGTTAAAATAGTCGTCACCTAATGGTGCATGCATAATGGCATGCACATTTTTAAAAGAACTGGCAACACGCAATGTCCCGATATGTGCGGGACCAGCGTACATCCAATAACATAGTTTCATACAACACCTCAAATGACGTTGAAAATTCAATAAAAAATATACTAGAAAAAACGTGTTGAGACGGATAGACACCTCCCAATATTGGGTGTCTCAACACGAAAACAGCGTCGTAGCTTATGACGCTTTCTGCTCTCGGCGAACGACGGGACTTGAACCCGCGAATAATGGAGTCACAGTCCATTGCCTTACCACTTGGCTACGCCCGCCTTGACGAGGGCTTAAAGCACTCGTTGATTTTTCGCAAGTATACAAGTAGTTTTTAACGTCTGTCAAGTTTTTAAAAGAAAATGGCATCATGACATCAAAAGGACTGCTTGTATACTGTAGGGCAAAGACCATAGAAATTAAAGGGAAGACCCTAATCCTACGTAAGATCCGTAAAAGAAAATAGCAAGTAAACCAATAGCTGCAAGACCAACTACCGTTCCAACAAGCCACAATGGAATTCGTCCAGTAGTTCCAGTGTTCGACATTTGTTTTCTCCTAAAAGAAATTCAGCACAACGAAACGTGTACTTAGTTAAAGATATAACTTGAAAATAAAACCGCGAGTACAAAGATTAAAAGTAAACCCCAATAAAGACTCGTACGGTTTAATTCAACTGATTGTTTGTTTGGGTTCGGCGTAGACATAAAAAGTTCAAGCGTAAAAAACGTTCTAACGTTGAATAAACTGCATTGCAGTAATTGATCCTAAAAAGAAAACTGTTGGAACAGCAAGTGCGTGGACTGCGAGCCAACGTACAGTAAAAATAGGATAAGTCGTCGGTTGTTTTGTAGTCATGATAAGAAAAATTGACGTGATGATTTCTAAAGAATCCTCGAGAAACTTCTATTCTTTCGAGCAGTTTCCACAGAAGCGGAAACGAGCGAAAAGAACGAAAAAACAAGATTAATCAACTTGTGAAAGTTGTTTTACTTGTTCTAAAGCATTAAAACGATCTGTAATTAATGGAGCTTCTTGACGATCTTCCGTGAAATACTCATTTGGTCTTGGACTTCCGAAGACATCGTATGCTAAACCTGTACTTACAAATAGCCATCCTGCGATGAAAAGAGATGGAATTGTAATACTGTGAATAACCCAGTAACGAATACTGGTTAAAATATCTGAAAACGGACGTTCTCCTGTAGCACCAGACATGGGATACTCCTCATTGAAATTATACAAGTAGTCAAGCATAGCCTTCGAAGGCTAGATGTTTGATAGGTAATATCTTTTATTATAATAGCCCCAATCCCACGAATCAAGGTTTACCCGAAATAGTCGCATGTAGACGCAAGAAAACAACCCAGAGAGGAACACTTGTATACTTTTTGATCCCTAGGACAATTGTTGTTCCTAACCCCCTCCAAGGCGTTTTATTGGACGCCTTTGGAGGTGATTGATAACTCATCCGTTGGAGTTTTTTGTTACGTAAAGATTTTACGAGAGAAGATTTCTGCTTTGTCACGAAGGCTTTGAATTGCTTCGACAAGTAATTTTTGAGGTTGTTTGCCCAGAGCTTCTTTAATTTCTTTCGGGAGATATTGATCTTTTAATTTTTCGTGTCCTGGCCATACAAAACCACCACGATCCGCGAAAGGAGTTGGTCGGTACTCATTATGCCACCAGTCGATAGGTTGCATCCATGCGCGCATGTCAAAACCTGCTGGCCATTCAGGGAACTTCTCCCAAGGTCGAAGACCGCTAGGGTCTGGTCGAAGGGCATAATAGCGTCCGTACTGTTCTTCTGAAGGAGAGACAAGAGGGTCAAACATATTGGCGAGATATCGATTTGCCTTCTTTTTGTAATCTAAGCGGTTACGGCGGTTTGTCGGAAAAACACCACGAAGGTTTTTATCATTCCAACGGTCCGCTTCCAGATTCACATTCAGAGAGTCTTCCGTCCCCGTGTAATAAGGATTCTTAATAGGCCAAGATTTAAATGTGAGTCTTCTGAGATGACCTTTTTTAGGGTCTCTTCGATGTAATCCTTTCATACCAGCCGTCTTTCTAGGAGCATATCGATTGGTCAACACAAATTGGCGTTTTTTTGTGTCCCACCCACAATAAAATGGACGAGTATTTGCCGCGCGGAAGAAAGGTAATCGTTTTGCTCGTAGAATGCCTCGGGCTTTTTGTGATCGCGTAGCTTTTCTTTGTAAGTCCTGGTTGATGTCTTCACGACGTTTTTGCAGTTCTTCGTGAAGCATTGGATTATGACTTTTTGTTTCATCATACAATGGCTGGTCATATTTCAGGACACGTTGACGATTTTTTAAGGAGTTTGGTTGATTCGCTGGACGTAGATCAACAGACAATAAACGTCGTGCCACACGATAGCTTCCTTTAAACTGGTGATTATAGACCTTATGGGCCAAACTTTTCGTACCACCATAGGCAAGTAAAAATCGACGCTTGTTATTCATATTCTTATAACGGCGCATTGAATTGTAATAATCGGAGAGCATTGTGCGTTTAAAGTACAATTCGGCTTCTTCGGCAGGCATTAAGGCATGATGCTTCGGTTGGCGATTTAAAAATGCGTCAATATCGGTACGCATCAGTGGTTTATAGTAAACGTTATTCCGAAAGCTACGGTTAAAGTGACGGTGTTTTCTTCTTTGGAAGGGCACTTTGAGGTTATTACTCTTCAATTTACGCGATTGAACTTCTTCGGGGAGAAAGGTATTCATATATTCCCAAAGTCGTAGGAAATAGAAGTTTCGACTGTCATTCGGGTCTGCAAAGCTAGTATTCAACCCTAAAAGAGCTTGTTTCTCGAAATCTTGTACTAGTGAATATCTTGATACGTTTCTAAGGGTTTTATCCGAAAGACGACGAAGGTTCTTTCTCCTCCCTTCTTGTAAAAAATCATCGGTTTGTGCTCTCTTACGAGCTTTTACTGTATCCAGCGTGTCTTCCAGCTTAGTAATGCGTTCAAAATGGTTTTTTCTAAAATTACCTTTCTTTTTGAGTAATTGATGACCATCATCGATTAGCTCTACAAGAATTTCCTTTGGAAGGGGGAGACGGTAGGTCTTACGACGGGTACTATAATGATCAAGAATTGTAAATTGATTAAACTGCTCAGGGACCCACTGTTTATTACGTTTAGCACGTGCAGCAAATGCCGCGGCCTCTTTATTATCGCTTCCGGCTTCTTTCTGTTGACCTTGCTCTAGTCTGCTCTTTTCAGACTCTGAGAGATTCGGAGCTATTTTTCTTAACCAAAATTTAATTCGCTGAAGGGAGGCCTTGTGCCTCATCATCAGATCACGTCGCTCGGTTTTTTCGCGCTTCCGGCGGGATCGCCATGCATTTTCCACCGGAAGCATATAATCTTCATCGGTTACGAAATCTTGTCCAGTACCACTATCCGGGTTGATGAGGCCGACCTTATGACTAAGGTAGATACCTCGATCAAATCCAGCAAGTGGATAATCTGCCATAGCCGGGTAGGTCCTCAATAACTCTGGGATGCCCTCGCTATACTGACCATTGTGTTCTTTAAACCAGCTGTCTAACTCCGTATTTGGTGCGAACAAACTACCGCGGGTTAATGCAGTATCATTCGGTACAAAGCCAAGTGGGTTAATTACAAAATAGTCAAGCCCATAAAAAGGAATCGTTGTCAGAGCAATAACCATGATCAAGTATCGACTATATCGTTGGTAATACATATGAAATCGTACCTCAGTAATGCGGCAGATCTGTGTTATGATAAAACGAAAGCCCACGGCGGCTCCGTAAGAAAGAAAAGTAAAGACAAAGGACCCTAGAAGGAAGCCAAGAATATAGATGCTATGTGCTAGGACTAAATTTTGACTGGTTCCAGTAAGCGGCTCCAGAAAGCTTGGCTCCAACCCGACGGTAAAGGTTGTAATATGTTGAAAAATAACTCCTTGTTCACATAGCGTTAATAGAAATGCGACAAGTCCCGTTGAAATATAGACTTGGAGGTCCTTGCTCGTAAGACGACGATGTTGAGCAACCCCTGCGGGACGGCTAAAGTTATAGACGATGTTTGTAATAAGGACTAAGCCAATAATATAATTCCATGGTTCAAGATGTAACCAGGGGAAGATGAGGCTACGCCACCCGAAGAGCACGGACGTGAGGAAAAAGAAATGCCCAGCAATAATACCAAGACTTGTTGTCAATGCCACGGGCCAGCCTTGAAGATAAAAGCGGCGCAGGGCGACGAGATGCGCACAAGAAAAAGGGAGGCATGCAAAGATACTATTAAAAAAACCAACAAAAAATTTATTTTGTACAATTGTCGGCGTTTCACCGAAGGTAAAAATATTTAAGCTGGGGTCACCCGCAAGAACGAGAGCTTCTTTATAGATTAGTCCCGTGTACTTCGGAATAAGGATTGGTAAGTACGTAAAATCACGCAGCCATTGCAAGGTGACAA
>Ga0315291_10010635_pt1 | contig 11233 bp, 27 predicted proteins | sample YL17G12_20_MG_FD_203070 | JGI IMG/M metagenome (GOLD analysis project Ga0315291, IMG submission 203070) | Sediment microbial communities from Yellowstone Lake, YNP, Wyoming, USA - YL17G12_20 | ecosystem: Environmental > Aquatic > Freshwater > Lake > Sediment | place: USA: Wyoming | collected... | reverse complement strand
TGTTCCGCACAGGAGCAGCTTAGGATTGCGGGAACCAAGATGGGAGCAAAATGAAACCCAGCAATATGATCGAGATCGTGCAGTTTATTTGTTCTGGCTGCGGCAAACGATCCCTGTCACCTGTTGTGGATGAGAAGATGAAGTGCAAGCACTGCAAAGAGAAGTATGTCAGAAAAGACGGTGTGTGGCAGGCCGAACGATTTTTGATGATAGATGAGAAAGGGACGAAGATGAAACCCGTTGAAGAGATGACACATGAGGAGCTGGTTGCCCGCTACAAGGCAGGCAATCCATTCGCGGTAAAGGCTGCCCGCGCCAGAGCAAAGGCGATTCGATTTTTAAGGCCATCTGCGCACGAAGCCGCGATGGCCCAGTCATTCCCGCTCGGGGCGGGCTTTGGCAGGCCCGGTGGCGAGAGGCGAATCGAAGCCAGTGTCAACAAGGCTGTGAATACTTGCGAAGCCATCGAGAACGCCAAACACTATGAATCGAAGGCACAGGCTTTTGATGAAGGCAGGGTGAACGCTCAGGGCCGACAGATTGACAAGTTTTCAGTGGAGCGTAGTATAAAGCGCGAAGAGCAGAAGGCAAGGCGAGAGCAGAAGATAAATAAGGCCAAGGCCGAATGCGAAGGCAAGGCGGCGTGGCAGGTTACGGGCGAAGTCTGGGCGATAGCTCATGGGTATTTAAGCGGCGGCGCACACGAGCTTGTTGCGGGAGAGCATACCGAGATAGTGAAGAAGGCAATAGACGAGGGTAAGCCAGTGCCGCCTGCCGTGCTGGAATGGTATAAAGGAAAGGTGCCAGATGCAAATCCGATATAAAAATCCGTGGTGTGGCGCGTCTTATGGCCCCGAGTATTGGGAGTCTGACACGCTCATCGAAGAGATGGGGGACTGCAAGGTGTATCTCCGATATGAATACAGTGTCCCTGTTTACGATGTGGTTTCCGACGGGCTGTGTGTTGCGCAGTGCCCCAGCTTGAGTATGGCCCGCAGGGATGTGAACGAGCGGGGGTGGACCAAGTTTGACTGGTGGAAGAACAGGAGGGGGAATGAAAAAGCCGAAAATCAGGGGTGAGCACTGGAAGGTCGGCGATGTGCTGAAGCCCAGCACTGGCGCGTATGAGATCGGGAATATAGCCATTGTTGTGCGGCGCAAGAATCGGAAGAACCTACAGATCAGGTTCTATGATACCGAGTGCAACTGGCGCGGCAAGATCAACGCGAGGGCGGAAGAATGAAGTGGAAGGAGGCATCAATGGCCAAGAAGAGCAAATACGAAAAGTGGTTTGAATATTGCTACGGCAAGCGTCCGATGACATATCGCCAAGAGAAGAAAAATCAAAGAGATTTGGGAATGATGGAACACCAAGTCGAGCAGCTACAAGAAAAGATCGAAGAGTGTCGAGAACGAATGGAAGATGTTGATCTGTGGGAAGAACGAATGATGACAGCCAAGGCGGCTTGGGCATCTTCTCTGGCAACGCTGATTCAGGAACAGTGTGATAAGAGTTTAGGACGGGGTAAATCATGCGAAGCAACCTGATGACGGTGGAAGAGTTCAAGGCCCTGCTGAAGTTCATATACGCAACCGATGTGTGGCCGGTGACGGATGGAGGGGCGAACAGTGTGACGGAGAATGAGGCCACGGTGAAGGCATGGGCCGACAAGGAAGCACTGAATCGCGGGTATCTCAGCGGATGGGACGCCCACCTGAAGCTGAACGGGAAGTAAAACATGAAGCAGACAAAGCATACAGACAAGGCCGACTCACGTTCTCCTATCCTGCTTTCCATCCGCACGGAGAAGGACGCCCTTCGGTATCTCAGGCAAACGAATCCTGACATGTTTGCCGACCGTGATTTTCGCGATTTGGCGGCCATGATACTGTTGGAATTGGGCAATAGCATTCAGGGTATATCCCCGCTGAAGCTGGTATCGATTATTTCTACGGTACAGACACTGATGTACAAAATGGGAACTGCCGCTATTCAGTCTATTCACGGTGGCCCCAAGATGGCCCGACGATGTGTGGACAACTACAAGAAGAACAGAGAGGGGGCGAAGAACGAATGTATGGCAAACACATAACACTGCGGAGCAAAGACGGCGGCATCGAGTATAGAGTGTTCGTGCTTGGCATGTCGGGAACGACGGAAGATGAGTGGGCGCAGAAGGCCAAGGATGCCATTCGGCGTTCGTTGGATATTCTCGAAGACGAGATGGACAGGGTTTCCAAGGATTGGGTGATGGTCAAGTAGCGTATAATAACAATGCGAGCCACACTGGCTCGAAAATATAACGAAGGAGAGTGCGGTATGAAAGTAGAATTAAAAAAGCTCAAGTCTGACAAGTATCTGTTAAAGATGCGGCCTCTCGATCAATGCGTGGTGAGTCGTTATCGCCAGTCATTGCGAAACGGCGACATATTCCCCGCATTTATCGTGGACAAGAAGACGATGAAAGTTGTTTCGGGGAATCATACTCTGGCGGCTATGAGGCAGGAGTTTCCACTCAAGACTATGGTGGAGGTGGAACTGCGGGATTTTCCAAGCAAGGCCGATTTGTTGACGGTGTTTGCTGAAAGAAATATCGCAAATGGTCATCCGTTGTCGGGCTTCAGCCGAAAGCTTATTACGGCAGAAATGATACGGCTCAAAATGAGTATAGCCGATATAGCCAAGGCGTTGCACATGCCTGAAGAAAGGATACAGATCATCGGCGATCAGGTTGTGACGGTTATTGGCAGCACCGCTAATGGCCTCAAGTATTACAAAGACTTGCCTGTTAAGCGGGGACTGGAAAACATATACGGAAAGGAGATTACTCAGGCGCAATACGACACTCACTGTAAAAAAGATGTCGGCATGACTGCTGTGAAGATGGCTTGCCAGTTGATACGCTGGCTGCATAACGGCTGGGTTGACAACTCAAAGCCCGCCGTAAGGGAGACAATGACAAAGCTGAAGTCAAAACTGGACGAGAATGGATTCTAAGAGAAAGGATTTTTAGGCCAACCATGCTGAGACAACCATCGATAGAAAGCGAGTCAGGAAAGTGGAGACAACCGCAGTAATGGAGCGGGCCGTAAGTAGGAAGGCAACCAATGCGATGGAGCGAGCCAATGCAAGGCAGGCAACCATATGACATGAGCGAGCCAATATCGCAGGAGAAACAGAGCAGAGAATAAAAAACCTTCAATTTCTCTGGATTTTCCTGCTGCTCTTGCAATGTAGTAGAAATAGCAGTTCCACAACGGAACTGAAAATACAAACAAAACAAAGGAGCGGTATGAGGAAGTCAAAAAAAGAGTCAGAGCAGTCTGCAACGGCGGTGGTGGAATCAGCGGCAGTCGAACCTACTGCGGCACAAACAGCGGCAGTGGACAATCCACCCGAAAAGGTGCCTACATACGAAGAGTATCAGGAATTGAGGCACAGAATTCGTCTCGATGTTCGGACGAGAGAAACCTTCCAGCATTCGCGGGTTATTACCGACAACAGACTCGGTTTCAAGGCGGATGGGAAAACAAAGCAGAATTTGTCTCAGTCAAATCTGCGAATGAGTACGGGGACAGAGCATCTAAAGGCTATAGCCGATTTGTGCCGTAACGCAGAAGACGATCTGGAAGAACACTTGCTCGGACTTCTTAAAAAAGAGCCAGTCTATAGAGTGTTTCTGGTCAACATCCGAGGAATTGGCCCCATTACGGCAGGACACATCATAAGCGAATTCGACATTTTCAAGGCCGATACAGTGTCGAAAATGTGGCAATACAGCGGGAATAATCCCGGTATGGTGCCGGGAAAGAAATCCGTTCCGAAGGGGAAATACAAGAAGTCGATGGGTGTGAAAATCGCCGAAGAAGTTACGAAGACTGGAAATATCAGGTATATCGTGCAAACCGACATACCGATTCGCGGCGACAAACTGACGGAAGGATTTGTATCGCCGTTCAATCAGAACCTTCGGATTGCGCTGAATGGCGTTATGGCGGATGTGTTTATCAAGAGCAGAAGTCCATATCGCAAGCTCTACGATGACAAGAAGAATCAATTGGAACACAGCGATAAGCTGATTTACCACGACGGGAAGATGATCCCGTGGAAAGATGCGAGCGACGGCCATCGGCATAACGCGGCAAAGCGGTATATGGTTAAAATGTTTCTGGCCGATCTGTATAACGCATGGCGGCCTTGCTACGGGCTGTCTGTGCGCCCGAGCTATCAGGAAGAGAAGCTGGGGCATAAGCACAACATAGCGGCAATGTAGGGTCTAGGGCTGGCACGGCTGGGGAAGGCGGCTGTGCCAGCCTTTCGTGCAGAGCGAGTCAATATTGATAAGACAACCACGTAACGGGAGCGAGTCATTGTGTTGGAGACAACCACCGTGTTTGAGCGAGTCAGGTCTGCGAAGACAACCAAAGGTCGTGAGCGAGTCAACACGCCAGAGACAACCAAAGACGATGAGCGAGTCAGGTAGTGCAAGACAACCAAATCGTGAGAGCGAGCCATCATAACGGAGACAACCATAAGAAGCAAGCGAGACATATGATGCAAGACAACCAAGGCAAAGGAGCGCGTCGTAACGAGTGAATCAATCATAACGCGCAAGCGAAGCCAAAACTGGGGAGACAACCAACTGTAAAAAGCGAGTCATAAAGAGCGAGACAGCCAACTTTGGAGAGTGAGCTATGACAGCAAAGACAACCAAACTGTGTGAGCGAGTCAATAGAAATGAGACAACCGCGATGTAGAAGCGAGTCACATGCCTTGAGACAACCAATGGGTGTGAGCGGGCTAATATGGAAAAGACAACCAAATATGAAGAGCGATCCATGAGCAAGGCCCTGCCATTGTACGAAAGGGCTAGGCCCTGCCTACACTGCGGTTTTTGCTGCCTGCTTACGCCGTGCGGCTTCGGCAGGACGATCCCGAACACAGGCGGTTGCGAACATTTGGTGAAACATGGCGACGGCACATATACTTGCGGCGAGTATGACAGAATCGTCAATGGCAGTGACGAGTCATGGAAGATAGCTCCTGCGTTCGGTGCTGGCTGTTGTTCGCCAATGAATCAGATGAGAAGAGACTTGGAGAAAAAGCAGAAATAGTGTTAGAAATACCACTGGTTCGCGTATAGTAGGATAAGGAGAAAACGATGGCTATTTTTTGTTTGAGACACAACATAAGCCCAGACGACGAACAGTGGAAGGTTGTCTTCGACGAGCTTACCGATCCCAACGATCCACACCGCGAGCCATTCGAGGGACAGGTTTGTCCAGCCTGTTATGTTCACATGGTGGACGAAGTGCGGCTGCTGAAGCGCAACCTGAAAATCGAAAGCAGGCAGGCCGTTCAGTTGCGGGCGGCGAATGACAGGCTGCAAAAGATCGTCGATGCTGTTGTGCTGGCGGTGAAGAATGCTACCGGCAAGGATGCTGCGGAGCTGGCGAATCAGAAGTATCCAGCGTCAACACTGCAATCGCAGGGGTATCCTGGTTTAATGGTGCAACATGGCGAGCTGGCAAACATCCTGCCGAACTTGATTACGGAAGCGGCAGCCATAAAGGCGAAACTATGAGCGAACTGTATCCAGCTCCGAAGAGATGTCCGCGTTGCGGGTCATGGCGAGTTGAGCAGGTAGGCATCGCTCGGTGGAATTGTGCAGGTTGTGGAAAACGATGGTCTGTAAAGAAGGTGAAGAAATGAATACGGTGACGATATATGACTTGAGCGGCAATGTCCTTCGGGAAGTGGAGTTCAAAAAGATTGAGCCGGGGATTTACAAGCATTGCCGTATTTTCACGGCGGATGGTAGTCGGGTCATCCAAACCAATTTGCCAGTGGTGGCGACTGGTGATAGCTGTTATATGTCGGCAAGGGAGCCCACTCTTCAGGAAAGAGAGCAGTCAGAGACATTCGACATAACAATGGTTTTGGGGCAACCGGGTGGACGGATGACGCATGAGTGGAAGAAGGCTTGCTGGCTTCTTCAGTCTGATGGCTGCATTTGGTTCTGGCACAATGACAGGATGGTGTTTATCAGTGGCCCAGTGCTGATTGAAAGCTTTTGCAAAGGATATTGAATGACAACCGACACATCAGGCAGGCAGTGGCATCCCGCGCCGTGGCAAAGTGCGCCGATGAATACTGGTTCGATAACGGGACTATGGATGGCTCCCGACGAAGATGTTGACTGGTTCTGGACGCATACAGCCGATGGCAAATCTTATGTGAGCGGCTATACGCTGAAGAAAAAGGCAATACCGTTCAGCGGTGGTGATGTGTTCAAAGAGAAAGAGAAGATAGAGTGATGAGCTATAACTTTGAACAATGGCCGGGGAAGCAAGGAGCGGAACGAACCAAAGGCACAACAACCCATGTGCGCTTCAGCAGGAAACAAATATACGTGTCTGCGAAGCTGATGAAGCTTGATCCCGGCAAAACTGCCGACTTCGATTTAATGGTGGATAAAGAGAAGCGAGTGTTCGCATTGAAGTTCAAGGAAGGCGGCTGGTTTGCTTTACCTTCGATGCCGGGACAGGTTTGTGTTACTGCGTTCATCGCGGAATACCAGCCCGTAATCAACAAACGCATCCACATGCAGTGGGACGACGACAAGAAGATTTGGGTAGGCAGGCTGGATGGTAAAAATATCATTGACAAAACGCAACCGCTTGCGTAAAGATATAGGTGTTGAAAGTGAAAAGGAAGAATCCACATGCTGTTGCGCTTGGTAGGCTCGGCGGGAAAGCAGGAACGGGCAAGGCCAAGGCTAGGACATCAGAGCAGGCTCGCAGGGCCATAATGACAAGATGGAGTAGATGCGGTGATAATTCGCACATTAAAACTGAGGCTTACCAAGATGCAAGAGGCTAGTTTGCACCAGTGGCTCTGGCACCTGACAGGTGTTTACAACTGGGCCGTTAAGAAGATCGAACATGATGCCGAAGATGGTATATACTATTCTCAGAAGACTTTTCAAAATCTCTTGGCCGAGCACAGTAATCGCATGGAAATACCGAGTCACACACTACAAGGAACATTGACTCAGGCTTACACTGCTTGGCAACGATGTTTCAAAAAGCAGGCCAAGAAGCCACGGCTGAAGGGCAAACGCAACAAGCTAAACAGCATTCCTTTCCCCGATCCAATAAAGCCACCGAAGGGTAATCGCATTTCTATTCCTGCCATCGGCTCTATCCGTTTCCACAAGCAAGATTTACCCGAAGCCAAAATCAAGTGCGGCAGAATAGTAAAAAGAGCGTCTGGCTGGTATCTCTGCCTTTGGCTGGATACCGAGCACAAGTTTCCAGTGAAACAAACCGAAGCTGCTGTTGGCATCGACCCCGGTTTCAAAACACTGCTTACTTTGTCTGATGGCAAGAAGTTTGAAAATCCCCGCGAGCTGCGGAAGGGCGCGACGCGCCTTGCGCAAGCGCAGCGGGCGCACAACAAAAAGCTCACAGCGCGATTGCTTGAAAAACAGGCCAACAGGCGTAACGACAGAAATCACAAGATTTCTCGATACCTTGTTGAGAACTACAAAACCATCTACTTCAGCAATGACAACTTCAAGGCAATGGCCAGAAAGTTTGGCAAATCAGTAACAGAAGCAGGATTGAACCAACTGATTGGTATGACAACCTACAAATGCCGTACAGGCGGTAGGGAGATCAAACCAGTCAATTCTTTTAGAACCACCATGACTTGCTGGAAATGCAGGGCCTTGACTGGCCCTACAGGACTGGACGAGCTTGCGGTAAGGCAATGGGACTGTGCTTGTGGGGCACACCATGACAGAGACGTAAACGCTGCCATGAATGTCCTACTTGCCGGGGCTGGAGCAGCCCACGAAAGGGGAATACGGCATATCGAGTGGTGTGCCCAATACCCGTCTGAAACCTAATAGATTGGAGAATACAATGGGGGTTCAACATCATGGCATAATGGAAGTGAAACGCTATATGGATGAGCAAGGCCGAGAAGTCATGGAATTCAACCAAGTCTTCGGCAAGGACAAACTGAAAGAGCCGCCGTTCTACAAAGGCAGGGCGATCATACGGATTCAGCCGGTGTCGCCGCAGGGCGTGCCGATGCCGCTGCAATCCGTGCCGTTCGAGTTTATGTTTCCCTTGGGGACAACGATCAAGAAGGCGTTCGATTCCTTCGATGAGATTGCCAAGAAGGAAGTGGAAGAGCACGCCAAGAAGATGCGCGAGCAGGCAGCGGCTAACAGGGTTGTTGCGGCAGGGGCTATGCCGACGATGCTCGGGCCGAATGGCAAACCCATAGGGGGATAGCCAAGATGAAAGTAGCGAAGCATCCCAGAATCAAGAAATATCAAGAATGGGCAAAGAAAGAAGGTTGCTGCGTCCAGTGCGTCAATCCTTGGTATGATGGGCTGTGTGAATGTGGTGCCAGTGATATTTTGCAGGAAAAGGCGGCTAAGATAGAGAAGCTTGCACACAAACTAATAGGACAAGGATGGAAGCCGTGAAAAAGCCCGCAATACATTTGCCCAGAGTCTTTAGCATGATTGCTCTTTGCGGTGCGAAGAAATGCTTATTGGGATGTGTTGTCAATGTGACATGCAAGAAGTGCATCAAGAAGTTTGAAGGTCAGCGAAGATGAAAAAAGGCTTGGACAGATTCGAGGGTATGACATGGGCTCAGGCCAAGGATGAGCTTCAGCGCAACGCACATATGCTCGTTTTGGACAATAAGGACGAGCGGTGCGTCGAGATTATCCAGACGTATCGTGACTACGGCATCAATGCGGGTATGGGCGCACTGGTGGCACACCTGTTCATGAAAGAGCATGGAGCGGGCAACACGGCGGTGCGGGCAACCGAGATTTACAGTCACATCGTCAACAAGATTGAGGCCAAGGGCCTTGTGCCAGACAAGGTGGGAACGCTCAGGAATAGGCTGCACAATCTTGATTATATGGTATGGTTTGCCGCTCATGGCTCGCCGAAGCCGCGAGAGTGGCCGCTGAAGCCACGGTGGACAAAGTTGAATCATCTTGGCGGGCTGGCCAATGTGATGATATTCGTCGCCATGCGCGAGTTGAATAGGGACGAGGCTACAACCAGCCAGATTGCGGCTTGCGCGATTGTTCGGTTCCTGAAGGAAGGGCTTGAAGAGAAGAAGGGGAAGCGTGCAGCATGACAAGCTATGCTATTGAAGAGGGCGTTAAGATTGCCGAGAGAGCCCTGCTTTTTGCGGTTTGGAATAACAACGAGCGGGACAGGACTCTTGCTGAAATCAGGGAAGCCATCCGCACGCTTTTCGGCAAGGAAGTTGATGACGAGCTGATGAAGAAATACGAGAAGAAAGAATGACGACAGAAACAACAAGACAATGGCTAGATAGATACCAAGAGTTTCTTCGTCCCATTTTGAATAATTATGGATTCGGATGCCTTTATGTCAGCGACATTTCCTGTGCGTCTGGAATTACATTTTGTAGGGCGGAAAAATATAACAGCAGGGTTGGAGTTCTTTTCCAAGAAGATAGCTTCGATGTCGTTGTGTCCGAAATCACGAAAGCTGTTAAAGATGTCTTGGAAAACCATCTGGGCGATGACAATAGAATTTGTTTTACCATTTTGCACGGTGGACTTGTCACAGGTGGGTTTGGGATTTGGATTATCAAAGAGAAGTCAGAGTTCATCGAAGAAATACTAAGTAGCGACAAGCCTTACTTGGTTGGAATGCTAGTATGACAACAGCGGTAATGGAACCTATTGTAAGAGACACTGGCCACGGCACCAGCGGTGTGTGTCAGGTTGTGCTCTTCAATGACAACCATAACGCCTTCGATCATGTTGTCGCGTCGTTAATATCGGTTTTCAAACACAGCGGGCCGATGGCCGAGAAGATAACAATGGAAGCGCACACGAAGGGCAGGGCCATTGCCGAAGTGGAAGACGCTGAGAAGGCGCACCAGCACAAGGAAATGCTGGCGCAACTCGGGCTGATGGCGGAGGTGGAACAGTTATGAATACGCCCGAAAATATTCAGTCATTGAAGTCGAACGAGATATTTGTGTTTGGCAGCAACACGCTTGGCAGGCATGGTGCTGGCGCAGCCAGCTTGTCCCGACAAGCCTTGGGGGCAAGGATACGGGCTCCCTGCGGTAATTTGGGCTTGTGGTTCGGCTCTGTGTCCCCGCTTCTGAGTGGAGGCGGTGGAACAAATGCTAAACTCATCAACAATGACAGGGCCGAGCCACTTTTCAAAAAGGATAAATAATGGCTGAGTATTGCTGGCAATGCTCGGAAGAGCACCTTGGCACGGACGGCGAACAGAATGACTTTCGCGGGTTGTGCAAGGAGGGAGAGCTGATCGGGGTGCTGTGTGAAGGCTGCGGGTTAACTGCTGTGCGCCATGACGGGCAGTGTGTTGGCTACTGTGACAAAGACCTGCATCGTGCGCCAGCGGGATGCCTGTTTGTCTGGCAAGACTGGAAGGAAACGAAAGATGGAATCAGTCGCGACATGTAAATGCGGATGCCAGTATTGGGTGATTCACTCTGACAGGGTAGTGTGCAGCAGGTGCAAGAAGACATACGGGCTTTGGCCGGAAGTCTCATCTACCCAGCTCAGCAGCATGGCGAACAATGAGAACTTTTTCGTGCTGCGTGTCTGGGACGAGGAAGCTGCATGAGCGACGGAGACATTATAGTCTCTTTTTCAAATCTTCGGGGAATAAAGCACACGGTGCTCTTCGGAGACATTCACATTTGTCCATCATGCGGCTCAACGGGTGATGTTATCATCGGGTTTGGCCCCGGAAGCACACAGATAGGGCACTGCTGTAAAAAATGCAAGAAGCGGCACGGATACCACGAATTCATTCCCCCGAAGGGATGCCTTCAGGTGATCGGGGAAGCGAAAGAATGAACGAAGAAAAAGAGACATGCCTTCAGTGCGGCGGGGAGACGGATAGGCAACAGTACGGGGGAGTCCCCTATTGGCATTGTCCTCTGTGTCATTTCGCATGGTCGGTTCGTGACGTGGGAGGACACAGGCTCGTGTTTTTGGACGACAATGACGCTGCTGGGACATTTGTTGACGCAGGATTGTTGGTAATAGGCAGTTCAGAAAAGGTGGACTCTGGCGTATAATGCAGGAAAGCAAGGAGTGTATTGATGCAGGTGCCAGAAAGGGACACGCCGAAGATCGTTCGCCAAGAGGGATGTTTCTCCCCCCCTACTGCTGGTT
>Ga0315291_10010634_pt1 | contig 11234 bp, 8 predicted proteins | sample YL17G12_20_MG_FD_203070 | JGI IMG/M metagenome (GOLD analysis project Ga0315291, IMG submission 203070) | Sediment microbial communities from Yellowstone Lake, YNP, Wyoming, USA - YL17G12_20 | ecosystem: Environmental > Aquatic > Freshwater > Lake > Sediment | place: USA: Wyoming | collected... | reverse complement strand
GGCCCGGCTGACGATCCGGTACATCCTCTGCAACACGGCCGTCCAGGCGCCGATCCCGGGCCTCATCAACACGCACCAGGTCGACAACGTGGCCGACGCCGTCAAGGAACGCCGCCAACTCGATCAGGCCGAGAAGGCCGAACTCGATAAGGCCATGGACGAGGCCTGGGCCAAGTTGGACGATCATCACCAGTTCCTCAAGGACTGGGAGTACGTGTAAGCGAGGCCGCGCTTTGTCGGCATTTAGCCGCCCCGCTCGTCGGGGCGCGTTTGGCCGTCGCCGATTCGGCGGCGGGCAGGACCGGCTTGCCATTGTCGGCAGGGGTACGGTATGCCGTGCCCCTACGTATGCATTCAGCCATAGGAGGGCGAATCCATGTCGGGCAGGAGAATCACGCGTCGCGAATTCGTGAAGGAAAGTGCCCTGGCGGCCGGCGGCCTGGCCTTGGGCGCCTCGGCCCTTCGGGCGGCCGAGACCGACACCAAGAAGATCCTCAACTATAACCCCGACATGGAGTACCGCCCCCTCGGCAAGACCGGCCTCATGGTCTCGGTCGTGTGCCTGGGCGGGCACTGGAAACGCATCGACAAGCAGGTGCCCAGCGAGGGCGTCGGCTGGCTGACGCAGGACATCAACGACCCCCAGTTCCAGAAGAACCGCTACGACGTGGTCACGCGGTGCATCGAGGCCGGCATCAATTACATCGATGCCTGCTGCGGTGCGGAGGTCATCGCCTACACCAGGGCCGTCAAGGGCCGCCGCGACAAGATTTACATGGGCTTCTCCTGGTGCGAGACGGAATTGCGCGAACCCGAGTACCGGACCGCCAAGGCGCTGCTCCAGGTCCTGGAGAACGGCCTCAAGACCGCCGGCCTCGACTACGCTGACCTGTGGCGCGTGACGATGCACGAGCAATCGGGCCGGCACGCCGACGGCGAGGTCGAGGAGATGATGAAGGCCCTCGAGACCGCCAGGAAGGCCGGCAAGGCCCGCTTCACGGGCTTTTCGTCGCACGACCGGCCGCACATCAAGGGCATGATCGAGAAGTACCCGACCATCGTCGACGCCCTGTGCACGCCGTACACCGCCAAGACCAGGGAGTTGCCGCAAGACAGCCTGTTCGAGGCCGTCCGGAAGTACCAGGTGGGCATCTTCGGCATCAAGCCGTTCGCGTCGAACTCGCTCTTCAAGGGCGACAGTTCCGTGAATCACCCCGACGCCGAGGAAGACGATAAGCGGGCACGCCTGGCGATCCGGTACATCCTCTGCAACCCGGCCATCACGGCGCCGATTCCGGGCCTCGTGAACACCCACCAGGTCGATAACGTGGCGGCGGCCGTGAAGGAGCGCCGGCAACTCGACCACGCCGAGAAGGCCGAACTCGACAAGGCCATGAACGAGGCGTGGGCCAAGTTGGACGACCAGCACCAGTTCCTCAAGGACTGGGAGTACGTGTAGGCGGCGAGATGCGTTGTTTAGAGCGATTTAACATTTGACTGTTGCGCGGTGGGTCTCCTGACCCACCGCGCTCCATGCGCTGGCAAGCACGCGCAAGAACGCAGGGTTGACGCGCTCTGGCCGTCGCCGACACGGCGACGCGACGCCCGGCCCGTCGTGCCAGGGCGTACGTCAGCGGCGCGCGTTTCAGGGGAGCGATGGCGTGAGGCATTTCGTGTGGCTTGTGGCGGCGATGGCGGTGGCGGCAGGCTGCGGGTCTTCGGCCGACCCGGCGCCGCCGAAGGCGGCCCCGAGCGCCACGGCGCCGGTCGCCCCGTCGGCCCCAGCGGCAGCGCCCGCTGCAAAGCCCGACGCCGGCAACAAGGCGGCCAACCCCGGCGGGGCGCCGCTCCTCCTGGCCGAGTCAAGCGGCCAGACCGACCTGCCTGACGGCCCGGATGGCATCCGGCGCCCGCCACGCCGCACCAGGGGCAAGGAGGCCGACAACAGCCGCTGCCATGTCTGCCACGTGAACTTCTCGGAGGAGCGGCTGGCAGTGGGGCACGCCTGGGCCAACGTCGGGTGCGAGAAGTGTCACGGCCCGTCCGACGCCCACTGCGGCGACGAGGGCAACGTCACCCCGCCGACCACCCTGTATGCCAGGTCCGACATCGACAAGTCCTGCAAGGTCTGCCACCCCACCGACCGCCTCGTCGAGGGGGCGAAATCCTGTTTCGAGGTTCCCGACGAGTCGAAGGGCCAGCACTACTGCACCGACTGCCACGGCAAACACCAGATGGCCCGGCGCACCGTCCGATGGGACACGGTGACCCGCAAACTTCTGCCGAAGGATGCCACGAGGGGATAGCGCACTGCGATGTCGGATTGTTGCGCGGTGGGTCTCCTGACCCACCGCGCTCCACGCATTGGCAAGCACGCGCGCGGCGGGTAAGGAACGAAAGCGCGGCGGGCAACACTGCCTGCCGCGCTTCAGTGCTGCGGCCTGCATGGCAACGCAAGCGCCGCGCGGCCATGCCGCCTGTTTCCTACTGCTTCGGCACCTCGACCCACCTGCCCGTCTTGCCGGACTTCAGGACGGCGTCGCAGACCAACTGGGTCTCGAGGGCCTCGCGGAACGTCGGCGAGGCGGGCTTACCCTTCGACACGCCGTTCAGGAAGTCGGCGATCTGGTGGACGAACGTCTCGGCGTAGCCGATCTGCAGGCCCGGCACCCACCAGCGGTCCATGTAGGGGTGTCCGCCGCCGTGGTCGGTCACGTGGATCGACCGCCAGCCGCGCAGTTTGCCCTCGTCGCGATGGTCGAACCACTGGAGGCGGTGCAGGTCGTGCAGGTCCCACCGGATGGAGGCCTTCTCGCCGTTGATCTCGAACGTGTACAGGGCCTTGTGGCCGCGGGCGTACCGGGTAGACTCGAAGTTGCCCAGCGACCCGTTATCGAAGCGGCAGAAGAAGGTGCAGGCGTCGTCGATGCCGACGGGCTGGACCTTGCCGGTCTCGGCGTGCTTGCGCTGCTTGATGAAGGTCTCGGTCATGGCGTTTACGCAGCATATCCTTCCGTTCTGCCACATGGCCGTGTCGATGCAGTGGGCCAGGAGGTCGCCCGTGACGCCGCTGCCGGCGGCCTTGACGTCGAGCCGCCAGGTGGCCATGCCGCCCTGCGGCACGTCGGCCGAGATGGTCCAGTCTTGGAGGAAGTTGGCCCGGTAGTGGAAGATGCGGCCGAGGCGGCCCTCGTCGATCAGGTTCTTCGCCAGGGTCACGGCCGGAACGCGGCGGTAGTTGAAGGAGACCAGGTTCGCCACCCCCGCCTTCTCGACGGCCTCGACCATCTTGCGGCCTTCGGCGGCATTGAGGGCCAGGGGCTTCTCGCACACGATCATCTTGCCGGCCTTGGCGCAGGCGATGGCGACCTGGGCGTGCACGTTGTTCGGCACGCAGATGTCGACGATGTCGATGTCGTCGCGCTCGACGACGTCGCGCCAGTCGGTGCAGTACGACTCGTAGCCCCAGCGCCGGGCGAAGGCCTTCGCCTCGTCGGGCACCAGGCCGCAGACCATCTTCAGGGTGGGCTGGTATTCTACGTCGAAGAAGTGGGTGACCTTGCGGTAGGCGTTCGAGTGGGTCCGCCCCATGAACCCGTAACCGATCAGGCCGACGTTCAGCGGTCTGGTTGCCATAGTCTGGGCTCCTATTCGTGAGGGTGCCAAGCGGTTGCCTTGGCGCGGCGGGTCTCGTGACCCGCCGCGCGGCGTTTCGTGCGATGCCGCTACTCGCTCCAGCCGTGGGCGTCGCGAACGGCGACCATGGCGGCGAGGATGTCGTTCCACGTCCCGGGCTGCATCATGACCTTGTTGGGGAACATGCAGCCGTCCCAGCAGACGTGCTTGAACGCCTTCGTCAGGTTGCCCTTCTCGTCGCGGAGCCAGAACCCGGCATGCCGCGGGATGTCGAGTTTGCCGTTCGGATCCTTCGGCAGGCAGTGGCGGCCGGTCTTGTCGTGCGTGCCGGAACCGTGGACCGTGCCGTCGTTCTGGGCCACGTGGAAGTCGATCGTCCACGGCCTGAGGGCCGCCGTCAGTTTCTTCAGGCCCGCGTCGAGCACGGCCTTGTCTTTGAGGTCGGCGCCCGGCGCGAGGATGGCGTCGCCGGGGCCGGCGTTGTAACCCATGAGGTAGAGCATCGTGTGTGCCATGTCGGCCTGGAACCCGAGCGTCCTTGGCCGGCCGACGAGTTCCAGGAGTTTGACCATCTCGCGCCAACTGTGCATGCCGCCCCAGCAGATCTCGCCCTCGGCGGCCAGGCGCTCGCCGAACTCCTCGGCGATGGTGCAGGCCTCGCGGAAGGTCTCGGCGATGCGTTTCGTGTTACCCTCGGGGTCATTCGCCCAGTCGGCAGGGCCCGTCGCCGAGTCGAGGCGGACGACGCCGTATGGGCGGACGCCCAGGTCGCGGAGTTTCCTGGCGATGCGGCAGCCTTTGCGGACCTGGGCGAGGAACTTACCTCGGTCCTCGGGGCCCCCGGCCGCCGACCCGCCCCCCGTGGGAGGCCACACCGGCGCGACCACCGACCCGACCACGAGTTTCCGCGCGCGGACCCGGTCGGCCAGGCGCCTCAGGTCGTCGTCGCCGGCGTCGATATTGACGTGCGGCTCGAAGAGGAAGACGTCGACGCCGTCGAACTTGACGCCGTCGACCTCGGCGGCCGCCGTCAGGTCGAGCATCGTGTCGAGTGGGATGGTCGGCTCGTCGCCTTGGCCTTTGCCGACGACGCCCGGCCACGCCGCGTTGTGCAGTTTCGGGAAGTTGTTGGGATGTTGAGTTGCCATGATGCGTGCGATCCTTTCTTGTTTGGCTGCGGGTACAGCGTCTTGCGCGGCGGGTCTCCTGACCCGCCGCGCCATCGCGCTCGCAGGCGCGGTGGGTCAGGAGACCCACCGCGCACCTATCTTCCAGCCCCACGCCGCGCCATCGCGCTCGCAGCACGCCAAACTACCACGCGCGCCGCGCCAAGCGCGGCGGCCAAATGGGCCTGGTTGCGAACACGCGTGCGCCGGGCCTACTTGCGTTTGCCCTTGCCGGCCTTGGCCGCATCGCCCACGTTCGGGGCGTCGGGGTTGACCTCGGGCCCGAAGTACCGCAGGATGACCAGTGGCTCTGTGGCCGAGGTGTTCTCGAAAACGACGCCCGCCCGGGCCGCCGCCTCGGTCACGAACACCTCGTCCTCGGTCAGTTCGTGAAACCGGATGAGTTTGGGGCAGTTGAGTCTGAGGTTGCCCAGTTTCCCCTCGCCCTGGACCACCAGGGCCCCGTAGGCGCCGCCGTCGCGCACCTTGACCTTGACGCCCGGGCTGACCGTGAGTTCCTTGGCCGTGACGCACTGGAAGCCCTTCACGCGGCCGTAGCAGATCCACTTGTCGAGGCAGCCTTCGCTCGCGGTGCCGGCCACGGGTATCGGCTCGAGGTAGTGGTTGGCCTTGAAGTTCGGGTCGACGTTCTGCTCCCAGTCGAGTTGTTCGACCAGGTAATCGAGGTCGTGGTGCTTGGCGGGCGGCACGTCTTTCACGAGGAGCGACCACGGCACCTCGCGGCCCTCGACCAGGCTCTGGTACATGCCGAACACGTCGGAGCCCCACTGCGGCTCGTACGTGCACAGCGACCCCGGGGCGTGCAGGACGCACGGCGGAACCAGCCACCCCGTGCCGCACTTCAGCCGGTGCGCCTGCGAGATGTCGAGGATGCCGTTGTCGCCCTTGTTCCAGTCTTCGAGGCACTTGCGGACCTGGGCCTTCGTGGTGCCCGGGTTCAGGCCGAAGAACGTGTACGGGAAGTTGTTGCCCACGTTGTTGTGCTGGGCGGGGAAGTAGTACGCCTCGGGCTTGCCTTCCTGGCCGACCTTCTTGGCCTGCTCGTCGTTCTGGTGCATGTGATGCGGAATGGGCCCCATGTTGTCGAAGAACTTCGAGTAGACCGGCCACCGCTTGTACTTCTTCCAGATGGCCTCGCCCACGATGCCGGCGCCGACCTCGGCCACGGCGTCGCGCAGGGTGCACCGCTCGCGGCCGAAGACGATGTACGAGAGGCCCTCGTCGGGCACGCGGCCCTCGTTGGCGGCCTCGGTGGTCGAGGCGAACCACCGCTCGTCGATGCCGCCGCGGTTCAGGCCGTAGGCGTAGGTGTCGTAGGGGTGCAGTTTCAGGCGGAGGCCCGGCTGGAGGAACGACCGGGGCACCCAGTTGGGCGCCAGTCGCAGCGCCCCGTCGCCTGCCTCCACCGCCGCTTCGACGAGTTTGCGGACGTTGCTAGACACCGTCTTGAGTTGCTTCACGGAGTTGATGGGCATGTGCGTGTTCCTTTATGAGTTTCGCCATACCGTGCGGCGGGTGGCATGGCCGCGCGCCGTTGCGTGGCCATGTGCTTGCCGCGCGGGTCGGCTCATGGCCACGGCAAAGCGCCGTGGCCATGCTACCCGCCACGAGCACACGTTACGCGGTTACCACGTCAATCTGGGCCAGGTCGGCCACACCAACGCCCATCTTGGCGGCCGTCTCGACGCTCGGGACCACCAGGGGCGGCTTGCTGAGTTTCGCCCGCTGCTCCTGGAGGATCTTCAGGCCCACCGCGTCGAGCGCCACCGGGTCGGTGGCGGCCATGATGGCCTTGTATTCCCACGTCCACTGCGGCGCGGCCTGCGGGCCGCCGTCGGCCACCGGCATCAGCGCATCGCAGATGATGAGGCGGGTCTTCTCGCGGATGCACTTCAGGGCATTGACGGCCGCGATGAACGGATCGCACCGGTTGGCGTGCGCTGCGCCCGGATTGTGGAAACTGCCGTAGTGGTTCTTCATGGCGCACGTCAGGCCCGCGATGGCGTGGTTCTTCAGGATCGGCACGTTGATGAGGGCGGTGATCTCCTGCGTCAGGATCTTGGCCAACTTGCCCTTGCAGGTGTGGATGTCGGTGGGCGTGTCTTCCCACGTGGTGGCGATGCACCGGACGCCGGGGCCGCTGTTGATCGTGTAGCCGCTCTTCTTGAGGTCGCCCTCGGACTTGTCCCACACGATGATCTTGTCGGCCGGGACGCCCGCCATCTGGATGCCCTCGACCACCGCCGCGGTGACCTCGGGGTGCGTGGCCGCGCCGACGCCGAACAGGCAGTTGATCTTCACACCCACCACGTCGTCGGGCCTGACGTACGTTTTCCACGCGTCCTCGGGCTTGGCCTTGCCGGAGAGTTTGCAGACAACGGCGCTGACCATCTCCTTGACGACGGCCGGGTCGATCTTCTTGTCGGTTGTCGCATTGTCGCGGACAGCCTTGACGACGATGGCCTTGCCCTTCGCCTCCTCCGCGAGGACCGGCACATGGCCCAGCGCCATGGCGCCGACGCCCACGGCCACAGAGCGCCCAAGAAACTCACGCCTTCGCATCCCGGTCATGCACAGCCTCCTTGATATTGTGTCCGGTTTCGCCTTGATCGTTCAGCCGCGGGCTGCCTGCCCGCGGCGCCAGACTACTGTCATTCCGAGCGAGCGCAGCGAGTCGAGGAATCTCGCCGTGGCTGTTGCCGTTCGTGCTTCCGCACAGCGAGACCCTTCGACTCGCTGCGCTCGCTCAGGGTGACAACAAAGACAAACACTCCTACGCCGTCCGGGCCATCTCTTTCAGGAACTTGAGGCCGTCCTTCGCGAGGCCGTCGGCCGAGTCGTAAATCGGCCGCCAGATGCACGCGGCCGCGCACAGGTCCAGGATGCCCGTGGCGAAACTCTCAATCGTGATCCACCGACTGTAACCGACGTCCTTGAGGGCCGCGAAGACTTCCTTCCACCGCACCTGGCCGGTGCCGGGGGTGCCGCGATCGTTCTCGCACGCGTGGAAGTGGCCGATCATCGCCCCGGTGGCCCGGATGGCCGCCGCCGTGTTCTTCTCCTCGATGTTGCAGTGGAAAGTGTCGATCTGGACCTTCAGGGCAGGGCTGCCGACCTCCTTGCACATCTTCGCGGCGTCGGCGGCGATGTTGAACACGTAGGTCTCGAACCGGTTCAGCGGCTCGATAGCCAGGATCAACCTGGCCTTCTCGGCGTGTTCGGCGGCCGCGCGCAGGCCCTCGGCGCACCACTTCCACTCGTCGTCGGTGCGGGCCTTGCGCGTCAGCAGTCCCACGGGCGAGTAAAGCGGCCCGGCCACGACCTCGCCGCCCATTTCGCCCGTGATGTCGATCATCTTCTTGATCTGCTCGACGCCCGCCTTGCGCTCCTCGGCCTTCTCGCTCACGAGGTTCATGCCGGGCAGGAGGACGCAGCAACTCGTCAGGCCCACCTTGGCGGCTTGTCGGGCCTCGCCCGTGGCCTTGGCATCGAGGAGCGAGAGGTCGTTGAAAGGCACCTCGACGCCGTCGTAGCCGAAGTCGGCCACCTTCTGGATGATGTCGACCTTGTCTTTCGTGAACGCCGCCGTGTACAGGAGCAGGTTGAGGCCGAATCGCACTTTCATGGGCTTGGACTCCTTTGGCGCTACGGGGGCCGACTCGGTGCATCCAGCCAGGCCGGCGGCACCGGCGGCGGCGACCGCTGTGCCCAGGAACGACCGCCTGGTCATCGGAATGTCCGGCATCGCCCGCCCTCCTGAGAGGTGGTCCAGATTGCTCTGGTTACGTTTCGCAGACTTGCCTAGTCTAGGAAGGCGGCCCGTGCAAATCAAGCATTCTCGCGACGCCCGGCCTACAGAATGCCCTTGCGCTTCTTGCCGACCGTGTCAATCACGACTGCCGCCAGGAGGGTCGCGCCGATGATGAGGCGCTGCCAGTAAATGTCGACGCCCAGGAGGTTCAGCGAGGTCACAATGAGGGCCATCAGGATGCATCCCAGGAAGGAACCCAGGACCGTTCCTTCGCCGCCCTGGAGGCTGGCGCCGCCGATGATGACGGCCGAGATGACCTGGAGTTCCAGCCCGGTGCCCATGGTGACCGACGCGCTTCCGAAGCGGGCGGTCATGACGATGCCGGCCACGGCCGCCAGGAGGCCCGTCAGGGCGTAGTTGAAGATCTTCATGCGCCCCACGTTGATCCCCGACAGGACGGCCGCCTTCTCGTTGCCGCCGATGTAGTAGTTCTGGCGGAAGAACCGCGACTTGCGGAGCAGGAAGTCGCCGAGGATGATGAGGACGATGGAAATCAGGATCGGGAACTGGACCGCGCAGAACGTCCCCTGGCCGATACACTTGAACGAATCGGGCAGGCCGTAGACGTTCTTGCCGCGCGTGATGACCTCCAGGGCCCCGCGCACGATCCACATCATAGCCAGCGTCGTGATGAACGGGTTGATGCCGACCCGGGCGATGATGAAGCCGTTGGCCAGGCCGATCAGCGTTCCCACGGCCAGGCCCGCCGCGATGGCCGCAATGGGGTTTAGCGCGATCCACTCGAACTGGATGAACGGGTAGGCCTCCGAGACGCCCGTCGGCAGCGGCACGCCCTGGACCATGCACAGGGCCGTCACGGCGCCGGTCAGGCCGACGACCGATCCGACCGAGAGGTCGAACCCGCCGCTCACCAACAGGACCGTCATGCCGATGGCCACGATTGCCTGCGTCGACACCGCCAGGAGGAGCACCGAGAGGTTGTCGGGCGTGGCGAAGTCCGGCGAGGCGACAGACATGGTTCCCGCCGCTGCGAGGATGATCAGAACGATCATGAACTCGCGGAAATCCACGAGCCGCCGGACGGCGGCCCACGCCTTCGTCATTGTCGTTTTGTCATTCATTCGTCATTCGGGTTTCGTCATCCGTCATTTCCCGTCAGCCGCGCATTCTTGCCCCACGCCGCTGGCCACGGCTATGACCTTCTCCTCTGTGGCTTGCTGGCTGGTGAACTCGCCGGCGATCCGGCCGCCGCGCATCACCAGGATGCGGTCCGAAAGGCCCAGGATCTCCAGGAGGTCCGATGAGATCATGACGATGCCGACGCCCGATGCCGCCAACTCGCGCAGGAGCGCGTAAATTTCGCTGCGTGCCCCCACGTCTACGCCCCTCGTCGGTTCGTCGACGATGAGCACTCGCGGCCTGATGCCCATCCACATCGCCAGCAGCACTTTCTGCTGGTTCCCGCCCGAGAGGTTCCGCACCTGCTGGCGGATGCCGGGCGTGACGATGCCGAACTTCCCGCGGCTCGACTCGGCGTGGGCGTCGATGCGGCCCTCGTCCATGAGGCCCAGTCGCCCCGCGAACGCCCGCAGGCTCGGCGCGATCGCATTGTCGCGCACGGTCATTCGCAGGAACAGGCCCTGGTCCTTACGGTCCTCGGTCAGGTAGGCCAGGCGCTGGCCGATGGCGTCGGCCGGGGAGCGGATGGTCAGGCGGCGCCCGTCGAGCGTCAGCGCGCCGGCCCTCATCGGCTCCAGGCCCACGATGCTGCGTGCGAGCTGCGTCCGCCCGGCCCCCACGAGGCCCGACACGCCGAGGATTTCGCCCCGCCGCAGGGAGAACGTGACGTCGCTGAAGCCCGATCCGGCGGCCCCTTCGACGCAGAAGTACGGCTCGCCGACGCTCGACCGCCGCTCGCCGTAGATGTTCGCGAGGTCCCGCCCGACCATCAACCTGACGAGCGACGCCTCCGTGGCCTCCGACGCCCGCACCGTGTCGACGTACCGGCCGTCGCGCAGGACCGTCACGCGGTCGGCCACCTGGAAAATCTCGGGCAGGTGGTGCGAGATGTAGATGAACGACGTGCCCTCGGCCTTGAGTCGGTCCATGTTGCGGAACAGCAGTTGCGTGTCCAGGGCGGTCAGCGACGACGTGGGCTCGTCGAGAATGAGCACCTTGGGCCGCTGCGAGATCGCCTTGAGGATCTCGATGGCCTGCTGCTGGGCCGGCGCGAGGTGCTTCAGCGGCATCGAGGGCGAAATGTCGAGGCTGAACCGATTCAGGAGTTCCCGCGTCTCGGCGTGCAGCCGCCGCCAGTCGACCAGGCCGCCGGCCCACACGGCCTGGCGGTTGGCGAAGATGTTCTCGGCCACCGACAGGTTCTCGACGAGCGAGAGTTCCTGGAATACGACGCTGATGCCTGCCCTGGCGGCATCGTGGGCGCTGCGGAACCGCACCGGCCGGCCGTCGAGCAGGATCGTGCCCGAGTCGGGCCGGTAAACGCCCCCCAGGACGTGCATCAGCGTGGTCTTGCCCGCGCCGTTCTCGCCGACGAGGGCGTGCACCTCGCCTCGCGCAAGGTTCAGGTTCACCCTGTCGAGCGCGCGCACGCCCGGAAAGGTCTTGGTAATCTTGCGCGC
>Ga0315291_10010629_pt1 | contig 11235 bp, 24 predicted proteins | sample YL17G12_20_MG_FD_203070 | JGI IMG/M metagenome (GOLD analysis project Ga0315291, IMG submission 203070) | Sediment microbial communities from Yellowstone Lake, YNP, Wyoming, USA - YL17G12_20 | ecosystem: Environmental > Aquatic > Freshwater > Lake > Sediment | place: USA: Wyoming | collected... | reverse complement strand
GAAGAACGTGGTGACGCTGGCCGATTACAAGAACTTTCAAGGGTCGAGCCGCAAGTAACAAGGTAGAGGTAAATGGCACATCTCGGTAAGACAATCCAACTAAAGGGTATTTCCAATAAAGGAAAGAACCGTATCAGAGAGCATAACAATCAATGGACTGTGCTGGCTGAGACTCAGACTGTCCTATTTGCTCCTGGGCAGATAGGGCCATTCCTGTTTGTTGCGCCAAAGGGCAAAGATCAAAATGATAAAGCCTCTCGATGGATTAAAGCATCTGGAGATCCAGATTTTGTGATTGAAGAATAGAATTTATTTGGTTTATCCAATGGTTGACAGGCTTCTGATTTTTATGCATAATACAAGTACGGTGAAAGGAATAGTCCAGACACCTGAATTTTCACAAACACACATACTGGAGTATTTTCAATGACCCAAACTACTATTACCACCCCGAAGCTTCCGAGCAAGAAGTCGTTGGCCCTGGCCATCTTCACCACCAAGCTCACCGAGCGCACCCAAGGCCTGTTCGCTTCGAACAAGGAGTTTCGTAGCTCAGTCCTGACCGCCATCCAAGCTGACCTGGGCGTCTCGACCGCTTCCGCGGCCACCATGTACAACGCGGCCAAAAAGGATGCCGAAGTTGCTGGCACCGCGACGCTCGGCCGTGATCCGAAGAAGGTCAAGGTTGCTACTGGTTCCGGCAAGCGTGGCCGCCCGGCTGGTAGTCGCAATCGCCCGAAGGTTGAAGTCGCTGCTGTTGCAACGACCGAAACCGCCCCGGTTGCTGCCTAAGCTGCCGCAAGGCAATGAGACAAAGGGCCTGCGTGGCCCTTTTCTCACGACCGTAAATTCTATAGACACATAAGTAAGGATGTGTTACACTGGGCAGAACTATGAAATCACTAATACTCATCCTTTCTTTATTCGCAGTATCGTCTTATGCCAACGAGGCATCAATAAACGCATTCTCAGATAAGATGTCTGAACATCATCAATTTGATAGAGCTGAAATCAATCAACTCATTAGTTCAATTGAACCAAACGAAACAATACTCCGACTCTTCAGAAAGCCCTTTACCTCAATACCGTGGGATGAGTTTGAGGCAAAACTTGTCCACGAACGCCGTATTAGAGATGGTATTGCCTTCTGGAAAGAGAATGCTGAAGCACTAAAGAAGGCCGAGGAAGTCTATGGTGTTCCGCCCGAAGTTATTGTGGGTCTACTTGGTGTAGAAACAAATTACGGAAACAACATAGGTGGATATAGGGTATTGGATGCCCTAATAACACTCGGATTCTATGCTCATCGTAGGCAGGAATATTTCCAGTATGAGCTTGAACATTTTCTAATCATTGCTCGAGAGCTTAGTTGGAACTACGATGAATTGAAAGGATCCTATGCTGGTGCTATTGGCATCACTCAATTCATGCCATCAAATATCAAAAAATTTGCCGTTGATTTTGATGGAGATGGTAAGATTGATTTGGTAACTAATAAAACTGATGCTATTGGAAGCGTGGCAAATTATCTATCAAAGGTTGGGTGGAAACGGAATGATCCTATTGCTATACAAGTCAGCATGAAGGGTCCAAAAAGTAATACAATGGTTCTTCGTACATTACCGGGGCCTGCACCCACACGCTGGAAACATCTACACAACTTTGAAGTTATCAAGCGATACAATCCAAGTGATAGTTATGCTATGACTATATTCATTCTATCAAATCGAATTCAAGCTGGATACTCGCCATCATTGATAAACTATTGACCAATCTCTGCCAATCTGCTATAATATGATATTGGAGATTCTATGTACAAAGTCAAGACAATATCAAACTCTTGGAAAGTGCTATCCTGGGTAGTAACTGATCAACCCGAAGGATGGGATAATTACGAACAGAAATGGCCGATTGTTGCTGAATTCAAGATATCAATGCGGCACGATAATGAAACACAGAGCCGCAGGGCCTACGAATATCGCGACTACATGAATAAGAGCATTATTGTTCAACCACCCATTGGTGCCTAAGTGACTCGTCTTCCATACACCTTCATCGGTTACCCGAACTATCAAATCGTACCATCCGATTATAATGGCTGGCAGATACAATGGCGGGAAGAAATCACAGACGGATGGTGCGATATAATGGATGGTTATTATAAGACTTCGCAAGAAGCAATCGACCGCGTAAACGAATTCTGCAGGAGCTAAGGCATAATGACACAAGATACAAATACAGCATATAGACTGAGGGAGCGTGGCCTTGAGTCAGCCCCTGTCGTTGACGGGCGGATTGACCCCAAAAGTTGGGCAATTGTTGACTTTAGCACGCTGGACGCAGCTACTGCAAAAAACCTGCGCGGCATGATGTCTGCAATCCATTACGCACAAAGGACTGATTGATTATCAAAACTAATATGAATGGCACAAATTACACCGTCTATTGGATGGTGACAAATAAAGACGGTTCCAAGGCGGTTGGGTATCTTGAGACAATAGAGCTGAGAGTATGTCTTAAAACTATGGAGTCATTACGAAAACTCCCTGGCGTAAACGCGATAACAATGTGCGCTGAACATGGCGATCAAGTTGGCAAGATGGGTGTTGATGCTGTTGTAGATGGCATCTTACCAGATGGTCAGGAATATGTCTATAAAACAGAAAGAGACAGGGGAAGATAATGAACGATCTGATCAAACAGCTCGCCGAGAAATCTGGCGGTTTTCCATTAGGGGCTGAAGCTGATGAAACCTATGGTTTCAGGGAGCGAGCCCTGGAACGTTTTGCTGATTCAATTGTGAAGGAGTGTATCTATTTGTGTGAGCAGCACGGAAATAGTGCTCTATATTCCTATACTCCAGCAAAAGCAAAGCTGGTAGAAAAAGCTGCTCATGGATGTGGACAACTTATTGCAAGAAAGTTTGGAGTAGAAAAATGACAAAACGAATTCGTGAAGTAGTGACATTGAACAAAGCTCAATGTAAGAAATGTGACGACATCATTGAATCGAAACATAGACACGACTTTGTGTGGTGTAAGTGTGGCGCGATTGCGGTTGATGGCGGCAAGGATTACCTCAAGCGGTGTGGAGAATCCGCCGACATGACTGAGATGAGTGAATCCTATCAAGAAGAATACGAGGCGAACTGGTAATGGAATACGACAAATGGCGCCGAGAGTCTGCTCGGCTACAGGATGTTTTGGCTGATGCGTGTGAGCGCGGAGACTACCACCTCGAAATGGATGTAAGGGAAGCACTGCGGAAACTCAATGAAGAATATTACGGTGAAGAATGATGGAAGAGGATCTCGTCTATCGTTTGCGTGAGCGTGCTCGTATCCGTAGGCAGATCCCTGGCAGGAAATCTGTACAGGAAGGTGCCCCGGATCGTCTCGCGGCGTTATTAGATGAGGCTGCTGATAAAATAGAAATGTTGGAGAATCTACATTCCGATAATCAACCTGTATGATCTTCGACACCATCAAATTCGGAATATTTACGGCAGATGATTTCATCAATGCTCACAACACCAACGATTTCACCAAATTCACACCTCTACCAATCGATATCAGGAAGAAGTTTATTTCTGATGTGATTGATTTATATCCAAATAAAGAAAGCAACAACTTCAAACAAGTCGCATTTGATTTTATTGATGGAAAGATAACTGAAAAGCAGTTTCGTGATGTCTGGTTGAAATATTGGGTGGCGACGGAGGTGATGTCGGTGGCGGGGTCGGTGGCGGCGGCGGGGTCGGTGGCGGCGGCGGGGGTGGCGGCGGTGGCGGCGGTGGTAGCGGTGGGGGAATATTACCGTCCATACATCGAACAACACGCCTCACTTCTAAATAAACTGATACAGGAATATCAGTCATGAGTACCGCATTTGTTGTGACGCAGATTGTTTGTGACTATGATGGTGGAAGTTCATACCCGGTCCTTGTCACACCTTATCGACCAATTGCCGATAGGTTTGTTGAAGGAATGAAGGCCAGGTTGGTTGTTTGCAATACAGCCAAAGATGCTATTGATCAACATATGGCTACCTTTGATTCCCATAATCCACGCCCGCACTTTGCCACTTATCGTGAACAGCCATTGCCGCATTATGGTCCAAAGAAGAGCAAGTGGACTGCCGAACAGAAGGCTGAATACAATAAAGTGAAGACAGCAAATCAGGATGGCTGCATTGAGGCAGGGAAGCCTATGCGTGATTGGATTCATACACGATACGATGAGTTGAAACGTTTCAAGGCTACCTTTCCTCAACAGGTACAGGATGATTTAGGTTTAGATAAGGAAACATTTTGGGAGATTGAAGAAGCTCCTTTTGCCGAGCAACCTGTATGATCTTCGACACCATCAGATATGGAACATTTACGGCAGATGATTTCATCAATGCTCACAACACCAATGACTTCACCAAATTCACTGCTCTACCAATCGATATCAGGAAGAAGTTTATTTCTGATATGATTGATTTACATCCAAATAAAGAAAATAAAAACTTCAAACAAGCCGCATTTGATTTGATTGATGGAAAGATAATTGAAGATCAGTTTCGTAATACCTGGTTGAAATATTGGTCGGCGATGCCCGGCGGGGCAGGGTCAGGGGCGGTGGCGGCGGTGGTGGTGGTGGTGGTGGGGGCGGCCGTTGCGGCGGTAGCGGTGGTGGTGTCGGTGCATGAATATTATCGCCCACAACTCGAACAACACGCCAAACACCTAAATAAACTGATACAGGAATATGAATAGAATTCCACTCGGCGATAATAGAACAAATCTTTGTTCCTAATTTTCCATCTCAGATTTACAAATCAGATTTGGAAATTGGCACCAAAATCTTGTGGCAAAATCTTGTGCTAAAATCCTACCTATAGACTTGCGCACGCATTATGAATACATCTCTATCCGTCTATCGCGTATTCGTGTCGGGTGAATACCGAGAAAGATTTTTCAACACATTGTCTGGTATGAGGCCTTGTCAATGGAAAATAAACAAGTTCAGTGACAATGTATATATTCTCGACATTCTTGTGAGTGATGAAGAATTTGCGTTTATCAAACTTAGCATACCTAATCTAAATGAAAATCGGTTACCAGGAATATATCTATGCTGAAGAACAATGAACAGGCTCGTGACCGGCCTTATAGGAGAACACTTGTTATAGGTCTCCAGGATGTCGCACGACTACATAGTATTTTGACCAATATTCCTCGGTCAGATGTATTATGTGGATCTGTTCTTGATTCCTATAGGAATACAGCTACCTATACAGCAAAGATAAAGAAACAAGAACTTCTGGTGATAAAACTTTCCATGAAGGTTCTTGAAACAAAGAAAGATAAAAATACGAAAAAATCGAAACCTTGCAAATTATATTTCTTGTAGACACCCTAGTTACATTTCAATACATTTCAATACATTTCAATACATTTCGTTACAGGTTTTCGGTCTTCACGACGAAAAGTGTGGTTCTGGGCTACAAGGTTCGATCAATTTGGCCTTGAGCGGTGCCTCGCATCCTGCTGCGGACGATGGAAAAATAGATCCGAGGCGGTGGTTGACAATATCCAATCAAGTTGCTATACTTGTCTTGTCTGGAAATGTGGGCTTAGAAGCAGCCATCATCTAAGGAGTAGGGCAGAAGCCACAGTTACAAGGTAAGCGAAGGTGATTTTCGACTTGATCGAATACAAGCGGAACATGGTAGAGGACTGGCGAAACCTATCAATAGTAGTTTCAGTTCCTATCAAAACGAGCCGGCTGGTCTCCTTTATATTTCTGTATTGAAAGCAGAGATGAATGCTGTGGTGATAGGTTATTTGAAGTTCAATCAGTTACAGGTCGGGATAAAATAATCCCGCACAAGTATATTGACCCTTTTGGCGTAAAAGCACATCCAGACATCTTCTTTCAGTGCTTGACATATATGTATATGTCAAGCACAATACAGGTATCGCAACAAGGAAATGACATGCCTAAATTCTGTGTCAAGGTTAAGGAAGTTCACACCCAGATCATCACAGTGGAAGCTGAAGATGAACAAGCTGCGCAGGCTGCGGCTGAAGAGGTGACTGCCACCGGTATCAACCAGGATGGCAGCGACCTGCCCGATGAAACGCACTACGACTACACGCTGGAACGTTCCGAGTGGGATGTCTGGAGCGATGTATGAACCACGGAGACTTCGTCGTCAGCCAAATCGCCAAGGAACTTGATATTCTGTGCTCGTCCTTTGACACAAAGGTTCTGGCAGCGGCAATGATGCTGCGTTCTGCTCAGATGTTACGCGCATGCCATTCTGCTGGTGTGTGGAAGGTGGAAGATGTTCGTGCCGTTGTGGAAAGTGCAACGCAAAACATCTACACACCGTTGCCAGAAGATCGAGCACCAAAAGTTGTCACCCTTGACGGAAATAGGACAATCCAATGAGAATCACCTATCGTGAACTGATTGAAAATCTCAAGTCTCTGCCCGATGCACGGCTGGACGACACCGTGACCGTGTATGTCAGCGGCGTAGGCGAGTTCTATCCACTTGTGCAGGACTATCCCTTCGTCGTTGTTGACGGGAAATCCGCTCCAGGTGACCCAGAATTCGCCCTGGATGAAGGCCATCCCTATCTGGTAATATGAACGCCAGGGACCAGGAAATCCTTCAAAGCCTTATCAGCCGTATCGAAAAGATGGTTGGTAGGGTGATGGAAGATGGGACAAAAATCACCTACTTGGGCGATGGTCGCAATCCTGGCATCACTTCCATCGAACTTCTTTACTTCTTGAAGGGTCTACAAAAATGAGCACCAACGGAACTATCATTGTCCAGCGGCCAGGAACGAACGAATTTTCGAGCATTTATACGCATTGGGATTCGTATCCGGCACATTACGGCCCAATCCTGTTGGAAAACTACAACACCTACGACAAGGTGGTGGAGTTGATCGAGTTGGGTCAACTCTCCGAACTGCATTCGACACCGGATGCCTGTGTCTCCTACCATCGCTGGCGCGGTGAGGACAAGAACATCAATGTGAGTTCCAATCTGAATGACCACACCGACATGGAATACGCCTACCTCTTCCGCGACGGCGCGTGGTTCTACAGCGTCAACGGCGAGGAGTTCGAACCCCTGACTCGCAAGGCCTACAAAAAAGGTTGACAGGATCCTCCATCCTTGCTACACTGCTGACATGGCATACAAACAACCGACCTACATGGTCCATATCCACCCCGATGCTTTCGTGGATCACGTGAAGTTGAAACTTGCCTATGGCTCCACCAGTTCACCGACCAATCAAAATCTGCTTGACCTTTAGAGCTACCTACTGCATAATACATACATCGCAACAAAGAAGGAGTTATTTTGTCAATTCAAGTTCAAATCTCCAAGGGCTACTATCGCGGCAAGCTCATTACTGGCACCTTTCCTCAAGTGAAGGCGTGGCAGGATGGTGCTAAGGGTGGGTTCGTTACCATTCGTAACCCCAGTCCTGAAGCGAATTGTCCTCCTGTTCAGCGTGTGAACTGCGAACTCGAAGACACCAAGATGTTGGATGGTGCTGGCGAAGAGCTCGCTTCACACATTACCGTTGATACCGATGAAAAGACCGGCAAGATGGTAGTTGGCACCGACTACGAGTCCGCGTTCGTCCAATCCGAAACGGACGAGGAAGCAATGGATCGCATCGAGGCGACCTTCCTGATGCTGGATAAGATCACGGATGCTTGCTCTCGCAACATCATCCGCGGCTTGGTCGTTTCTGGTCCCCCGGGTATCGGCAAGTCCTTCGGTGTTGAAAAACAACTTGAAGCCGCCAATATGTTCCGCACGCTGGCGGGCAAGGATCCGAAATACGAAATCATCAGCGGTGGCGTGTCGAGCATCGGCCTGTACCAGAAGCTGTACTTCAATCGCACGCCAGAACAAGTGTTGGTGTTCGATGACTGCGATGGCGTGTTGTTCGAGGAAGAATGCCTGAACTTGCTGAAGGCCGCGCTGAATAGCGGTGACAAGCGACGCATCTGCTGGAACAAGGAGAGCCGTGTTCTTTCGACTGAAGGTATCCCCGAATACTTTGACTTTGAAGGGTCGATTATCTTCCTGTCGAACATCGACTTCGAGCGTACGATCGCCAAGGGTTCGCGTATTGCTTCACACATGGAAGCGATCATGTCACGCTGTCACTATTTGGACTTGGAAATTGGATCTATGCGCGACAAGTTACTGCGCATCAAGCAGATCATTCGTGACGGCATGTTGGCGCCGTATCTGTTCACTCCAGTGGAGGAAAAGGCAGTGCAGGATTTCGTGTTCGACAATGCTGAATATATGCGCGAAGTGTCGCTTCGCATGGTGAAGAAGGTTGCGGACTTTGTCAAAGCGGATCCAAATGGTTGGATGGAGATGGCCGAAGCCACCTGCTTGCAACGCGATGCGAAATTCAAGCGTCTCCTGCAGAAAAAGCAGAACGAAGCTGCACGTCGTGGATTGGTGCTCACAGAGAAATAATCCGTGGTAGAAAAGTCGAGCCGCCTTGAGACACGGCCAACTGGGCTTGACTACTAAAGCGACCTTTAGACGGTCCGGGATTCTACTCCACAACATAAAGTGGATGGCGTGAACTACACCTATTTATCTTGGTGTTCTTGACATTCGTCTTCGAAGGTGTTACACTTGTAACACTTAACTTAAGGAGACATAATATGTCATTCACTACTTTGAAGTCCACACAAGTGGCATTTTTGGAAAAGCACCTTCGTGGTACCAATGTTTCTATGTCGGCTGCACAAGCCCGTGAAACATATGGCATCCAAAATCTGCGTGCTCGCATCACTGAGCTTCGCCAGATTGGTCTTCGCGTTCGCAAGAGCGTGAATACTAAGGGCCGCACAGCCTACGCAGTTTCGCGTAGAGATGTGTTTGGTGACCAGTTCCGTTTGCTTCAAGCGTAATTCACCAAAGACCATTTCCGATGGTAAGAGAGCCCGCGTTCTGCGGGTTTTCTTTTGGCTGTAACATTTATGGCCTTGCTTGACAATGCTCCTATTTGATCTTATAATAAAGGTCAACATCGGAGTCTTATTATGGATCGTCAGCTCTATCCTGATTTCCTACGAACAATTAGCATAGGGCGAATTGTAGTTTTCCATTTTTTTAGTTGGCAATTGCTGACATACCTTCCGTCACTGGGCATTATGTTTGCCCTCGGTGGTTGGTTCATGGCTGTTTCGTTGAACAATGGATCGACCCTGGATGTTGTTTCCAAGCGTCTTATGCGACTCCTTCCTACTTGGTGGGCATTCGCACTGCTGACATTGATTGCCGGCTTCTTCTATGCTGCTGGGACTGGCGTACCATTGGAGCCAACTTGGGCATGGTTATTTCCATATCAGCGTGCAACCTGGAATCTCGATAATCCTTATGCGAACGATGCAGTGATGGTCACCTGGTACATTGCAGCATACCTGTGGTTGATGCTGCTTTCACCGCTGCTGCTGGCTGCATACAGAAAATTCACCTGGATTGTAGTCTTCCTTCCTATATTCGCGATGTTACTGTATAGCCATCTGCATCCGTATCAGGATACATTGCTGGGTGAAACTTTCTTCAGTGTGCTAACATTCGGCGGTTGTTGGATCTTGGGCTTCGCTAAAGCCGATGGTGCTCTCGATGCTCTGCCTCGTTACCTCTCTTGGTTGGCTGCGGGTGTCTTCTCTGGATGCGCAATCTTTCTCACCGAAGCACAAGGTCTGTCGAATAACCCAGTGGCACTTTCAATAATGTCGTTTGGTGTTGCAATGCTTCTCCTATCATTCAACCCCGATTTATCGTTCTTGCCAAATTTCTCCAAGAGTGTGATTCGGACAGTAAATACCTACGCGGTAACCATCTATCTATTTCACAATATCCTAATCGACGCTTCATTTAAGATTGGAGAATACCTCAACGTCTACGATATAGGCAATGCTATTGGCGCAGGAAACTATAGTGGAGTGATCGGTAGTTGGGTCTGTTTTTCAATCCTTCTTGGGTTGCTATATGTTCTAGTCAAGACCGTTGGGATTGTTGAAACTCACAAATGGTTTCCTGCACGAAAAGTTGTAGTTTTGGGGAAACAATAAAACTGTTACATCTATTTCTCCATAAACCCATTGACACAAACCCTCCCATGCCACATAATACAGACATGCGCAGAACAAGGTGTTAGGCGCAGAACAACCCCAATCAAATGAAAGCGAGTTCGACATGACCCAAGGAATCCGTGCGTATACCAATGCGCGTTTCAACAAGTACCTGATCGGCTTCATCGCCGGCGAATTCACCGGTGCGGAGTTCCGTGCCAAGGTGATGGACGGTACCGTTTCCAAGTTCGGCATCAACGTCGCGGCGGCTGCGACCCACTACAACCATGCCCTGAAGCTGGCCCGTCTGTCCGCGCCGGAATCGATCGAAGGCTTGGGTCGTTCGGAAGACAAGAAGGGTGGTCGCCCTGTGCTCAATCCCGTGACGGTCGTGAACACCCGTTCGGGCAAGGTCTTGGTTGACGGTGTCTCCAAGGGCGCAGCGGATCTCCTGATCGCTAAGGCTGGCACGTTGAAGAACGGCGACACCAAGTTGTCGATCAAGGTCGACGTGGTTGCTGAGACGCTTGCCGTCGAAGCGCCGGTTGCTGAAGTGGTTGCCGTGACGGTGACTGCCTAAATGGTGCAGTTCCTGGGCAATAAGGGCCCAGGTCACCATCCAAGCAGGGGCTTCGGCCCCCTTTCCTGCTGAGTAGACTGCGACGAGAAGTGGTCGGTCGGGTTCTGGATGCTTGACATACCGGAGAGTGAAGGCTACAATGTACGGCAATCTACTCACCTCACATAAGGATCACCCATGCTCACAGTAATTCAGTCGCTTATAGCTTGTCGATGCACCAACGATCTTCCGGATACAACCCACAAGATAAGGGATCTTGGAACGTTTGAAGGCCAAACCATCTCTTACAAATTCGTGTGTGACTTTGATTACATCTATGCGAATGATGTGGCCATCATTTCAACAGGCAATGACTACGATACCGCAGCCAGTGTTTTCGTCAGCATAATGTCGGCTGCTGGCCCGGATTACAAACTGCCTAAGGGGTATTGAGTTGAACTTCAATTGTAACAACCACATCGAGTCCTTCACTAAAGAAGGTGCTGTGAATCTGGACGAAGAGTCCTATGAGGATAAATTGTCGGAGA
>Ga0315291_10010628_pt1 | contig 11237 bp, 10 predicted proteins | sample YL17G12_20_MG_FD_203070 | JGI IMG/M metagenome (GOLD analysis project Ga0315291, IMG submission 203070) | Sediment microbial communities from Yellowstone Lake, YNP, Wyoming, USA - YL17G12_20 | ecosystem: Environmental > Aquatic > Freshwater > Lake > Sediment | place: USA: Wyoming | collected... | reverse complement strand
CTCGCGGCCCTTCACTCGCGATCAGGGAAGCCAGACGGCCGGTACGTCGACGTGACGGCGATCACTCCTACGCCGCTCGGTGAAGGGAAGACGACGACCACGATCGGGCTCGTGCAGGGGCTCGGCCTCCTCGGGCGGCGCGCGATCGCCTGCGTGCGCCAGCCCTCGCAGGGCCCGACGTTCGGCATCAAGGGCGGTGCGGCTGGCGGGGGATACTCCCAGATCGTTCCCATGGAGGAGCTGAACCTCCATCTCACGGGGGACATCCACGCGATCGGGGCCGCGCACAACCTGATCGCCGCCGCGATCGACGCCCGTCTCTTCCACGAGCGCAACAGCCCGCCCGAGGCCTGGGAAAAGACCGGCCTCAAGAGGCTCAGCATCGATCCCTACTCCATCACCTGGAACCGCGTCGTCGACGTGAACGACCGCGCCCTGCGCCAGGTCGTGATCGGCCTTGGCCGGAAGGCGGACGGCGTGCCGCGCGAGGCCGCGTTCGACATCACCGTATCCTCAGAGCTGATGGCGATCCTCGCCCTGGCGAGCGACCTCGAAGACCTGCGGCGCCGTATCGGACGGATCGTGGTCGGGTACTCCGCCTCGGGCGCGCCGGTCACGACGGAGGATCTCGGCGTGGCGGGCGCGGCCGCCGTCCTGATGAAAGAGACCGTGAAGCCGACCCTGATGCAGACCCTTGAGGGGCAACCGGTTTTCGTCCACGCCGGCCCCTTTGGGAACATCGCGCACGGCAACTCCTCGATCATCGCCGACCTCCTCGCCCTCAAGCTCGCCGACGTCGTGGTCACCGAGTCGGGATTCGGCGCGGACCTTGGGTTCGAGAAGTTCGTCGACATCAAGTGCCGCACGAGCGGGCTCGCGCCCAGTGCCGTCGTCCTCGTGGCCACGGTCCGCGCGCTGAAGATGCACGGAGGGGGCCCCAAGGTGACCGCCGCCGGGAGGCCGCTTCCCACCCCGTACACGCGGGAGGACCTCGGACTTCTGGAGGAGGGCTGCGCGAACCTCGAGAGGCACGTCGCGATCGTCAAGCAGTTCGGCGTTCCCGTGGTCGTCGCGGTGAACCGCTTCGCCGAAGACAGCGACCGGGAGCTCGAGCTCGTCTGCCGCGCGGCCGAGAAGGCCGGCGCGTTCGCCGCGGTCGCGGCCGACCACTTCGCCTGCGGGGGAGCGGGCGCGATCGAGCTCGCCCGGGCCGTGGTCGCCGCGTGCCAGGAGCCGGCGGACTTCCGCTTCCTCTATCCGCTCGAGCGGCCGATCACGGAGAAGATCGAGACCATCGCGCGCGAGATCTACGGCGCAGCGAGCGTCACCTACTCCGACCGCGCCCTCTCCCAGATCGAGCGCGCCGAACGCCTCGGGTTTGGGAGCCTGCCGATTTGCGTCGCGAAGACCCACCTCTCTCTCTCCCACGATCCGGCCCTGAAGGGAGCTCCCCTCGGATTCTCCTTTCCGGTCCGCGAGGTGCGCGTGAGCGCGGGCGCCGGGTTCGTCTACCCGTTGTGCGGGGAGGTGCAGACCATGCCTGGTCTTCCGTCTCTTCCTGCGTTCCTCCACATCGACCTCGACGGAGACGGAAACGTCGTGGGCCTCTCGTGAGCTCCTCCTTTCCAGGCGAGCTGACGGGGACTCGGCCACGCGTGCCCCTTGCGCACCTTCCGACTCCGATCGAGCCGCTCCCTCGCCTCTCCGCCCGCCTCGGCGGGCCAAAGCTCTGGGCGAAGCGCGATGACCTGACCGGGCTCGCCGGGGGAGGGAACAAGGCCCGCAAGCTCGAATTCCTCATCGCCGAAGCCCTGGCCACAGGAGCGGACACGCTCGTGACCTGCGGGGCGGTCCAGTCGAACCACGCTCGGCAGACGGCCGCCGCGGCGGCGAAGTCGGGACTACGCTGCACGCTCGTCCTGCGGGGAAGAGAGCCTCATGAGTCCCAGGGGAACCTCCTCCTAGACCGGCTCCTCGGAGCAGAGATCGTGTGGGCGGAGGATCGCCTGGCCGACGAACGACTGGGCGAGGTGGCCGAGGAGCTGCGCTCGCGTGGCCGCCGTCCGTACGTCGTCCCTTACGGCGGGTCGAACCCGGTGGGGGCGTGCGGCTACGTCGCCGCGATGCAGGAGCTCCTCGACCAGTCTGCTCGAGAAGGGATCTCCTTCGACCGAATCGTCTTCCCGTCGTCGAGCGGTGGGACCCAGGCCGGGCTCGCCGTCGCCGCACGCGCCCTCGGCTACCCCGGGACGATCCTCGGCGTCAGCGTCGACCTCGGGGCGCGAGCGCTGCAGGAGAAGCTCGCGCCCCTCGCCAGCGCAACGGCCAACCTGCTCGGCCTTTCTGGGTCCTTCAGGCCGGAGGACTTCGCCGTCGAGGACGCCTACATCGGCGCCGGGTACGCGGTCTTGGGGGATCTCGAGCGGGAGGCGATCCGAACCGCCGCCGAGACGGAAGCCCTCCTGCTCGACCCGGTCTACACCGGACGCGCCTTCGGCGGCCTCCTCGACCTCATCCGTAAAGGGACCTTCGCTCCAGATGAGCGGGTCCTCTTCTGGCACACGGGGGGAATCCCCGCGCTCTTCGCCTACTCCGAAGCGCTCGCCATCTAGAGCCTCCCGACCGGAACGGTGCAGGTCAGGAACTCGTCCCGAAAGTGGCGCATCGCGCTCTCGACCGGAAGGATCGGGGACTCACCCAAGGGACAGAGAGACGTGTCGCGCATCACCCGGGCGAGCGCGACGAGCCGGTCGAGGTCCTCTCCTCGCCGCTCGCTCGTGAGCGCTCGGCGGAGGATGCGCACGAGCTGAGCGGTCCCCGCCCGACAGGGCGTGCACTGGCCGCACGACTCGTGCTCAAAGAACTCGAGCACCTCGTCCAGGAGCTTCGGGACCGATGCGTCCTCATCCAGGACGAGCACGGATCCCGAACCGAGGACGGCACCGGCTTGGGCCTTCGGCGTGTCGAAGTCCATCGCGACGTCGATCTGTTTCTCGCTCACGAACGCGCCGGCCGCTCCGCCGATCAGGGCTCCCTTGAACCGCCTCCCGCCGCGCACGCCGCCTCCGTACTCCTCGACGATCGTCCGCAGCGGCGTTCCCATCTCGGCTTCGATGGCGCCCGGCCGCTCGACGTCGCCAAGGATGAGGAAGACCTTGGTCCCTGGCGAGGCCGGGGTGCCGAAGGAGCGGAACCACGCTGCCCCGCGCCGCACGATCGCTGGGACGTTGGCCAGGGTCTCGACGTTGTTCACGACCGTCGGGTGCCCCCACAGGCCGACCTGCCCGGGGTAGGGAGGTTTCAGGCGCGGGAAGCCACGCTTCCCTTCGATCGACTCGATCAGCGCGGTCTCGTCTCCGCAGACGTACGCGCCCGCACCTCGCTTGACGACGACGTCGAAGGCAAAGTCCGAGCCCAGGATCCTCTCTCCCAGGAAGCCCGCGGCGCGCGCCTGGTCAATCGCGCGCGTCATCCGCTCGATCGAGCGAGTGTACTCTCCGCGAATGTAGACGAACCCTTCTCTCGCCCCGATCGCGTAGCCGGCGAGGATCATCCCTTCGACGAGCTCGTGGGGGTCCCCCTCGAGGATCAGCCGATCCTTGAACGTGCCCGGCTCGCCCTCGTCGGCGTTGCACACGAGGTACTTGACAGCCCCGGGCGCGGTGAGCGACCACTTCTTCCCCGTTGGGAATCCCGCGCCGCCCCGTCCCCGCAGCCCGGAGCGGGTGACCTCGTCCACGACGGCCTGGGGTGGAATCCGCTCGGCGATGACCTTGCGCAACCCCTCGTACGCCCCGGCCGCGACCGCCTCGTCGAGGCTCTCAGGGTCGATCGCCCCGCAGTTCGCAAGAACGATCCGCGCCGAGTCCTTCCCGTCCGTCCTACCGCGTGGCATCCTCCCTCCTCACCCGGTCGATCATCTTGGCGGCCTTCGCGTCCGTCACGTCTTCGAAGAGCTCCCCGTCGATCATCAGGGCCGGCGCGTTTCCGCACGCGCCGAGGCAACTTGAGGTCTCGAGGGTGAACGCGCCGTCGGCCGTCGTCTGTCCGACCTCGACGCCCAGTCGCTCCTTCAGGGCCTTCAAGAGCGCCTCGCCTCCGAAGAGGCGGCAGGGCGGCGAGACGCAGACGCGGACGACGTGCCTCCCGCGCGGCGTGAGGCTGTACATCGAGTAGAAGCTCGCCGCGTCCATCACCTCGGCAAGCGGCATCCTCAGGTACTCGGCCACGGCCTGCAGCGACGCCTCGGAGAGGTAGTGCCGTGGCTCCGCGCGCTGGATCTCGTGAAGGATCTCAAGCAGGTTCGTCCGCGTCGCCGGGTACCGTTCCATCACGTGCCTCACCGCCACCTCCTCACGCTCCATCAGCCGAAACCTGTCCTTCGCTGAGCCATCGCGACGCGCGCTCGACCGCCTGAGGGACGAACCCCTCCGCGCGGTCGCTCAGCCCCTCCCCGTAGCCGAAGTTGACCCCCGGGACAGAGAGGACCCACGCGTCGGGGGCGCTCCCGAACGCCCGCGCGGCGAGCTCCAGGAGTCCTTCCGGGCCGAGGGTGTGGCCCCATCCCGATTCCCTGCCTGTCACGCGCCCAAGCTGCGTCTCCGCGCCGCCCGCCTCCGCGTCGACGAAGAGCACCCGCCGCGCGCCGCGCAGGCGGAGGGTCAGTTCGGGGACGAGCTCGCACACGACGCAGGCCTCTGCCGACGGAAAGACGGGAAGGGCCTCGACGACACGCGGCCCAATCCCGTCGTCCTGTCGCAAGGGGTTCCCGATTCCGATCACCAGGTCCACGTTAGTCCCTCACCAACGTCTGGACGACGGCTCCTTCCGGCCCGACGACCTCTACCTCGAGAGGGAGCCGCCCCAGGGCGTGGACGGAGCAGGAGAGGCAGGGGTCAAACGCTCGAATTCCGCCCTCGATTCGGTTCAGGATCCCCTCGTCGAACGCGCCGTCCTTGATCGTGCGGCGGGCGATCTCCAGGATCGAGCGGTTCATCGCCAGGTTGTTATGCCCCGTGGAGACGATCAGGTTCGCGGCCGTGACCACGCCGTTCGGATCCACCCAGTAGTGGTGGATGAGCGTGCCGCGCGGCGCCTCGTGCACCCCGACTCCCACCTCGGCGTTGATCCCGGCCTCGGCTCGCACCCGCGGCGCGAGGAGCCGCTCGTCTTCGAGCACGGTCTTCATCTGCTCGAGCGAGGCGAGGATCTCGATGAGCCGGGCGTAGTGGTAGTCGAAGACCCGCCCCGAGCGGCCGGAGCCCCGCGCGCGGAACTCCTCGAGCTCCGCGTCCGCCTCCGGGGTGCCAAACCGGTCACACACGTTGAGACGTCCGAGCGGACCCACGCGGTACATCCCCTTGGGATAGCCGAGGGGGCGGTAGAACGGGAACTTGAGGTAGCTCCAGGGTTCCGCGGCCTCGCCGATCACGTCTTCGTACCGCGCCGGGTCGAGCCCGTCCACCAGCGGCTTTCCCTTCGCGTCGACGACGCGGAGGACACCGCCGTAGTGCTCCCAGGCTCCGTCGTCGGTGACGAGTCCAACGTAGAGGCTCGGGAAGTCCCCCAGGACCGTGCACTCCTCGGCGGTGGCGAAGGTCTCTTTGAACAGGCGGAGCGTCGTGCGGATCGTGTCCAGCGCCTCGGGGACCTGCGAGGCGATCCAGTCACGGTCCGCTCGCCCGAGCGGACGGCTCACGCCGCCGGGGACGGCCCAGGCGGGGTGGATCCGCTTCCCGCCGAGGCGCTCGATCGTCTCCTGACCGAAGGCCCGCAGACGAATCCCCTTCCGCGTCAAGTCCCCCCTCGCCTCCGCGAGACCGAGGACGTTCCGCTTCGCGGGGTCGCTCGCCCACCCCAAGAAGAGGTCGGGCGCGGAGAGGTAGAAGAAGCTCAGGGCGTGCGACTGGACGAGCTGGCCGAGGTTCATCAGACGCCGCAGGAGGTGCGCCGCGTCGGGGACCCGCACGGCCAGGATGGCGTCGCCCGCCCTCGCCGAGGCGAGGATGTGGCTCACGGGGCAGATGCCGCAGATCCGGGCCGTCAGCGCCGGCATCTCCCACACCGTGCGGCCGACGCAGAACTCCTCGAATCCGCGCAGCTCGGTCACGTGGAAGCGGGCGTCCCTCACGCCCCCTTTCTTGTCGAGATGGAGCGTGATCTTCCCGTGCCCTTCTACCCGCGTCACCGGCTCGATGCGAATCTCGCGTTCCATAGCGGCTCCTTACCCGAACTTCAGGTCCTGTCCGACCAGCACAGGCGACCGGCCCTCGAGCAGCGCGAGGATTGCCTTCCCGATCAGCGCGGCCGGCGGAGGGCAGCCATGGAGGTAGAGGTCGACCCGAATCTCCTCGTGCAGCGGCGAGACCCTTGCCAAAAGCGCCGGGACCTCCGCACACGGTATGGCTCCGTTCGACGTGCGCGCCTTCCCGTAGAGCCGCTCGACCAGCCGGTCCGTGGGGATCCCGTTCCGCATTCCCGGAACGTTGCCCGTCACCGCGCAGTCGCCCAGGGCGATCACGATCCGCGACTTCTCCCGCACGCGGTGGGCGTGCTCCCGCTGCTGCTCGTTCGCCACGGCCCCCTCGACCAGCGTCACGTCGACTCCCGCCTCGGGGAAGTCCTTGAGATCCGTGAGCGGGCTGTTCGCCAGTTCGATCCGGCCGGCGAGGTCGACGAGCGCCTCGTCGAGATCGAGGAGAGACATGTGGCAGCCGGAGCACCCGCTGAACCAGACCGTGGCCAGCTTCACCTTAGGCAAGGCCCCTCCTTTCCACGAGCTCGGCGACAAGTCCGGGGTCCTTCTCCATCTCGGCCGCGGCCTTCCCCTTGAGGACGATCGCCCCCGTCGGGCAGACCTGAACACACTTCCCGCACCCCGTGCAGCTTTCCGCCTTTCCCCAGTCCACGGCCAGGTCCGTGATCATGCGCGCCCGCACCCCCCGCTCGCCCGTCCCCCAGGTGTGAGCCCCTTCGACCTCGGCGCAGACCCGCACGCACCGGCCGCACAGGACGCAGCGGTTGTGATCGATGAGGAAGCGCGGATGGGTCGCGTCGAGCGGAAGGCGCGGATAGACGTAGGGAACGCGCACCGAGTGCATCTCGACTTCGTTCGCGAGGTCCTGGAGCTCGCAGTGCCCGTTCGAGACGCACACCGCGCAGATGTGGTTCCGCTCGGCAAAGAGGAGCTCGACGACCGTCCGGCGCAGCTCCTTCACCCGCTCGGTCTTGGTCTCGACCTCCATCCCCGCCGCGGCCGGCCTGACGCAGGCCGGAACAACCTCTCCCTTCACCTCGACGAGACAGACGCGGCAGACCCCCGCCTCGCACAGCCCGTCCAGGTGACAGAGGGTCGGAATGAGGATCCCGTTTAGCTTCGCGGCCTCCAGGATCGTCGCCCCGGCCGGAGCGCGCACGTCCCGCCCATCGATCCGCAGGACCATCTCGTTCACCGTGACTCCCTCCTCCTCTCCGGTCGCCATCGGGCGAGGCCCATGACCACCTTCGGGGCCGTCCCTGGGAATCGCCCTCACGAGCCGAATTTCGGGCTCCAGTTGTTGTAGTTGAAGAGCATCGGCAGGACCCGACCGCTGAAGCGCCCGAGCCCTCCCAGAGCCGCTGTGCGCTCGGAGAACCCGGCCGACCCGTCTGGAAGAACGCTCCGTCCCACGAAAAGGACCGGAACCGGCTCGGCCGTGTGATCCCCGTAGTCGGCCGGCGTCGTGTGATCCCCCGTGAACGCGAGGTGAGTCGTATCCCAGTCGATTCCCTCGAGCAGTCGGCCGAAGAGCTCCGCGTCGATCCGCTCGATGAACGCCGTCTTCGCCTGGGCGTCCTTGTCGTGCGCGGCGTTGTCGGTCCCCTTCACGTGGAGGAAGACGTAGTCGAGCCGCTCGAGAGCCGAAAGCGCCGTCTCGGCCTTCGAGCGAAGGTCTGTGTCGACTCCGCCCGTCGCTCCCGGCGCATCGACCCGCTCCATCCCACAGGCAAGCGCGACCCCGCGGTACAGGGCGCCTCCGGCAACGACCGCTCCACGCACGCCGTAGAGAGCCTGGATCGACTGAAGGTGCGGGAGGCGGGACGCCCCGCGGAGGAGGAGGACGTTCGCCACAGGCTTGCCGTCCTTCGCCCGCGAGCGGTTCACCGCATGCGCCTCGAGGACCTCGACGCACTTTCGCGTGAACTCGTTCGCGGCCGTCGCCGTCCGCCGCGCCGCCGCATCGTCCCCCTGGAGGGGGTGTGCGTCCGGTACGAGCGCGCCCACTTCGTGCGGGTCGGTCTCCCCCACGCGCCAGGAGAGGCCCTCTCCGCGCAGGATGAACGCGCCGCGATGTTGGGTGCTCGGGAGGAACTCGAGGGTAATCCCTGGCTCTTCCACGAGCCGGATTCCGTTCAGGGCGCGCGCCAGATCCGCCTGCCCCGACGCGATCCGTCCCGCGCGACGGTCGAGCAGTCTGAGTCCGCCCGGCGTGCGCTCCACGGTGGCGAAGTTGGCGCGAAAGCAGACGTCGCCCGGCCCCACGGCCATGCCCATCCCCAGGCACTCAAAGACGCCCCGGCCGGTGTAAAACTCGTGTGGGTCGTACCCGAGGAGGGAGAGGTGCGCGGTGTCGCTCCCCGGCCGGATCCCCGGCCCGATGGGATCGACAAGGCCGCTCGCGCCGCCGCGGGCGAGTTCGTCCAGATTGGGCTTCCGCGCGGCTTCGAGACACGTCTTTCCCCCGACGTCCGTCGGACGCCCGCCCAGCCCGTCAGCAACGATCAGGATCGCCTTCACTCGCACCCTCCGGAACCGCGCCAACGTTACCCGCAGACTGGCGAAAGTTCAAGCCGGAAGCTCACTCTCGTGAGCGCGCCTCGGACCGAGCCCGGCTTGACCCCGCAGATCCCTTCCCCTACCGTAGGAAGCAGCGACCCGGCGAGGAGATATCAAGCGGATGGTCAAACCCGATCTCGTGTCTCATCTTGTCTCTGGCCTTCGTGTCGCCGCGATCCGACTCCCCTCCGACGTCGCGCGCGCGCTGGCCCAGGCACAAGCGCGCGAGGACACCCCTCGGGCCCAAAGTGAGCTCGCCACGGTGCTCGCCGCCGTCGACGTCGCCTGTGCGGGCTCGGTCCCCCTCTGTCAGGACACCGGGATCCCCACCTTCTTCGTTGAAGCGGGGGAGAGGAGCCCTCACCTGTCCCTCCTGCGCGAGGCGATCCCGGCCGCGGTCCACCGCGCGACGCGCGAGGTGCCCCTCCGACCCAACAGCGTCGATCCCTTCTCCGGACGGAATCCGGACGACAACTCCGGCCGCGGACTCCCTCCGATCGACTGGCAGCTCGTCCCGGGAGACGACGTTCGAATCCACCTTCGCCTGAAAGGCGGCGGCAGCGACAACGTGAGCGCGCTCTGCATGCTCCCTCCGAACGCGGGGCTCGCGGGCGTGAAGGACGCCGTCGTCGACCATGTCGTCGCCTCGGCCGGGAATCCGTGCCCGCCAACCATCGTCGCCGTCGGAATCGGTGGCGGTTCCGCCCTGTGCCTGCGCCTCGCCGAGCGGACCCTCTGGCGAGCGGTGGGAGAGCGCCACCCCGACGCCCGCGCGGCCGCCCTCGAGGAAGAGCTGCTCGCCCTCGTCAACGAGACGGGACTGGGCCCGATGGGCCTCGGCGGCCGAACCACCGCGCTCGACGTCCACGTGGAGTACGCCTTTCGCCATCCCGCCTCTCTCCCCGTCGGGATCCTGCTCCAGTGCTGGGCCGCCCGCCGCGCGACCGTCCGAGTCGATCGCCGGGGAAAGGTCGAGGTGGTCTAGCTGGAGCGAGAGATCCGACTTCCCATGACGGACGAGGAGGCGCGGTCGCTCCGCGTCGGCGACGTGCTCCACGTCTCCGGGCGACTCTTCACCGCCCGCGACTCGGCCCACCGCCTCCTCGCCGGGCTCATTGAGCGGGGAGAGAGGCCTCCGTTCGAGCCCGTGCCGGACGTCGTCTACCACTCCGGGCCGCTCGCTGTCCGGGAGGGGACGGGGTGGCGCGTCCTCTCCGCGGGGCCCACCTCGAGCACCCGACTCGACCCCTTCGCCCCGGCGCTGATCGCCGGCCTCGGTCTCCGTCTCCTCATCGGCAAGGGCGGAATGGGGGAGAGGACGGAACAAGCCTTAGAGGAGTGCGGCGCGGCGTACGCCCACTCGACCGGCGGCGCCGGGGCGCTCGCCGCACGGGCGATCACAGAAGTGGAAGGCGTCTTCTGGCTCGAGGAGCTCGGGATGCCCGAGGCCGTCTGGCTCCTGCGCGTCCGCCGGTTCGGACCCCTTCTCGTGGCGATCGATAGCGCCGGAGGGAACCTCTACCGCGAGGTCGCGCAACAGGTCGAGACGCAGAGAAGGGCGATCACGGAACGGATCGGGTAGACTCGGCGGGAAGGAGGGCAGATGCCGAAAGAGAAGGAGCCTTCTATTGAGGAACGCCTGGCCAAGGCGAGCCTCCCCGGGAAGACGGCGCCCGCGTGGCACGCCTTCTACCGGGGCAAGGTCGAGACGGCGTTGAAGTGCGCCGTCACGAGCTTCGACGACTTCGGAATCTGGTACACGCCGGGTGTCGCCGCGCCCTGCCGCGAGATCCACTCCGATCCAAGCAAGGTGTTCGAATACACGAACAAGGCGAACGCGGTCGCCGTTGTCTCCGACGGCTCGCGGGTTCTCGGCCTCGGGAACATCGGGCCGCAGGCTGCCCTCCCGGTCATGGAAGGGAAAGCGCTCCTCTTCAAGCACCTCGGCGGAGTCGGGGCGTTCCCTGTGGTGCTCGACACGCAGGACCCTGACGAGATCATCCAGGCCGTCAAGTGGATCGCACCGGGCTTCGGCGGGGTCAACCTGGAGGACATCGCAAGCCCCAAGTGCTTCTACATCCTCGACCGCCTGCGCGAGGAGCTTGAGATCCCGGTCTGGCACGACGACCAGCAGGGAACGGCCGCCGTCACCCTCGCCGCCCTCCTGAACGGCCTCAAGGTCGCAGGGAAGACGCTTGCCGGCTCGACCCTCGCCCTGTTCGGGGTCGGAGCGGCGGGAGCCGCCACCCTGCGCGTCCTCGCCAAAGCCGGGCTTCCTCTCGGCCAGGTCCGCGCCGTCGACCTCGTCGACGGGCGCCCGACGCTCCTCGACCGCCGAATGGATCTCGAGCGGATCTTCCCCTACCGCGGGGAGATGCTCTCCCAGACGAACGCCGAGCGCCTCGAGGGCGGGTACGCCGAG
>Ga0315291_10010627_pt1 | contig 11238 bp, 8 predicted proteins | sample YL17G12_20_MG_FD_203070 | JGI IMG/M metagenome (GOLD analysis project Ga0315291, IMG submission 203070) | Sediment microbial communities from Yellowstone Lake, YNP, Wyoming, USA - YL17G12_20 | ecosystem: Environmental > Aquatic > Freshwater > Lake > Sediment | place: USA: Wyoming | collected... | reverse complement strand
GCGAGACCTGGGAAGGGTCTCGCGGGCCGCTAGTCCCCTCTATCTAAGAAACCGTGATTCGTGGTCCAGCCAAATGGGGCCACCTCTCCTTTCTTGAGGCAAATCGCGAAAGGCCTGGGTACATGACACGATCTCCTTCACCATGTCAGTTGGAACCTAAGCTGAGCACTTGAAGGTCAACCAGCCTCTAGCTCTCGTCATAGAACTCACGTTCGGCACCATGCAGACGGAACGTGACAAAGAAACCCTCGCCAGGATTGGTCTGGAACCAGTTCGACGTTTTGCCCTTGGGACTAAAGTGCAAGCCTACGCTTCCATTGTCATTCGTTTTGGTTTTATCTCCGCGACCCACCGAAGCTAACCTATTCTTCCACTCCTTGTCGTGTGGCGATGGGTACATACCCTGCCTCCAAGCCGGGCGGTGGGGTTACAATCAAGGCCGGGTCAATATCCGCCAGTTCTCCGATCGTGGGTGGCGGCAGGTAGTCGCGGTCTTTCTTCCAGTTCCGGTGAAGTTTTTCCACCCGCGTCTGCAAGCTCTCCCGCTCTTCGTCGGTCAAATCGGCGTTGAGTATTGCGGGCTGGTCGGCAAATCGATACCAGTAGTACGTCACCGTGCTGCCGTCCCCCAGGAGCCTCTTGAAAGGTCCTGCCACGGGGCCGGGCTTCTTCCAGCAACTCTCCGGATCGTCGGGAGTAACGTAGGGTTCGGAGGGATTCTCGGTGGGCCGACTAAAGCTAACTTCAGCTAGCCCTGTTTCAACCGGAACGTCTTTGGCTGGCACCACAACCCACTCTGCCCCTTTGTTAGCATCTTTCACCAGACGATAGTATTCGGGGAGCCTCACCAGTGGACCATCCTTGGTGTCTTTTTTCGTAACCAGTTGGGAGTTCCATCGGAACCCGTAGGTAAGTGGATCAGGTGCCACGGGAGTCGCAAAAGAACTCCAGGGAAGACGTACCCTTTCTTCCTTGGGAGTACGGGGCGCATTGATCCTCCAGGTTGCCCCCCCTCGACCGCTAAAGCTGTGCACACTGGCTTCCTGGGGGTCGATGGCGCCGCTGGCCGAGTCTCCACCTTCAAACCAGGCCTCCACGGCATCCCAGAGCGCCTTCTTGTTGTAGGCGGTAACGCGGTGCACGACCACCGAATTGCTGTCGGGCCCTCGGGGGAACGAGGTGGGGGCTACTCGGGCGTAGGTCTCCCCCTTCTCGTCCGTGGCCTGGACGCTGGGGATATACTGAGTTTCCATCTGCAAAGCCCTGTTGGGCCCCGAGGGACGGGTATCCAGAAACATTCCAGCCAGGCGAGGGTCGTCTACAGACGCGCGGGACCAGAAATAGGGGGTGAAGAAAGCAACCGGGCCTTTGAAGTTTCTCGTGTTCAGAAACAAGGTCCAACAGTTGTTTCCAGTAGGCACGTTCTTCCCGGCCGTGGTGGATTTGGCCTTGGTGAGCGGAAGTGGAAGATACCCGTAGCCGAACAACTCACCGCAGGTGCCTTGCTTCAGATTCAGGCCGTCGGGCGGCCAAAGCACCCAGGGACTGAGTTGTGCCACACCGTACTTGCCTCCCGGTCTATCCCAGTCTCTTCCTTTGCCGGCGCCCGGTCCGTTGGCCCACTCACTGAAATTCAGGGCCACCCCGCCCATAATGAACTTCGGCGTTTCCGTGGCGAACCGCGTGTCGCGCCACCATCCCAGGCCGCCCTCGATATCGGAATACAGTTTGTCGGGCTCAGGACCGTCATACTGAGCGTGCATCCAGGTACCGAACAGACCTGTTTGAAAACGATTACCCGGATACTCCTCCAACAAGGGCCAGGCCGCTACATACATGGAAAACCCGGCGTTATACGTCTCTGGAACTTTGCCGTGAGGAACCAGCAGGTATCCGACCATCTCTCCTTTCTGAATCTCACCGGCGGCGCCGACCAGGGGTGCCTGGGGCAAGACGAACACGAGGGCCAGGCAGGAAGTGAACAACGTAAGAAACTCTTTTTTCAACATCTGGGAACCTCCGGAAACTGTTTTTCTTTCTCTGTTTACAGCGTCTAGCACGGGACGACCAGTATCAGGCTGGCCAACGGCCCGCTCGCCGGACGCTGTTTCACTGGAAACGTTACTCTCATCGGCGGATTCATCACAGCACCACTGATAGGAATCTCGTAGCCGTTCAAGCCCCAATCCATGCCGGGGCCAACTCGAACCACCGGTTGCCTGGTTTCGCCAAGCCCTCACCCCCTGCCCCTCTCCCAAAGGGAGAGGGGAGACTCTTCGCACAGCCGCTCAGCCCCGCCAGGGCCGCTTGCGGTCGCTGAGCTTCGGCAAGGTGTCGACGGCCAGCTTCACGTCGGCCTCGACCTGGAAGTCGAACATCCCGGCGATGATGAAGTCGGCTCCGTGGCGATAGGCGTAGGAGAATGCCACCCGCGGGTCGATCGCCCCGGCAGCCAGCACCTTGAACGCCACCCAGGGCTTCTCGACCGTTTGCATGAAGGCCGCCGTCTCCTCGGGATTGTTGCACCACATATTGTCGTAGTTCGCGTCGTGGTCGGACGAATCCGCCCGCATCCAGTCGTATTCCTTCCGCCGTTGCTTCGGCGTGGCCGACCAGTAACGGTCGATGTGGAAGGTCTTGACGTAGAAATCGGGGTTGACGTGCTCCTTCTCGCAGGCCATGGGCATGTTCAGCGAATGGCCGCCGACACCGGCGGGCACGCCTTGAGCCTTGATCAGGTCGACCATCTGCCCGATCACTTCTGTTTTGCCGCCGCTCATCATGTACCCGTCGGTCACGCCCCCGTGCGAGTATATTAGCGTGGCACCAAAGTCCACCTGGCGTTTGATCTCCTCGTTCATCTTGGTCTTGTCCTCGACGAGCGGGATGCAGACCATGGTCTGAATCTTGGTGGTGCGACCCTGGTTGTACTTCGAGACGACCGGCCAGCACTTGGGGTCCAACTGGATCGTATTGACGCCGCACGCCTGGGCAAGCTCCAAGGTCTCGAAGACTTTCGCCTCGGTGTTGTAGCAGGTGAACAGCTTGGACGAGTACGTCAGGTCGCGGCTATGGGCCCAACCGCCGATCAGGTTGCCGCCGATCAGCAGCCGGCTCAGCGACACGTTGCGGATCTTGCCGGACGGCAGGCTACCGGACGGAATGTCGGTTTCGGGTTTCTTACCCTGACCTGCCTGAGCGGCCCCTTCCCGGATCGCGGCCGCCAGGATACTCTCCTCGATGCTGCCGCAGGCGGTGCCAATCCCAGCCGCTCCGAGCACCCCCCTAGCCAGGAAACACCGCCGGTCAGTCTTGCCTGCCATTGCTGGTTACCTCTGCATTTGAAGCTGTAATTGTTCAACTCGGCCCGCCCAGGGTCCCTGTACGCGCCGGCCAGTCTACCCCTCCAATCTATCTCGTCGGCCGGAGATTCTCCAGCCCTGCCGACGCCTTGCCCCAGCCGACGTGGGCCCATCCTTTGGGGTATGCGACAGGTTCGGCCTCCCCCGCCAGTCGAGGCTCCGCTAGAATACTGTGTTTCGACGCCTTCCCACGCAGAGCGGGTATCGACATGCGACGGATCCTCGTCACCAGCGCCTTGCCCTACGCCAACGGACACATCCACATCGGCCACTTGGTCGAGTACCTCCAGACCGACATCTGGGTGCGGTTCCAGAAGTTGCGGGGGAACCGCTGCGTCTATGTGTGCGCCGACGACACCCACGGCACGGCCACCATGCTCCGCGCCCGGGAGGAGGGGATCAGCGAGGAGGAGCTGATCGCCAAGATGCAGCAGGCCCACGAGGCGGATTTCGCCGGCTTCGAGATCGAGTTCGACAACTACGGCAGCACCCATAGTCCGGAGAATCGTGAGCTGTGCGCGGAGTTCTGGACTGCGCTCCGCCGGGCAGGCATGGTCCACCGGCGGGAGGTCGAGCAGCTCTACGACACCGTCGAAGGGCTGTTCCTGGCCGACCGCCAGGTCCGCGGAACGTGTCCGAATCCCGACTGCCGGGCAACGGACCAGCCGGGCGACAACTGCTCGGTCTGTAGCTGGCACTATGACGCCACCGACCTGATCGACCCGATCAGTGTCGTCTCCGGCACCCAGCCCGAAGTCCGCAGGCACCCCCACCTGTTCATCAACATCGAACAGAAGCACGCCTTCCTCGACCAGTGGACGCAAAGCGGCGACCACCTGCAGCCGGAGATCGCCAACTACCTCAGCGGCCACTTCCTGGGTGAGCCGCTGCGGGACTGGGACGTCTCGCGGCCGGCGCCCTATTTCGGCTTCGAGATCCCCGACTCACCGGGCAACTACTGGTACGTCTGGTTCGACGCCCCGATCGGCTACATGGCCTCGACCCGCCAGTGGTGCGACCGGCAGGGCGAGGATTTCGACGACTGGTGGGCCAGCGACCAGACCGAGATCCACCACTTCATCGGCAAGGACATCACGTATTTTCACACCCTTTTCTGGCCGGCGATGCTGGAGGTCTCCCGCTACAACCTGCCGACGAAGATCCACATCCACGGCTTCTTGAACGTCCACGGCCTGAAGATGTCGAAGAGCAAGGGGACGCTGGTCCGGGCGTCGACTTACCTGGAGCACCTCGATCCGGCCTATCTCCGTTACTACTACGCCGCGAAGCTCTCCAACCGCGTTGAGGACCTCGATCTGAACCTCGACGAGTTTGTGGCCAAGGTGAATTCCGACATGGTGGGCAACGTGGTCAACCTGGCCAGCCGCACGGCCCGCTTCGCCCATCAGACGGGACTCTCCCAGCAGTATCCCGACGACGGCGGACTGTTTAAGCAGGCGGCCAACGACGGCCAGGTGATTGCCGAGGCCTACGAGAGCTGCGACTACGCCCGGGCGATCCGCCAGATCCTGGCGGTGGCCGATCGGGCCAACCAGTACGTCGAGCAGAACGCCCCCTGGCAGCTTGCCAAAGACCCCAACCAGGCCGACCGGCTGCGGGACGCGTGCACGGTGGGGCTGAACCTCTTCCGGCAACTGGCCGTTTACCTGGCGCCCGTGCTGCCGCGGCTGGCCCGGCAGACCGGCGAATTGCTGGGCGAGCCGATCGCCCGCTGGGAACAGTCCCAGACGCCGTTGACCGGCGGGCGGGTGGGGAAGTTCCAGCACATGATGAAGCGGGTGGACCGGAAGCAGGTCGACGCCATGTTCGCCGCCAGCGTCGAGGAAGAACCGGCTGGAGCCCAGTCCGACGAGGCCGCCGCCGAGGACAGCGACGAGCCGCTGGCCGCCGAGCCGTTGGCCGAGACGATCGGCTTCGAGGAGTTTGCCAAGGTCGATCTCCGCGTCGCCCGGGTGGTGGCCGCCGAAGACGTTGCCAAGGCGGAGAAGCTGATGAAACTCACGCTCAGTCTCGGCGGCGGGCAGAAGCGGGTGGTGTTTGCCGGCATCAAGGGCGTCTACCAGCCCGAGAAACTGGTCGGGCGGCTGCTGATTTGCGCCGCCAACCTGGCCCCGCGAAAGATGAAGTTCGGCACCAGCGAAGGCATGATCCTGGCCTCCGGCCCCGGGGGCAAAGAAATCTATCTCCTCGCGCCCGACGATGGCGCCCAACCGGGGCAGCGGGTCCACTGAAGAAACTCACCGCAGAGGACACAGAGGAAGGGATCTGTCTTGCAGATCAATGAAATCAGCGGGCAGATTGTTGACTCGGCAATAAAAGTGCACTCGGCATTCTGCCTCTACGTTCCTCTGCGGTAGATCTCAATCGCCCCCGCTCCTGGACCTTCCCGCCGGACGATGGTGCCCTTGGCGAGCGACTCACCTACAGTTCTGTGTCTGGGCGGTCGACACCGCCGGCCTCGGCGACTTCGCTGCCCTGCTCTTTTCTCCGCTGACGACGTGCCCTCTTCTCCTCGGCCTTTCGCTTCTTGTTCATCTCCCTCCACCGCTTGGCGTACGTGTTCTGGTCTCTTGCCATGATTCCTCTTCCTGAATTGGTTTGATGGGGGCAAGGGCCCGCACACGTGCCAGCAGTTGCCCGAAAGCAAATCGCCAAAGACGCCCACGCCTCCGGCGGCCTGCGCGTACCATGAGGCGTTGCCGGACAAGTTCAGGCAGCGCTGACCGATTCGGCACTCGGCCGCTTTGGCCCGCAATCTCGAAACCCCCCGACGGGCCCTTGATGGTGGTCCATCGGGCGGATCAATGAGCAAGCGGGGAGCCAATCAACCGCGATCGAAGAGACATCCGCGGCCGTTCGCCGTCAGGTGAACTTCAGTGGAGGCATCTCGAAGGAAGCTGAGGGGGGCCAGCATGGTGTACCCCGTGTGCGCGGTCAATTCTAGCACGGCCCGGCGTTTGAGGGAAGGGGCAAACAGGAAGACGATGCACGCTGGCGATCGGGCCACGGAATCCCGTTGCCGGCACGTCTGGGTTGCCCCGCCGCAGCGGGGCATTCCGCCAGAAGAGGGGTTCCGGACCGGGGCCGGCTCAAGAAACGCCGAAAACATCAGCACTTGCTTTACAAACCGCACATGCTACAATACGGGTAATAGTGGTGAGAAGCTCTGTGAGCCCCAGCCGATTTCTAGTGCTCTCGTTCTAGTCACCCAGCGATTTGCGTCGTGGCAACCTCTCATGGATGTGGCGATCTCCAATTGCGGTTGATTTTCTCCCTCTACCGTTCGGCCGCACTCTTCCTTAGCGACAAGGGGCTCTGGGTGAAGAGATGCCGGCCTAGTGCGTTTCTTACTTTTTCTTGCTAGGAGTGGCGTTATGCCGCATGGGACGATCAAAAAGGTGATCGCTGACAAAGGGTTTGGGTTCATCGAGGGAGAACGCGGTGATATGTTCTTCCACCACAGCGCCGTCGAAGGGACGAGCATCGAGGCCCTCAGAGTGGGACAACAGGTCGAGTACGACGAAGGCCGCGGCCCCAAAGGGCCTCGCGCCGAAAACGTCCGGCTCGTCTGAGCTCTGACCGAACAAACGTCCGACAATGGTTTGGCCCCCGAAGCCTCAGCTTCGGGGGCCACTGATTTCTCTGCCCTGCTGCGCGTCCCTGCGGTCAACTGGATTGCTCCCGCTTCATTTGCCGGTCTGGGGGCCGTCATTGCGGCAGATCGCCGCCGGCGCGGGTGAAGAGCGAGACGAAGGTTTCGGCGGGCATCGATTCGGGCTGGAAGCGGACGGTGCCGTCGCCGTAAAGGATATTGGCCCCGCCCGGATGGAAGGCGTAGATCTCGTTCGAGTTGAGGCAGTTGAACATCTGCGAGGTGTGGCAGATCTCGTGGATCCAGAATTCGGCGTCCTCGCTGGCCCACTGGGCACCCGAGATGCCCTCTGACCCGGTCGGCTGCCCCTCGCGGTATCCCAGGGGCCGGCCAGCGTCTTCGTAGAGCATGAACGTGTTGGAGAGCCCGTCGCGGACGTTTCCCAGCGAGGTCGACGGCGCCGACTCGCCCGCGTCGCCCTTCTTGAAGAAACCGTTCCAGTCCTTGCGCGGGCTGAGGTGTCCGCCGGCCAACAGCTCGTCGCGGACCGTGCTGACAATGTACTCGCAGGTGGCGTAGTCGGCGACGTATCGCCGCCCGCCCGGGGCCGAAGGGCAGACGAACACCGCCAGATCGACGCGGGTGGCCGGGCGATTGGCCGCGTCGTCCCAGGGCTTGCTCCAGTCGTAACGGTCGTAGACCTCCTGCAGCTCGAGGTGCGGCAGGAGGAACGTGAGCATGTTGTGGCCGGGGTCCCTGGTATAAGCGGGCGGGAAGACCTCGTGGGCCTCCAGGTAGCCGTGCAGCGCCAGGCCGATCTGCCGGAGATTGTTCGCGCACTGCATCCGCCGGGCGCTCTCCCGCACCGACTGCACCGCCGGCAGCAACAAGGCAATCAAGATGCCGATGATCGCCACGACCACCAGCAGCTCGATCAGCGTAAAACCCAGACGCCGGAGATGCATCGGCTGATCCTTCGCAAGAAGACTCACCGCAGAGGACGCAGAGGGACGCAGAGGTTAGGGGATTGAATGCTCGTGATCACAAGTTGTTGACCATGCGGGTGATTCCGTCTTTGAGGTGCAGGGTGTTGAAGTTGACCAGCAGCCCGAGTTTCTTGCCGCTGAGTCTGAGGTAGGAAAGCAACTGAGCTTGGTGGATGGGAAGCAGCTTCTCCACGGACTTCAATTCGATAATCACCGCGTCTTCGACCAGGATGTCGAGGCGGTACCCTACGTCAATCTTCACTGAGTCATAGACGACTGGCAGCTCGAGCTGGCTGATCGCCTTCAAGCCGCGCCGGTGCAACTCGAACACCAAGCAGGCCTCATAGGCCGATTCGAGCAACCCCGGCCCCAGCGCCGAGTGTACCCTCATCGCCGCATCAACCACCTGCCCACTGATCTCATTGATCTCCACTCTACTGTTCCTTCCTCTGCGTCCCTCTGCGTCCTCTGCGGTAGATTTCAATCGCCCCCAGCTCCATAGTCCGCCGGCAATGCCCGGACGATCTTGACCGTCTCCAGGCTGACGCGGATGACCTGGCCGACCAGCCGGACGATGTACTCCGGGTCGTCAAGCCGGTTGGGGTCGGAGCGGATGCCGCTGCGTTTGTCCTCGGTCACCCGGTTCTGGTCGATGACCCACTCCAGTGCGGAGCGATTGCCCAGCCGATACTCGGACACCTCGGGCGGGATGCCGCCCAGGGTGAGCGAGTCGTTGACCTTCAGCGCCGTCTTGTCCTTGTTGAGCCGCATCTTCTCCACGCGGTACGAGAGCGGCAGGTCGGGCGTCTCGATCCACTGAAGCGGCCACGGCTCCAGCTTCTCATAGTCGAGGTGGAGTCGGGCAAGCTCCTGGCCGGCGGCGGCAAAGGCGCGGAAGTCGGGGGCCAGTGGGATTCGTGGCAGCTCGCGCTTGAGGTTCTCGGCGAACCGCTCCCGGTAGCCCGGATGGTGCAGCAGGCCGTACACGTAATGGAAGACGTCCCACTTGGTGATCTTCTTCTTGCCGTAATGCCCACGGAAGTGCTTAATCGCCCAATCCGTCACGTTCTCCCGCCGATTGCTGCCGTCCTCGTTGTAGACGTAGAAGGGGAAGCACTGGTGGGCGTCAAGGCCGGCACACAAGTGGATATCGACCAGGCGGTTTGAAGCGAGGGCGCTAAAGGTACTCGCCCGATACCCGATGTCGGTTACTGCAATGAGGAGATTCTCACGCTCCGCAGCCTCTGTTGGCAGCGCCTGGGGCAACTGATACCTTCGTTCAACTAGCAACGCATCGAAGTACAGCCAGCGACATGTGAACGGACGATACAAGGAAGCTCTGATCTTCTCGGAACTATACTCCGCATAACGACCGCGCCGCACATTGGCCTTAAGTGACTCGCTCCACTTGATTGTGCGGTAGTCAACAAAGTCGTCCATGTCGGCCTTGCGTTTCGCGCGCCTATACCGGTCCACCTCGCTGTTGTATGCTTCGCTGAACTGCGGTAGGCGTTCGCGCAGAGCGTCGGCGTGGAAGTCGTATACAACTTCGTCCCGGTTTGTTTTCACGCCCAGGGAGTATGTGCCAAAAACCGTTTCGACCTCCCGCTCCCGAGCTTCCTTGCCTTCCTTGCTCGCGATGGGCAGAAACGTGGCGAACTCCTCGCTGTGTTCGGGGACGAGCCATGTATGGCGCTGGTCCGTTTGGAGCTTCCGCCATTTGACGCCTTTCAGATCCCCATGCTGCGCCAGCCACGCAAGTTTTTGGTGTCGCCGCAGTGCCTTGTCCACACGGTGGAAGAGCAGGCGGCGGCCCCGCCGGCGCTGCGATTGAACCGCGATCGTGATCCCCACGCCGACCTGGATGCCGAACACGTTGTAGGCCGTTCCGGAAAGCTTGGGATTCTGCCGGACGTTGCCTTCGAGGTGCAGATGGTACAGCCGCGTGAAATCCTGCATCAGGTGCTTACGCATCCCATCAAACGCGATCTGGTCCACGAAGCTGTTGTTACTGACGAAGGACACGATTCCGTCGCGATTCTCCAGCCGGTCCGTGCCCCAGCGGTAGAACTTGACGTACATGTCCGATAGCGCGTTCTTGTTGCTCGCCTTGGAGTCCTTGGCGTAGGTTTCGCTCACGCGGCGGTCGATGACCGCGTACTTCCGGTTCTTGTTGTTGTCGTTCTCGTTGAGCTGCCAGGCGTTGTACGGCGGGTTGCCGATGACCACCGTGATCGGCGCACTTTTCTCGCGCCGCACCCGGGCTGTGTTGGCTTCGGTCATGAATTGGAACTGGTTCTGCTTCGGCTCTGCCAGGTCCAGCGTATCGACGAAGCACATGCCCTCGAAGGGCTCGTAGGTGCCGGTCTGCTCGTAGTAGGCGTGCTCGATGTTCAAGGCCGCGATATAGTACGGCAGCAGCATGACCTCATTGGCAAAAAGCTGCTGGCGGTACATCCGCGGCAGGTCCTTCTTGGGGATCCGCCGCATGATGTTGACGATGAAGTTGCCCGTGCCCGTGCACGGATCCAGGATGTTTACGCCCTCGTCGCCTAGGGTCTTACCGAACTCGCTCTCAAGCACCTCGGCCACGCTGGCGCACATGAAGTTGACGATTTCCTGCGGCGTGTAGACGATCCCGTGCGTGTCGGCCACCTTGACCGAGTAGCCCTGGAAGAACCGCTCGTAGACTGAGTTCAGAAAGTGCTGCTTCTCGGTGAAGCTCTCGATCGTGGCGGCGACCGACTCGATGGCCAGGTAGAACCGGTCCAGCGAGCGGAGGAACTCGTGCCGGTCAAACGCCTTGCTCACCAGGGCGTCGATCACCTTCTCGACCTCGGTGGCGATCACGTTGCGGCGGGTGAAGTCGGGGTTGTCGAAGATCGTGCGGATCAGCCGCTCGGTCAGGAGGTGCTGCACGAGCATCTCGTCGACGGCCTCGCGGCGGAGGTTCGGGTTGAGCGAGGTGCGGCAGAGGTCGTAAAAGCCGGCGAACGCTTGGATGAAGCGGGTGTTGTTCCCGTGGGCGTCGTTGATCTTCTCCACCAGCCCGCGGGCCAGGTCCGGCACCCGAACCTGAAACTCGCCGATCGCCTTCTCGAAGCTCTCGTGGGCGGGCTCGGTGTAGCCGAAGAAGGCATTCAAGAGGTCGGCCAGTTGTCGCGGCTGGCTCAGATCGACCTTCATCGCCTGGCGGCGGTTCTGGTACAAATGGGCTTGCCGGGTGTCCTCGAAGATGATGTTGCTAAGTGGGTAACCCGTGGCGATCTTCTTCTTG
>Ga0315291_10010626_pt1 | contig 11239 bp, 7 predicted proteins | sample YL17G12_20_MG_FD_203070 | JGI IMG/M metagenome (GOLD analysis project Ga0315291, IMG submission 203070) | Sediment microbial communities from Yellowstone Lake, YNP, Wyoming, USA - YL17G12_20 | ecosystem: Environmental > Aquatic > Freshwater > Lake > Sediment | place: USA: Wyoming | collected... | reverse complement strand
CATTGGCCCGGTAACGCTGACCGACGGCAATATGGTTGTGAATATGACCGCGTATCAGCCAAGAACCTTTGCCCTTACCCTGTTACCGGCTCCGACCAGTGGTTCTTTGCCCGCGACCCAGACGGTTGCGATGACGTATAATCTTGACGCGGTCAGTTTTGATAACAACAGAAGCAACGGAGATTTTTACGGCGGAATAACCTTTGCCGCCGAGCTGCTGCCGACAACTGTTATCTGCAAGGACATTCCATTTACTCTCGGCTCTGCCGCAGATGGGAGTAACAATGCTCTGACCTGCAATGGTCAGGTGATAGCGCTGCCATCAGGTTATGAGAGTCTGTATATTCTGGCGACATCGAGAAACAGTGATACGCAAGACAATTTTATCGTCAATGGCCAGACAGTCGAACTGTCTTTACAGGATTATACGCAGAACATAGCCGACTGGGGCAGAGATGGAGATACCCCTTATATCAAGAGCGACACTGTTGCATGGGTTGGTACCCATAGGCATAATCCTACTGCTAATGAAGCGTATGTATTCTGTTATCTATATCTGTATAAAATCGACCTTCCTGCGGGCACAACCTCGGTAACGCTGCCTGTAAACGATAAGATTGCTGTTTTTGCTATGACCGCAGCGAACAATCAAAACGACAAAACACGCAGTGCAGCCAGGATGTATGATGATTTGCCGTATATCCCCGGCTTGACACCTCCACCTGCCAGTGTGAATCTGGCACTGCTCAAACCGGCAACCGCCGACAGTTATGTTAATTCCGCCGAATCGCCGGACAAGGGCGTTGACGGCCAGCGATATACAAAATGGTGTGCCGTTGCCACCCCTCTCGTGCCTCATTGGCTGAGAGTCGATTTGCAGCAGGAATATCTGGTCGATAATTTTACAGTTCGGCATTCCGGCGACGGCGGAGAACCTGCCCGCTGGAATACAAGAGATTTCTGCATTCAAAAAAGTCCAAACGGCCTCAGCGCGTGGGAGAATCTTATTTGTGTTAGCGGAAATACCCAGAATATCACCTATCATTCCATCACGCCGACCCTGATGCGGTATGTCAGGCTTTACATCACAAAACCTACACAGGATAGCGACACCGCAGCAAGAATCTATGAACTTGAGGTGTACGGAGTATCTGACAGCGATAGCGACGGCGTACCGGATGATACCGACAACTGTATATCAACTCCCAACCCTAATCAGATAGATAGCGATGGTGACGGGATAGGAGATGCCTGCGAGTGTTTCGCAGCCAATTTGAATGGTATAGACCCGGTTAATTTTGAGGATTTCACCATTCTTGCCGACGATTGGCGACTGAACGGCTCCGGCCTGACAGCCGATACAAACAAAGACCTGACGGTGAATCTTTTAGACTTGCTGCAACTGGCTCAGCACTGGCTCAGTGATTGCGGGCAGCCTTAAAATCAATAATTTTTAAGAAAATAATGTTTATTTCTTGCATTATTTGATTTTTGTGCTATAATAGAGTTTTTAGATGGGTTATTCTTTCATCTCTCAAGAGTACATCCTAACAAATTAAAACGAGAGATATTATTTTTGCGCTCTGGAAACAGAGCCAAGGAGAACTATAGTGAGTAAAGGTAAAGTAAAGTGGTTTAACGCAGACAAAGGTTTTGGATTTATCACCCCGGATGGCGGCGGTTCAGATTTGTTCGTCCATCACTCAGAGATAAAGACCGGCGGTTACGCAACTCTTGATGAGGGACAAGGCGTCCAGTTCGAGATAGGACAGGGCAAAAAAGGCCCATGCGCCACCAACGTAACGACTGTCTAATTAAGGTCAAGCGTTCTGAAAACCAAAAAGCCCCGCAAGTTCGCGGGGCTTTTTTTTTATGGCTTTTCATAAATTTTAGGTATAATGGCTTTTTTGAGAGTACTGGTAAACCGTAAATGGAGATTAGTCATGGGAAAAAAAGTGTATGTTGGAAATTTAAGTCCTGATGCAGACAAGGCGAGCCTGGAGGCTTTGTTTTCAGTATTTGGGACAGTTGAAAAAGCTTATATAATCACTGATCGTCAAACAGGTCAAAGCAAAGGTTTCGGTTTTGTCGTAATGAGCAATGACAGCGAGGCTAAAGCGGCGATAGATGCACTGGATGGAAAAAAGTGTGGTGATTATACGGTTAAGGTCAGTGAAGCCAAAGGCCAATGATAATTACTCAAACTGACCGAGGGTCAGTTTAAGAAACTGAAAACTTAATCCGCCTGCGGCGGATAAAAACCAAAAACTCAAAATTGTTGAAATAAGACAGTCTTAACTCCGCAATTTTGATTTTTTATTTTTAATATTTGATTTTTACTGCAAGATATTCATTTATCGCTGCTGCTGCGATTCGTCCCTGACCCATAGCCAAAATCACCGTTGCTGCTCCCAGCACTATATCGCCGCCTGCATAAACGCCTTCGAGCGAGGTTTTGCATTTTTCGTCAACTACAATATTGCCCCACTTATTAAACTCCAGCCCCGGCGTGGTCTGGCGAATCAGCGGGTTGGCAGCGTTGCCGATGGCTATAATCACCGTATCGACAGGAATCTGAAATTCCGACCCTTCAATCGCTATCGGCCTGCGCCTGCCCGAATCGTCCGGCTCGCCAAGCTCATATTTAAGACATTCGACCGCAACCACTTTGCCGTTTTCATCCCCGATAATCCGTTTTGGATTTTGCAGCGTATGAAATTCAATTCCCTCTTCTTTGGCGTGATGAACTTCCTCAACTCTCGCAGGCATCTCCTTTTCGCTTCTGCGGTAAATCAGATATACCTTCTCCGCTCCCAGCCGCACAGCCATTCTCGCCGAATCCATCGCCACATTCCCGCCGCCCACCACAGCCACCTTCTTTGAAATAGCTATCGGCGTATCGGCGCCTTTGCCGAATTTATACGCCTTCATCAGATTTGCCCGCGTCAGATATTCATTGGCACTATACACCCCGACAAGCGATTCGCCCTGTATCCCCATAAAGCTCGGAAGCCCCGCCCCGACACCGATATAAACCGCATCGAAGCCGTCTTCCTTCATCAATTGCTCGATGGTCCTTGTTCTGCCGACAATGAAGTTACATACGATTTTCACGCCCATCTTCGTCAGCACGTCGATTTCCTTCTGCACGATTGACTTTGGCAGCCGAAATTCCGGTATGCCGTAAACCATCACCCCGCCCGGCTTATGAAACGCCTCAAATATCGTAACATCATGGCCGGCCCTTCTCGCATCTGCCGCCGCCACAATACCGCCCGGCCCGGAACCTATTATCGCTACCTTCATCCCCGTCTGGGCCGCCACTGCCGGCACGCTGTCATTGCCGCCTCCCCGGTCCGCCGCAAACCTTTCCAGCCGTCCGATTGAAACCGCTTTGTCGACGTCCTTGAATTTCAACCCGACCGTGCATTTCTCCTGACATTGCACCTCCTGCGGACATACCCTGCCGCAAACCGCAGGCAGCAGCGAATTTTCCTTTATGATTTCAATGGCTTTTTTGTAATCGCCCTGTGCAATTGCTGCGATAAACTCTTTTATTTTTATCCGCACAGGACAACCTTCGACGCACGGTGCGTTTTTGCACTGCAGACACCGCATCGCTTCCAGCCGCGCCTGCGTTTCCGTGTACCCCGTCGCTACCTCGCTTACGTTGCTTCTTCTTTTTACCCCATCCTGTGCAGGCATCTGCTGAGGCGGTATCTTGTACCTGTCAGAGGCTTTGAGTTCACCTTTTTTATGCTTTTCCGCAAGCTGTTCGATATCCAGGTTTTCTTTTTCTGTCATATTACTTGTCGAGACCTATTTTGCAGTTGTGAAGATATTGTTCATGCGCTCTTTTTTCAAGGTCTTTATATGCGTTCAGCCGTTTCATCATCAAATCAAAATTCACCTTATGCCCGTCGAATTCAGGCCCGTCCACGCATACGAATTTCGGCTTACCGTCAATCTCAACCCTGCAGCCCCCGCACATCCCCGTGCCGTCAACCATAATCGTATTAAGCGATACCTGCGTGGGGATATTAAATTGCCTCGTAACATCGCAGCAGAACTTCATCATTATCGCAGGCCCTATTACAAACGCCTGGTCAGGCCGCGGATTACGCTGACAAACCTCTTTCAACGGCTCGGTCACCAGGGCTTTGCGGCCGTATGAGCCGTCGTCCGTCGTAACTATCAGTTCGTCGCTTATTTTGGCAAATTCATCTTCGAGAATCAGCAGCTCTTTATTTCTCGCGCCGAGAATGCCGATGACTTTATTGCCCGCCTGCCTGAGTGCCTTTGCGATGGGCAGCAGCGGGGCGTTTCCGATTCCGCCGCCAATGCAGACGACCGTCCCGAATTTTTCTATATGCGTCGGGCATCCAAGCGGCCCTGCTACGCTGGCGATAGTGTCCCCGGTTTTTAATGCCGACAATTCCGATGTTGTTTTGCCCACCCGCTGCCAAATCAGACGAATTGTGCCTCTTGCCGGGTCGGCATCTGCTATTGTAAGGGGAATCCTCTCGCCGTATTCGTTGTTTATGCTGATAATGACAAATTGTCCCGGCTTTCTTGCCCCTGCAATCAGCGACGCTTCCACCTCGGCCGTGAAAACGTTTTCAGACAATTGCCTGCTTGATACTATTTTATGTGACACTTTTTATTTCCTCTTGTCCTGCCGATTATTGTGCGTAAAAAATCCTTAATCAAAAAAAACGCTTTTTTACAGCACAAGCCGCACGTGCAAACCCGTTGTCTTTTTTAAAGAAGCTCATCTATAGCGGCAGAAATGTCCTTTTTACTGGTCAGGCCGACCCATTTCTTCTGCACCTGGCCGTCTTTGAACAGGATTAAGGTTGGTATTGCGTTTATGCTGAATTCCATCGCGCTGTCGCGGGCGTCGTCGGTATTGAGCTTGCAGACTTTTGCTCTGTCTAAGTACGTATTTGCAACATCCTCGATAATCGGAGCCATCATCTTGCACGGCCCGCACCACGATGCCCAGAAATCCACCAGCACCGGCATATCAGAGTTGTGAACCGTTTCGTCAAAAGCAGCATCATTTAGCTCAATTACGTTACCAGCCATTCTTGTATCCTTTCCAAAGCCTTGAGTAAGGCAAAAGCGATTTTATGGACAAATTAAACCATTGTCAAACATTAACTACTCAACTCAATCGTTTTTTGTTTTATTTTTTTGAAGTCGAAAATCCGCCGGATACTGGATTTGTCCGCGACGACCCAACGACTATCTATGAACTACGAACTCTGGACTATAAACTAATTAACTTGACAAACCATCCCGAATTATCAATAATACATACACATACAGACTTGCGATTTCAACCGTATGGAGCTAAAACGATGCAGTTGATTGTAAAACAAGGTAATCTCACCGCAAACGAATTCCGTTTCAACGCAGGCCCTATTCGAATCGGAAGACAGCCCGACAGCCAGATTTTCCTCTCCGACAGAAGGGTTTCAAGAGAGCACGCCGTTATTTTTAATACCGACGACGGAAAATGGGTCGTCGAAGACCTTGACTCATCCAGCAAAACTTACCTCAACAAACAGGTTATTCGAAAGGCCGAAATCAAAACCGGCGATTTGCTTCAAATATCCGACTTTACCATCGAAATCAAACTCGATGACGACCCCAAAGCAGCGAACGCAGCGGGGGATGCAATTCATCTCGATGATACCATCAATCTCGAGGCCTCGATTACAACGCCGCCCCACGAAATCATAGTCAGAAAACCCGATGCCGGCCACGCACCAGCCATGAGATTATCCGCAAAAAGATTGACCGATTTCGCACAGGCCACAGAAGAAATTTCCAAAGCCGACACCCTCGACAAATTGCTGGTTACATTGTTGAATGTGATGGTGAAGCAGTTTAGCGCCTTTCACGCCTGGTGTGCCCTGAGGGAACAGCCAAATGGTCCTATGACCTACCACGCCGGCAAACGGCGAGATGGCCAGCATGTCCAGCTTGCCGAAATTAAACTCCAGGACAAAATCAACCAGGCCATCGAAAAAGGCCAATTCTTTGTCCTGCCAAGAGTTGCAGCAAAGGTCGAAGCCGAGGCCAGAATTCGCTCTGCATTGATAGCAGCCATTATGCGGCAGGGCGGCTGTTACGGCGTTTTATATATCGATAACGCCATGATACATGAGCATTACGGCTTGAGCGACCTTGACTATCTGATGTTGATTGCCATCCACACCGCCGCCATCCTCAAAAACTTCCTAAAATAACCCCCGCTTGTGTTCATAAGTCCTTATTCGGCAGGATGGGTAAGATTTTGGTGTAAAATTGCGTTTAGTCCTTATGGGGCAAGGAGTTAAGGTGAATTTTAGGGTTTGCAAAAAGTGACAAAAAGTGACACGAATTGAGCATTTTTTAACACTTTTTGACATAAAATGAACACTTTTTTACACTTTTTTACAAAAAAAGATACTTTTTTGACACGGTCGTTAAAAAAAGACCATCTGTGTTAAATGAGTTAAAATGGGTAAGATGGGAAAAAGATTTTTCACCACAAAGACCCCAAGACACAAAGAAAACGAGTTTTATTACAGATATTTTAAAAGAGAAGAGACACGAAGAAATTTTTAGACACAGATTAATTTCGTATCTCGTGGCTAGTATCTCGTATAGCGAATGTCGCGGTTGGACGGCAAAACGGCTGAACGGTGAAACGGTAAAGAGTGGCCAAGAAAACGGCGGAAAATACAAAGGTTGACAAAAGAGGGGGGGGTGAAAGATAATCAACCACAGGAAAGGCAACCACGGATTAACGCGGATGGACACGGATTATTAAAAAGTAAAAGGGAACAATGAGCACGCTTGGAGATTCGATAATTGAAATACTCGCAAACGGTCGGCCTCTAAAAGCAAAAGAAATTGCATATCAACTTGCAAGAGCAACAGGATTTACAAATGCAACTGCGTCATCTGTGAACAGTGTGTTGTATGGTGAATTGCGAGGGTTAGTACAACAAGATAGGCAATACAGATGGTCACTTGCTAAGCATCAGGTAGAATACAGCAGTCGAGAAACCAAAGATTCTGTATCTAAGGAAAAATCGTTACTTTTAAAATTGTGTGGCTATTATTTGGATTGTCTCTATGCGGACGATATGGGTGATTTGTCGTTATTTGCATCATCACAATATTCACGCGAATATGTTGAGATTGGTACGGGCCCAGAATTATCTCAAGGGGGCGGAACAGCAAAAGAAATTTTGCAGAGAGCACCAGAACTTTCATCGCTAATCGCAGCACAAGGGCGGGACCGACACCGCACCACACTCTATTATGGGTATCCAGTTTTTGTACGATGGATTAAGTCCAAGCGGTCTGAATGGCAAGGGGCAAAACTTGAACCGTTATTTGTCTGCCGAATGGAAAACATTACGGAAGATGGTGGAACAGGGTGGCGTTTGGCGAGTGAGTATCCACATTTGAATCTTGGAGTTTTGCGGGATTATATTGGATCGCCAGATGAGCGTCGGCATTTTATAGAGGAACTCGGCTTAACAGAGATCGAGGGCGAGCCTCCTTTATTAGGCGAAGTTGTGCTAAAGCTTTCAAGTTTGATACCGGGACTTGTGTGGAAAGAGCAAATTGATCCAGACAATTGTCAGAGTGAGCCATCATTATCACAAGTCACTGAAACTGGATTTTATAATCGAGGTATAATATTCAAAGCTCAAAGATCACAATACACCGCCGGCCTTGAAACGGAACTTGCACGTTTGGCAGATACAAAGGAATCTGATTGTGTTAGCACCGCTCTCGGACACATAGTAGGTTACAGAACACCAACTTCAGCTTTTTCACAAACGCAAGAGAATAAAGAACTTTTCGAAGCTGTACCTCTTAATGATGAACAACGAGCAGCGGTCATAAGTGGAACGACCCAACCTTTTACGGTAATTACTGGGCCACCCGGAACCGGTAAGTCTCAGGTTGTAACCTCCATATTGGTCAATGCTGCTTTAAAAGGGCAACGGGTTTTGTTTGCCAGTAAGAATAACAAGGCCGTCGATGTAGTATATGATCGAGCAAATGGATTGGCCGATAGACCTCTGTTAATTCGGGTAGGTTGGGATGAGCAAAGGAAGGGAAAACTTCTGGAATTTCTTGGTAATTTATTGGCCAGCCAAGCAACACAAGCTGATGAACAACGAATGGCAGAGCTTAAAAATGAATATGAAAAACTTGTAAAAAAGAGATATGAAAATCAAAAGCAAATAGATTCTCTAATTGAGCTAAGGAATCAGGTTGATGTGGCTGAACAGAAAATAGAAGATGCACGAAAAATATTACCCGCAAGAGCATTCAATGCTTTGTACAAAAATGCTTTTGATATTTCAGGTGACTGTGCAGAACAATGCCACTTATTTTTGCAGAAGTGCATCAGACTGCGTGAAGGACCATTTGGACAGATCCTGCGTTTCCTATTTGGAAAGACGCTGATTAACAAGGCAAATCGTCTTCTTGCTGCATGCAGTAAATACAGCGAGTTTTTGAATGTAACCATTCCACAATCTATAAATGGGCTAAAGGAGGACGAGAGCAGCGCTATGGCTGTTTCTCAATTGTGCGAAAAAATCCGTTTGGCAAGGGATGTTTCTGCCTATGGAAAACTTTTATCAAAACTTTCAAGCACTGATTCTTTACCAGAATTATCAGAAATTGACTATAAATTAACAGAATTGATTACTGATGTCGGACAGCAATATATCGCCGCATGGACAATATGCTTACCAGCAAGATTAGATGATGTTGGCAGAAGAAGCTTGAGCAGATACAGGGCAGCACTAATGGAACTGAGCAATACAGGATTGGGCCATCGTGAAATTGCGAAACTGTTTCGTCAAATCGAAACAAATTTCCCAAAAATTAGCGAATATCTGCCATGCTGGTGTGTTGCAAATCTTTCCTTGCGAGGGCGCATTCCTTTTGTGCCTGGGTTCTTTGATGTAGTGATTATTGATGAGGCAAGCCAGTGCGACATAGCATCGGCTTTGCCCTTGTTATTTAGGGCAAAAAAGGCGGTTATTATTGGAGACCCGAATCAACTGCAGCATATAACAACGATGTCACGTGCCCAAGATGCTGAGTTAAAAAGAAAACATGGCCTTCTTGAACTTGAAAACTTGGATTTTGGCTATCGAGAAAACTCACTGTTTGCACTTGCACAAGGATTTGCAGGAAAAGAATCTGTTATTCAGCTCAAAGATCATCATCGATCACATGCCGATATCATAGATTTTTCGAACAGGCATTTCTACGAAGGTACATTGAGAATTGCAACAGATTACCGAAAACTTAAACGCGATGGAGGCAAATGCGGGATAAAATGGTTTAACGTTGAAGGTAAAGTTTTTAGACCTAGTGAAGGTGGAGCAGTCAATGAACTCGAAGCTAAAGCGGTTGTAGCAGAAACACTATCTCTAATAAGAGAACGTCGATATACCGGTACAATAGGAATCACGACTCCATTTCGGGCGCAAGCTAACAGAATACGTGACTATCTACAAAATGAATTGGATACCGGCGAACATGACAGACACGAAATTATTGTTGACGTTGTTCATAAGTTTCAGGGGGACGAACGAGATTGTGTTTTCTTTTCCCCTGTTGTCTCCGATAACACACCAGACACCGCGATTTGGTTCCTCCGTTCTACTGGCAATTTGTTTAATGTTGCAATTACGAGGGCGCGAGCAATTTTGAATGTGATTGGTGATATTGAAGCATGTGGCAAATGCGGCGTAGATTACCTTGCAAAATTTGCGCAATATTGTGCAGCCAGAACGACATCAACTGAGGTAAACGCTTGTGGTGGCCAATTCGAATCTCCATGGGAAAAAGTATTATATGATGCCCTTGTGAAAATAGGATTACACCCAATACCACAATATGTGGTGAATCAGTACCGCCTTGACCTTGCACTAAAAGTAGGCAATAACTGGCTGGATATAGAAGTTGATGGCGAGAGATATCACAGAGAATGGAATGGAGAACTGTCACGGAGAGATGTTATTCGAAATCAACGGCTTGCCGAACAAGGCTGGAAACCACTGAGATTTTGGGTTTACGAAATACGCGATGATTTGCCAAAGTGTGTTGAGCGTGTAAAGCATGCAATTTCATAGAAACCACTACAATCTGCGCAGTATAAAACAGACTGACAGATTCATCGGCGATATATCGCCAGAGGATGTCTGTGCCGCAGGAACGACAGCCGAGGCGGCTGTGCCACATCACAAAGACTGCGACAGGTGGGTGTTTTGATTGATTATCAGTACGGGAAGAAAATCAAAAATAAAAAAGACAAGGAATTGAAGATTATTTTAAACTTTTGCAAACATTTCGGTCTTGTTGTTTTTGGTAAGAGTAACTTTAACGAGGTCATTTTTTTTCATGTCCGCTGTCGGGTTTTCAATTGAAACCATAAAATACCGTTCACATCGGCCTGCAATCCCGTTGGAAGTATCCTCTATCAATACAGTTGCGGTCTGGCCGATGAACTGCCGGCGGAATTGACAGCCCAGTTCGTTATCAAGGTCGCGCAAGACCTGTGAGCGATGTTTTACGGTTTCATTATGAACCGGCTTTGGCATTTTTGCAGCGGGGGTGTCCTGGTGAGAGGAAAAGGGGAATACGTGCATTTTCGCAAAGCCGACATGCCTTGCTAAATCGACGGTCTGCTGAAAGTCGGAATTGGTTTCGCCTGGGAAGCCAACGATGATATCAGTAGTGATAGCGGGCTTTTCGAGGCGGCTTTTAACGAGGTCAGCGGTTTTGGTAAATTCGTCAATGGTATATTGTCTGCACATTTTTTTGAGGATTTCAGGTGAGCCGGATTGAAGCGGCAGGTGCAGGTGGGGCATAATGTTTGGATATTTGCAGAGGATGTCGAGGAGCTGGGGGGTTACATCGCCGGGCTCGAGGGAGCTTAGGCGGATACGGTGGAGATTGGGGATTTGTGCGATTTTTTCGAGCAGGTTTGCGAATTCGCAATTGCGGTTATCCGGCCATTTATTTCGTCTGACGGTGGGTTGTCCGAAAGCGCCGAGGAAAATTCCAGTAATAACGATTTCCTTATGGCCGGCATTGACGAGGGCCTGGGCTTCATGAAGTATGGACTGCTGGGACTTGCTTTGAACAATTGGACGGGTTTTGGGTACAATGCAATAGCTGCAATAGCCGTCGCAGCCATCCT
>Ga0315291_10010624_pt1 | contig 11240 bp, 12 predicted proteins | sample YL17G12_20_MG_FD_203070 | JGI IMG/M metagenome (GOLD analysis project Ga0315291, IMG submission 203070) | Sediment microbial communities from Yellowstone Lake, YNP, Wyoming, USA - YL17G12_20 | ecosystem: Environmental > Aquatic > Freshwater > Lake > Sediment | place: USA: Wyoming | collected... | reverse complement strand
GTCTGCGGTCAGGGTACCTACCCTTGCATCAAGCCCGTCAGAGATGATAACCATCTCGTTGAAGGTGAAGAGTGTAGAGATCTGCTGCTTGTAAGTCTGGATCTGGTTGAATGCATTCCGGATCGTCGCTTTCTCATCGGCAGGATTTTTCAGTTCTATGACGATGAGGGGCAGGCCGTTGATGAAGATGATGACATCCGGGCGCCTGTTATTGTGGTTCTCAATGACCGTGAACTGGTTGATCGCGAGCCACTCGTTCTGTTCCAGGTGTTCGAAATCGATAAGCCGGGCATTATCACCTTTAATCGATCCATCCATCCTCCTGTATTCGACTTCTACTCCTTCAACGAGCATCTGATGGAACGCATGGTTGTTAATGACAAGCGAGGGGGAGTCCGGGTGGAGGACTCTTCGGGCTGCCTCATCGAGTACATCAACCGGAATCTCCGGGTTGAGTCGTGCGATTGCCTGCATGAACCGATCGCGGAGGATAACGTCTCCGTAATTCCTTCTTTCGGCAGCAAGTGTATCAGGAGCAATGTCTGGGCCAAAGAGTGTTGAATATCCGAGTTCGCGGAGCCATGCAAGCGTGTGCTCTTCAACATGGGATTCGGCGAGACGGGCGGCGTGGGTCATAGCGATTCCTCATGTTCCCTCGATCTCACAGCCCTTTCTCCCCCTTGTATATGAAGACCTGTCGTTTACCATCCTGATATTTCTTTAGTTTTCCTTTTTCCTCAAGCAGGAGTAGATCTGTTCTTGCCGTTGGCAGCGACACTTTAAATTTTCCTGCAATCTCGCTGATTCCGTAATACCGTGTGGGGTGTTTGATGAAATCCCGGAGAATCTCCGCTTGCCTGAATGAAAGATCGGGGATCTGTTCCACGAGCTGGAGGGACAGGGATTCTTCTTTTTTCTTCTGAACAATATAGCCTTTCAGTTCTTCAAGTGCCTGGCTTATGATATGAATATTGAAATCGATGAAATAGGTCATATCATTGCTGTCAGTCTCGGTCAGCAGGTATGCCCGGGAGTACTGGGCGGGGGCATGGACGAAGATCCGTGAGATCGAGATGTACTCCAGCAGGTCGTAGTGGTGTTTGAGGGCGAACCAGTAGAACAGCGCTCGCGCGGTCCTCCCATTACCGTCATTGAACGGATGTATGTACCCGATAAGGAAGTGAAGGATGATTGCCTTGACAATCGGGTGAATGAACTCGTCATCTTCATTCGCAAATGCGATGAGATCATCGATCATTGCCGGGATTTTTGTACATTCGGGGGGGTAGTGATAGATCTTTGTCGGATCTGCCTTGCTTCCGACTACGATATCATCGGTGGTCCGGAAATCAGTTTCGTCGTTCTCGTTCTCCAGGGTCCCCTGGGTGATCTCGCGGTGGATCTCAAGGATGAGTTCGCGGGACAGCGGCTTGTCCCGCAGCTCTTTGAGGCGGCGTATCGTCCGGTAGTTGTTGACGATCATCCGTTCGGAGGTATTCTTCGGCTTCCTGCCTTCCCGCAGGATCTTCTTTGCCTCAGGTCGCGTCGTCGCAGCCCCTTCGAGCTGGCTTGATGCGATGGCCTCTTCCATTAAGGAATTGCTGAGGTACTGATTTTTATTCGCCTCGCTCGGGAATTCCCCGAAGAGCCAGTCGAACGATGCAGGAGATGCCTTGTCGAGGAGATGAAGCTGTTTCTGGAAATTTTCCGGGGTATAGAAGGGAAATTTTTCATCGCCGATCCGAATTTCACGGTACTTTGTGCTGCGGATGGTGCGTATCACGAACCAGAATGTGATAGGATCAAAGGGTATTTTTTTCCGCCGTAGATCATCCCAATGGATATACTCCTGCTCGTTGTATTTCCGGATCAGTTTGCGTATTTCTTCTGATTCCTCGTTTTTCTGGTTCACCCTATTGGCCAGATCATTATACTTCTCAAGATAATCCGACCATACCCTGCCGAAATCCGGCGGCTTCTGAGGTTTTTTCATCCCGCACCTGAACTACTAATTATGTACTAATATCTGTAAATTTTTGTAAAATTTTCAGGTATTTACAGATCGGTTGGTGCGTGAGAACAAAAAGGTTATGTAAATTTTTGGAGAATTTTCAGGTTTTAGAAAAGACTATGCTATACTGAGGTTTGGACATAGGCATCTGATTCCACGTCATGCCTTCCAATACCCTTCCCGCTTTTTTCTTGAACACTCCCCCCCATTGTTTGAAGAAGAAAGGCACCTGCGACGTAAGGCAGGCATCCCGGATATCCCGTACCCATTCCTCCTGCATCAGCCGAGCTCCGGGTCCGGACTCCCCTCCCACGATCGCCCAGTCGATGCCATCCAGGTTCAGGCCTGGCAGCGGGCCGATTAACGGCTCCAGCGAGAGAAATTTGACTGGCGCATGTGTTGCCCGAAGATCGTCTATTCTATAGAGATAATCCTCGCACTCAACACTCACACCCAACCAGACATTTTTCGGGATATCGATCTTCTCTTCTATCTCCCGCAACCGATCCGACCGTTTAGTCAGGACCTGAAATGTATGCCACGACGCTTTCCGCATAACAGCAAATGTCTTTTCGATAAACTCTTCGGGGACATCCTTATGGAAAAGATCGCTCATAGAGTTGACAAAGATCATCCTAGGCTTTTTCCACCCAAGCGGAAGGGGGAGCATGCGATCGTGGAGGGTAACCTTGAACCCGTTCCGGTAGTTAGGTTGACCCATCGACTGAAGCCGGAGTGCCATCCGTTCTGCATAGCAGTTCTTACAGCCGGGGCTGATTTTAGTGCAGCCTGTTACCGGATTCCACGTGGTTTCCGTCCATTCAATGCCGGAATTTTGAGACATTTCTCACAATTCCTTTTTACCTAATTGCTTATTGGTTTTCTCATCAAATTTATGCTTTAATAAAGATAATTGAACAATAATGGAGGATTTCTTTCGCGATGAAAATGGCCTGCTTTATGATTGTGTGAAGTGGCACACCCGAAAAAAGCATGCATTCATCGAATCCTACCTGAATATCTGGGTTGAGAATGTAAAGAAAAATCCACCGACACTAGATATTTTCGATCTGTTTGCATCATCAGGATTATGTTATTGTGAAGAAAGTGCACGATACGGGCTGAGCGAGCCTACATGGAACGGCTCAGCAATACTTTCAGCCAACTGTCTTGAAAAATATTCCAAAGGTCGTACGTTATTCCTCAATACATATCATGAAAAACCGGAGGTCTGCGATGCACAGCGGGCTAATCTTGAACAGCTGCTGAAAAAATATACTCGAATTAAACCGATTATCACGTCAAAGAAGATTGAACCGGCGATAGACGAAGCTGAAAAGTATCTTTCCCCCACCTACCCCAGCTTCTGGATTCTTGATCCGTATAGTGCATCCGATCTTCCGTGGGAATATGTGGAGAGAATCGGGGGGCTACGAGGAGAATATTCAATAAAGGGAGACATCAGAGTCAGGAAGCCGGAGATGATCATCACCCTGATGACCTACGGCCTTCAGATGAATATCGATATCCATCCTCATGTTGTAAGTCGTGCATTGGGGATGGATGAAGCTGAATGGCGACCAAAATACGATATCCTGATGGAGAAATATCACAATACAAGGAAAGCCCTCATCGATCTCTATGCAGAGCGGTTATCCAATCTGTATGAAAAACCGCCAATAATTATTGAAATAAATACAACGGAAGAGGCTGCTGTTGTCTATTGTCTCTTTTTATGTACTGATAGTAATGCCGGACACTATCTGATGAAACTGAAAGGATTGAAAGATTACACTACTTGGGAATACAGCTGGAAAGCGGATGCTAAAAGAATCAGCGTTGAGAAACACATTCCGGAAGGGCAGATGAGGCTGACCGGATTTTAGAATTGCATGAAACCCCACGGAGAGATCTATCGACAGGGTGCCTGGCCAAAAACGACGCCACATTGTACTGGCTGAAGTGTGCAGAATGCATTCAGCCTGCTCCCTTATCTTATCGAACATCAGTTTTCATTTGAGAGAAGAATTTTTTTTTCCGCGTGCAGCAGGTGCAGTATTGCAAGGTCCAGATGGTACAGGTCTTCATAATATTCTCAATTAGGAACAGTGGAGTCTTGAAGACCTGCAGTGATTGATTCAGATAATGTCTAACCAAGAGCACCCCCCACTGTCTTGTTCAATACCGCTCTGAATTTCTGATTCCGTGACGCTTTTTCTCGTGACGTTTGGTATCAATTCACGCATTGCAAACCAGATTGATATCACATGAGATACACGGTCTGTGATATAGTAGTGAGAGTCCTCAAATGTATCCAGTAAAATCTCAACAAGCGATTCATTATGTGCATATGTGTTATCGAAATGATTGCAATGAAATTGTGCAATAAAGGCTTTTTTTGGGAATTGATCTAAATCATCCCGAATTTTTGCATACGGGAATAATGTCCTTTTAGATTTGCGGGAATATCGCTCCAAGGGAGATTTCATCCACTTGAATGTGATTCCACCTTGCCATCCATGACCGATAATCCAGAGGTATTTTGCCTTATCATTTTTTAGAACGTCAAGAAACTCCTGAGGGTTATGGCAATGGTAAATCTTGAATGGAAATCTATTTCGGATATAATGAGGAATCAGAAGATCCAATCCGACATATGAGTATGAAGAGAATGCACCCATTGAATGGATAATAATAAAGGCATCATGATCCCGGTTTCTGATATCAAGTTTTTCCGGGAATTGCTGATTCTTTAAAGAATTTACCCAGATATCTCCCCGGGTACCTACATAAAGCGCAATTAATATCGGTAACAGGACTCCAGCGAGAGTCAGAAGGGGCCATCCAAGGAGAGGTGGAAGTACAATGATACCGATAAAATAGGCGATAATATAGCGTATCCGAATGTTATACCATTTTTTTGAAAATTTAATCTCGGGTTTTTGAGTATCCATTTTTGTCACCTTAAAAAATCAAGGTTTTTGATACTTAGAATTCTGCAATAAGGAAAGTGCGCTATCAAAATTTTCACATGTTTTTTTCATTCTCTTATCAAAGAGTAAGGTTCCTTTTGTATCTCGATCCGTCCAGTATTCCCCATCAAGAATTGTCTTCTCTCCGTTGTGAATTTTTAATAAAAGTCCACCAAAGTGAATCGGGCTTTTTTCCCGAACTGTAAGATACGGGATATTATTGTAGACTCCAGCGATTGTATCGGGTCCAGCTTGATTTTGAATAATATTCCCTGAGAGAAGATCAGAATTTGATTCCTTGGTCATCATCCGTATATTGATGGATGAATAAGTCTGGTAAACTACTAAAAACGCATCAATCGTTTCAATCGGATTCCCGGTTTTTTCGTTTTTCCATGATGAGTTAATTTGACCTTTCCAAGTTCCGGATACATCAGGGAATGGAACGAGAAGAGAATGGATAATAGGTAATTTCCAGAGCCATCTATCGAAGAGGAATAAAACAATGACGAGGACTCCAATGACTTTCGAGAAGGGATCAAAGAGATATTTTGTAAGAGGATAACCGGCAGCTAATAAAAAAATGCCCCATATCACCGCAGCCACTCCGATTAATGTTGTAAGATGAAGACGTGGGATCATAATCTGTGCTCAATTTGATTCGATATAATTCCATACCGTTCCTAAGAATTCATGTGCTTGTTGTAATGTCCAAGGTTGATGACCACGGAATAAATATTTTAATTCGTTCACCTCTCCCCACTCACTGCACCCTGCATCAGTCGCAGTTGAATTAATAGTATATTCGAGGACATTAGATACATCAATACTATATTCTGTATGACCGAACGATTTGTTTGGTGCGTTCCAAATAAGACATTCTATCAAATATGATGGGATTGGTTTTGCAGCTGCGATCCCTTTATCTGTCATTTCATTTCTCAATCGTTTTAATCCGCGAACAATAAATTTAAACCGGTTTCCAGTTGCATTATTTTTAGAGACCCCGTTTTCATACTGTTGATGAGGCCAATTAATTATCCGACCCCCATTATCCGGCCAGAATTCGGCCCCAGATAGAAATTGATACTCACCACTTGTGGATTTTCGTGTGTATCTGCGATGTTCAAGACAGGGAACTACATCCGCATCTACACGATACGTATTTTCATGGATGTCGAATGCTTTATTTCCTCTTTTAACTGAGGATCGACCAAATTTTGCGACTAACGCTTGTTCTACATCAGTTTTAAACTGACCATATGAGTACGTCGCATCAACGATACCAGCATCTGCTTTTGTAAATCCTTTCGCAGTAGAAAAATCTGAGAAAAAGACATCCATCAACCGAACGCAAATATCTACATCGCTATCGAGACGGACATTTGTATTGTTGCGATAAGACCCTTGTGCAAACACTTCGATCCTGCGGCCACCAAGAGGAGCATATTCCCTTATTGCATCGCGTGTCATTCTCTCTGCATTCTGGTACTTCTGATCTTCGGTGTCGCTCGATGGCTTTGACCATGTCCTAAATGTTGCTTCCCAATCGCGACTCATTATTAAAACCTCTCAATGTAGTAAATCCGTTCCCCCCGATTACTACTCTGTGTTCGTATTTTTTCTAATTATTAATATCACTTCGGGGTGCGGGATGTGAAAGTGATAAAACAAGTGATTACCGAATTAAGAGGTAACATTATCAACTCTGATCTCTCCACTCATCAGTTTCGGTAGCAGCGCATCGCGGATCTGGGTGAGGGTACTGGTCTGTTGATCATTGTTTTCAATTTTTTGTTGAAGAATAGAATAAATCTGATAATATTTCTTTTGAACTAGCATATCGGGAATAAGAACAAATTTTGATAGAAGATATTCCCTATCAATGCATTGTCCTTCACGGGCACTGGGTTTTAAAATATCGATATAATTTGACATATTATATCTGATTTGCATCTCCAATAATTCAGGGACATAAATATCAGGACTAACCTTGAAAATCTCGTAAACCGGACTGACCGATCCAATATTCTCCTTCATTAGACCAAAATTTATAATTTTACGACTCAATCCAAAAACAAGATCCCCTTTTACAATTTTTTTGTTCTTTTCACGTGTTTTTGATAATTGCTTGTTGAACCGTTCATCTCTAAGTGTTAATCCAGTGACGGTAGCTGAATACTCGACAGCTGGTTCTGATCCAATTCTTTCAGTCGAATGACGCAAAATCTTTTGAAAACGTTCAATTTTCCAACCAGTTGGAATTTCTCCAATTTCAGAATCTTCGAAACATTCAGGGAACAGCGCTGCAGTCTCCGCATTGCCTAAAGATTGCCTGCCCTCGACATTCATTTGAACTGGATCAAAATCTACGAACCACGACTTGAAAATCGCCCGTACCATCGCTTCGAGAATCACGTTCATCTGTCGGTTGAGCTCGATCTTGTCATCGAGCGATCCTAGGATGCGCGAGATGGCGTGCTGGATTGGAAGAGGGGGGAGATCCACAGATATTTGATCAAATGTATCCCTTGTAATTGTATCAAAAACACCCCCGTGTGATTTCTGTTTCAATTGGCGCACTACGTAATTAAGCAGATAATACAAGAAGTCATTTGAAGTAAGATTTTCTTTCGCTGTGATTCCATAGCAGGATTGATTAAATGCCATATCACAGCAAAGCTGTGCGATTGTACCAACAGTCCCGCGAGCGGAGATTATGAGCTGCCCCTTTTTTAGAAGTGTGGTACTGCTTTCTTCAATTGCCTTAGGAGTGATAGTTTTCTCTGAAGAGGATACATAACGATAACCGCAATTAATGTCTGCTACTGACAGCCAGGGAATATTCCCATTCCAATACTCCGGACTTGTTGTCTTTGGAGTGCCCCCCCCTACAAGAATTACAATATCGCTTAATCGATAATTATTCCATCCGTTTTCAGTCATGATTCTGTTTATCAATAATCCTCATCATCCTCATACACATTCTGGTTTGCTGCCAATACGAGAATTCCTATCCCCAAAAGAGCGAGCCCTCCAAGAAGCTGATTCCGATCTTTTGTCTGTTTATTATTCACAATGAAATTGTATAACCGGGTAAACTCGGATAATCGCTTTTGTTCATCGGATAAATCCAGATAATGAACGTTAGCAATCATTCCAGTTGGTTTTGCTTTATCAAGGAGCAACGGAATGATGATTTTATTTTGACCGAGTGCAACTCCAATTTCCTGTTGAACATAAGAGGATTGCTGTGCAAATTCGCTATAAAATACAAGAAAGATATCAGATGCGATGATATTCAGCGTGATCTTCTGGCTGATAATATCACCTGGTTTCAAATCCGCATCTGCAAAGAATATCCGTACCCCTTGAATCTGCAGGAGGTTGTTGAGTATAGGTTCGATTTTCTCAATGTCTTTCGTGCTATAACTCGCGAAAATGTTGAAATTTGCATCTTGGGGTGTTTGGATCTTTTTAGAATTATTAAGAAAATTAAGAAAATCTTTGCCCATAATTTATCCCTTTATTTAGAACCGAGGATTTTCAGATTTCCCATAACCTCTTTCTCCAACCGCTCCGATTCTCGGAACTGCTCACCGAGTCTCACAACTAGCCGCTCCATCTTATCATCGAATGGCTCGCCATCATCCACCACATCTTCTGCACCCACGTACCGACCTGGTGTGAGTACGAAGCCATTCTTCCGGATCTCATCAATGGATGTGCTCTTGCAGAATCCTAGCACATCCACGTATACACCGGCGTCCTTTTCACCACGCCACGAGTGATATATCGTGACAATTTTAGCAATTTCATCATCTGTTAATTCACGATGCGTTCGATCTGCCATTGAACCCATCTTGCGGGCATCAATAAAGAGGGTTTGGTCAGACCGATCGCGAAACCGATTGTTCTTTTTGTCTCTGGTCACAAACCAAAGACAAACTTGGATCGATGTAGAGTAGAAAAGCTGCCCTGGCAGGGCGATCATGCAGTCCACCAGATCGGCTTCGATTATGTTCTTCCTGATCTCTCCTTCTCCGGACTGGTTGCTTGACATACTCCCGTTCGCGAGCACGAAACCAGCGATACCGTTCGGCGAGAGATGGTAGATGAAATGCTGAACCCAACCGAAGTTCGCATTACCAGCTGGGGGAATGCCATACTTCCAGCGGGCATCTTCCTTCAGTCGCTCACCTCCCCAGTCCTTCGAGTTGAATGGAGGGTTGGCAAGGATGAAGTCTGCTTTAAGATCAGGGTGGAGATCACGATGGAAGCTGTCCCCGTTCTCAGGCCCCAAGTTGCCTTCTATCCCCCGGATGGCGAGGTTCATCTTCGCGAGTTTCCATGTCGTCGGGTTGGACTCCTGCCCGTAGATGCTGATATCTCCGATCCTGCCACCGTGAGCCTCGACAAATTTCTCGGAAGATACAAACATACCGCCGGATCCGCAGCAGGGGTCGTACACTCTACCCTTGTACGGTTCGATCATCTCAACAAGGAGTTTGACAACGCAGCGTGCCGTATAAAACTGCCCACCCTTCTTTCCTTCAGCGCTTGCGAACTGTGAGAGGAAATATTCGTATACACGCCCGAGGATATCCTTCGACCGGTTCTCCTTGTCACCGAGACCAATCGTGCCGATCAGATCAATCAGTTCACCAAGCCGCTGCTTGTCGAGCGCCTGCCTGTTATAGTCTTTGGGCAGAACACCTTTAAGCGTGGGATTATCGCGTTCGATTGCCACCATTGCGTCATCGATAAATTTCCCTATAGTGGGCTGCTTCGCATTTCCCTGGAGCCCGGACCACCGGGCCTCTTTCGGTACCCAGAAAATATTTTCCATACGGTATTCATCAGGATCTTCGAGCGCGAGATACCGGGCCTGCGGCTCCTTGATGTACCACTGGCTCATTGGATCGGAAAGATCATGATCGAGCTTGTGGTGCCGCTCCTCAAATGCATCTGAGATATATTTCAGGAAGATGAGCCCAAGTACGACATGTTTGTACTCCGCTGCGTCCATATTATTGCGGAGCTTGTCGGCAGCAGCCCAGAGTTTTGCCTCAAATCCAAGGTTCGCCCCATTGGATTGTTTGTCGGAATTTTTTTCAGATGTTCGCTTGCCCCATGCCACAATTATCCGGTCCTTTTTTATTTTTTGATATTTTTTTTGATATTTGATAGCAGTTTGTCTCGCACAGAATTATCATGATCGGTTCTGCATTAATGATTTATCTCGATGGTTAGGGAATATACTATCAGAGAGATACGAGGGTATATTTGAAACTCGGGCATCCAGGTATTTTTCATGGTTGCACAGGTTTAAAAAAGGGATTTCTTTCGGATCCATGCAACGGTAGAGGGCTGGCGGGACCATCACACGACACCGGCCTCCCGTGTGTTCTCCCTTACACCACTCCAGTAACAATGCTCACAGGCTTCACATCCACCAGCCGGTCGATCCATTAAACCTTCATCAGCCTGCACACCGAGCACTTCCCCACACCCGCCGCCACCCGAGTACATTGGGACACATCAAGCATTACCAAAATTGTCCACTCACTAAGTGGATAATTGGCTACACAGAGTAGCCGATTGTCTCGATACTGTCAGGACTATTTTCCAGACGCGGAATAAACCCTCTTAAATACTGGAATATAATATCTGTATTAGATTCAGGAAACAGATATGGATTTTAAAATCGTCATTGAACAGGATGAGGATGGCTGGTATATCGTAACCGTACCAGCACTCCCGGGCTGCGTCTCTCAGGGGAAGACCGAGGAGGAAGCAAAGAAAAATATTGCCGAGGCCATCGAACTGCACCTCGGCGCACTTGCACGTGATGGTATTCCTCTTTATCACCGCTCTGGTGTAAAAGAAACTTTTGTCGCCGTTGATATATGACGGACAAACTCCCTATTCTTTCCGGGAAGGAAGTCATAAAAGCTCTCGGCAAACTGGGCTACACGGTCAATGACCAGAAAGGAAGTCATGTCCACTTGAGACATCCGGTAAGGCGCCCACTTACTATTCCCAATCATCCGGAAGTCGCCCGCGGGACATTGCGGATTATCATCAAGGATGCAGATCTCACCGTTGAAAAATTCCTGGAGTTATTATAATTCAGGGAAGCGATATCTGAGAGGAGAGCGGGAGGAACAACCACTTCACCCCGCCTTCTGTTCCATCACGTTCCCCGCCAGCCTCCTCGCCTCCATAGCCCGCTTCCCCACAGACCGATCCTCCTG
>Ga0315291_10010623_pt1 | contig 11240 bp, 12 predicted proteins | sample YL17G12_20_MG_FD_203070 | JGI IMG/M metagenome (GOLD analysis project Ga0315291, IMG submission 203070) | Sediment microbial communities from Yellowstone Lake, YNP, Wyoming, USA - YL17G12_20 | ecosystem: Environmental > Aquatic > Freshwater > Lake > Sediment | place: USA: Wyoming | collected... | reverse complement strand
GATGCGCGTGCTGGAAGTGCTGCGCCAGCCAATCGAAGACAAGGTTGTGACCATCAGCCGGGCGCAAGGCTCGCTGACCTTCCCAGCCAATTTTCAATTGGTCGGTGCGATGAATCCATGCCCGTGCAGATAACAATACAAACGCGCTAGAGATAACCAAGAAATGGTTGCGTCCAATGCGGGTGTTTGATAGAAAGTCAGCGGGGTGAGGCGGTCGCAAAGAAATGGCAAGCATTTTAACAAATAGCCGTATAATATCCTTATTCGGAAATGATACGATCCGTCTATAATTCGTTAGGCGGCTGTCTTTCACAATCAAATCAAGGAGAAAAGGTCACATGAAGGAGTCAACTTTTTCAGTCCTTGCTTTTGTTCTGCTAAGGGTTTTGGCGAGCGGGTGTGCTCCTGCTTCAACACCTGTTCCACCTACTGCCACACCTATTCCACCGACAGCAACAGTGTTGGCAATTCCTATAGGTTTTCCGATATACATCCCAATTTACCCCAATGCCAAAATAGTTCGACTTCTGTCAGAGAATGTAATTGAATTCGTAACATCTGACACATTTGAGCAGGTCGCTGCCTTCTATCAGAAGAATCTGCCCCCGTTGGGAGATGAAGGATGGGAAGATGGAATAATAGGAGGGCGACCAGGGTTGCTAGTGCAATGCAGTGCGTCAAAATGTGACGCCCTGGCAATCTCGAAGAAAGGCAACCAGGAAATTCAGGTTACCATTTCAGAGAATGCAGACAAATCGGTACGTATAACGTTAGGCTATATAGAGACTTAGATCAAGGGAGCATATAACATTGAAAGATGTTGAAGGCGAGTCGTTAGATAACCACGCACGAACCGCAAACATCTGCTTGCCGACAATCGCGCGCACGAGTTGGAGTCTGCGCGATTTACAGGCATTTTTCTGGCTTTTTTTTTCTGCTCTCGAACAGAATCCACGCCCGCCCACCAGCGGGTAATGCTAACTGTTGGGCGGCTCGTTACCATTATATGGAGTACCAAGTTTGCGGTTGTCGTTATAACTCATTGAATGGAGAGGCGAAACATGAAGAAATTAGCCCTTATCACCCTGATGACACTGTTTGCCAGTGCCTCGTTTGCTTTGAGCGCTTGTGGTTCCGCAAGCGGTCCCGAGCTGACTGTCCGTGCTTACATTGATGCTGTGAACGCAGGTGACAAGGACAAATTCGTTAGTTTATGGTTGCCCGATATGCAAGAATTAGCCCCAACGAAGTGGGATTTCTATACAATCTTTACAATAAAATATACGATCAAAAAGATCGTCTCTCAGGATTCCCAAGGAAACCCGGATTTCCAAGACGTGACAGTTGATGTCGTGGAAGAATCTTCGATGGGAACACACGACAAGACACTGATTTTTAGCGTCCGACAACAAGATGGCCAATGGTATATTATTTCGCCCCCGCGATAGGTCTGGAAGAGCTGATAATGGTCTCCTAATACCAACGGGGGCATTTACGAAAGATGCAATCAAAGAATTAACTCAAGACGGCGCGCCTGTCCAGCGTGTTACTTTGAGCTTAAACGCCTCTATGTCATGGCCTAACTCCTCCATCATGCCGACAGCAGCTCCGCCGCTTGCGAATAGCTCGAATTAGGTACATTCCTCCCGCCAATCCACCCATACGCTATTGAGCCGCCAATAAGGCGAGCGTTTTACGTTGTAATATGAGGAATGCCTGCCCGTGCGGTTAACAATCCAAACATATTTGAAATTACCAAGAAATGGTTGCCTGCCATGGGGAAAACCAGTAGGAATTAGAACGGAATTAGCCATTATGCCAATGGCCAACATGTCTTATATTCTGAGAGTTGTATAATAGTTTGTGTATTTATGAATATGGGTGTTGGAATGAGCGGGGCGAAAGTAGATATTTGTTGTAGTTGTATCGTCAATATAAACACAAGTTGGGCAGATAACTTGACCCAAAGGTTAATATCTCTATAATGAACATAAGTAAATGGTGGTTTAATTGTGAGGTCTGAGAGTATACCGGAAGTGGCGATGGCCAAGTCAATATTAACGACAAGAAAGTGATAAATATAAGGGATAAGCTGTTATCTTGAGACGGTCCACTTTGTTATGGTTTTTTGCAAAGGCGAAACAATGATGAAAACGAAAATCGGTTTTATAGGATGCGGAAACGTCAGCGACTTGTATTTTAAAGTGGCTCAATCATTTGATGTCATCCAGGTAATGGCCTGTGCAGATAACGATCTAGATCGGGCTAAGTCGCAGGCTGCCAAGCACGGTCTGCCGCATGCCTGTAAGCCTGAAGAGCTTTTGGTTGACCCTGAAATCCAAATCGTGGTGAATCTGACCCCGCCATCTGCCCACGCTCAGGTTGCCCTGGCAGCTCTGGAAGCGGGTAAATCAGTTTACAATGAAAAACCTCTGGCAATTGATCGAAATGAAGGACAGCGTCTGCTGCAAGTCGCGGAGAGCAAGGGACTTAGGGTGGGGTGCGCGCCGGACACATTCCTGGGCGCTGGCTTGCAAACCTGTCGCAAATTAGTCGATGAGGGAGCCATTGGGGTCCCAGTGGGGGTAACCGCATTCATGCTGAGGCACGGACCGGAGGACTGGCACCCCAACCCCGATTTCTTTTATCAGCTAGGCGGAGGGCCGATGTTCGATGTTGGACCCTATTACTTAACCGCTCTGATTGCCCTGTTGGGACCAGTACGCCGGGTGACGGGAACCGCACGGATTTCCTTTCCAGAGCGTACCGTCGGCAGTGGCTCCAAACGCGGCTCGAAGATTACCGTCCGTACCCCGACACATATCGCCGGCTTGTTGGATTTCGCCAGCGGATCGGTGGGCATGATTCTCACCAGTTTTGATGTTTGGGGGAGCAGCCTGCCGCATATCGAAATTTATGGCAGCGAAGGAACAATGAGCGTTCCAGACCCCAATACATTTGGTGGCCCGGTGCGGTTGTGGCGGTCAAGAGCAGAAACATGGGAGGAAGTTCCGCTGGTGCCAGGATATACAGGGAACACCCGTAGCCTGGGTGTTGCCGATATGGCTTACGCCATTCAAACAGACCGCCCTCACCGTGCCAGCGGCCAGATGGGGTATCATGTCCTGGATCTTATACAAGCCATTCACGACGCTTCACAGGAAGGCCGGCACTTGGAAATATCAAGCACTTGCAAACAGCCGGCACCGCTACCGCCATTTGATCTTTTTTTTAGATGATCATCCAATTTGTAGCGCCGGTGCGCCAGGTAATTGACTACTCCTGATGAAGTCCGAGGATGGTCAAACATGAATTAATCTAGAAGCGAGGTACCTATGATTCGCCAGTTAGCGCATCTCAATTTTGTTACCAACGATTTGTCAAAAATTATCGACTTCTACGTCAACAAACTCGGTATGCAGGTTAAGTTCACCCTGAACAACAAAGATGGTGTGCCTTTCGGATATTATTTCGGATGTGGCAATTCCACTTTTCTTGAATTTTTTGATCAGACCCTCGCTGTCCAGGTATGGGGTGGAAAAGTGGATGCCCTGACTGCTGGAACACGCTATAAGCATTTTTGCCTTGAAGTCACCGGGCTGGATGCATATTGCGAAAATCTACGTGGCAAAGGAGTGGTTGTCACAGAGATTACCACTGGTATGGACAATTCCCGCCAAGCCTGGGTCACCGACCCGAATGGCAACGCCATTGAACTAATGGAATATGGTCCTTTCAGCTTTCAACTTACGGGGAATTGATCACGGGATGGCACCATAATCGCCAATATTAAACCCAGTCAGACAGAGTTAATTGTCCAAAACCGAGTCAACTGACTTGCAAACTGATAAAGATGATTGTATCCGAGTACAAAGACTAGGCAGATCTACCGCATTCCGTTCCTGTCGCCTGACCACTGCCGATCAAACAACCCTATGTGCCCCACCGACACAGATGGGATGTTTTGCGTTAAATTGCCCCTGAAACTCCGACTTGTCAGGTCTTGCCTTTGATTCAGTCAAGGAACCCCATCAAAGGGTAAATTTAGTACCACATCGATAAGCGTCTCATCCCCATCAAGTTCAGCCAGGAGCAACATTCCATTTACACTAGGTTATAGAAGAGAACGACGATCACGAACCGCGCCTGCTCGCAACATGAATCCCCGCCCGTGCGGATAACAATCCAAACGCGCTTGAGATAACCAAGAGATGGTTGCGTCCATCACGTGAGTTTGGTAGATAGAGCGGGGAGCAATAAGGGTTGCAATAATAAATTTTGGAGTTAAATCTGACTTTCCTATTAGGAGATCTTGGTTTCTATGCCTGGCTCCGTAACAGCTGAGGCTGTCCTTTTTTTGGTAGCCTCTTTCGTCAGTAATTGGGATGGTCGGGATTGTTGTATTGTTCACCTGAAAATGATATGCTTTTGTGAAGTTTCATAAGTTGTTTAGCCGCCGAATGGCGGTTTTCTCCTTGGGGATGCCAGACGAATGATTTAATACAATTATTTACTGGTTCTTGTATAAACCTCTGAACTTGCTATCATCGAATTACTCGCAATTCATGAGATTTTGGTTCAGGTATTTGCGCATTACCCTGGTGTCTCTTTGTGAATATTAGCACTGATACAGGCACTTGTAATCAGGGGGAGATAGTCGTAAACTAAAGCTGTAATCATTGTTAATTCAATGTTTGGCTGTGCGGAGGGTGCTATACGAAGAATATCATCCCCGTTGGGGACATCGTAGGGCGAAAGGTCAAGGAGGATAAAGTGTCAATAATCAAGAATATCCTGGCAATCGTCGTGCTATTTATCCTCGCCTCTTGTGGTACCGGCACACCGGCAGCCACAGCCACATTGACGCCCATGCATGCCACCCCCATCCCCAGCCAGCCAGCCGCCCTGCCCACGACAACTCGAACGCACAGTACTTCACCATCCTATCGCGTCCGGATCACGATCAGCACCACCTCCGATTGGACTACCTTTCGCCTGACTGGCGGCGGGTACTGGTACGACGTCAACGTGACCTCGGCCAGCGATCAGGCACAGTCTGCCGGATTCGAGGGCGAATCCATCTTACTTAGCCAGTCGTTGGACCGGGCTCAGGGAGGCAAGCGCGTGGAACTGGTCGTCGAGGCTCTTCTCACCGATCTCGAACAAGCAAATCCACTCACCTTTGAGATCGAACGCGGTCATATTGGCACAACCCAGGTAGATATCTCCAGCTATTCGGAGGAGACCCCGACAGTTGTTGCCATTCTCACATGGGACGGCACCCATTCCGGTGTGAAGAACGCCCAGACGTATGAGGTCTCTCCGCAACCTTTCCTGGGTGCGGTGCCAAATGAATACATCGTCATAGGGCAGCTCAACTTCTGGTACTACGGTCCAGGTGAGTTCGGCGGATTTGAGAATGCTGACGGGAACCGGGTGACTCCCCTTACCCCGCTCTTGGGCGAGACGTATTGGGCCAGCGACCCGTCCGTCGTCTACCAGCAGATCGAGTGGGCCGTTGAATACGGTGTCGACGCCTTCTCCATAGAGTGGACAACACCACGCGGCGTTGGTTGCTGCGGGTCCATGGAGAACACGCTGGATGATGTCTTTCTGAAGTCGCCCAACATCAACAAGGTTCGTTGGGCCATCTTCTATGATTTTCCGCTCCGTCTGGGTCAAACCCCTGATCTGGACGTAAACGTGGTACCGAACATCAATTTCGATCAGCCAGATGTGTACAATACCTTCGTATCAGATTTCGTCCACTTTGCCACAAAGTACTTTAGCCATCCCCAGTATCTCACCATCGATGGCCGGCCCGTGATCTACATCTGGGCTACGAACAGCTACGTCGGGAATCTGGCGGGGGCGATGCAGGAGGCCCGCAAAAAGGTATCAGAGCTTGGCTATGATGTGTTCATCGTGGGAGACGAGGTGTGCGTCGGATGCTTCAATCAGCAGCACGCCGCGATATTCGATGGCAGCAGCACCTTCACGATGCTCATCCCCGGTCTTGACCCCCATGGGATGGTTGATGTGGGCGAAGCGGCCTTGAAGGTTGATGACGCTTTCAAGTGGTGGACTGACCGGATCGCAGGCCTGAAGGTGGCTGGCAGAGGAGACCTGGTGAACTTTCAGCCTGGCTGGGCCCCACAGTATGACGAGAGGAATTGGATATTCGACCACCCCGCTTACGTGCCGGCGCAAAGCAAGGATCAGGTCATCGAGATGGCGATGGTGGCTCGCAAGTACTCCGAGCCCGTTGGCAGCAGCGGTCTGAGGCTGATCTGGCTCAACACTTGGAATAACTGGGCGGAAACGACCACCGTCGAGCCCACGGCCAACCTTGGGCTCAAGTATCCAGCCGGAAACTACCAGTTCGACATGCTCGAAGTGGTGCGCGAAGTATTCGGCAGTGAGACGTATTACACATCTCCGGTTCGGTGATACCTTATAACCAGGGCTATCGTCAAACCTCCTGAACCGGTTCACAGATCGAATCTACGATGGCCGGCGGTATGCTTCCAAGGCAGACAGTGGCTCCATAGGTCGCGTCTCATCCCTCTCGCCAATCCGCCCAAAGTTGTTGATCCGCCAATAAGGCGAGCGTTTTACGTTGTAATATGAGGAATCCCTGCCCGTGTAGTTAATTATCATGGCGAACTGGAAATAACAAAAAAGTGGTACCAGTATTATTAATTTAATACAATTCAAGAATTGTACTTCCAGCGTTTAATAAAATACGGCTAAGTTATGCGCTTATAATAAGAATATGATAATAAAAGAAACACAGCCAAAAACTATTCTATCCATATCGAAGGTCTATCCCTATGTCATTAATCCTTACACGGGTTGTCAGCATAATTGTTCGTACTGCTATGCTCGTTTTATGAAAAGATTTTCCGGGCACTCGGAACCTTGGGGCCAATTTGTCGATGTCAAGATTAAAGCCCCCGATTTATTAAGGCTGGAAATGACTAAGAAAAAACTAGGGAGGGTTTGGATAAGTGGAGTATGTGATCCATACCAACCGCTAGAGGCAAAATATAAGCTTACACGCCAATGTTTGGAAATACTCTCACAAAATAACTGGCCGGTTACAGTCCAAACCCGATCTCCTTTAGTTCTGCGAGATATAGATATTCTAAAAAAAGGAAGAGATTTTGAAGTCGGCCTTAGTATCACCACAGCTGATGATAGTATCAGGAAACTATTTGAACCAAACGCTCCCCCAATAAAGGATAGGGTTAGAGCACTTGATGAATTGCATCGAGCTGGGATAAGGACTTATGTCATGATTGCACCGATGCTTCCCAAGGCAGAAAGTCTCGCGGAAATCCTTACGGGAAAAGTTGACTATGTGATGTTTGACAGGATGAACTATCACTATGCTGATTGGGTGTATCGGAAATACGGTCTAGAGGATAAAATGACCGATGATTATTTTTACCGGACGGAACGAACACTTTCCTCGACATTCGCGAAATCGGGAATTAGTTGTTAATAAATGCATGTCCGTGCGGATAACAATCTAAACGTGCTAGAGATTACCAAGAAATGGTTGCGCCCGATGCGGTAAGTTGATTGATGGCCTGGGTGGCGATAAGAGTTGCTGTAGTAATCCCCAATAAATGTTCAACGCAAGATCATCTTCAGAAGCATTTTTCATATGGATACTGAAGAAGCTCATCGACGAGCGAGTCCTATGGATAATGCAGGATTGTAAGTAATAACGAGGAAATTGACTATATGGTAGTCTGGAAAGCGAAGAACCGACTCCTAATTTAGGAGAAATGCAAGAAAAGCATTCCTGGTGAGGGGATTGTTCTAGTTGATGATGACTTCAATTACATTTCAAGGAGGAATAACGTGGATTTCGGAATCTATTGCGTCGCTGTAATAGTAGGGATACTCTTTTTAATTGCATGAATACAAGATCAATCTAATAAGGCGAAAAGGTAATGAATGATCGTGGGTTCAGCTCCTATATATACTTAATATACTTATAGTACAAGTGCTCGAGCAACTTCCATTTATCCATTCGGTAGTATGATCACCTTTTTCACCGCTGGATCGTGACTCTCGATCATTTCCAAAGCCCTGGGCAGCTCTTTCAGAGGTAGACGGTGCGAGATCAAAGGTTCTACCTGTACCTGGCCGGTTTGCAACAAGCTGACTGCCTGGAATGAATTACGCACAGATGTATAGGAAGAGAGCAAAGTCAATCCTTTCTGAAAGATTTTGAATGCTTCAAATTCCATATTCTTACCGGAAGGCGGCACTCCAAACAATAGCACTGTACCGCCATGCCGAGCAAAATCAATTGCCCGGTTCATCACAGGAACAACCCCGGTCGCGTCAATTACCACATCATAAGTATTCAGCTGCAGGTCTTCCATGCGGTTAACCACCTGGTCAGCACCCAACTGGCAAGCTAATTCCGCTCGACCCGGGTTGTTTTCCAGTAACGTGATATGCGCCGCACCTTGCAAACACGCCATCTGAAGAATCAGGTCTCCGATCGGTCCTGCACCAAGAATAGCTACCTTGTCGGCCAGATCAATGTGCGCGCGTTCGACTCCATGCACAACACAGGATAAAGGTTCCATGAAAGCAGCTTGTTCGTATGGTAAATTCCCAATACTAAAGACAGCCTTTTCGGGCGCTGTGACATACTCCTCCATTCCACCCGGAAGAGTAACACCGATGGCCTGCCAGTTCAGGCAGAAGTTTTGGCGATTATTCAAACAATGACTGCAATTATCACAGGCTATATTAGGCTCAACAGCCACCCGGTCTCCTAAATTAAAACGCGTAACCTGGCTGCCTGCAGCAGTAACAACACCAGAAAACTCGTGCCCTGGAATGACTGGATAGTCCCCCAAGTATTCTCCTCGATAAATATGCAGGTCTGTCCCACAAATCCCGCTAGCCATAACCTGAATCAATACTTCTCCTGGACCAGGTTCAGGTATTTCCTTTTCCATAACGAAGATTTCTTTTGGTTTTCTAATAACAACACTTTCCATCACTCACCTCCTTCGTCAAAAAAGCCAGGAGAAGACCCATTCCATTCGTACTAGCGAATACAAAGATCAGCCCCAGGAACAGCGCGCCCCCCTGAACGATCAACAGTGCTCGTACCATCTTCTGTGCAAGTGCATCGTTATAGAGATCATCATTTGATTGTTTGTTCATAATTAATCCTTCATCCATCCATTTCAACCCCGTATTAGAACATTTTTTCTTCATCATTTCCTATTCCCATTATCGCACTTTTTTGCCTTCCGTGTTGCTTTTTTTTGGGGGGGGGGAGCTGTGTTTCCCGTTTCCTATTCGATTGCTATACTCAATGCGATATCCAGAGATTGTTGAGCCGCCAAAAAGGCGAGCGTTTTATGTTGTAATATGAGGAATGCTTGCCCGTGCAGATAACAATCCAAATGTGCTTGAGATAGCCAAGAAATGGTTGCACCCGATGCGGTAGGTTGGTTGATGGCCTGGGTGGTCATATAGGTAGTTGTAGTAAGAATCAAAGAACCCCTTTGTAATTCACAGGCAAAAGGTTGTCTCCAACTTGGAGGAATTTCAAACACTATCTCGAACTACGCGAGCATGTGAAAGCCTACCGTGACGACGGCGACGTGGACCAGCCACGCTTCTGTTACGAGGAAGAAGATGCTGGGTGCAAGCCCCGCGCTGTTGCAGGGTAAAATCCTGCGCGGCGGCATGGGGACGGGCATGCCCAACTGGGGACCAATATTCGACGACCGGCAGGTATGGAATATCGTCGCCTATCTTTACACATTTCAATTTCAAGAGGAGTTCAAATGAGTAGAAAATCAAGAAAATACAGACGCCAGAGACGCTTCCCCACATTCTGGGTGCTGGTAATTGGCGGCCTGCTGCTGGTCGCTGGAGCGATCCTGCTTTTCCGTCCCGGCAGTGGGACGGCGACCCTGGCTCCCATCGAGGTGCAGGGGCAGGCTGCCATCCGGGTGGATCAGGAGGGGTGCTGACCGCCCCAACTGACCATCGGTTCGATGGTCCTTCAACCTGGTGAAAGCACAACGATCAAGTCGAGCGTTTCTATGATGCACGAGGGCATGGGTGGCCCGCACAATTTTGCGGTACATCACATGACAAATGACCCGGCTCAACCCGATATGGTTGTGAATGTGATATCGAATTGGATTCCATAGTGAAACGATTATGCAACATATTGCCCAGAAAGCTGTGACAACTGGTTTTGCTGTAGCGCGCAAGGCTTTTTTGAGTGGGCGAAATGATCGAATACGAGGTACTGGCATCACTAAGGGTTCATAAATTAATAACTTCCCTCACATCGGCTATTTTTGGTGAACAGGAACAGAAGCACGATTACAGAACCAATCATACACCAATGTGAGTGCGAGACTTATAAAGCAGGTCTTGATGCGAAAATCATGCAAAGTCATCACAGGATGAACCTGTTTTTGAGCCGTCTGAATGAACCACAGAAGCGCTGGTATGTAGCGACCCTGTCCGAAGAAGCGGATGGTCCAAGCGACCGTAAACTGGCGCTGATCACAGTCTTGGATGAAATGACGATTCGACGCGGTAAGGCAGAATTGCAGGATCAACTCTCTGCCTTGCCATTGGTTCAGCAACGACGGGCCAGCCTGTGACAGGTTGTGTTCGCGCAGCTTCACATTCAGCCAATCTGCAAAGGAAATTCCATCAGTCATACGCAGAATTTTCAAGTGCCTGCGGCTGTTGAAGGGATACTTGGCGTTGCTTTAGAGCGACGATTTCCGAACAGAAATGTCGTCGAAGTTCGAGTCGGATCATGTCCGATCGTTGCACCTTGTTTGTATGTGTGGTAGAATTTTGCTGCCGGATGGCAAGGAGACCCTTGAGGGTTGATAGTACCGGTAATGGTAGCTTAAAGAGCTACCATAAAGCAAGTAAGGGGAGGTGCCAGAGAGGCCGATTGGGCTCGCCTGCTAAGTGAGTGCTGGGGCCAAAACCTCAGCCGCGGGTTCGAATCCCGCCCTCCCCGCCAGAAGAAGAACGCGTCCGCGAGGGCGCGTTCTTCGCGTCAGCCGCGGGTCCCCGAAGGGGGATGCTATTCGAATCCCGCCCTCCCCGCCAGAAGAAGAACGCGTCCGCGAGGGCGCGTTCTTCGCGTCAGCCGCGGGTCCCCGAAGGGGGATGCTATTCGAATCCCGCCCTCCCCGCCAGAAGAAGAACGCGTC
>Ga0315291_10010622_pt1 | contig 11241 bp, 10 predicted proteins | sample YL17G12_20_MG_FD_203070 | JGI IMG/M metagenome (GOLD analysis project Ga0315291, IMG submission 203070) | Sediment microbial communities from Yellowstone Lake, YNP, Wyoming, USA - YL17G12_20 | ecosystem: Environmental > Aquatic > Freshwater > Lake > Sediment | place: USA: Wyoming | collected... | reverse complement strand
GCCTAAGATTCCTAATCATAAGCGAAAAAGACGAGATCAGCGTCGAGGAGTTCCTCATAAAAATCGACGTCTGGACACGACTCCTAACCGAGGAAACTAAAAAAACATAGGAGAACGCCCTTGACCAACCCCATAGAGCACTACCTCTTCTGGATTGCTCAAATGCTGAAGAGAATTAAACCACTCTCTGCGGTAAAAACGATAATTAACATTGAACATAATGAATATTTATCAATCTATAAAAATGCGAAAAGACTTACCATATTAAGAACTGAGACTGGATTTAGACTCAATCACAGTGGAATAAATACTATAATAAAACTTAGGTGAAAAGAATTGTTCGGGTCCACTTTTGAAACAGTCAACAATGAGAGTAAGAAAGGAGGGAAAATGAAACAGAACCAGAAAGGGTTCTGTTTCATTTTCGTTGCTTTGACTGTTTCATTTCGACTGTTTCATCCTCTGGACCCGTGGGGTCCGGGGGGTTGATTATGGGTTATAGGCTGACTTTGGCTCAAATCGCGTTCATTCTCGACCTATTCTATTCTGGGGTCTCTATGAGGAGGGTTTCTCGTTTGTTTAGGACCACGTATCAGATCCCCGTTTCCCCTTCCAAAATTGAGCGTTTGAAGCAAGAGTGGGTGAAGAAGGTCGATGATGCAATAAATATAGCCATTGAGAAAAGGGAGGACGGATTCGTCTTAGTTTTCGGTGACATCTGGGAGGTTGATGAGATCTACATCAAACAAAACAAAACATATGTTGCGCTTATGATCGTCAGAGACCTTAAAACCGGATTCGACCTTGGAATAAACATCATAGAGACGAAGCAGGACCCGGATCGCCAAAAACCATCTATCACCTCCAACGAAGTTACAATTGCTTTAGAAAATGCCAGAAAAACAGCTCATCGATGTCCGAAGGAACTTAGATGCGACGGGTTACAAGCCTATGAGAAGACCGTCGAGAAGGTGTTCGGTCATGACAGTATTTTAACGATTCGTAAGAGGGTGGATGGAAGAGGTCAAAACCAGTCCATCGAGGGACACAACGGCGTCCTCAGAAGCAGAATAAAAGCCATGAAGAGTCTTCATGGCAAAGAGTCTTCTATCTTCACGCTCAAGGGTTTGATTATTAATTATAATTACGTGGATACGAGTCCTGCACTTTATGATATGACCCCCTACGAGATGGCGTCAGGAAAGACAACAGTTGATGGAAGGCGGACTTGGCTTAGTCTACTTGAGCTTGCTAGGAAACACGAACCCATACCTGAAAACCAGTTTAAACCGGAAACGGCACTCGAATTAAGAAAAACGACCTTAGACTTCTGGGTTTTGTCGTAGTTTAATACCGCTCACAGGTGTTTTCCCCCCGAGGGCCTGATGAGGTCTCAGATAATTATAATAGAGCCGCCATCCCTCAAAAATTCTAGCAGAGGACGATATATTGTCAAGCCTCCGGAAGCATTTTACTCGTGTTTTTTGAGTTCCGTTTAACCGCTCTACTAAATTATTATTTTTAGTGTCTGTGAATCGTGGCTTCGAGACATGGTTTACTTTACGCCCAAAAACGTTTTTTATGGCTACATTATAGGATTTCAGACCATCAGTTACTATTTCATCGGGTGTTTCTTTAGCGTTTTTTAATGCTTTATTGATTATCGCTTCTGCCTCTTCGCTGCCTCTTCCATAGGTTACATTGCTTGCTATTAGTATTCTAGTTTCTGCGTCGAGAGCGTTCCACAAATAGTGAGTTTTCCCAGCAATCTTCACTTGAGTCTCATCAAGATGCCACCTCTTCCCAACGTTCAAGTTATGATCTTTCTCTAAGAATTTCATGTTTTCAATGACGTGTCTTATCCATCGATGTATTGTAGGATAGGAAATGTTTAATGAATAAATTCTACTCATATGATCCTCTATCATTCTTAAACTCAATCCTTTAAAATAGAGGTCTGCTGTCGCAGTTACAGCAAGTGGATTTCCTTTTAATCCCTTGCTGTCGCCTTTGTCACTAAATTTGTGTCCACATTTCTTGCATAGGTATCTTTGTGCCGCAAATTCTTTATTATGAATTAGACCCTTCCTTATTATCTTCTCAGAATTACATTTTGGACATTTTGTTTCTTCAGATTGGAAATTAGCCATAAGAATGAAAGGTAATCTGCTGAGGAAGAGAACCGCATAGACGTGTTTGCATGATTGTGCTCTTTTTTCATGGTCTTTACATTCACAAATCCATGCCTTACCGTCCCAAATCACCTTATACCATTTATCTAAGTCAGATGATCTGACCATATAGATGTTTTCACTTTCTCTTTTTATCATGCCTCCTTTAGCTAGAATTGAGAGCCCTCTCAGCTCTCTTTGATTGAACTCACTATTACACCATTTCTGAATACCTGTCTTATTCATAAGAAATTACTCTCCAGAAACGAAAGTTGCAACATATTCTTTCTAATAACTTGATAATCTGGCACGTTATATCCGAGAATTTACTGGATGAATTGCCAAATAATAGATATATATTGTGTAAATTAATAAAGTCGAAGAGACAGGTAGGTAATGACATCCGAATATAGATTGCGTCAGTCATCTAACCACTCTCCTGACTCGGAGAAGTATGACTCGTTGGTGTCTCAATTGGCAGCTCGGTTGCCAATGCCTCAGCGATTATTTTTTGCATTTCCGCGAGACAAGACCTGAGGAGATTCTCCACATCATCAGTTTCTTGACTTATGCTTCTGCTGTTCGTGATGATGGTGCTGCTGTGTTTTCTAATTGATTCAAAGTAATTCGATGCTGTCATTGCCCTTGTGATGGCCTGCTGTATCTTTCTATTTCCGAGGATACTCTGGAGACCTGATACCCTTCGAGTCTGTATGTCCTCGCAGAGTAGGATTGCCCTAAGAGCGCCGTAAACAGTCTTACAGCCGCTTCTCTCAGTGACAAAGACAGTGCCTTCTTCAAAGTATTCGGTAAGGTATCCATTGGCTCCATGAGGCATTGTTTCGACGACAAGTATAGCATAATGGCTCTGTTTAAGCTGCATGTGTTTTCTTATCTGCGAATAATAGCTCCGATCCCAGGCTTTGTTACTCTTTGACTCAACAATTACCAACTCTCCTAAGGCTGTCCCATTAACCCGTGGCTGGATCACAATGTCAGTCTGCCCCGAGCCTCCGAGATGGATTACTTCGTCTTCAGGGAAGTAGGTCGCAAGCTCATCCCTCAGAGATTTCTCAGCAGCCGTCCCTTTCTCTAGAGGAACATATTGTTTTTTCAGTAGCTCATGTATTGCAAGCGTGAGTTCTGGAAGAATTTTAGTCAGAGCTTCGACAGACTTGGAATCAGGTATTTGGCCCCGTAATGTTTCCTGTATTTTCGAGGTAATGTTAGTGGTCGATTTACTTAGTTCATCGCTTGTGACTCTGCTTACTTCAGCCCGAATGGTGCTAACCGCTTTCGTTACAACCGCTGTCGTCGAAGCTCCTTGATTGAGAATATCGAGATATGTTCGACATATCGTTAGATACTCATCTAATACTCCCTGCTCATCCAATTGCTTTAAAAAAAAGAAATTGACGGGATCAATGGAATAAGAATCAACTGGGTGATTACATAAGGGGCATCTCACTTCTTGGATGAGCTTCGTCTTGGTACATACCCCGCTCATATTACTTCGTATAATACACAGTATTTTACTATGCTATAAATTTTGTGGTGTAAAATACTTAGTATTTAACCCAAATAAATACGAAAGACTTTACTATAAGAAGTCCTAATCAGAATACATGCCACTTCAATCGATTGGCACCTTCAGGTTAGAAACAAGATCTAAATCAGGCAGAGTTCACGTCCCTGCTGAGTTAGTTCGAGATAGTCAGTTTCCCTTAGAAGAAGGTGAAATCAACATCGAAATTATAGATGGGAAACTTGTTGTCTCACAAATGAAAATAAAAAAATGATGATTGCCTGGAATATAATTTAGGAATAAAGCGGTTGTGTACTATATGAATCCCGTCGTCGCGCGCGCGAAAAAGTAGCTAAACACTCATGAAAGATGTTCTCCCGGCTGGCGACCCTGAGCCCACCCGAAGCCGGCAACCAACCAGTCATCTTCCGAGCGACTTAAGCTTTACCCCGTAACGCACCTCATTCCTCCCCTGGTAAGCCTCCCTCCTAGTCAACATGAACCATATGATCTTCAGCATCTTGCACGCCACGGCCACAACAGCCTTCCCGTCACCCCTCCGACGCTTAACCCTCTCGTAGAAGCCCCTCATCCGCTCATCATGCCTCACCGCGACCCTAGCAGACTCAACCAACGCCCACCTCAGCATCCTCGAACCCTGCCTCGTAATCCCTCCATGGATCTCCACGGACCCCGACTGGTGGAGGGACGGGGCGAGACCCGCCCAGGAGACGAGCCTCTTGTAGTCGGGAAACCGGCTGATGCTCCCGATCTCGGACCTGATGAGCAGCGCAGTGTAGATGTCAATCCCGTAAAGCTTAGGAGAAGACGGATGTCTTCGTCTAGTGAAGCCCCCCTTCTTGTCTCCTCGTCCACCCGCCCGATCTGCCCCTCGAGGCTCTCAACATGCTGGAGGTGGATATCCAGCACCAGCCTGTCGAGGAAGCTGAGCTCCAGGGACCTGAGCCACTCGGTGCCCCTCTTACCGAAGAGGTCCGTGTACCCGCACCGGAGGCCGTGTTCGTCTAGGAGTGCATGGACCCGGTTCTTCACCGTGGACCTCATCCTGACGAGGCCTGCCCTGTGCCTGACCAGCGCACGGATCTCCCTCAGCTCCCTCGGCGGAACATAGCACTCGGCTACGAGGTCTCCCCTGAGTAGATGTGCGAGGATCCGGGCATCAACCTTATCGGTCTTGATCCGGGCCGAGGCTATCGCCTTCGTCTTGAGTGGGTTCGCGAGTGTTACTGGTATATGTCTCTCGTCTAGGTTGTTGTACAGCGTCGACCAGACGCTCCCTGTGGACTCCATCACGACCTGGTCCTCTTGGGTGAGCCTCGAGGCCAGGTCCCGTATGCCCTCCGCGTCATTGGGGAAGGTGAACTCGTCGATGATTCCTCCCTCGGGGTTCATTATGGCTGCCCTGCACTTCCACTTGCCGATGTCTACTCCAACGTACCTCATCTCATTCATCTCCGCTGGCTTCGGGCTGCATACACTCATCCGGTCTGGCGTGACCACTTCCTTGGCAGCTCGGGTTCGCCCAGTCACATACTCGGTCGCTTGGACCATGTTTATCGGCGGGCTAGCCAGCCAAGACGATCTTAGAGAACTTCTTTCATAAGGTCACATACGATTCAATACCTTTTTTGGCATAAAATTTATTTAACCAGAACAATAATAAAAGGATTAGGAAAAAAAAATGAGTGAAAAAAAAATTATAACAGCTAATTGTTTCATGTGTTTATATAGTTGTAAAATTGATTATCATATAGAAAATGAAAAAATTTTCAAAGTGAAGGGCTCATTTGAGCCCCCAAATTATGGTGCTCTTTGTGCAAGAGCATATGCAGAACCAGAAGTCATATACGCTCCGGATAGAGTCAAATATCCATTAAAGCGAGTCGGAAAAAAAGGTGAAAACAAATGGGAGAGAATCTCATGGGATGAAGCCCTAACTATCGTAGCTAATAAATTAAATGAGATTAAGAAAAAATATGGACCTGAAGCAGTAGCATTTCATAGGGGTATGGGACGAGGGGACCTAGACGTTCGAGAGTTTTTTCTCAGACTTGCTAATGCATTTGGTTCACCAAATATTTGTGGGCCTGCTCACATTTGTTTCACTCCAAGAGGTTGGGCGTCATGTTTAACATTTGGTTATTCATTCAAGTCTCAGTTTCCTGATATTGAAAAGACTGAGTGTATTGTACTTTGGGGTAATAATGCACCACACTCTAATATACTTATGATTACAAAACCTATATACGATGCTAAAGAAAGGGGAGCAAAACTTATCGTTGTCGATCCTAGATACGAGCCTTTAGCAAGAATAGCCGATAAACATGTAATGGTACGGCCTGGTACCGATGGAGCATTAGCGTTAGGATTAATTAATGTCTTAATAGAAGAAGATCTCTACGATAAAGAATTCGTAAAAAATTGGACAGTAGGATTTGATGAATTAAGAGGTTTAGCAAAAAAATATCCAGCAGAAGAAGTTGAAAAAATAACTTGGATTTCAGCTGAATCGATAAGAGAAGTCGGTAGGATAATTGCGACGTCTAAATCTGCTACCATTTTAATAGGAACTGCAATGGACCATCTTACAAACAGCATTCAAACTATCCGAGCTATTATGTTCCTAATAGCATTGACAGGAAACGTCGATATTCCGGGAGGACATGTCATTTATCCGTGGTGGACTAATATTTTCTTTGACCACAATGAAGTTCTTGCTGGACGAGAGTTTTTACCACCAGAAATCGTTGCAAAGACTATTGGAATTGACAAACATCCTCTAATAAGGAAGATCAATATACCATGTGGAGATATTATGGATGCATACAGTCCATCAATATACGCTGCTATGCGTACGGATAAACCATACCCTGTAAAGGCTATTGTGATACGAGGTGCGAATCCCGTCATTACCGAGTCCAACAGCAATGCCATCATAGAGTCTTTAAAAAAAGCAGAAATGGTTGTGGTTCTCGATATGTTTATGACCTCAACAACAAAATACGCGGACATTATATTGCCTGTATGTACTGATATTGAAAGGGATTGGTATATTGGAACCCCATCTTCAATAAAACTTCAGTCAAGGATAATAGAACCAATAGGAGAATCTTGGCCCGATGTAAAAATTATTACAGAGCTGGCGAAAAGATTGGGTCTCGAGAAATATTTTCCTTGGAAGACGATAGAAGAAGCAATAAATGCAAGATTAGAAGGGATTGGTATCACATATGAGCAACTCCTGAAAAGCCCATCAACCATCGTATTTCCTTTACCTGAGATAAAATATAAAAAATATGAGTCCATAGGATTCCCTGAATATTCAAAAAAATATAAACATATAAACGATGTGGAGAAAAAAGATATCATGAGAGGTTTTCCGACATCATCAGGAAAGGTTGAATTTTATTCTGAGACGCTGAAAAGATATGGACATGATCCTTTACCTACATTTATAGAGCCTGCAGAAAGCCCTGTCAGCACACCCGAGATTGCAGAAAAATATCCTTTAATCCTAATTACAGGTGCTCAACTAAATATATTTACTCACTCAATGTTCCGAAATATATCCTTATTACATGAATTAATGCCAGAGAACGTACTCGAAATTCATCCTGAAACTGCAGAAAAGCTGAGAATTAAAGACGGAAATATGGTGTTGGTTGAGTCGCCGAGAGGTTCCATAAGAATTAAGGCGAGCGTCACTGAAGGTATCGAGCCCAGAGTTGTTCATATGCATAAAGGATTCTCAGACCAAAACTGCAATATTTTGATTGACAGTCAAGCTTATGAACCAATCATCGGATCCACTGGAATTAATGCATCCCTTTGCAGAGTTACAAATAAGGAGGAGTGATTCTTATGTTAAACCTTCCTGGGAAAAAATTTTACATCAACCTAGATCGATGCACAAACTGCCGAGCTTGCCAACTTGCATGTCACGAAGAAAATGGATTCTGGGGAATACGTGTTCTAACAATCGGGCCAAAGAAAGCCATGTTCGTACCAGTGTTCACAGAAGAATGTACATCATGTAAACATCTGGTTGAACAGGGCATTAAGCCAGTTTGTGTAACTACATGCTTCACTAATGTAATACATTTCGACGACGAGGATGAAATAATAAAGAAGATCAGTAAAAAACCTAGAATTTACGGAACAGCATATAGTTATTGATTTTTTTACTAAGATTTTTACATGTTTGCGTTGTACTATTACAAAGAACATGATAATAATTACAATTGCATTTAATACTCGCGCGCAAAACGCCTCTATTGTTTAAGAGCTCATTTATTTTAAATACGAAGAGCCAGATGAGTGGCTTCATGGATGGCTTCTAGAATCCTCTGAGGTTTTCTGCAGTCTCCGATTTTATAAATCTCTTCTATATCCACGCGAAGGTCTCTATGTACATCGTGGTTTGGTTTCGAGCCGACCGCGATTACTACGGTATCAAAGTTGAGAATATATCTATTCCAGTTTTTATCTATCGCCTCGACAGTGTCCTCATTTATCTTCTCTACCTTGGTAGATGTAAATATCTTAACTTTGTTCTTCTGGAATCTCTCTAGAATGAATATCTTGCTGAAGGGTTCCATGTCCAAACCAATCTCAGGCAACATCTCAACTATTGTTAAATCTTTTCCCTTTTCCATTAAGTACTCAGCCGTCTCACAACCTATCATTCCTCCTCCCACAACGACAACCCGATCTCCAGTCTTAACCTCTCCTCTTAGAATATCCCACGCATAGACAACATTCGATCTATCGATCCCAGGGATCTTTGGAATGATCTGGCTAGCTCCTGTTGCCATTATTACTATATCGGGTTTTATTTTTTCCAAAAAATCAGATACAAACTCCTTTTCGAGCATAATTTGCACTCCAGATTTTTGTATCTGGGTCAAAAGGTAACTCAATAGTTCATTAAGTTCTTCTTTATAGGGAGGTACGCTTGCAAGGAGAAGTTGACCTCCTAATTGGGATTTTTTCTCGTATAGTAAGACTTTGTGGCCTCTCAAGGCAGCGATGGTCGCAGCTGTCATGCCGGCTGGTCCTCCTCCAACGACAAGAAGACGCTTGGTCTTTTTGGTTAACTGAAGATTATTTTCCTCCTCTCTTCCAAGAAAGTAATTAACTGCACATCTTACCCGAATATTGCCATTCAAATCCATCACACATCGATTGCATGCCACACAAGGTCTGATATCCTTTAACTTTCCTCTGCGAGCCTTATTAGGGAGTTCTGGATCGGCTAATAACGCGCGACCCATAGCCACTAGATCCGCTTTTTCCTCTTCTAAAATCTTTTCAGCTAGTAAGGGATCATTGATTCTCCCCACTGCGATAACAGGTATATTAATAACTTTCTTTATTCCCTCAGCGAGATATATGTATGCTCCACGGGGGATAGCCATAGGTGGCATAGACTTGTAATAGGATTCCACAATACCCATTGTTACATCTATGCAATCTATACCTGCGTCTGCTAAGCGCTTGGCAATAAACTTGTTATCCTCAAGAGTGAGCCCTCCCTCTACAAACTCGTCGCCACTGATCCGCATCATAATTGGGTAGTCTTGGCCTACCTTCTCCTTGATTCGCTCTATAATCTCCAAGGCGAAGGCCATTCTTCTGGAAGGATCTCCGCCATACCTGTCAGTTCTTTTATTGACATAAGGAGAGAGGAATTGAGAGATAAGATATCCGCTGGCACCATGTAGCTCGACAGCATCAAAGCCAGCTATTTTAGCTCTGTAAGCTGCTATAGCGAATGCCTCTATGAGGTACTCTATCTCTTCTACCTTCAAAGCCCTAGCCGTCGTTCCAAAAAGTGAGCAAAAGGACTCAGAAGCCGATGCAGGAGTTTCATCTAGAGATTCATCTTTGGAAGCTACTCTTCCTCCATGACTTAGCTGAATAGCAATTTTTGAATCATTAAGATGGACAGCTTCAACTATAGCATTTAATCCTCTAATATAATCGTCAGAGTCAAGTCTAAGATTTCCTGCCTTTTTTATTTCTATCTTATTCTCAACCCGAACCCAAGGAACTATTAGTAAACCTGCACCTCCTCGTGCTCTTGCTGCAAAATGATTTACATCAAGTTGAGTCGCTTCCCCAGTTACACTAGCATACTTTGTGGCTAGAGGGGGAAACACAATTCTATTTTTTACTTCCATAGTTCCAATGCAAATGGGCTCAAATAATCTAGTTAGTTTTGTCATTTTTATCACTGCCAAAGACGAATTTATTAAGATTTCAAATAATCTAAAAACTCTATTACATGAAATATAAGTATTTCGGTGATTTTTATATTATAGAGGACGCGCGCGTGTAAAGTGTCTCGTCCTCCTTCATGACTCGGTAGGTGGTCCCCCACGATGTGGAGAGGCGTCGCGCGCGCGACGGGGCTATTTTTGGGGGTAACAGCTACAGCTTCCACCACTTCAACCTGAACAAGAAAGGGTTGACCCTCGACTTAAAATCTGATAAAGGGGTTAGACTCTTTAAGGAGTTGATCAAGGTTTCTGATGTCGTTGCCCAGAACTTTAGACCAGGCACAATGGAGCGGTTGGGCCTTAGCTACGATGTGCTAAGGGAGCTTAAGCCAGACATCATTTACGTAGCCTTATCCGGGTTTAGGCAGACAGGCCCTTACAGGGAGAGACCATGCTTCGCTATGATCGCCGAAGCTATGAGTGGGCACACAAGGTTAACTGAGGATGAGTTGGATTTCCGGGGTCCGCCCATCAAGATAGCTCAGGCGTATGGTGACTTGTCCTGGGCTCTACGCAGCCATGAGTATAGTAGCCGCTATTAGGCACCGGGATAGAACGGAGGAAGGGCAAGAGAGTGACATTGCCCAGCTGGACTGTACGGTGAGCCTCGTTCCAGCCCTGACAGCGTATAACCTAAGCGGGCTCCATCTGTAGGAGATTAGAAGGAGTTATCCTCTGGCCAGAGGATTCGGTGGGCTTTTTCAGAGTAGAGATGGAGGCTGGGTGAGGATAGCAAGTTTCAGCCCCCGTCTCATTGAGAGTCTGAGAGAGTACCTTGGTGTTGAGGAGATATCGATAAAGTTGTTGAAAGATAAGGTTTCCTCCATGAGTAGAGATAATGCAGTGGATTTCTTCGTGGAGGCAGGTGTACCGGTGGCTCCCATATATTCGGAGCCTGAGGTTATACATGATCCTCACCTGAAGGCTAGAGACATGTGGGTCACATTGAAACACCCGACAGCTGGCAACGTGAAGGTACCTAACTTTCCCGTCAAGTTCAGTGAGACTGCAGGCCAGGTTGGGACGGCTGCGCCTCTTATTGAGGAGCATAACAGGGAGATCTTGAGTAGGCTGCTGAACTACAGCGAAGAGGACATTAAAAATCTAGAGAAGGAAGGAGTAATCTCTACAGCTAAATCATAGAATTTAAAAATATATGGATTTATCATTAATTGATGCTTCGATCTAGTAATAGGCTTTCTTCACTAATTCGAAGGCCCTCATGTTGAGCCCTATAAACTGG
>Ga0315291_10010621_pt1 | contig 11242 bp, 7 predicted proteins | sample YL17G12_20_MG_FD_203070 | JGI IMG/M metagenome (GOLD analysis project Ga0315291, IMG submission 203070) | Sediment microbial communities from Yellowstone Lake, YNP, Wyoming, USA - YL17G12_20 | ecosystem: Environmental > Aquatic > Freshwater > Lake > Sediment | place: USA: Wyoming | collected... | reverse complement strand
CAAGCTGGGCGTCATCTTGGACGCCTTCAATATTTTCAACCGCGGCGTGCCGACAAGTCTCTATGGGCAGGTCAACGGCCCCAACTACAAAAAAGCCAGCGGAGTCTGCGATCCCAGGTATTTTCGGGTGGGCATGAGGTTTTATTTCTGACACCCAATGCGGTGCGGGGGAGATCGCCCCTCCCCCGTTCTTCACAAAGAGTTTATCAGTGACCTGCCTCCGATCAATGGACCAGCCCTTGATTGAATTTTTCAACCGCATAAGCCTCTGGAGCCGGCGGCCAATAGCCTTTTCCTTTAAAATAGATGTAGAATTTAAGGGCAAATCATAATGAAAACGACAAAACTTATTTCAGCATTATTTATTTTTTCAATATTTTTTACTCTATCCTGCAGCCATAATAAAAGGAATGAATTATTAACGCCTGCTTATAGGGTGAACCTGATAGATTCTCTTTTAAATGATACTGTAAGTAACCATGAAATTCCCGGCGCCGTTGTTTTTATTAAACGTAACGGAAAGGTAGTTTTTCATAAAGCATACGGTTACAGAAACCTGGAAAACAAAATTCCTATGCGCAAAAACGATATTTTTCGCATGGCTTCAATGACCAAGGCTTTAACGGCCGTAGCTGTGCTGCAGCTTTATGAACGTGGATGGCTCTTCCTTGATGATAAGGTTAGTAAGTATGTTCCCGAATTCAAGAATCCAAAAGTTTTGATCGATGTTTTGCCCGATTCAAGTTTTACCTCAAAACCGGCTTCAGGCGAAATAACCATTCGGCAGCTATTAACCCACACATCAGGCATCGGCTATGGATTTCAAGATGAAAAATATAATGTTCTTATTGTAAAAAATAATGTTAGCGAGGGATTTGAAGATGATGACAGAACTTCGTTAGAAAATATTCAACGCCTTGCCAAACTGCCATTGCTTCACGAACCGGGAGAAAAATACACCTACGGTTTAAGTTACGATGTGCTGGGAGTCGTTATAGAAATAGTCTCTGGGTTGAGGTATGACAAATACATCCAGAAATATATCCTCGATCCTTTAGGCATGGGTGATAGCTATTTTATTGTTCCCGAAAAAGAACAATACAGGCTGGTAACGGCATATCAACCGGCAGAAACAGGAAATGGAGTGGAACCCACAAAATATCCGGATACGGCCTATCCCCAAATAAAAACCAGGCAATATTTTTCAGGCGGGGCTGATTTATGCTCAACCGCTGAGGATTATGGAAAGTTTATTCAAATGGTTCAGAATAAGGGAGTTTACAACAAGACACGTATTATCGGCGAACGTTTTATTGAAATGATGCTTTCAAAACAAACAACACTTGATGATGGCAACTATGAACAGGGATTTGCCGCTTGGGTGACAAATGCAAAGGGTGCGGCCGAAGGTCCCATGGCTGCTGGTTCTTTTGGGTTCGGTGGTTTTTGGGACACCTATGGTTGGGCAGATCCGAAAGGGAACTTTGTTGCCGTGCTGCTTCTTCAGATGTACCCTAATAACCAAAATAAAATTCACGAAAAATTTCAGATAATGACTTACGGGGTCATTAACGATTTAGATTAATTCAAAAAAAGGGATGAATCGTATCATGATAATTATAAACAAGTTTGTAAACTTGCTGTTGTTTATAGCCCTATGTATCAACTTATCCGCACAATCGGTTTTCGATTGGGAAAATCCTGCCGTTTTCCGGGTCAACAACGAACCTGCCCATGCCAGCCTGGTACCCTATCCCGACCTGGCATCCGCAACGACTTTTAATCTTGGCAGGTCTGCTTTATACCGGTCGTTAAACGGTGTTTGGAAGTTCAAATACTTAAAAAATCCTTCGGAAACCCCGGTTGATTTTTATGCACCTGCTTTCCAGGAGGCCTCCTGGGATAAAATCGAAGTCCCGGGTAACTGGCAGCTACAGGGGAAATATGATCCCCCTGTTTTTTCCAATATCAAACATCCCTTCAAGGCGGATCCTCCCAGGCTTCCGCACGATTATGATCCCACCGGGCTTTATCGTACTTCTTTCAAGATCCCGGAGAGTTGGAAGGGAAACCAGGTGTTCCTGCATTTTGCCGGGATACAGTCTGCAGGTACGGTATACCTCAACGGGCAGCAGGTCGGCTACAGCGAGGATGCCATGACTCCGGCAGAGTACAATATTACGGATTTCCTGAAGCCCGGTGAAAATAATCTCGCGGTGCAGGTCCTTAACTGGTCCGATGGCAGCTACCTCGAAGACCAGGATTTCTGGAGACTGAGCGGTATTTACCGCGATGTGTTCCTATATGCCACACCCCCGCAGCATATCCGGGATTACCAGGTGATGACAGAATTGGATGATCAATACAGGGATGCCGTGTTGAAATTGAAACTGAGTCTTAAAAACTACGTCTCAACGGTTTCAAAAGATCTTTCTATAAGGGTAAGTTTAGCCGATGCCGCATCAAATCCGGTATTTGAGCATAAAATAAATGCAACCCCCATCGATGGAGGAAAAGAAACGGTCCTAACTCTGGATCAGGATATCAAAAATCCTTTGAAATGGACAGCAGAGACTCCGAATTTATATAAGCTAAGTTTGGAGTTATTCGATCAGGCGGGAAAACTCATGGAGGTCATCTGCACAAAAATTGGTTTCCGTGAAGTGGAGATACGTAACGGGCAATTGCTGTTCAATGGGCAGGCCATTGATATCAAGGGCACCAACCGGCATGAATTCGACATGGTCCGGGGACGGGCCTTAACTCATGAATCGATGGTGCGGGATATCATACTTATGAAACGAAATAACATCAACGCCGTCCGCACCTGCCATTATCCAAATAACCCCGAATGGTATTCCTTATGCGATGAGTATGGCTTGTATGTCATGGACGAGGCGAACATCGAAAGTCATGAACTTTGGGCTGACCGCCGGGTTTATTTAGCCGAAGATCCTGCCTGGAAAGCAGCATGGGTGGACCGTGGCTTGTCGATGGCACAGCGCGATAAAAACCATCCCTGTATTTTCAGCTGGTCCATGGGCAACGAAACGGGTTGGGGCGCCAACTTTGACGCGATGTATTATGCTATCAAATCCCTTGATCCCACGCGGTCCATTCATTATGAAAGTAAGACACCGGCTTATGCCAACGTGCTTTCCAGGTACGATATTATTTCAACCATGTACCCAACGCTTGACAATATTGTGTGGTTAATGAATCAGGACTCAACGCGCCCTGTGATCATTTGCGAATACGCACACACCATGGGAAACAGTTTGGGTAACTTTAAAAAGTACTGGGATCTTTTTTATAAATACCCGCGCCTGCAGGGAGGATTTAACTGGGACTGGGTTGACCAGGGCCTGCGTTCGAAAGATGAACAGGACCGCGAATATTGGAATGTGGTCAATTCTATCGATGGGGCCAATGTGAATGACGGGCTCGTCAATCCCGACAGGATCCCGCAGCCTGAATTAAATGAGTTTAAGAAAACCATTCAAAACATTTGCGTGAAGGATATCAATATATTTCAAGGCGAACTGCGCATTTTCAACCGTTTCTTTTTTAGCACACTCGACGATGTGGAGATGCACTGGGATCTGGTGCGTGACGGGCTCACCGTGCAATCCGGCATAGTTGACCAGCTAAAGGCAGGCCCGCAGGACTCAATCGATTTGTCTCTTCCTTTGAACAAAGAGTTGATATTACCGAATAGTGAGCATTTCCTGAACCTGGGTTTTCGCTTAAAGTACGATACACCCTATGCTGAAAAAGGATTCGAGATCGCCAAAGAGCAGCTGGGGATGGTTTTTCCCGGCGAAATGCCTATCAGGCCTGATCTTCCTCCGGCACAAGAAAAACTCGGCTGGGAGAGTGGCGATAGAATCAATATATCCGGAACTGATTTCAAGCTTGCGGTCGATTCAAAGACAGGCGCCTTATGTGAGGTTCAATACAGGGGTGCAACTTTGTTATCTGAACCTTTGATCCCCTGTTTCTGGCGTGTTCCAACGGATAACGATGAGGGTGGAGGCACTTCAAGTTTTGCCCATCGCTGGCGTAAAGCCGGACTGGATAAATATGATATAAAAGTAAATACAATCAAACTCAATCCTCAGAAGAATGGAACAGTCAAGCTTGAGGTATTGTCTTTACTGATCTTTAAGGAAGGGCACATAAACCTCACCACCAACTATACATTCATACCTGATGGTCGTATTGATGTGCAGTTGGACCTGACTCTCCTGGATAATTTTCCTCCAATGGCACGTGTGGGGATGCAGTTTGCGATGCCTTCCGCATATGAGCATATGACATGGTACGGGAGGGGACCTTTCGAAAATTACCAGGATCGTAAGGAAAGCGCCCATGTAGGCTTGTATTCGGGATCGGTGGCAGATCAGTATTTTGAATATATCATGCCCCAGGAGAATGGAAACAAAACGGATGTGCGGTGGATAAGGGTCATGGACAAGGCAGAGACAGGCCTAAAGGTTACCGGGGAACCTCTTCTGGAAGTAAATGTACAGAATTATTCACAGCAGGCGCTCAATAACTCAAAGACCTTACATTCATTGGTCCGTGGAGAACAGACATATGTGCATGTCGACTTTAAGCAGATGGGCCTGGGTGGTGATGACAGTTGGTCTCCAAGGGTGCATGAGGAATACCAGCTGAATGATAAGCATTATCATTTCGGATTCAGCCTGAAACCTTTTTAAGACCTTCAGAAACGCACAAAATCCGTCCAAAAGCCCTAGGAGCGGTGCGGGAAAAGCGCCGAGACGACGAGGACGAGCCCGATGACGATGAGGAGGTAGGGCCACCAGACATTCAGGCCGATGATGTTCGCGGCCCCGATGACGATGAGCACGACTCCTCCGATGAACCGTCCGCGGGTCGGGCCGCGCCCGTGGCGGCCGATCCCGAGAAGTCCGGTCACGATCAGGATCGCCCCCAGCCCGACGAGAAAATAAGCCCATAGGTGATCCCAGGAAATACGGTCCATCTGGGCCAGAAGAAAAATGGACCCGATGAGGATAAGGACTAACCCACCCATGACACCGGGCGCGGGCTTGCGACTATTTTGTTTCGTTTCTGTCATGGCTTGCCTCCAGCATACCGGGGTTCGGATTTTCTGAAGTCCCCGACCCTTATCTTACTACGAAATTGCTTGCTCATCGTTCAATGGAACGAAACCTTGATCCGGACGATCTCGGGAATGCTGCCGGTCCGGACGGGCGGACCCCAGGTGCCGACACCGCAGGAAATGTAATACTGGGTCCTTCCCTTCCTCAAGTATCCCCAATACTTTTCCCAAATCTTCTTGTTGATAAGGTTGAGGGGAAAGAGCTGGCCGGCGTGGGTATGGCCTGAAAGCTGGAGGTCGATTCCCGCATCTACGGCCTCCATCAGACGGACCGGCTGGTGGTCGAGCAGGATGATCGGGAGCTTTGGGTCGGCGCCCGCTTTCTCCAGGATCTCCCGTATCGGCAGTCTTGACTCTTGGTACCGGAGCGCCGTCGGGTCCTTGCGGCCGGCCAGGACGAATGCCCCACCTACGAGGACGGCTTCATCCAGAAGGACCCGCACCCCTCCCCGCCTCAGGTATTCCAGGTTCTTCTCGAGACCCCCATAATATTCGTGGTTCCCCGGGACCGAGAAGACCCCGAGCGGCGCCTGGAGCGAGCGCAGACAAGAGATCATCTTCTCTTCCTCCGCCCGCGACACGCTTTCGTCCACGATGTCTCCGGGAAGAAGGACGATGTCCGGTTCAAGGGCATTGAGCCTCTCCACGATCCTTTCCAGCCTCCGGCTCCCCATGACCGTTCCCAAGTGGATGTCCGAAGCTATGGCGATGTTCAAGTTCCTGAGACCCGCTCCGGCCGGCTTGTCGATGTCGATCTCGATGGTCCGCAGACGCAGGTGGAGAGCATTGACGTAGCCTCCGGCGACCACGCCCAAGCCGATGCCCATAACCGCGATGAACGCGATGAGTCCGGTTTTATGCGGGTCGGCGGCAAAGCCCTTTGGGAAGAATTTCAGGAATGCGTTCGCCAACCGGAAGAGGTCCACAACTACGAGCAGGAGGAACAAATGGAGCATCAAGGCCATGTAGAAGGAGCCGGAACGGATGAGAACATCGGAGACGACGCCCCGAGATGTCCCGTTCATCACCCGGCCCAGGGGATAGGCAAGGATCAAGAGCCCGAAAACGACGAGAAAAACGGTCCGCGGGGACGGAGATCCCGCCAGGGCCTGCCATCCCCGCCTGAGAATATACAAATTGGTCAGACCATAAATTCCCAGAGCGACGAATAAAAAAACGAGCATCTTCGAGGTCCTCATTTCGAGAAATCAGCCCTCAGCGGGTTATTCCTCTATTTTATTGAACCAGGCGATCTCTTCAAGGGGTTTCCGCTTCGTCTCCGCAGGCGGACGGCTGGCGGCGTGTCCGACGGCGAAAAGGCAAACGATCTTGTATTTTCGCGGGATCCGGAGGAGCTTTCTCGTCCTGCGGACATTGAACCAGCCGATCCAGCACGTCGAAAGGCCCATTTCCTCTGCCCGGAGGACGAAGTGCTCGCCGGCGATCCCGATGTCGATGAGATAGAATTGGGTCCCCTGGATCCGCCTGCCGACCCGGTGGGCCATCACCTCAAGCCTGGCCAGGACGACGACAATGACCGGCGCTTGGGCCGCGAATTTCGTCATCGAGTAGATCCCGGAGAATGCCTCCCGGGCCAGTTCGGACTTGAGCTCCGGGTCATCGACGATGAGGAACCTCGACGGCTGCGCGTTACCGGCCGACGGGGCGATGCGCGCCGCCTCCAGGCAAGCCATGATCTTCTCCCTTTCCACCGGATCGGGCAGGAACCTCCGGATGCTCCGCCGGGAGCGTATGAGCCGTTCCATGTCTGATAACATCGAGGCCTCTCCGATCAGATTTTCTTCATCGTCATCAGTCCGGCCTTCTCCAGGACTCTGAAAAAGTCGTGGACGTGCTGGATGTCCGTCGGTCCGTATTCCGCGGAAACAGCCAGGGCGATATCGTGGACGCTCTTCTTCCCGTCGACGAAATTGAGCGCCTCATAGGCTGCGTCGCCACTGAGCTTCAACTCGTTGACGGCATCCGGTCCCAGTTTCTCGACAAGGAAGTCGGTATCCAACGGGCAGACGAAGCTAGCGGCCCGGACGGGCACAAGTCGGCTGTATTTTTTCTCCGCCTCGGTGAACGTGATGGGCTTGACCGGCACCCCCATTTTAGCGCAAAGCCTTTTATAGATCAGGTTAGCCACCTTGGGATAGGACAGCATCGCCTCATCGAAATACCCTCTGAGCCCCATGATCTCCGGCTTCGCCGCCTGGTCCTTGACGAAAGCCATGGTCGAGAGGACGGCCTGGACCTCTCTTTTCCCCGAATGTGAAATGACGTTCAGGACCTGGCGGTAGGCCTGGAGGAGCGAGCCGACGTCGCCCGCGTCGTAAAGAGCCGCAAGCGAATCAAAATAATCTGCGGAAAAGCGGCCGAGGCCGTTCCGGGCGACGAGCCGGGCCATGTCCATAGCCTCCTTTTCACCCGCCGCGGCGAGGTAATACGCTGAGCCGAGGGCGATGACGGAGGCACGCCGGAGCTCGGTCGGATCGACTTTGTCCATCGTGTCAAGACTCGTATGGTGGAAGGTATCGCCGCGGTTGAGCATGACCGAGGGGACCTTCAGGGCCCCATCGTTGAAGACCACATGGTCGCTCCCGCCGCTATAAGGGTAGGACCTCCAGGCGAAGGGGTGGGTCGAGCCGTTGAGGCTCGTGAGCCCGAGGCCCTCGACAAGCCCGGCGAAATTGGCCATGACATCGTTGAGGAAGCTCGGCATGGAGTCCGGCGTGTTGAAGATCCCCAACATCCCGCTCGTCTTGTGGAGGTCCTCGCCGATCATGTCGCAATTGATCGCGGCGAGCGTATTCCTTGTCCTGTCCAGATGGGCTTGGATGTAGGGGATGGTCCCGTTGAATTCGGGAACCCAGACGAAACGGATGGTCCGCTTGGGCGCGTCCAGGAGCCCCTTGTTCACGAGGACCTTGAGCGCCCTGGCCATCTCGAGCATGCCGCCGCTCCCCGAGGCATTGTCATTGGCGCTCGGCATCGGATGGCAGAGGTGGCCGATGATCATGATCTCTTTTTCGGGCTCGGAGACACCGGGGAACGCGGCCGAGAGGACCTCGAGTTTGGTTTGACGGAACTCGGTTTCGACGTCGGCCTTGAGGACAATCTTTTTCCCTTCCTCGAGCATCCGCTTCAGAGAAGCCCCCTGGTTCTTGCTGAGGTTGAAGGCAAATCCCACTTTCTCCCGGTCCTCCCAGCGGGGCCAGAGGGCCGTGTAACGGATCATGTTCGGATAGCCCGGCCTCGTGTCGGCGGCGAAGTAGGTCAGAACCCCCAGGGCGCCCCTCTGGAGGACGGCCTCGCGCATGACCTCGGAAGTAGGCCCCGTGGCCAGAACGATCTTCCCTTTGACATCCTTGCCCTGGTAGACGGCCTCACCCATGCCGGAACCGACATCGACAAGCTCGGCTTCTGAATGGCCGGAGCCGCTATGCTTCACCAAGGTCAAAGGAACCTCCTCGAACGAGCACAGGCGCTCGCGTTCGGGGGAGGTCATCCACAGCTCTGCGCTTTTGGCTTTCCAGCCGATGACGCTTCGGAAAGTGTAGGTGCGCTTGGTGCCGTCGGAGGGCCAGCCCTCCAACGCGATGTCCTTGTATCCCATCTTCTCGAGCTCACCTTTGATCCAGACGGCGGCATCGTGGAACCCTTCGGAAGCCTGGACGCGGTCGAAGTGTGAGATCGAGTCCGTATAACGATAGGCCATTTCGCCCGAGACCTCGTCCTTTAAGGCCTGGGAGAGCTTTTGGGAGGCAAGCGGCGCTTCAGCAGCTTGAACCAAAGCGGCAAGGAAGACGATGAAGAAAAACAAAGCAGGGGATATCTTGCGCGAATTATTCATGACTGAACCCTCCATCATTTGATTTGACTTTACGGGCCGTGTGCTCCGATCCATTCTGATGCAGGACGAGGTGGGTCACCGCTCCTGTAGTGTCCCGGACGAACGTGACCTGGATATCCCCCATTTTCAGGAAGAATTCCGTCGGGCTTTCGGCGAAGAGCTCGAATTGGGCAACGTTGGATTCGGATCATTTGATCAAAAAAAACTTCGTCTGCCGTTCCTCCAGGAAATACGTTCCTTTCTTGGTGAACGCGGCGTCCTGCTCGAGGGCGATGGTAACTTCCTGGTTGTCCCACTCCGGGGCATTAGCCTTCGCGTTGAGCTCGATGGAGTAGACCGTGTCGTAAAACAACGGGTAATCGCCGGCGCCGGGTACGCCGTTCTGCTGGTCCCATAATCCGATGGTCGGCCCGGCGGCGTGGCCGTGGGTGCCGAGCGGATGGGTGTAGATGCTCGGCTTGAGGCCCTCGCTTTTGGCTTTCGCCAGCGCTGCGGCCAGGACCTCGTTGCCGGTCCTCCCCTCGCGGAACTCCGCAAGCAGAATGTCCTGAAGCTTGTTGCCTTGGGCTAAGGCGTCCTTGAGCCCTTGCGGCGCATCGACTTCCCCTTCTTTCAAAACATAGGCGTGCTGCTGCGTATCCGTGTTCAGCCGCAGATAGGTGATCCCCATGTCGCAATGGAGGAGATCGCCGCGGTGGATGACATCGCCCTTGTATGGGCTTGCCTTCGGCCGCTGGATGGAGATGTCCGGATGGAACCAGGCCGCCAAGCCCAGACCCCGGATCCTTTCGCGCATCCACCAGGAAACATCTTCAGCCGTTGTGGCTCCGGGCGTGATGACATCGCGCGAGAACGCCTCGGCGATGATGGCGTGGGCGATCGCGACGACGTGGGGGTACGTTTCGAGCTCTTCGGGGATCCGGCGCTCGAGCCAGCCCACGGCCAGGCGTTCGGCGGACCGAAGGCGTGACACATACTCCTTGCCCAGGACGCGCACCAACCGATCTTTCAGCGAGGCGGTGAGGCCGTCGCCGAAGGCGAACGTCTCCGACTCGTCGATGCCGATCCGCTTCGGGCGCCTGTCCTTGATGACCTGAGCCAGGCGCTGCCACTGGTCCGGCTCCTTGGCCGGGTCCCAGACCGACTTATAAAGGTCTCCGATGCCGTAACGGCTGACCGTGAACTTCTCGATGCCTTGCCCTTCTCCCTTGTCATAAAAGACGAGCATGCTCAAGCGGCGGGCCGAGAGGTCCTCGAAGGGAACGAGGGTCAAGTAGACCGGGTCCTCGTTGTATTCCTCGCAGATCACGAGCCACATGTCGAGCTTCTCCCGGCGCATGAGCTCCGGCAGGACCGTATCGAGACGGATCTTGAGCCAGCCGTCGACGACCCTGGCCTGATCTTTGAGGCCCAGGACCGCCGGCTCTTCAGCCGCCGCGAATCCCGCCTCAAACGATAATATCGAAGCGATGGCGAAAAAAGTTATGAGGATTTTTCTTGTCAACTTTGGATCTCCTTAACGATCGTTCATGGGGCGAATTTACACCATTTCCCGCCCGCAGGCAACAAACAAGGGGTCATCCCTACTTTTTTCCTTGATTTTTTGATATAGTTGCTCTCGAGCGGAACTTTGAAAGGGATATTTCGTATTTCGGAGTATGAAAAGGAGGATATCTCTATGAAAAAACTCACCGCACTCGGGATCGTCGTTTTTCTGGCCCTGTTCTCTTTCGCGGCCTGCGGCAAGAAGGCCGGGGCCCCCGCGGCCGGAGCGGCCGGGGCCGAGGACATGCTCAAACTCCTCCCCAAGGACGCCCAGGGAATCGTCATGGTCGATGTCCACAGAGGCATCACGACCGCGTTCGCCGACAAAGCGATCAAAGAGGACAAGAACTACCAGAAATATCAGGACTTCATCAAGGAGACGGGCCTCGACCCGCAGAAGGACATCTATTTCCTGGCAGTCGCCTTGGCCGGACAGACCGAAGGCGCCAAGCAGGAGGCCGCGGCCGTCATCAGCTTAAAGTACAACAAGGACCTCCTCCTGGCCAAGATAAAGAAAGAAGGCTCGGATGTCAAGGAAGAGGTCTATAACGGCGTCACGCTCTACTCCGGGATCAAGGCTGAGTCAGACAAGCCTGCCGGCGGCGCCTTTCTCGATGGATCCACCGCCGTGCTCGGAACCGACGCCATGGTCAAGAAGGTCATCGACGTTTACCAGAAGAAAGCCGAGA
>Ga0315291_10010620_pt1 | contig 11242 bp, 13 predicted proteins | sample YL17G12_20_MG_FD_203070 | JGI IMG/M metagenome (GOLD analysis project Ga0315291, IMG submission 203070) | Sediment microbial communities from Yellowstone Lake, YNP, Wyoming, USA - YL17G12_20 | ecosystem: Environmental > Aquatic > Freshwater > Lake > Sediment | place: USA: Wyoming | collected... | reverse complement strand
CCCCCAGCAGAGCTGAGGGGTATTCTGGCATATTTTGATAAATCTTGTAGGGGCGGCCCTTTGTGGTCGCCCTTTTTAAACTTTCTGCCATGCTGAATTTTCTTGAGATTCTCATCAGGGGATTGATGCTGGGTTCTGTTTATGCCCTGGTGGGAATGGGCCTCACCTTGGTCTGGGGAGTGGTGGGGATTGTCAACATTGCCCATGGCGAGTTTGTCATGCTGGGAGCCTATTTTGCTTTCTGGGCATTTAGTCTTCTTCACCTGAACCCTCTTTTCTCAGTCGCCCTGTCCATTCCTGTGTTTTTCTTTGCGGGTGTGGTGATCCATAGACGAATTACAGAACGATTGATCAAGGAGCACGAACTTTCGGCTTTGATCCTGACCTTTGGGATGTCTATCCTAATCTGGAATTTGGCCCAGTTCTTCTGGACCAATACCTATCGGTCTGTTTCCTATTTGACCGGCAACTTTCCTTTCATGGGGTTGGTCTTTGGAAAAGGCAAGACCTTTTCCTTTGGCCTTGCCATTGCGATCACAGCCGCCCTTTTCCTCTTTTTGAAATATTCGAAATGGGGGAAAGCCATTCGGGCCACTTCTCAGAATTCAGAAGTTGCTCTGGTCTGTGGCATCAATACGATGAAGATGAGAATGCTTACATTCGGGATGGGGATTGGCCTGGCTGGCGCAGCCGGAGCGATCATCAGCCTTCAGTGGGTCATCTTTCCGCAAATGGGTGGAAGTTATATCTCAAAAGCCTTTGCGATTGTTGTGCTGGGCGGATTGGGGAACATTCAAGGTGCTCTGGCAGGAGGTTTGATCATCGGGATGCTGGAAGCAATCGTAACTCAATATCTGAGTGCAAAAATGGCCCAGATCATCCCATCAGTAACCATTCTGATCATCCTGTTGCTAAGGCCCACAGGACTGTTTAAGAAATGAGAAGGAGTTATCTGGTAAATGCCCCTCTTATCCCCTGAAGCTGTGAAAAAATTAGGGGCAGTGGACCGGGCAGAGGGATATCTCCAAAACTGTAGGATGCGGGTTTTTGAAATGTATGGGTCATGAGTCGGGTTAAGTTATCCATCTTAGATGGTTTTCAATCCGCATCATTAAGCCTGAAAAAGGTAGCCGCCCTACAGTTTTTCCGACATCCCTCTGTCCGCTCTGTGAATCTTGGGATTTTTCACACCTTCCCTCTCCCCAGGGGGGAGAGGGCGGGGGTGAGGGGGACCATATCATGGCCACCCCTCTCCGAGCCAGGCGCCGCCCCAAGAGGGGCTCATGCCCCGGAGGGAGGCTCTCTGAGCCGGCGGCCACCTCAATCCTCCCCCCTGCCTTCGCCGAAGCGGCTTCGCGCAGGCAGGCGTCAAGGGGGAGGATAATATCCGGTAATTCTCATCGTTTGAGGATGACGTATCCGTCATGAGGAATTTAATAGAAAGAAATCGAGTCTGGTTAGGGATTGCCCTGTTGATGGCTTTTCTCATCGCATTTCCTTTCTTTGCCACGGACTACTGGATGACTCTCCTGATCCTCATCTTCATCTTCACGGTCTATGCATCAGGATGGAACCTCTTCTCCGGGTTAACAGGCTATACCAATTTTGGACTGGCCTGGTTCATTGGTGTGAGTGGGTATGTGAGCAGCCTCCTCATCGCGGATTACAACTTCTTCTGGCTTTTGGCCTGGCCGATCGGAGCGCTCTTCACGAGCATGATCTCCATCGGAGTGGGCTATATTCTTCTTAGAATCAAGGGGGTGTATTTTGCCATCTCCATGGTGGCGCTGACAGAAGGGACAAGGGAACTTTTCGGCACAGAATATCTCTCACCCATTACCCATGGGGGAAAAGGAGTTCCTTTTGTTGCGGGGATTAAGCTCGCGACGCTTTATTGGGCGATTCTACTTCTCGCTTTTCTCGCCCTCGTGATCTGTTACTGGATCACCTCTTCCAAATTTGGGCTACGCCTTCTTGCCATCCGGGAGGATGAGCAGGCAGCCGAAACTTTGGGGATCCATACCACCCGTGATAAGATCACCACTTTTGTGATCAGTGCCTTTCTGGTGGGGCTGGCAGGTGCTATTCACTTCACCTATCAGAACTATATCGATCCTTCATTTGCCTTCAGCATTCACCTCACCATCACACCCATTGTGATGACCCTATTCGGTGGGATCGGAACGGTCTTTGGCCCTGTGATTGGAGCAACCCTCTTTACCTTCATTCACGAAATCCTCTGGGCTGAACTGACCCTTCTTTATATGGCGTTTTTTGGAGGCATCCTGATGGCGTTGATTCTCTTCTTTCCTCAAGGTCTGTTGGGTTGGATGAAAGAGAGAGGGATATTGCCGAGGATCAGGAAGATATAGAAGAATCGAGCAGGCAGAATTCAGTAGGCAGAAAGAAGAAGGATGACAAAAGAGCCCATTTTAAGAATTGAGGATGTCGTGAAGAAATTTGGAGAGGTTTTAGCACTGGACCACTGTTCTTTTGACATTGAAGCAGGGTCGATCACCGGACTGATCGGTCCCAACGGGGCTGGGAAGACAACCCTCTTCAACCTCATCACCGGAGTCCTCCAGCCGGATCAAGGGCATATCTATCTCAGAGGTGAAAACATCACCCACAAGAAACCTTATGAGATCGCCCGGAAGGGAGTAGGCCGAACATATCAGATCATCCGGATCTTCCCCAAGATGACCCTCCTTGAAAATCTCATCGTTGTGGGGAAGGGGAGAAAGGTCATGGAAAGGGCGGTCGATCTTCTTGGCCTGGTGAGACTTTCTGATAAAAAGGACGATTATGCCTCTGACCTCTCCTTCGGCCAACAGAAACTCCTTTCCCTCGCTCAAGTTCTGATGTTAGATGCCGAGCTCATTCTCCTCGACGAACCGACCGCGGGCATTAATCCTACCCTACAGAATGAGCTGATGGCACTCATTCACCAGTTGAATGGGGAAGGGAAAACATTCATCATCATCGAGCACGATATGAATGTGATCATGGGCCATTGTGAAAAGGCGATCGCCCTCAACTACGGTCAGAAGATTGCTGAAGGGAGTTGCAGTGTGATTCAGAAAGACGAACGTTTGCTCGAACATTATTTTGGGAGATAACCAAGCGTCTTCCCTCTCCCTCTTGATAGGAGAGGGTGGGGGTGAGGGTGGAAAGAGAAGAACAGAAAATATTAACCGTCGATGGTCTCTTTTCTGGCTACGGAAAGATGGAGATCCTTCACGGAGTCTCTCTCTCGGTGAGAAAGGGGGAGATCGTCGGATTGATCGGACCCAATGGTGCTGGAAAATCGACCGTGCTCAAGGCGGCGGCAGGGCTTTTGTGGGCTACCTCTGGAAAGGTAATGTTCTTAGGTGAGGACATCACAAATCATCCTCCCTATCAAATCGTGGAGAAAGGCCTGGCCTTCAATCCGCAAGGAAGGGTCGTCTTTCCCGACATGACCGTCCAAGAACACCTCGATATGGGCGCCTGGACAATAAAGGATCGGCTCGAGAAGGAGAAGGCCTTGGACCGGATCTACAGGCTCTTTCCCTGGTTGCTGGAGAAGAAGAAGCGAAAGGCCAGCCAGATGAGCGGTGGGGAACAGCAGATGCTCTCTTTAGCGAGGGCCTTAATGATCTCTCCCGAACTCCTTCTCCTTGACGAACCTTCTCTCGGACTTTCGCCGAAATGGGTTAAAACGGTGTTTGAGAAAATCATAGAAATCAAAGAGACCGGGCTCCCCTGCCTCATTGTTGAACAGAAGGCGGCGATGGTTCTCGAATATTCGGATTACGCTTATGTCCTTGAGATGGGAAATAATCGGTATGAGGGAAGAGGCCGAGATCTGCTCAACAACCCAGATGTCCGCCGCCTCTACTTAGGGGGCTAATGACTCCACCCCAAACCCTCCCTTTGGTCGGACCGGAGTAATACAGTGAGACAAATCAAAGCCAGACAAATAGCCTCGGCATTTACTGTTGACGTAATTTATTCCGTCCGGGTGAATACCCCGCCCCTTGGGGCGAAGGGTTTTGCCCGTTGTGTTCTTTGATACCCCGCTGCTTGCGGCGGGGTAGTTCATTTATAGCTTCATCTCACCTCCCTTAGAAAAAGGGAGGTTGGGAGGGATTTTGTTAACCTTTGTGGGGATAACAAGGAGCCCATTTTGAAATGATTGTATTGCATGCGGGAGTTATCGATGGGGAGTTTCTTCTCTGGGGAGAAACGCCTGCAGAACCTGACACCTCTGTAGTCAAAGGGCGCAGATATAAAAGTAATTCGAGAAAGGGATTGCCCCTCCCGGAATCTCTTCGCTATGATGCCGGGGTGGATAGACTATCCGGTGCCCTTAAAGAAATAGGATTCGATTTCAAGATAACTAAAAAATCTATCGAGCCAATGATTGTCTGGCTTCCCACCGTGGACAAAAAGCCGGTGCCTTCCAGCGCAATGATCAGTGAACTTCCTGAATCTATCACAACAGCCACTTTGACTCCCTGGAAAGTTACATCACTTCGATTACCCCTGGACAAGACAGTGGAATTTATATGCAGATGCGTGGGCAGGCAGACCTTGGGACCAGGGGTTATCCTCGGAAAAGACCTGACATTCTGGGCAACGACCATGCGCTTCGCGGGTGCACTTGTAGCAAAGCAGCAGTTTCTTCCTGGCGTAATCGAAATTAATGGGATCTATTTGGCCCATTGGAAACCGGTCTTTTCAGGCCTCGATTCCGAGAGACTTTCAAAGCTTACTAAAGCCATGCCAGAAGTTGCGCGAGCATTGACCCGTAGAACTGCTTCACCACCTAAAACACCCTCTGTCTCCATACTCTCCAGCTTTATCACTGTGATAGTAGATCATCTTGTTAAGTCTTCAATCAAAACAGGATTTAAATTTCCTATTATAGCAGAACGTAAAAACCGGAAGAAACCGGCCATCTATGAAAGCATTCATGATCAGTGGTTGGAAGCATTGCGATCTCCTGACTCTGTTATGGAAGGTAATGCGGCGGGGTTATTCCAGCTTACGACCCATTTAAAAGAATGGGAACGGCCAATATCGGTCTTGATGACCGCACCATTCCGGCTCTGTTTTCGAATTGAGGAACCCGATGGCAATGAAGAAAAACAGGAAACTCTTCACCATGGGCAGGACACATGGTATGTTCGCTATCTGCTTCAAGCCACTCACGATCCCAGTCTTCTCATATCGGCGAAAGATGCGTGGAAATCGAAGGATATCCCATCATTCACCGTTGGGGATTTTAATGCTCGTGAGTATCTGCTTTTGTCCCTTGGTCAGGCTTCGGGGATCTGCCCGCATATCGAACGCAGCCTGAGAGCATCGACACCGGTTGGATACAAGCTCGACGCTGCGGGTGCATATGAATTCCTCACTCAAAAGGCACTCACTCTTGAGCAGTCAGGCTTTGGCGTGATGCTACCGGCCTGGTGGACGCATAAAGGGACAAAGCAACGCCTGACGGCCCGGGCCAGGGTGAAAACACCAGAGATGCAAAGCGTGAGCGGGCTTTCACTTGATCAAATCGTTCAATTCGATTGGGAAATAGCCCTTGGCGGAGAAAAACTTTCCTTTGAAGAGCTTCAAAGGTTGGCGAAGCTTAAGGCTCCATTGATTAAAGTTCGCGGCCAGTGGGTACAGATGAACGAAGATGAGATCCAGGCTGCCCTCAATTTCTGGAAGAAGAAAATGCCGGAGCAGATAACTGCCCGTGGGATTGTCCGAATGGCTCTGGGAGGAGGAAGAACTCCTGGAGACATTCCTTTTGAAGGTATCACAGCCACGGGTTGGATCGCTGATCTTCTGGCAGAGCTGGATGGACGTATACCCTTTCAGGAATTATCCACACCGCAGGGTTTTCAAGGGACACTGCGTCCGTATCAGGTCCGCGGCTATTCCTGGCTGAGTTTTCTCCAGAAGTGGGGCTTGGGTGCGTGCCTGGCAGATGACATGGGGCTGGGAAAGACAATCCAGACACTGGCACTCATTCAACGCGACTGGGAATCAGGAGGCCGGCGTCCGGTACTATTGATCTGTCCCATGTCCGTTGTCAGCAATTGGCAGAAGGAGGCCAGCCGCTTCACACCGAATCTACCAGTGATGGTCCATCACGGTATCGAAAGGACGAAAGGTGAAGAGTTCAAAACAAGGGCTGCCGAGCAAGCCATTGTCATCTCAAGCTATGCACTTTTGCATCGTGACTTTGAGACATTAAAGGAGGTCACTTGGGCGGGGGTAGTCCTCGATGAAGCCCAGAACATCAAGAACCCGGAGACCAGACAGGCGAAGACTGCACGGGCTCTCAAAGCAGACTACCGCATCGCACTCACTGGCACGCCTGTTGAGAATAATGTCGGTGATCTCTGGTCCATCATAGAGTTCCTCAATTCAGGGTTCCTCGGAACTCAGACCGAATTCAAAAACAGATTCTTCATACCGATTCAGGCAGGCCGGGATCCTGAAGCAGTGGAAAAATTAAAACGTCTGACCGGGCCATTCGTTCTTCGTCGGCTCAAGACCGATAAGGCCATTATTTCCGATCTTCCCGAAAAGATGGAGATGAAGGTGTTCTGCACACTGACAAAGGAACAGGTGTCGCTCTACGAAGCTGTTGTGAAAGAGACGATGGAGGCGCTGGATGAGACCGAAGGCATACAGAGAAAGGGTCTTGTTTTGGCGACGCTTTCGAAGCTTAAACAGGTCTGTAACCACCCAGCACAGTTCTTGAGTGACAACTCTCCGATCCCTGGGCGATCAGGCAAGCTTGCCCGTTTGACCGAAATGGTTGAAGAAATGATAGAAGTAGATGATCGGGCTCTAATCTTCTCTCAATTTGCAGAGATGGGTAAAATCCTTCAGAAGCATTTACAGGAGACATTCGGACGGGAAGTTCTTTTTCTTCATGGAGGGACTCTAAAGAAGCAGCGGGATCGGATGGTTGAACGTTTCCAGGCTGAGGAAGACGGTCCCTTTCTCTTTATCCTTTCCCTTAAGGCTGGCGGCACTGGTTTAAATCTAACACGTGCCAGCCATGTGATTCACTTTGACCGCTGGTGGAATCCGGCAGTGGAAAACCAAGCGACCGACCGGGCGTTTCGCATCGGCCAAACGAAGAATGTCCAGGTCCATAAATTTATCTGTGCCGGGACGCTGGAGGAAAGGATCGATGAAATGATCGAGAGAAAGAAAGAGATCGCTGAGAAAGTAATTGGAACGGGTGAGGCCTGGCTGACCGAGCTTTCGACAGCTGAACTTAAAAACCTCTTTATCTTGCGAGAAGAAGCGATTGGAGAATAGTATGGGTCGATGGTATGACTATCCTTACTTTAAACCTTCCAGACCCCGTGAAGCGAAGGGTGGTATCAAAGCGCAATCCAAACATGGCACATTCGGGCAGAGTTGGTGGGCCAGGCGGTGGATCGCAATACTGGAGAGTTTCGACATCGGAGCAAGATTGGGCCGGGGTCGCTCGTATGCAAGAAGCGGTCAGGTACTGTCCATTGAGATTGATAAAGGCAAAGTCAGCGCAAAGGTTCAGGGGTCCCGGGCCAGGCCTTATGATATCAAGCTTCAGGTCAAGACTCTCTCCCCCAAGGATTGGAAGAAAGTAACCAACGTATTATCTCACGAGGCCATTTTTTCGGCTAAACTCTTGGCTGGCCAGATGCCACCGGACATTGAAAGGGTATTTAAAGAAACAGAGTTGTCCCTGTTCCCGGAAAAGCTGGGGGATCTGAAGACAGCCTGCTCCTGTCCAGATTGGTCAAACCCCTGCAAGCATATTGCGGCAGTCTATTACCTGCTTGGCGAGGAGTTTGACCGCGATCCTTTCTTGATCTTCAAGCTGCGCGGGATGAGCCGTGAAGAGATGGTGGCGATACTAAACAAAAGCAGCAAAAAAGACACCCCAAGGAAGACTAAGCCCAAACCTGCACCCCCTTGCGAGGATAAGGAATCTTTAACTTCAGAGATTTCTAAGTTTTGGAATGGTGAAACATTACCCGATGATTTCTTTGGAGAGGTCCGCATTCCTCCTTTATCAGCAGCCCTGCCTAAAAGGCTGGGAAGTTTTCCGTTCTGGAGAGGCAAGGAGAGGTTTCTGGATGCTATGGAATCGATCTACGCCCAGGCTTCACCCATTGGATTAAATGTATTTGTCAGTGAGCAAGCACGTGACGTCTCCCCGTTCTCTCCCTAAAGGTGAGACACCCCTTTATTCCGTTCGGGTGAATACCCCGCCCCTTGGGGCGAAGGGTTTTGCCCGTTGTGGTCTTTGATACCCCGCTGCTTGCGGCGGGGTAGTTCATTCCCCTCCCCCTTCGATGGGGGAGGGTGAGGGTGGGGGTGAGCGGTCTCAAAGATTTCATTGACCCCTAATGGGTATTTTTATAGAATTTCCTTGATTTTTCTTCACCTCTTTCCCTATGGCAGCGAGAGAATTTTCTTGCTTTTTTAACCTATAGGTTAAAATGTATTTATTTCTTATTTCTAAAGGCTTATACACTGTTTATGCTACCTCGAAAGAGCGTGACCAATGTGAGCTTCTCGAATTTTTTGAGAGTTTAGGGCCAAATCTTCAAAAAGATAGGAACCAAGAGGTATTTATTAGTCAGTCCATAATTGTATAGACACTTCCCCTCTTTGGCAAAGAGGGGTTAGGGGAGATTTTCGGAAGCATATGTCTTCTCAATTATGGACTCATTAGTAAATGAAAAAGAAATCCTTTAAAGAACTTTTAAATGAGGCAAAAGAGCAAGATACCTATTGGATTGGTTCCGCCATTCTCAATTTTACAGAGGGCCTTTATAAAATGATGGAGGCAAATGGCGTCTCCAGGAGTGATCTTGCTCGACGCCTTGGAGTAAGCCCTGCTTATATTACTAAAGTGCTACGTGGCAATATCAACCCTTCGGCTCTCCAACATAAATGTTGGGGCTTGCTCAGGGTTGATCCTGAGCGGCGTGTTAAACAACGACTAAAGGACGAAGTCTTGGCGCCGTCGAAGGATCAATTTCACCATCGATTCGATGGTGCGTTTGGTCAGGGCAGCTGGGGGTGAGGTCCATATTCAGGTTGAGAAAAGGCCCCAGAATAAAAGAGCCAGCGTTTATAGAAAACAAGGACTAAAAAAAGCCGCCTAATCAAAGGAATTAATGGAGGCATTGGGGAATGCCAAAAAGCAAGGTCTGGCCCCAAAAGAGCATGAAGTCTTTTTACCCAATCATTCACATTATTGGACTGCCGGGGGCTGGGAAGAGTACTTTGGCTAAAAAACTGGCCAATAAATTAAATCTTCCAATTTTCCGAATTGGAGAATTTCGTTCAAAGTTCCCCCTTTCTCCGATCGGGGAAGCGGATGCATGGGTGGCCCTGTGGGGTTGTCTTTCCAAAAGGAAGTGGAGAAATTGCGTTCTTGAGACAACAGGCCTGAATGTAAGAGAAACTTTTCTTAAAGTGGCACTACCTTTTCCACAGAGGGTAATTGTAAAACTGGAAGCCCAGAGGAAGATTCTTTACGCAAGAATCGGGAAAAAGAGAAGAGTAGAGCAGGGCGGAGAGTGGCTTTTCAGCACAGATTACCGTGATAAGTACGAATTTGTGAGAAAATTATACAAGGAATTTAGAAAATTACCTTCGGACATAATGATCGATACTACCATACTTAAGCCAGATGAAGTCTTTAAAATTGCATTGAAGAAAATTGAAATCTATAAGACTCGATATTCGGAATCTGCTTGGTAATATTCGACAGGGTTGTTTAATGGACAGAGGCTATATCTTGATTTATTTGCTTAGGCGATCATGACCTTACAGTCCCTTCACCAAAGGAAAAACAGACCTACGCTTCATTCGAAGGAATGAATCTTGGTCATTGCCCTGATTTTAAAAGAGGAATATAATAATATAAGAAGTGAAGTAATAGATGCGTACCCCTTGAAATCTCTTGGGATAGGAGGAAAGAAATGGGAGATCATTCAGAATCGATTGAGAATTTGGTCAAAAAACTTCCCCCTGAGTATCAAGAGGAGGTAAGAAACTTTGTGGAATTTCTAATGGAAAAACGACTGAAAAAATCAAGAGGCAGGCCAAAGTTTGACTGGGGTGGAACACTCACTAAGGAGTCCATAATTGATTAGACATAATCTTCTGAAAATCTCCCCTAACCCCTCTTTTCCAAAGAGCGAAATTCCTCCCTTTCGTAAAGGGAGGGAGGAGGGATTTAGTCTTCAGCGTCCATACAATTATGGACTGATTAGTAAAGAGCTTCGGGATCAATACACTTCGGTGGGACTTCAGCATAAGGTTTCAGAATGGAGAATTTAGGCACAGAAAGAATCTAAATCCAAATCGACTGACCTAAGATGCTGATTCTATACAACACAAAGACAGACATGCTTTACATTAGGCTGGATGACAAAAAGCAGCAGGTCATTAACAAGAGGGTTCCCGAGGACATTGTTCTTGACCTTGGCGAAAACAACAGGATTGTGGGCATCGAAATTCTTGATGCTTCTAAACACTTAAATATAGAAAGACTGTTGCCTGTGACCTATGAGGTTTCATCCAGGGCAGTGTAGAGATATTCTTAATTCTTGCTCGCGACTGTCTAATGAAGTGTTATTTTCTGGAGAGTATATTTAGGACATGACGTTTGAAAGATTGGTGTTCCGAGTCCATGCCATTCAACGGATGTTCCAGCGTCGTATTAGTGAGGATGATGTCCGACGAGTATTGACCGCTGGGGAGATCATAGAGAATTTTCCCGATGATATTCCATATCCAAGCGAGTTGATATTAGGTTGGTGTGGTTCTCGGCCCATCCATGTAGTAATAGCAAATAATGCTGATGCTCGGGAATCCATCGTGGTAACTGTTTATGAGCCAGACCCCGATCAGTGGGAACCGGGGTTTAGAAGGAGAAAGTCATGAAATGTGTAATTTGTAAACAGGGTGAGACAAAACCTGGTAAAGCTACTGTAACCCTGGAGCGAGATGGCATGACATTAGTATTCAAGAGTGTTCCAGCAAATATTTGCGCAAACTGTGGAGAGGAATATGTAGATGAAAGGATTACCAAGGAGCTACTCAGAGCTGCTGAAGAAGCGGTAAAGGCTGGTGTCCAGGTGGACATCCGCGAATATATTGCAGCATAAGGATCATGCGAAACCAAAGTGGTTCGTGGCAATATCAACCCTTCGGCTCTCCAACATAAATG
>Ga0315291_10010619_pt1 | contig 11243 bp, 8 predicted proteins | sample YL17G12_20_MG_FD_203070 | JGI IMG/M metagenome (GOLD analysis project Ga0315291, IMG submission 203070) | Sediment microbial communities from Yellowstone Lake, YNP, Wyoming, USA - YL17G12_20 | ecosystem: Environmental > Aquatic > Freshwater > Lake > Sediment | place: USA: Wyoming | collected... | reverse complement strand
CGGTGGAGAAGCCTGAGATCTGGGAGAAGGACATCGTCCGCAACGAGATGTTCAAGGCGCTCGGCTACTACGTCACCGAGTCGAGCGGGCACAACTCCGAGTACAACTGGTGGTTCCGCAAGCGCCCCGACCTGATCGAGAAGTACTGCACCCATGGCAAGGACTGGAACCCGGGCGTCCACGCCTACATTCTCAAGGAGTATGCCGAGGCCGCGGGGAGCTGGAAGCAGCGGCTCGCCGATTACGCGGAGGGGCGGGTGGAGATCAAGCTGGGTCGGTCGCACGAGTACGCGTCTTTCATCGTGCGCGGCCTGCTCTTCGACGAGGTGTACAAGTTCTACGGCAACATCCCGAACACGGACCTGATCACGAACCTGCCCGACCAGTGCGTGGTCGAGGTGCCGGTGATCGCCGACAGGACAGGTTACAGGGGCATCCACGTCGGCGATCTGCCCAACCAACTGGCGGCGCTGAACCATGTGACGGTCATGGTGAGCGAGCTGGCGGTGCAGTCGGCCCTGACCGGCGACCCGGTCGCCGCCTATCACGCTTGCTGCTACGATCCGCTGGCGGCGGCGAAGCTGTCGCTGGCCGAGACCAAAGAGATGGTGGACGAGCTGTTCAAGGTCCAGATCGCGGCCGGGCGGTTGCCGCAGTTCAAGCACGCGAGCTGACCGGGCCGTCTTGGGCAGGAGGCAAGCTCCTGCCCTACGATGTGAACTGCGGCAGGTGCTCCGCATGGGCCTCGAGCAGGTCGTCGAGCACCGCCTTGGCGATGCGAGCCGAGGGCACCAACGGGTTGGCGACTAGCGCCTGGAGCGCGGCGCCGCGGTCGCCGGTGACGGCCGCTTTGATGGTCAGCTCCTCATAGGCCTTCACCTGCTGGAGCAGGCCGCGCAGCTCCGGCCGCAGTGGGCCGACCGTGAGCGGGCGGGGGCCATCCACGCCGATCACACAGCTTACCTCGACCACTGAATCAGGGGGGAGGTCGGAGAGCGCGCCGCGGTTGGTCGTGTTGACGCACTGGATATCGCGCTTGTCGGTGTGAATGGAGGCGATGAGGCGACATGCCGCCTCCGAGTAGAGCGCGCCGCCGCGCTTGGACAGCGCCTTCGGTTTCTCGGCCAGGTTCGGGTCGCGGTACAGGTCGAACAGCTCCTTCTCGATGGGGATGATCTGCTCGCCCCGGGTCGGCTTGCCCTCGGCCTCCGCCTGTTTGGCCTTGGCGAGCATCTCGTCTTTCATGTAGTAGTAGTGGTGATAGCCGCATGGGATGGCCCTTAGTGACTCGATAAGCCCCGGCGGCCACTCGCCGCTGCTCGCGACCTTCTCGAGTAGCTGGTCGGTGACTTCATCGCCTTTCACCCAGACGCGGTTCGCCCATAGCAGATGATTGCACCCGACGAACTCGATGAACGTCTCCGCGGGCGTCGCGCCGAATTCCCGGGCGAACCAGCGCTCCATGTTGATGGCGTTGTTGCAGAGTCCGATGACGCGCGTCGAGGAGTGGCGCGTTACCGCCTCGGTGACGACGCCGCTCGGGTTGGTGAAGTTTACGAGCCACGCCCCGGGGGCCAGCTCCTCCATATCGCGGCAGATGTCGAGGATGACCGGGACAGTGCGCAGCGCCTTAGCAAAGCCACCGGGGCCCGTTGTCTCCTGGCCGATCACTCCGTGGCGCAGCGGGATGCGTTCGTCCTTGATGCGGGCCTGCATGCCGCCGACGCGAATCTGGGTGACGACGTAGCTGGCGCCGGGCAGCGCCTCTCTTCGGTCAGTGGTCAGATGGATCTGGAAAGGCGCGCCCTTGCTCGCCGCCATGCGCCCGGCGAGATCGCCGACGATCTCCAGCTTCTCGCGGCCCTCGGGGATGTCAACCAGCCACACCTCGCTTAGTGACAGCTCCGCCGCCCGCGCGATCAGCCCCTCGACGATCTCGGGGGTGTAGCTGCTCCCGCCGCCGATGACCACGACCTTTGAGTCTCGTTCACTCGCCATCTGCTGTGCCTTTCGCGGTGACTAGGCCGCGCCGACGTCCTCGCGGAACCAGCCGCGTTCGATCGCCGTCTGCTGCGCTTTTCGCCATGCCTCTTCCTGCTCGCGCCCGGCCGCCATCAGCGCGCCGCGAACTGCCCCCATCACCGGCGGCTGGTCAGCCAGGATCAGCCGCGCCCGCGGCGCCACCTTCAGCACCTCCTCGCGGAACGCGTTGAACAATAGCGGCCCCGTCTTCTGGAAGAGCGATCCGGCCGCGACGACGGCCCTATCCTCGTTCTCAAGCCGGTAGCGACGGATGAGGTTGGCCACACATAGGGCGAGCTCGCGGCCAAAGCGAACCGCTATCTCGACGGCGACAGGATCTCCCTTGGCCGCGCACGAGAACAGAATCGGGTCGGTGGTTCGCTTCGAGACGTGCTGGCCGCCGCGGTGCATCGCGCGTGCCAGGTCGAGCACCGATCCATATCCGGTGACCGCCAGGACTTCTTCGGTCAGCATCGTGGGCCGGCCGCGCCCGTCCTCGGCGCGAAGGACCGCGTGCACGACCTGCGCGCCGATGTCAATGCCGCCGCCCATGTCGGTGAACGCGCCGTAGAAGAACTTGCTGCCGTCCGGCTGGATGATGCCGCAGCAGACGCCGCTTCCCGCGGTCGCGCCCAGCCCGTGCCCCTCCGGCGAGCAGGCGCGCAGCGCGAGGAAGGCATCGTTCTCTATGCTGATGGGGCACTGCCACCCCGCGGCAGCGAGCGCGCCGGCCATCCGTGGCTCGTCATCGGACCAGTCCATGCCGGCCAGGCCCATGTGCGCTTGGGCGACATCGCCGAGCCCGCCGCCGGCCATGTCCAGCGCCTGGAGGGCGGCATCGGTGATGACGCCTGCCGCTTGCTCAATGCCGACCCCTTCCCAGTTGCTGGGGCCGCCCCGGCCGACGCCGCGCAGCTCCCCATTCAGGTCAGAAGCGACGGCGATGGTCTTCGTACTGCCGCCATCTATGCCAACAACCAAGCCCATACATCCTCGCCTGTACAGAGGGTTATGAGATATTCCTCGCGGGGGCAGCATTGTCCCTTCCAGGTCACGCGCGCGGACGCGGCGGAGATTGCTCTCCGCCGCCAGCGACTCGCATGTGGGGCAAGATCTTCAGTCGCCTCAGGCGACTTGCCTCCTGCCCGAGCGACGTTAGCCCTTGCCAAGCGTCTCCTCTCCTGGCTGCCAGTCAATGGGGCACAGCTCGCCTGTCTGAAGGGCCTTGAGAACGCGAAGCGTCTCGCTGACGTTGCGGCCCACGCTCAGGTCGTGGACCAGCTCGTAGCGCACGATGCCCTCTGGGTCTATCAGGAACAGCCCACGAAGGGCGACGCCCTGCTCCTCAAGCAGCACCTTGTAGCGTTGGCTCACTTCCTTCGTGATGTCGCTCAGCATCGGGTAGGGGATGCTGCCGATCTCCTTCTGCCAGGCGAGGTGAGAGTACTTGCTGTCAACGCTGATGGTGACGATCTCCGCACCCGCCGCGCGGAACTCCTCGACCCGCCGGCTGAACTCCTTGATCTCGGTCGGGCAGACGAAAGTGAAATCCAGCGGGTAGAAGAACAGCACGAGCCACTTCCCCCGGTAATCGCTCAGGCGGACCGTCCCAAACTCCCCTCCGACCACACCCTCCAGCTCGAAATCAGGCGCTTGCTCAGTAACGAGGCTCATGCGCGTCGCACCTCCGGGTAGCGCAGGCCTGCCCTGAGCCCGTCGAATGGGCTTCAGCCTGCCATGAGAGGATTCGGCCTTCGGGTAGTCTCCGGGCGATCCTGCGCGGAGGTATAGTACTGTGTGACAAGGCTGCCACAGCGCTAGGGGTTCGGGGTGCCGACCAGCCGCTCGAAGCCTCTCGGCTTCACGGTCAGGCCGAGAGGGACAAACATGCCATAGGTGCGATCCGATTGGAACCACTTCATGCTCGTCACCCCCATGCGGGTGAGCCCACTGCCGTCGTCGAGGATTGGGCCGCCGAAGCCACGCGCCGGCGGGGACGGTTTGCGATCCAGCAGCTCCAGCAGATCGCCGTCCTCGTATCCGGGCCACGTGCCCCAGTAGCGGGATGTCTCGACAGCGGATGGCAGCAGGAACACGTCTCTGCCCCACCTGAGCCCGACCGTGCTGAGTAGCTCCCACTGCTCGTCCGTTAGCCGAGCGACGAGGCGGTAGAAGTGCTCATCCTCAATCACGCGGCGAAACTGTTCGCGGAACGCGTTACGGTAGGCGTTGCGCCATTCGCTCGGATCGCCATAGGTCAGGTACCAGCCGTAGCGCGCCTGGGGACCCGAGAGCAGGGCGAAGACGCGGCCGCAAGCGCGGGGATCAAGAGGCACGGTTACCTCAGGCTGCGAGTCGGTTTCGTCGTCCGGCAGTTCTGCGTCCACCCAGGAATCGAGCACATTGAGCGCTTCCTCGGGCAGGAAGACTTCCCGGCACGCGTCCCGGCGGCGATCGCGGAAGTGTAGGAACTGGCCCGCGTCGCCCCACTCCCAGCTCACGCTGTTCTCCGTCAGCTTCGTAACGCCCAGATCGCGGTACAACGCGACCGTCTCGGCGATCCCGGGTCCCTGCGCTACTGTCGCGGCGCGAACAACGGCTAGAGCCGTCAGTTCTGGTTGCGAGTCAGCGTACAGCCTCTCAAGACCGGGCCGTAGAGGCCGCTCCGGTTGCCAGAGACAGTCGGACACGATGTGGAGTCCAGACCGGGAGGCGACAAGCTCCTGCAACTGCCAGAGCGCGAAGGGCCTCTCGATGTCGAGCGGCAACGGGATCGAAGCGAGCAGGGCTTCGCTATCCTCGCGCAGCCTACGCTGACGCTGGAGTTGCTCCTGCGCCTGCTGCTGGCGTCTGGCGCGCGCGCGGGACGCACTCCGCTCCCGCTCTTGGGCCATGATCTCCGCGAGGTCGAGCTTCTCGCCGAGGGCCCGCCTGAGAGCTGCCTGTGACTCCAGGTAGGATTCGTCCAGACCATCTATGCTGTTGTCAACAACGAGTTGGGGGAATGGCACGCCGATGATCCTCCCGGAGCCCGGCCCGGTCGGTACCGCAACCCCTCCTCCGAGGGCCCCCGAGAAGAACTCGACTCCCACGGTAGACAGACGCTGCTCAAGCCGCCCCCAGTCATGCCAGTCCTCTGACGCGCCGCCTAGTCGCCAGTGGGCGATGCTCGGCTGCATCGCCTCGCGAAGCAGTGTGCGCTGCTCCGGCGTCCAGTCGCGCCAATCGCGCTCCAGCGTCTCGCCGGGCTGGATCTTCGCCAGATCCCCCTCGTCTAGTGTAGTTAGGAACTCCGAAGCAGCTCGGCGCGCTGGATCGAACATGGCCAGCAGAAGGAGGTCGTCCTTCCCTTTGTACCGCGTGATGAGTTGATCCCGGGGCACGCGCAGCGCCTGGCGGAGGTCACCGATCCGCTCGATCGTTCTGTCGCGCAGTTCCTGCTGAATCTCGAGCTGGGCACGGTTGCGTTCCTTCTGAACCCTGTCGGCCTCGTCGAGCAATCTCTCTATCGCCCCATCGCCCATGCTCGTGCTCAGCAGCGCATAGTGACAGCCGACGTCCGCTTTCGACCATGCGAACGCGCAGTCCGTGACCCACGCCAACTGCGCCATCAGCTCCCTCAGGCTCGGCGGCTTGTCGGGATTGAGGTAGAGGTTGACGCAGACGCGCTCGTTCATGTCGCCCGGCGGCCAGAAGCCGATTTGGACGCCGGTCTGCTCGTGGATGCTTTGGAAGACCTGCTTCAGTAGGGGAACGCCCGCGCCCCACAACCGCACGGGCTGGCCGAGCCGAGGGTCGGACTGCTTGCCACCCGGGTAGGACTCGGAGGGAAGCCACTGAGCGAGAGCGGGGTGCTGGGTGGGTGGCGGGGTCGCTTCCTCGCCGACACCCGGTGAAGCGACGGACGTGAACAGCACTGCAACCAGCACAGACAGACCACGCATCAGCCCCTCCTCGCATCCGTGCACGTGTCCCCTTGTGCAGCTAGGCGCGCTGACTCCGGCATTCGTTCCCGTGATCGGCCTCACCTTCCCGGAAAGACCCACGCCGCCGGCGTCGTATAGCACTTCTCGGGACAGGGAAGCACTGGAGCCATGGATCAGGATTCTGGTTCCGAGACCGCGAAACTGACGCACTCGACCGCCACGCAGGATGGCGACGGCGATCCGCGCTGGCGGGTAACGCTGCCAGTGATGTGGGTGGCGCAGCTGTGCGCCATAATGGGCTTCTCATTCGTCATGCCCTTCATCCCGCTGTTCGTGCGCGAACTCCACGTTGCCGAGAAGCTCGTGCCGATATGGGCAGGGCTTACGATCACCGGCTCGGGCCTGGCGATGGCGATCGTCAGCCCGTTGTGGGGATATGTCGCCGACCGGCACGGACGGAAGCTGATGGTGCAGCGGGCCATGTTCGGCGGGTCGGTCGTGCTCGCGCTGATGGGCCTGGTGCGCAATGTGTACGAGCTTACACTGCTGCGCACCATCCAGGGCGCAGTCACCGGAACCGTGGCCGCGTGCACGGCGATGGTGTCGAGCGTGGTGCCGCGAGAGAGGCTGGGCTTCAGTCTCGGCCTGATGCAGATGGCGGTCTTTACGGGCGGCTCGATAGGGCCCTTGCTGGGCGGGGTGCTGGCGGAGCACTACGGATTCCGGATTCCGTTCGCTGTCACTGGGGGGCTGCTCCTTTCCGGCGGGATACTCGTGCGCTTCGGCGCTACCGAGCGCTTCACGCCGCCGGATCCCCTCGAGCGCTCGTTGGCAACCCCCCTGCGCGTGCTGCTGCGCAATCGCAGTGTGCTAGGTGTACTGGCGGTCTTTTTCGTGCTGAACATCAGCACCTCATTCGTCGGCCCGATCTTCCCCCTATTCGTAGAGCAGATCGTCGGAGGGGCGCAGGAAGCGGCGAGCACGACGGGGCTGCTGCTGGCCGTCACTGGCATAGCCTCTGCCGTCTCTGCCGTGCTAGTGGGGCGGCTCAGCGACCGCGTCGGCCACAGGGCTATGCTGGTGCTCTGCACCGCACTGACGGGGCTCCTAGTCGTGCCGCATTTCTGGGCCCAGACCGTGGGGCAGCTTGTGGTGCTCAGGATCGCCTTCGGGCTCGCCGCCGGCGGAATGATGCCTGCGATGAACGCCATCGTCGCCAATGTCGTGCCGCGCAGCAACATCGGCCAGGCATATGGGTTCACCGCCACCGCCTCGGCGCTGGGGTGGTCGGTCGGGCCGGCCATCGGCGGCGTTGCCGCTGTCGCGTTTGGCTATCGCTGGCCCTTCGTCATCATGGGAGGGTTGATGCTGCTCGTCGCCGTCTCGCAGCACAGGTGGATCGGTAGTCGCACGGTCGAGGACTAGCGAGGAGGAGCGGGGTTGGGCACAACCGGCCCGAGCAAGAAGGCACGCGAGAAGGACTGGCCCGATGATCGCGGCGGGGTCATCGCCTGGTGGCGGCGCGCTCCTATCGTCGCGGCCGTCATCGCCGCGGCCTCGTTCTGCGTCTACCTCGTCACGCTCGCGCCGACGGTGCTGGCCGATGACAGCGCCGAGCTGGTCACGGCCGCGCACGTGCTCGGCATCTGCCACCCGACCGGATATCCGTTCTACCTGCTCGCCGCGAAGCTGTTCGATCTCCTGCCTTTTGCCACCCCGCCGGTCAGGATCGGGCTGCTCTCGGCCATCTGCGCGAGCGCAGCCGCTGGGGTGATCGCGTGGACGACGGTGGCGTTGACGTCCAGCGCGGCTGCGGGCCTTCTTGCGGGGCTTGTCGCCGCGTTCAACGGGCCGATGTGGAGCAAGGCGACGGAGCCTGAGGTATACGCGCTCAATGCGCTGATCATCTCACTGGCGCTGATGACGTTCGTGCGCCTCAGCAAGAGCCGGGAAACGCGTGGCATCGTCGCGCTTGCGTTCATCACCGGCCTGGGCCTCGCTCACCACCGAACCGCGCTGTTCTTCACAGGGCCCCTGCTGGTAGCAGCAACGCTCGTGCTGCGTCCTGGCAAGCATGTTCTGGCAAGAGCAGTCGCGGCCGGCGCGGCGCCCCTGCTTTTCTACCTCTACCTGCCGATCCGGTCGGCGGCGCACCCGCCCGTGATGTTCGGGGATGTCCGCGGCTGGACGGACCTGGCGCCGTACCTGACCGGCGCGGCCTACGCGCAGTTCGCGTTCGCGCGACCCTTGGTCGAAGTGTTGACAGTCGGCCGGCAACTGCTAGGCGATGTCACGTCGGAGTTGACGATGGGCGGGAGCATCCTTGCCGTGGTCGGCGTCATCGCGCTGCTGCGGCGCTCGCGAGCGCTCGGCATCTGCCTGTTGCTGAGCGTCGCCCTGTTGACGGTGTGGAACCTAGGCTACCTGGTGCCCGATTGGCAGGACTTCTACGTGCCCTGTGGTCTGGCAGCCGGCATCTGGGCGGGGATGGGACTGGCGGCGCTGGTGGCGGCCGTTCGCGTGACGGTGGGCAAGGGGAGACCGTGGGCGGTGCAGGCGGTGAGCATTACTGTGGTCATCTTCGTGGGGGCGAGTCTGTTCCAGCGGAACTGGGCGACCAGCAGCCATCGCGGTGAATGGCAGCACTATGACAGGGCGACCGCGATGCTCGCCCAGATGCCGCCCCGCGCGGTCTACGTCAGCGACCTGGACCACGGCACATTCCTGCCCATGTACCTCCAGATCGTCGAGGGCAAGCGAAGGGACATCATCGTCGCAGGCAGCAACAAGGCCTACTCGCTGTGGGCGCGCGATCCCGAGGTCATCCCCGTGATCGAAGGCCTCCAGGCCGAGTGGCAGCCGAGCCGCTCGCAGGATCCGGAGGTGCGCAGTCGTGACGCACTGCGGTTCGCGGCGGCGCTGGCCCATAGACTCGACGGCTCGCGGCCGGTGTACGGCTGGTTCTTCCTGACCAGACCACCCCTCGATCTGCCGGTGACGGCTCTCTGGAGCGAGTTCTACCGCGTCGGCGGACTGCGCCCGGAGCTGCTTGGGCCCGAACCCGGCGGGCACCCAGTCGCCGAATATGGAAACGGCATATCGCTCGCTGGGATCACCGTCACGCCCGAGGCGGCGAGGCCCCGTGACGTGCTCCACTTCAGCCTCGCCTGGCGCTGTTCGCGCGAGCTGCCCAAGCCGCCGCTAGTCCTGCTCACGCTGGCCCACCTGGGTGAGTCCGGGCAAGCATACCAGCCTCCGCGCATGCTGCTCAGGTACGCGACCTGGCTGGCCTACGGAGCCGCGCCCATTGCCCCGACGCCAGCCGGATCGGTGTATCGCCAGGACATCGTGGGGCTGGCGCCGACCAACGCTCCGCCAGGCGAGTGGGAGGTCAGAGTCGGCGTCGCCGATGACCTGGAGGCGCATTCGAACGCGCCCACGCCGGTTCGGCCCGTCGCCGGGTTTCGCATCGCTGCGGCCGTTCGGCAGTAGCCCATGCGCTCACGGGGCAGGAGCTTGGTTCTCGCTCTGGGAAGTAACGTCACAGGAAGGCGACAGTGTCTGTATCTCTCACAGAAGCCCTGACGTGGCCGGCGCGCAGGCTGCGGGAGGGCTATGGGATCGGCGATCTGCCCTCTCTTGCCGCGGCGCGTCTGCGCGGCATCTCGCCAGAGGCGTGGGAAGAGCAGGTCAACGCGCGGGAAACGCGGGGACAGGTCGAGGTGGTCCGCAGCACCCCGCGAACGATGTTCCTCGAGATCACCGGCCGCTGCCCGATCGAGTGCCTGATGTGCGCCCGGCGGTATCGCAACTGGGACTACGGCGATCTGGATGAGCGGGTGTTCGAGAAGCTGGCGCGGGTCTTCCCGCGGGTGGGGATGGTGGTGCTGGGTGGGTTCGGCGAGCCACTTGCCGCGGCGAGCTTCGACCATTGCTTCGACCGGCTCTCTCAGCTTGGCGCGCGGGTGGCCCTTCAGACAAGCGGTTACCGGCTAACCGAGGAAAGGGCTAATCGTCTGGTCACGGGCGGGCTGCGGCACCTCCACATCAGCATGGATTCGCCGGAGGAGGAGACCTACCGCTCGATCCGTCCGAGGATCGCCTTTCACGAGGTCACGAGCCGCATCCGGCAGATTGCCTCGCTCAAGCGGGAGGTGGGCCCCCCATATCCTGCCATTCACGTCGTCTTCGTCGCCATGCGGCGCAACATCGAGCAGCTCCCCGCGATGGTTGACCTCGCCGCCGACCTGGGCGCGGACAACCTGACCGTGCAGTACATGGTGGTGCACGGTGAAGAGGTGCGGGCGGAGTCGCTCTTCTATCACCAGGAGCTGGCGAACCGGATGCTCGAGGCGGCCGAGGCGCGCGCCCGCCAGGTGGGGCTGAACGTGACGTTTCCGGCGCGCTTCGGCTCCAGGTCAGCGGAGGTCCGCGGGCGCTGCACCGACCCCTGGCAAGTGGCGTTCGTGCGCTGGAATGGGCAAGTGCACCCGTGCTGCTACGCGCCGAGCAGCGTGGTCATGGGAAGCTTAGCGGAGAGGTCATTCTGGGAGATTTGGAATGGCCCGGTTTACCGCGACCTACGCCGCCGGGTGAACACCGCCAACCCGCCCGACTACTGCCACAGTTGCACTGTCGGCCGGCTATGTGGGGTGGACGACGAGCGGGCGCACGTGGCGCTGGCCGACTCGCGCTCCGGCGGCTAGCCGAGCAGCCCCGATAGCTCCTCCGGCTCGAAGTCTGCGCCCAGCAACTCCTTCGCGAACGAGTGGGCGGCGGCCTCTACCTCTTCTCGCGTCAGCGGCCCGAAGCGCTGGCCGGATTCGAGGTGGTGGAACAGCTCGTGGGCGATGTGCAGCTCGGCGAGGTCGCACCTCATCATGTCGAAGCGCTGGTTCGCGTGGATGGCGACGGCGAGTGAGTTGATCGGGCCGGTGTAGATGGTGATGCGAGGAGGCGTCGAGGTGTACTCGCTTCTGAGCAGCGGCTGCGCGGGTGGCGGAGCCTCCAGCAGCACCACCTCGACCTTCATCTGCGCGGCGAGATCGCTGGGCTTGGGCCGCAGTCCCCGGGGCATGAAGCGCCGCGTAACCCGGCGGCCCAGCGCTACTGCATCCTGGGCCATCCGACTGCACGCTCCTTGACGCGGTACCGCCTCAGCCACGCCTGGCGCAGGAACTGCCCGCCGCGTGCGATGAGCAGCGCGAGCGCCAGGAAGACGGCGAGATCGGCGATGTTGTAGACGAACGCGCTCGCCCGCCCGAACTCCAGGAAGTCCACCACAAACCCGAGGCG
>Ga0315291_10010615_pt1 | contig 11247 bp, 10 predicted proteins | sample YL17G12_20_MG_FD_203070 | JGI IMG/M metagenome (GOLD analysis project Ga0315291, IMG submission 203070) | Sediment microbial communities from Yellowstone Lake, YNP, Wyoming, USA - YL17G12_20 | ecosystem: Environmental > Aquatic > Freshwater > Lake > Sediment | place: USA: Wyoming | collected... | reverse complement strand
TTTTCAATTACAATTTAAATCAATTCTATTGCACAATAATTGTTCTAAGATAAACATTTTTGTGCATCATTTCCATAAATCATAACAGACTATCTCCTCCAACTTTTTCCTGGAACGTGCAGGAGGGATAGTCTCAGGATAACCTAAGGGTAGAAGTTCAACTATCCTGATATTTTCAGGGATATTGAGAATTTTTTTGACCTCATTCTCTTTAAATGAGCCGATCCAGCAGGTGCCTAAACCTTCTTCCACTGCCTGGAGACTCATATGGTCCATTGCAATAGTCAGATCGATAGGATAAGCATACTGACCACAGGACAAAACGTAGTTCACCAGGGTCGCACATCCCACAATTATCACCGGTGCTTCTGCCAGGAAATGCTGGTTATTTGCTGCAACAACCAGTTTCTTTTTTAATTCTTTATCCTTTACAATTAAAAACTTCCATTCTTGTAGATTTTTAGCCGAAGGAGCTAACCTTCCCGCTTCCAGGACTCTTAATAATTTTTCCTCCTCGATCGGTTTATCTAAAAAACTGCGAATACTCCTTCTGGATTTAATTGCTTCAAAAACGTTCATGTGTACCTCCGCATTAGTTAAAAACGTGACCGTGAAAAAAATCTGTTAAGCAACGTAGGGACAGAATCTCGCCTCAGGCGGATTCTGTCCCTACAACAATAAATAGATCGCTAAAATTTACACCTCTAAATATGGAACACCCATTCAGAATAATTACTTCTTGATAAACAAATTCGGATCTACTTCTGGATTGACATTTACTTTTAAGACTTTGCTTTCGGCAAATTTCTGACCATCGGAATTAGTCAGCTGATGAAAAGGAAGCTTAACTCCTGAGACATCCCGGAAATCTGAGAAGACCTCTTCCATAGTTGCCGGTCCTGTCATCCCGCTACTTCCGCGATAAGACTGCTTTACTGGAAGATAAGTCGTTTGATCTACATACATCTTTAATTCATTTCCAGAAGGATCTGAGATCAAAATAACATCTGATTTCTTCCCTACGTACTCTTCTTCTCCCAGAAATTGAACTTTTAAATCTGCAGCCTGAAAAAGATTGATAAAAGAACGGAAAAGGTCAGCTTTGGTTTCTTTTATCTGAGATTCGGGAAGGTCCTGGGTTCCCTGTGGAGCAGATACCCATCCTTTTTCTCCATCAAAGACCAAGCTTTGAGTCCCAAACGGCATAGTTATATCCTGTCTTATCTTATCAGGGAAAATATGAGTAGAGACAACTGAAATTTGAAATTCACCCTGGGGTGTGGAAATGCTGGTTTCACTTTTCAGCACTGCACTTTTTATGCCAGCATATCCCTTCCGCCCCCCGCAAGCATTTACCATTTTCTCGAAAATCTCTTTCCCTTTAGCTAAAGAGGTTTCAGATGCTTCAGGCTCTTTTTCCCTGGCTAAAGGTGAAGCCTCAGGTATAGTGATATCTACAGTATCTACTTCACCCAGAACTGAAAGGGGCTGATCAAAATCCTGGCTCTTGCCTACTACCAGAATTTCGATGTCGTTTGGATGGAGATGAGTCTTTGCGGCCCGCAGGATATCTGCTTTTGTAACTTTCTCTACCTGTGCTTTGGTCTTCTGGAGAAAATCCAGAGGGAATCCATAATACTCATAGGTCATAAGACGTCTCACCACTTTGTCCTTAGTATCAAACATGAAGACAAAAGAATTAAGATAATTTTCCTTGGCTTGCTTCAATTCATCATCTGTAACTTCCTCCTGGGTAATCCTTCTGGTCTCCTCGATCATATACTTGATGGCTTCAACTGTTGATTGCGATTTGGTTTGACAAAGAATGGTGAAAGTCCCGGGAAAACCGAAATTTGTATTATAAGACCCACTGACATCATAAGCCAGCCCTTTCTCTGTCCGTACCTTCTTAACCAGACGGGAGGTAAAACTTCTGCCAAAAATGTAGTTCATCACTGTTAAAGCATAATAATCCGGATCATCCATAGTGCCGCCAATGTGTCCCAGATAGATATTAGACTGGTTCACATCCTCTTTTTTCACCAGATTGACTGATGGACGATACCTATAGTCAACCTTGGGATAATCTAACGCTTCAACCTCTGCTGGTTTCCAGTTAGCAAAAGCTTTCTTTATCTTTTGAACCATCTCTCCAGTCTTATAATCTCCCCATACTCCTAAGATCACCGAGCTGGGATGAAAATATTTCTGGTGGAATGCAACCAGATCCTCTTGTTTAATATTGTTTATTGTATAATATTCAGTAGTCCGGGAATAGGGGCTCTGGGCTCCATAGATCAGCTTGTCGAATTCCCGGTCTGCAATTGTACCCACCTCATCATTTCTACGAGCAATTCCGCTTTTGTGCTGAACTTTTGCTAATTCGATTTTATCCTGGTTGAATTTCGGATCCATCAAAATATCCGCTAAGATAGAAAGACCCTTATCTATGTCCTCCTTCAGAACTGATATCGACGCACCCCCTTCGGTTAACCCTATCCAGGTCTCCACCGATGCCCCCAACCTTTCCAGCTCCTCGTCGATCTGGTCTCCAGTCCTATTTCCAGCACCACCAGTTCGCATAACCATTCCGGTGATCGAAGCCAGTCCAATCTTATCTGCGGGCTCATAAATGGAGCCGGTTTTAACCAGCACGGAAACCCCAATTACGGGTAGCTGATGATCTTCTGCCAGAAAAAGTATCATCCCGTTTGGAAGAATTTCTCTTTTAACCTCAGGAATTTTCAATTCACCTAAGGGAGGATATTTCAGGTCTTTGTAACTTTTCTGCGCCCAAAGAGGTGAGGTGACGAACAAAACCAGAATCATCAACAGAAAAAGGTACTTAAAGTCTTTAGTAGTTTTTCGCATCGCTCTTCTCCTTCTTTTAGTATTTTTTATATTGATAATTATCATTTCTTATCTATCTTTTTTTATCTGTTACCCTTAAACTCTTAAACCTTTAAACTTTTTTATCATTTATTTTATGGTGACCAGTTCACCTACAGTCCGGTTAGATTTTTTAAGATATTGGTTTGCCACCCTTTTAATATCACCAGCAGTTATCTGATTAATTCGATCAAGCTGTTTGAATAGTTCTTTCCAGTCACCGGCAATTACCTGATAAGAAGTAAGCTGAATCGCCATACCCATATTGGATTTGAGCTGTCTTATGAAATTAGCCTTGGCACGCGTTTTAATGGCGTTTAAATCCTCAGTCGAAATGGTATCGGTTTTAATCTTTTCTATCTCCTGGTAGATTATATCCTCGCATTCTTTATTAGTATGGTCTTTAGCTGGCACCGCAAAGAAACCCACCAGGCTTGGATATTTTTCTGCGGGATAAGCAGGAATTGCTCCAACCTGAACTGCTATTTTTCTCTCCTTAACCAAGATTTTATAAAGGCGCGAAGTTCTTCCTCCACCCAGATAATCAGCCATAGCGCTGAAGACCGGATCATCCGGATGAGTTACATTTGGACGGTGATAACCGATGAGTAAAATCGGCTGGGATTTATCCTCCACCTCTATCCTTTTTTCACCTAACTGTTTCGGCTCTTTGGTTCGAACCGGTGTTGGGTATTCACCTCTCGGAACATTACCAAAATATTTCTCCGCTAAGGCGATAGCTTCCTGCGGTTTCACGTCTCCCACCATACCGATGGTGAGATTATTTGGAATATAGTATTTCCTATAATACTCTTCAGCCTGATGACGTGATATGGATTGCAGATCAGACATGTGCCCAAGGATCTCATGATGGTAAGTGTGCGCTTTAAAGGCAGCCGCCATAAACTCCTCAAACAGTTTCCCGAACGGGTTACTCTCTATCCCCAATCTTCGCTCTTCCATTATCACATCTTTCTCTTTATAAAATTCTCTTAAAACCGGATTGGCAAATCGATCTGACTCCAGAAACATCCAGAGCTCTAACTTATTAGAAGGGAAGCTGTAGATATAGCAGGTTTGATCATAGCTGGTAAAGGCGTTTGTTCCCAATGCTCCCTCCTCTTCTGCGATTGCATCGAACTGGTGGCCTATCGCATATTTCCCAGCTTCATCCTGAGCTTTAGCGAACTCATCCTCCAGTTGCTTGAGCCTATCCTGAGGAGCCCTTTCCCCCTTATCTTTCTCCCTTAAAATCTCATCAAAAAGGCTGTCCTCCTTTGCCATAACAATTTTCTCTTTTTCGTAATCTTTGGTACCAATGGTTTTAGTCCCCTTGAAAGCCATATGTTCGAAAATATGAGAAATCCCGGTTATGCCGGTAACTTCGTTGTTAGAGCCAACGTTGGTATAGGTGCAAAAGGAGACTACTGGCACCTCATGTCTTTCTAAGATTATAAGCTTCAAACCATTGGAAAGGGTGTGCTCTGTTATATTGCTTTCTATAGCTTTAAAAGAATCCAGAGGTTTTTCCTTTGCTGTGGCTCCGCTCCCGGACTGCCCAAAGGATATAGAGAAAAGGAGAAGTAGAAAAAATAAACCTGAGATAAAACGCCTCTTTTTTAACATAAAACCTTGCCTCCTTTAAAAAGTTTAAAAATTGTTAGCTTTGGTTATCCTTTCTTAATGTAGTGGAAGGTTTTAGTCTTCCTTTTAATTACATCATTAATTCAACGTTCAGTTATTTTTTCCTATATCGCATATCTTCTGCAATTTAACCAAAACTATCTCCTTGTCAAGAACATCATATATTTTATTTGAGAATAATCTCTGCATACTATTTTTTAATAATTTGATTTTCTGTTGATTATTTCAAAATCTTTTAGCAAGATTTGTAGGGGCGATTCGTCCCTCGACTATGCTCCCTTCGGTCTGAGCCTCAGGGTCGAAGACAGGACAGTGAGCTTGTCGAACTGTCGGGTCACTTCTACTAATCATACATCAACACCAATTTACTTGGGCGGGAGTTGTACTCCTACCCAAAAAAGTAATCCCGCCTTACCCGCAAGGCGGGATTAAGCATCGACCCGGTCAATGCACTCCCACAGGTGACTTGATAAATCAAGCCCCTGTGAATTTTGATGCAGGGGATCAGTTCATCGAACCCCCATTTTATGTAAAAAAATAGGTGTTGACAGATTTTGAAAAAGTGTTATTATATTAATAAATGGCTATAAAGCCTCTTTTTTTGAACCAGAGAAACTAAAGGAGGACTTCTGTGTTTAAATCATTTAAAGTTTTCGTGCTGGTTTTAGGGGTGATTTTTCTTGCAGGAGGGCAGAGTCTGGTTCTGGCTCAGGTAGGAACATCAGTTGATTCAATTGACCTGAAGATAGAACAGCTTCAGAAATTAATTGATGAAAAGGGGTATAACTGGACTGCAGGTCGGAGCTGGGTTTCTGAGCTTTCGGATCAGGAACTTGTTAAGCTATTAGGTTATAAACCACCAAGGGGATATAAAGAGTGGTTAGAAAAACAGCCCAAGTTGACTGCAAAATTGGGTGTTGTGTTTCCCACTGTTTTCGACTGGCGTGATTCAAATATTGTAACTCCAGTGAAAGATCAGGATGGTTGTGGGAGCTGCTGGGATTTTGCTGCAACTGGCGCTTTTGAAGCCGCCATTAAGAAATATGACCATATAGAGTATGACCTTTCTGAACAGCAGGTTTTATCCTGTAATATATATGCCGATGATGGATGTAATGGTGCCTGGGCTGAAGCAGCTTATGAGCTTTTTCAAAGATATGGGGCGATACTGGAGTCCTCTATGCCCTACGTGGCAAATGATAATGTACCTTGCACTCAGGATCTATACCCGGTTGTGGCAAAGCTTAAAGGGTGGCAATATGTGGAGAATGACGTGAATGCCATCAAAACTGCTCTTCTTACCGGACCAGTATATAGTGCCTTTTCTGTTTATCAGGATTTTAGCTATTATACCACCGGATGTTACCAGTACACCTGGGGTAGTTACAGGGGTGGCCATGCCATAGTCATCGTTGGCTGGGACGATACATCCTGTTCTGGAACAGGTGCCTGGATCTGTAAAAATAGCTGGGGGGCAGGATGGGGAGGTTTAGGAGGTTATTTTTATATTAAGTGGGAAAATTGTGGCATAGGTGATAACACGATTCTACCCCTTTACCCTCCTGATCCGGTAAATTTAAGTTATGAAAGTCATCAAGTCTCTGACGTAGCAGGGGATGGAGATAGGATATCAGAACCGGGTGAGACCATCACCCTCTCAATTGATCTGAAGAACAGTGGTCCACAAACAGCTACTTCAGTCAGTGCTACCTTATCCACTACTACTCCAGGAATCAGCATAACTGATGCAGTTGCAACTTTTCCAGATATACCATTCAATGAAATAAGGAGTTCTAATTCCCCTCATTTCACCTTTGTGATAGCTCCGTCAGTTGAAGTCGCAACGAGGGTTGATTTTAATTTAGATATAACCTGCGACCAGAGTAGTTTCAGTGACAGCTTATTTGATTTCATTGGTGAGTTTGACACAGTCTTTTTCGACGATATGGAGACTGATCGAGGTTGGACAACTGGTTTCCTTGAGAATCGAAGTGACTGGCAAAGAGGGGCACCTGGCGGTGGAGGTCTCCCTGATCCGGAAACAGTTCATTCCGGGACTAAGATCTGGGGTAATAACCTGAATGGTAATTATGTTGACACGGCTTATAATTTTATTAATTCTCCAGTGATCAATTGCCTGGGCGTAGAAAAAACTCACCTGCGATATTATCGATGGCTTTCCTGTGAAAAGGGGCTCTGGGATCATTCTAAGATATTGGTGAATGGAAATCTGGTTTGGGAAAACGACCCAAATAATGATCAGATAGACTATGAATGGGAATATCAGGATATAGATATATCAGCTTATGCAGATAACAATCCTTCGGTTCAGATTCGTTACGAACTCGATTCTGATGAATACCTCCACTTAGGTGGTTGGAACATTGATGACTTTGCATTAGTCGGGATTTCCAGATATATCCGGGGTGATGTTAATGGCGATTCTAAAGTTTCAGTTTCAGATGTGGTCTATATAATCAACTATCTGTTTAAAGGAGGTCCAGTGCCGGTTCCTCAGGAGGCTGGAGATGCTAACTGCGATAACAACGTTAATGTTTCAGATGTGATCTACCTGATAAATTATCTATTTAAAGGTGGACCAGATCCGGGATGTTAAATTAAGAAAGATATTGTCAAGGGGGTATCCTTATGGATGCCCCTTTTTATTTCAGAGAAAATACTGTCATCGCCATATAATAATGTCCTGTTTTAGCAAAGTAGAAATGTCCCATTTTAAGATTAGCATAATATCTTTTATTAGAGCCGATAAATGTCCTACGGTCCTACGGAGGCTTAGCTCCTCGTAGAGGAGGATATTATGGCAGGAAAGGACATCCTCAGAATGAAACCGGAGGAGATAAAAAGAATAAATGTAATTCACCAGACGATTGATAAGCGTGAAAGCCAGGTAGAGGCGGGTAGTATATTAAGCTTAAGCACCCTAAAGGTCGCGCTACCAAACAAAAAAATACGACATCGCGCTTTACGGGATCGGACACTTCGAAAAAACCAAAATAAAAAAACGCCCGGTCCACCTTGAGCGAACCGGGCATTTCAGAATATTAATTTTTCTTTTTTTACTTTTTCCTTCTAAACCTGAAAGCACCCAAACCCAACAAACCTGTACATAAAAGCATAAGAGTACCTGGTTCAGGAACTGGATTATAGGCAATATCATCCACAGAGTATAAATCACCAAAATCGTGGAACTGAACATAAGCGATATCATAACCGGGAGTTGAAAGGGAAAGCAGCGAATTGCCACCGATATTGCTAGACCCTGAGGTGCTGGCTAACAACAAGTCAGATGAGTTATAGGCTTCCATATAGAAAGGGTCATTACTCGTGTACCAGGCTTCAACATAGTTAACAAATCCACCAGTGAAATCCATCCTTAACACCGGGTTGGGCTGTGAGAATAAAACTGCATGTCCGGAATGAGGAGGATAACCACCTGAATTGTAACCATAAACCTGATCTTCCAAAATAGTTGCATCTGACCCAAAAAAGACTCCTGGGTAATATCCTCCTAAATTGGTATTTCCACCCCAATACCAGTACGTATCTGGTATGCCCTCAAAGTCTAAAAGAACCAGAGCCCAACCGGGCGAAGCCATAAAGATCATTAGTACGAGACCTATAATAAGCTTTTTCATTTTTTCACCTCCTAAATTTGGTTTAAAATTTATTGGTTTTTCTCTTTATAATCCAAATTGAATACCAATGAACAAATCCATCCTTCTGAATTTAGAGCAAAAAATGTGCTAAAATTTCTAATAAAGATTTTTTAATTTCTATCTCATTTAGTTACTTAATGTTAGAAAGAATCTTCAAATATCATTACAAATTGAAATTTTTCCCCAATTGAGAATATATGTTCATTCTTTGAACAAATGAAAAATCTTATTGACGTAAATTCAGAACTAATTTCTTAACCCTTTTGAGGTTAGCAAAATCACGTCTCTTGTTCATATTTTAGACAGAAAAACAATAATACTAACTTAATCTTGATTGAAGCAAAACTGCTTGAAGAAAAGATAAGGAAAGGGTAGAAAATCGATATACCGCTAATCATTTACTTTAAAAGCAATCCTATATTACGGATCCGTTATAGAAAAAGGGTCGCGCTGCGAAACAAAAAAATCCGACATCCATTTATAGTGGAGTCGGAAGTTTCTAACTTTGAACAAAGAGCCAAAATTATACTGAAAGCTTCGGTTTCAATCCTGCTTCGAACTCCAGCAGGTATTTCTTTCGCCAGAGTTTGCCGCCGTAACCGCGCAAGTTTCCATTGGCTTCAATTACCCGATGGCAGGGTATAACAATGGAAAGATAGTTAGCCCCGTTTGCCCGGCCTACTGCTCTCCGCGCACCCGGCTTACCTAAACAGTTCCCTATCTGAGTGTATGACCTGGTCTCACCATAAGGGATATGAAGTAATTGTTCCCATACCTTCTTTTCAAATGGTGTGCCAGTAATATCAATTTTTACCCCAAACTTCTTTAGTTTTCCGCGAAAGTAATCCGTTAGCTCTTTTTCCAGTTGAACTAAGTATTGGTTATTTCCCTTAACCAATGGCATCCGGTAACGCTTTTCTACCCTTTGTTTAATTCTCTTAACTCCACCTCTATCGTGCCATTCCAGAAAGCAGGCGCCCTTATCAGTTGCCCCCCCTATCATTTCTCCCAAAGGGCTATTTAGATTGCAAAATATAATCTTATCCTTTTGCATAAAACCTCCCGGGTGGTTGACCAAACTGTCGTGTAAATGCCTCACGAAAACCGCTTGCCGATTCATATCCGCACTCGTAAGCGGCTGAAAGATAGTTAGAGCCAGACTCAATCAACCTGCGTGCATGATTCAGGCGCATCTTCCGATGAAAAGCTAAAGGAGTCATACCAAGATGGGTTTTGAAATATCTTCTGATAGTCGATATATCTACACCGGAAAGTTGTATAAGTTTCAGCTCATTAAGTCTTTCAGTGCGGTTCTGTCTCATGAAATTTAAAACAGAGTGTAGCCATTCAGGCAGGACATCCGGATACTTCTCCGACCTGCATCGTTTGCACCCTCGCAAACCCGCGGCAATAGCTTCCTCACGGGTGGAATAGAAGACTACATTTTCCAGTTTTGGCTTCCTGGCTTTGCACGATGGCAGGCAGTAAATGCCAGTGGAATGCACACCTACATAGAATTTCCCATCGTAGGCGGAATCATTCTCAGTCATAGCCTGGATCATTTCTTTGTAATTCAATTTCATCATGGATAAAAATTAAAACATAACCATCCTTTTGTCCACCGATTTTCGAGCAAGTAAGTAAAATATTTTGGATGATTAACGAGTCTGTTGTAACGGAAGGCTTCACCCTTCCGTTTTTTTGGGATAGCAGTAGACCCACAACTTACCCATAAGGGTCGCTCTCAACGTGGGAAAAAAAGTTTAAAACTGGTGTCAGGAGGTAACTCTTGACATTACTACAAAATCAAATGGAATGGAAGTAACTGAAAAGAAATCTTTGCCGATAATCTGAAATGGGTAAGATCGTTGCCGTAATACGCCTTAAAATCTACTTTAAAAGGGGGACAAGATGAAGATGACTAACAAAGAAATTGAACGTAAGGCCATAGCTGTAGTTATGGAATACGAAGGACCAAAGAGAAAACCAGCAGAAATTAAACAGGGAAAGGGTTATGATATTTCCTCTAACGGACGATTCATAGAAGTTAAAGGTACAGGAAAGAAAAAGCTTGGATTCGTAACATTCCAACCTGGATGCCATAGAGCTCTAGAAAAGAAAAGGAGATACTTTGTTTATGTTGTGACAAATCTAAAAGCGGGCCGACCAGAGCTTTATGTAATCAATCGAAATAACATTAAGGAGCATTTGAAACGCAAGACAACTTGGGAAATCAGATTACCAGTGAAAGAAATGCAAAAGTGGAAAAGACATCTTAATCATGACAAAAATCGAGGGAGAAAAAGTGGCAAAGATTAAGGTTGTTCTGATTACAGTTTCAATGATTATGTTATCATATAATATTGGATTATCAAAAAACGATGATTATCGCGATTCTATTAAAACATCTCCTATCAATAGCGAGCAGAAAAGTACTGAAAAAAAGAGTTTACCTTATACTTACCAAGGTAGTTTGCTTTTGAATAACTCATATGGAGAAAGGACTGTTGACATCTACGTTAAAGTTTTTGAAAAAGACCGTAAGATAAGTCAGATACTCTTGAAAATATATAATCACAGAAGCATCATTAGCTTTCTGGCTTATGCCCCGCAAATTGAGTTCCCTAAATATCCTGATAAACCGTATCCTCAGAACGGGTTAATTATCTGTCTGCCGTCAGAATTGGGAATGAGCAGCCCTGAACTGCTAAAGGCCTTTCCGCCACAGAATCCGAATACATGGAGAGAGTACGTATTTCATTATAACCCCGGTAAGTGCACTGAGCGCACCCAAAAATTTCCATCTATTTCCGACATACTGTCTGGAAAGGCAAAACTATGTATTAGAGTTGATGGTCATCCATTTACGATAGATAATCTTGAGAAACTACCCCAAAAATAAAGAGTCATCATAGCTTGTGGTAAAATCGGCCGCACTGGAAAATAAGAAAAAACGTCCGATTCGAAGGTCGGATGCTACGAAATGCACACCAAATAAGGACAGAATCCGCCTCAGGTGGATTCTGTCCCTACAAAA
>Ga0315291_10010613_pt1 | contig 11248 bp, 11 predicted proteins | sample YL17G12_20_MG_FD_203070 | JGI IMG/M metagenome (GOLD analysis project Ga0315291, IMG submission 203070) | Sediment microbial communities from Yellowstone Lake, YNP, Wyoming, USA - YL17G12_20 | ecosystem: Environmental > Aquatic > Freshwater > Lake > Sediment | place: USA: Wyoming | collected... | reverse complement strand
GATCTATCCCGGTGTACACCAGGCGCCGATTGTCGGAAGCGTAGCCCTCGTAGACTGCCCCAAGGTCCAGGGTGACAATTTGATTTTCCTCCAATAGCTCACCCAAAGCCACCTCCGGGTTTGCTCCGCCGAAGGCCACCGTCACGTGGTCAATGCCTTGCGCTCCATTTTTAATCATGCCCCACTTGGCATCCTGAATCAGCTCCAACCGGCTCATACCAAGCCGCAATTGCTGTGCCAGCTCCTTCACGGTTTGATCGACGATCTGTGTGCTCTTGCGGATACGCTCAATCTCCACGGATGACTTGACCAGCCGCAGCTGGTGCAGGATATCATCCGCTACCAGGATATTGGCAGGCCTGGCATTTTCCCGGATCAATTGAGCTGCATAGTGCGGGAAGGTCGATTCAATCCCGACCGTGCATCCAGGATGCAGCTTTTCGCTAATGAGGCCTACCAGCTCATCGACCGACATCTGGTATGTGAAGTACATGCGCACATCGTCTACACCATAATCAATACCCATTGCTGCCCCACCCCAGCACAACAATGTGATCTGCCCATCACTACCGATGAATGAAAAATAAGGCAGCTGGTTGCGTAAGGCGTATACGATCGGGTTGCCGCTGCTCGGCAAGGTCGGGTAACCCGTGGTGTAAAACACGTTTTCCGGGGAGGAAAGGAAAATCCCATCCAGCGCACGCTCTTTCATCAATGTCAACAAATGTATGCGATCCAATCCAACCGGCTTGAATGAATCGGATAAGTCGTCAATCATGTTCGCGCTCCATGGATAAGTACTTTATCATCCCACCACCACTGGCTGTTTGGTTTCAATGGATCTGTCAACGGCTTCGACTACACGCAGTGCATACAAGGTATCTGCTGGGTCAATAAGTGGCGGACGGTTCTCAGTAACCGCAGAAACAAAATCTTTGATCTCCGCCACCATCGAGCTGAATTTCCAGCCGAGAGGGTCAAATGGCACGTCTTCGATGGTGGTTCCATCAATATCATTTGAACCCAGGTAATATTTGACCACCGGGTTTGCCAATTGATCAATGATCATGCCACCTTTGCTACCATAGATTTCCACCCTCTCTGTCCATGGGATTTCCATGGTGCAGCTGGTGTTGAGTTGAAATTCTGCTCCATTGACCAGGTGACCCAGGATCAAGCCATTATCCTCCACCTCACCCTCCGGCACAAGCTTGGAAGCGAAGCCCAGCACCTCCCTGACGCCCCCAAACAGCCATTTGAACAGGTAGAAATTATGCACACTCGAATCCAGGATGACGCCTCCATAAGGAGATTTGCCATGCCATAGGTCTGGGTTTTTGATCCGGTGCACCTCACTGCCCGCAATTAACGTCCGTACCGTCCAGATTTCGCCGAGCAGTCCTTCCTTGAGAATCTCTTCGGCCTTTTGATATGCCGTCACAAAACGGGTGTTTTCTGCCACGCTGAACTTGACGCCCTTTTCCCTTGCCAGGTCGATCAACTCTGCACCCTGCTCCGATTTAACTGCAATGGGTTTCTCTACCAGGACATGCTTTCCCTTTTCGAGCGCTGCCTTGGCAATCTCATAGTGCATCTCATGCGGCACGGTGATATCAACCAGGTCTACATTTGTGTTGTTCAGCAGATCCTGATAGCGTGTATACCCTTCACACCCCTCATACATCCCGATGCGATTATTGACTTCTTCGCTGTTGATGTCACACATGGCGACGATCTCGCAAGTTTCCCCCATTTCGCTGAAGCCAGCTTCGTGCGCAAATGAAATTGCCCCCAACCCGATCAAACCGGCTTGAATCTTTTGCCTCATAACGTCTTCCTTCCTGCGCAGGAGTGATAGTAACCGGGTTCGACGGATGGCGTGAAAACCACCCGCTATCCGTCGAACTATAACATAAACAAAAGTGGATTACAATGCCATGCATCCATTATCCCCTTCCATACTATAATTTCATAAGCACACACCATTAATTCGAAGGAAATAACCATGCAGCCATTGATCATCATCGCCACGCCCAACATCAGCTGGCTTCATCCAGAAGTGGCCTACCCTCGTACGCCGGAGGCAATCGCTGCTGAAGCCAGGCTGTGTTATGAGAACGGGGCCACCATTCTTCATACCCATGCTGAAGGCAGGTGGGCAGAAACGATCCAGGCAGTTCGCAGTCAGACTAAGATCATTATCCAGTGCGGCATGTCCAGCCTGCCCATCCCTGAACGTATGGAGATTTACAAAAATAAGGCCGACATGATATCGATCATCTTGAACCACCATGATGAAGCCTTCGCCCTTACCGAAACCTCCGTGTTGCATTCCCGCCAGGAGCTGGCTGAGTACACCCTGCTGAATCGGAAATATGACCTTATCCCCGAATTCGAGGTCTGGCATGCAGGCTCGATCTGGAACTTGAACTACCTGATTGAGCAAGGTCTCCTCAAGCTTCCTTATGTAACCACGTTGTTCTTCGGCTGGCCTGGAGGCACCTGGTCACCGCCCACCGTCGAAGAGTATATCTACCGTCGCAAGCTTATGCCCACTGGCTGTATTTGCAACGTCAGCATCATGGGCGAGGGGCAGCGGGATATCCTCACTGCCGCCATTTTGATGGGTGACCATGTGCGCGTGGGCACAGAAGATTATCCATTCAACCATGCTGGCAAAGTGGTCCCCACGCATGAATTGGTGAGGGAAACTGCTGAACTCGCCAGGGCGGTCGGTCGCCCACTGGCAACCATTGACCAGGCGCGTAAGTTGATCGGTCTCCAAGGAGGGCAGGATGAGCTCAGATAAAAAGGTTGCGATTATCACCGGCAGTGCCCGTGGGATTGGTGCGGCTACGCTACACGAGTTTGCCAAGCACGGCTTTGTCTTGGTCGGGTTGGATGTGCTTCCCGAGGGGGAAGGGGTTGCTCAGGAGATCAACCAAAAAGGCGGTGAATGCACCTTCATGCGTTGCGATGTGTCGGATGAGTCACGCGTGGCTGAGTGTATCCAAATAATTGGCGAGAAATACGGTCGTATCGATGTCCTGGTCAACAATGCCGGGGTGGTGTTGGTCAAACCATTCGACCAAATCACCTGGGAGGAGTTCCAGCGCACCACGAACATCAACCTCGGCGGTCACTTCTTGCTGTGCAAATATGTGCTCCCGTTCATGAAGAAGCAGATGAATGGTGTGATTATCAACATGGGTTCTGTCTCGGGTCATGTGGGCCAGACGGATCACGTCATGTACGGTGCAACCAAGGGTGCCATCATTGCCATGACCCGTGCCCTGGCTTGGGAGCTGGCACCCTACAATATCCGCGTTAACTCCATTAGCCCCGGCTCGGTAGATACCCCTATGTTGCGGGGTGATATCGACCTTGAATCCAGGCGTACTGGCATCCCTTTCGATGCTGTCAAGCAGGAGCGCGAGGCTGAGCAGGCCTTCAAGCGCTGGGCAGACCCGGCGGAAATTGCCACTGTAATCTATTTCCTGGCTAGTGAGGGTGCCTCTTTTGTCACCGGAGCCGACTGGCTGGTGGATTGTGGCTGGGTTGCCAAATAGGCAACTGCATGAAGAATGACGTGTTCCAACAGCTCGTTCCAAATTGCCATTGAGTTATTACTAAGTGCCTGCTTACCCCCACGCCGTTGATATCACCGATGTGATCGAAGTGACCGCCTTCAATCTCCTCACCTGCAGAGCACTGGGTGTCGCTCCGTCCGTGTTGCCGGAAGATATCGTCAAATCGCTTCGTGAATCAGGAATTTGGACGGCATAAAATCAACCGCCGTTGCCTGCAAACAGGCAATTTATACCTCCCCCGAAAAACCCTGATAGATTAATTTATACTTCAAAACCCATGTCCTAATCAAATATTAACTAATTAAGTATTGACTTAATTAAGTGAATGGTTTATTATAGTTCTTATGGATATATTTTATGCCCTCGCCGATCCAAAACGACGCAAAATTCTAGAGCTGCTTGCCAGCCAGGGGCAGTTAACGGCTTCGCAAATTTACGAAAATTTTGCTATAAGCCCTCCAGCAATCTCACAGCATCTAAAAGTCCTCCGCGAAGCTCGGCTGGTGAAGATGGAAAAACGTGCTCAACAGCGCATTTACCAGATCAACCCTGAAGCTATGCTAGAGCTGGAAGATTGGTCGAAGGAGCTGGCACAGCAATGGAACCAGCGCTTGGATAGTTTGGACGAGTTACTCAAGGTTGAGAAAGAAAAAAGTATTAAAAATAAATAGAAAGGATGTGTAAAATGGCAAAAGAATTAACCCTCAAGCGTACCTTCGATGCTCCCCGTGAGCTCGTGTTCAAAGCATGGACCGACCCTAAGCTTGTATCACAATGGTGGGGGCCGAGTGAATTTACCACCCCCATCTGCGAGATTGATCCACGCCTTGGAGGCAAACTGTATATCGTCATGCACGGACCCAAAGGCAGCGAATTTGATATCGATCTTCCCGTGTGGGGTGTCTTCCAGGAGTTCGACCCACCTCGACGCCTGGCCTTCAGCAACCAGGCTATGCCGGACGAAAAAGGTGTCAAACAACTGGATACTCTGTGCACTGTTACGTTCAAGGAAACAGGCGATAAAACCGAAATGACTTTGCATATCGTCCTGGTCACTGCTACGCCTGCTGCCACAGCTGCATGGGCCGGGGCAGAGATGGGCTGGAACCAGAGCCTGGACAAGCTCGCTAAGCTGCAGATCAAAGCCTAAGTTTGGTTGGCATCCAAAATATCCAGGCAAAGATAGGTAAATCATGTCAGCCTGAACTGCAAAATCAAAATAAACCGCCCGCTATCGATTTAGCGGGCGGTTGCTCTTAAACTAACCTTTATATGTATACACATCTTAAAATGGCACGGACAGCCTGCTCAATTGGTATCGTATAATTACGATTGAATACATTGTAATTCTAGCAACAATTTTTTATTCTAAAAAGAATCAGGGAATGAGAATCCTTTCTCATAGGAGGAGATTATGCCCACCGAATCTGCATCCCAAGCCATCGCTATCCTGCGCAACCCAAGCACCTTTCAGTGGTACGTCATAACATTGTTCGCTCTTATCGTCTATGTCTATGCCGTTGAGGTGGAACGGCGAAATTGGAACCTTGTTTTTGCTGGCCTGGCCTTTTGGGGCATGGATTGGTTCAACGAAATCTGGAACGGGCTTGTGTTTCACTTCACCAATTACGCCCCTGTCTGGGGTGCCCCCGGTCGGACAGCCTTCCTGCTGCTGATTGGCTTGAACATCGAAATTTGCTTCATGTTCGCCATTGCCGGGGTCGCCTTCTCTAAAATGTTGCCAGCCAATAAAAGCCTCAAAGTCCTCGGGCTCCCCAACCGCCTGGTCTTCGCTATCATTGGCTCGATTTTCTGTGTTATCGTCGAGCTGCTCCTGAATGCGGCTGGTGCACTCACCTGGGACTATACCTGGTGGAATGTCGGTGCCCCCTGGTTGATCTTCCTGATTGGTTACCTGCCCTTCTTCCTGGTCTCGTTCTGGGTATTCGATATGCCCACCGTGCGGCAGAAAGCCATCACTGTCAGCAGTATTCTCGGGTTTGACCTGATCTGCCTGGTCTTGTTCGTTGGTATTTTAAATTGGATTTAATGTGTGCTTACCAATTGGGCTCTGGGGTTGCGATAAATAGCAGCGATTGTAACATCCACCCTTCTCTGCCATCCTCGACCACCAGCACCTGAACCCACATATACCCTTTCACCTCCTGTGAAGCCCCCAGAAGTTGTACCAGCGTCCCTTGAATGACACCTGGGTATAAGATGGATTCAGTGAATCCCGGCCCCGATCGCAGGAGTGCTCCCTCTTCCGGACCAATACGGGCATAAACTGGCACAGGGGTCGGGGTGAGCGTTTCGGTGGGGATGAGCGTTCGCGTCGCGGTCAGGGTGATGGTTGGCGTAAGGGTTGGAGGCGCCGGCGTGGCCGTCTTGGTCATGGTCGGTGGAATGGGTGTAAGCGTATATGTGGCTGTGGGTGTATAGGTTGGTACAGCCAGTGGGCTTCCAAACCACCCCAGGGTTGTGCTGAAGGCTCCCACACCGAACACTAATGCCACCCCGATCAATGTGACGACTCCCCCAAGGGTATAACCAAATACGGTCATCGGGCGAAAACCAAGGATTGCCAGGGTTAGTGCTCCGAGCAATGCCCCCCATGCAAGATAAATGGCGAATACGATCAATCCATCTGGGAATAGATGCGGTACCCCACTGCCCACACCGAAGCCCGCCACTACCAGAGGCAGGTATAGCGTGTAAGCCAGTGCCACGCTTGGGGCTGCTGGGCTGCGCTCGTGATGCACCATGGTCGCCGCGGTAAAGACTGCCCCGATAGTTAAAACAATGAAGTTGATCGCCGAGATCTCAGCATTCAAATAAGCCTGGGTCAACGATGCCGGCATCCAAACACGTCCCAACATCCCGGCCGCAATCCCTACGATAAACACCATCCAGCATCCGATTAACAATCCCACCAGGCTGCGGGCGAAGAATTTATAGGAGCCGACCACCGTCGCTAAAGAAAGACCGATCACAGGTGCCATCAATGGGGCAAAAACGGCACCCAAAACCAACAAGGCGGGAGAATCCAGCATCACCCCCAAACAGAAGACAATCCCCGATATCACCGAGAACAGGAAGAAATCAAAACTGGGTGATGTACGCTGCCTCAACTGGTCCAGCACGATGGTGCGCTCGTCCGCCTCCAGGGGTGCTAGCAAGCGGCGTGCACGTCTTCGCCGCGCCGGCGGCAGCAGATCAGGATCATCCGGGATGTATTCAGTCTTGGGTAGGCTCATTTACGTAAAGTAGCTACAATCCTGAGTGGCTTTTCGAGGATATCCAAAGCCTCATAGATATTGGCGACGACCAGGTCCGCTCCCTTCAAGGTTTCCACTGCCGTCCCTTCGGGTGAGAGCACACAGATCCCCAGGGCGGCTCTCCGCAGCATTCCAGCATCGTTTGCACCCTGTCCGATCGCCACAATCGTTCCAGCGCCTAACATTTGCACGTAATTTTCTTTCTGTTCTGCTTCATTCCCAGGTTGGATGTGCACAGCCTTTAACCCAAGCTGTAGATCGATGATGTCTTGCTTTCCATGCGTGTCCGCAGTCAATAAGTGCAAGGTCAAGCTGTCGCGCAGTGTAGATAACCTTTGCTTCACACCATCCAGGAGCTGTCCATCCACTGCCAGTGTGCCATTGACGTCACAAACTAGATGCTGCAGCTGGATCAAACCACGCCCCGGGATGTTCAGCTCGATCATGAACTTATTATACCCCAACGAATTTTAGCAGATGATTATCCCGCTCACCTCAATTCTCCTGCCTTGTAGTACAATTCGCGCCGACCACATTGATGGAGCGATATTCCTTGAGGCTTTATTTCCGCTATACAATCTTTATCATTCTGCTCACTTGCCTGGGCTTGTTGCTATCTGCCTGTGGTGCCGTCATCCCCACAACGAAACCAACCCTCACCCCCTTCCCCACCCCGACCGCCTCCGTCACTCCAACCCCCACCCTCACGCCCACACCCACTCCTCAACCACCCATGGCGGTCCTTTTGGCTTCTTCAGGAGCTGACCAGGCACAGGTAAGCCGCCTTCAGACCACCCTCAACGATATCATCCTCACAGCAGGGCTTCGCTGGCAGGTCAGGCAGCGGCTAACGGAAAATGACCTGATACCTTCTCTTCGCTTGGTGGTGGTTGTCCCACCAGACCCAGGCCTGTCAGTATTGGTTGCCTCCGCTCCTGATACCCAGTTCCTGGCAGTGGGCATCCCTGGGTTGGAAGCTGCCCCCAACTTAACCTCGATTGGTGCAGATGGAGACCGGCCTGACCAGCAGGGTTTCATCGCCGGCGTGATCGCCGCCATGCTCTCTGACGATTGGCGCGTGGGGGTGATCAGTTTGTCGGATACGGTGGAGGGGCGGTCTGCCCGTACAGGTTTCCTCAACGGGGTGGTTTATTTCTGCGGCCTGTGCCGCCCTGCCCACCCACCCTTCTATGAGTATCCACTGTATATTGAGCTCCCTTCCACTGCCTCCACTGCGGAATGGCAGGAAGCAGCCAATTACATGGTCGACCATGCTGCCGTAACGGTGTATGTTTATCCCGGGGCGGGTGATGAATCCATGCTATCTATCCTGGCGACCGCCAAGGTGAATATAATAAGCAGCGGAGAACCTCCCCGGGCTGCCCGTTCGAGTTGGGTCGTTTCTCTGACCACTGACCCACTTCCCCTCATCCAAAATCAGGTGAAAGGTCTCTTGGATGGCAGCCTATCCGGTGGTCAATCGCTGGTCGTGCCCATTCAATTCACCCAGACTAACCAATTAAAATTAACCCCGGGCAAACAGAGATTGGCTGGGCAGATTTTATCCGACTTGCAGGCTGGCTACATTGATACTGGAGTGGATTTAACCACGGGTGAATTCCGTCCATGAACAGATGTGTCAATATCCATGGATTATTAAAAATATGTTATTAATTCTAATAACTATGATATTAATAACATCATTGACAATCTTGCTGCTCCTTGCTGTACTAGTGGTGTCCTTTTCGGGAAATACTTACCCTGGTTACCCAAGCCCCATGAGAGGAGAATTGTATGGTTAAGAAGTTTTGTATAATAATGACTCTCCTCATAATAACCACCATATCACTGGCTGCCTGCCAGACTGCCGCTGTTACCGAGGCTGACTGCCCCAAGGTTGAGGTTCTATGTGTGGGGCTGGTGACCGGGCTCGATGGGGTCGACGACAGGTCCTTCGACCAGACCGCCTGGGAAGGCGTGCTAAAGGCGCAGACTGACAAGGTGGCGGATTGGGTGCTATCCATCGAGACCGTTGACGCAAAGGACTATGACCAGAACATCGCCATCTTCGCTAACGCTGGCTACGATGTTATTGTGACCGTCGGAGACCTCCTTAGCGAGGCAACTACCAATGCGGCAAAAAGTTTCCCTGATATCCTTTTTATTGGCGTGGATCAAGACCAGGGCGAAGTTTTGCCCAACCTGGTTGGTTTGGTCTTCCATGAGGACCAGTCCGGCTTCCTGGCCGGTGCCTTGGCCGCTCAGATGACCAGGAACAACACAATTGCCGCTGTGCTAGGTCCCGATACCGAACCAGAGGTGGTAGCTTTGAAGGAAGGCTATGAAGCCGGCGCCAAATACATCAACCCCAACATCACAATAATCTCCACCTATTACCCCGGCGGTTCGGAGGTGACCTTCACCGACCCCAGATGGGGTGCCAGCACTGCGGCCCAGGTGATCCAGAATGGCGCTGATGTCGTCTTTGGTGCTGGTGGCAAGACCGGCAATGGTGCCCTGATTGAAACCGCCAGCCATCCCGGCTTGTACTGCATCGGTGTTGACACTGATCAGTGGGAGACCGACCTTGCAGCTCACCCTTGCCTGATCTCCAGTGCCATGAAGCTTATCACCCTGGGTGTGTTCGACCTCGTCAAGCTGGCCAAGGATGGCACCTTTCCCGCAGGCAACTATTTTGGCACCTCAGGTTTGGCTCCCTTCCATGACTTTGACAGTGTTATCACACAGGCCGTCAAGGATAAAATTAGCCAGATATCTGTTGGGCTGAACGGTGGTTCCATCACCACCGGCTACTATCCAGGCGGGTAATCTTTTTTTACTCACATAAAAACGGTGAATTTTGGAAGTTCGACTTTATTTTATTTAATATATTGTCGCCCACATCACCATTTTTCATACGGCTTTCCATCAGCGGCTGTTTGGAAAGAGCGTGCCAACTTGCTAGCTGATTACATCAGCACTGGCGCTGGGTCCCCTTGAAGACGTCCGGAAACATAAAGGCTGCTGAGGTGCGTTCAGCAGCCCTGGCAAGCGATGCGAAGCAAGCGGCCCTAAATTGCCGAGTAAGTTAGGCTACTGCTTCTTGTAAGGCGTTCCGTCGGCCGCTGGCATGCGCGAGCGCCCCACGAAACCAGATAGGACGATCATCGTGGCGATATAGGGTGCCATGCCCAGCAGGTCCACCGGAATGCCTATCTGCAGCAGAGACAGCTTCTCCTGCCACGAGTCGAAGAAGCCGAAGATGAGGGATCCCAAGAACGCGCCGCCGGAGTTCCAGTTGCCGAAGATCATGGCTGCCAGCCCAAGGAAGCCCTTTCCGGCAGTCATGCCCTCGTTGAAACGCCCTGCCGCGCCGATGCTCATGTAAGATCCCGCCAGACCGGCGATGGCACCGCTGATCAGCACGCTGATATAGCGTATCTTGAATACATTGATGCCCAGTGTGTCGGCAGCCCTGGGGTGCTCACCCACGGAGCGCACGCGCAGCCCCCATTTGGTGTTGTACATGAACACATGCGTGAACACCACCAACACGATCATGGTATAGATGATCGGGCTCTGGTTGAAAAACAGCGGCCCCAACACCGGGATGCGCCACAGCAATGGGATCGGCAGGGCAGGGATAGCCGGGCCGGGTGCATTCAACCCTGGGTAGACATTCAAGAAAGCCCGCTGCAGGTAGCTGGTCAAACCCAATGCCAGGATGATGATGCCGGTACCACTGATGATCTGGTTGACCCTATAGCGAATGCAGAGCACGGCATGCAGCAGCCCCATCAACATCCCAAAGGCTATGCCGGCAATTATCCCTACAAATTGGTTTCCGGTTACGCTGGCGAACAAGACCGAAACGAAAGCGCCAATCAACATCATGCCCTCAATACCGATGTTCACTACGCCCGAGCGCTCGCTGTACAGTCCGCTCAAAGCCGCCAGCCCGATCGGCGTGGCGCGCACCAGGCTGCTGACTAGCATGCCAGTTAGGTTGAGCGACGCCCCCTCCGTAGCCCAGACCAGGAATCCCACCACCGCGATCGCTGCTCCTATAATGATCACCAAGCTGTCACGCTTAAATCCTCGTACAATCTGCCAGATTCCCAGCAGCCCTGCTGCAGCTCCAAACACATACAGCGTGATTGCCGTCGGTAGCACAAGGTCCGGCGCTGGGATCGTCACCCCGGATCGTTGGCTGGTGAGCACAAATTTAGACGTGGGACCGGTAGAAATTGCCCCCAGGATCAACACGAAGATCGCGATAACAATCGAGAATATCCCCATGATTACCCCACGGCGGCGTATTTTCCTTTTTTGAACTACTGCAATTTCAGCCATGGAAACCCTCAACTTTGCTCGGTAGTC